>OIZA01000075.1_pt1 | contig 60652 bp, 52 predicted proteins | sample 1588381 | NCBI WGS metagenome assembly OIZA01 (sample SAMN03283277) | human gut metagenome | biome: human-associated habitat; material: feces | host: Homo sapiens | place: Peru | collected 2012 | reverse complement strand
GTTTCAGCAGGTATGACACTTGGCATACCATTTACAAGCTACATTGCAAGTAAAACTTCACTTCAAGCAAGCTTTATTTTCTTCGCAGTAATTAACGCCATAGCCTTTGTAGCCACACTCTTTTTTGTAAAAAGCAAAGCAGGCTCAAAAGCAAAAAGCCAAAAAAGGCAGCTTTATATACTCGTAAAACCTATAGTTTGGATAAGTTTTGCTACTGTGATTTTCTCAATGGGAGCTATATCTGGTTTTTATAGCTATATGAGTGAATTTTTGCTGAGCGTTACAAAGCTTGACTTTACGCTTATTAGCATAACGCTTTTTATTTTTGGTTTAAGTAGCGTTTTGGGTAATTTTTTGGCAGGAAAATTACTCACCAGCAAGCCTCATCAAACGCTTTTTATCACGCCTTTAATAATGCTTGTTTTGTATAGTGCTTTGTTCTTCTTTGCGGAATTCAGCACAGCAACGATAAGCATACTTGCTATACTTGGAATTTTTTCAGGCATTTTAAATAGTGGAGCGCATTTTATGCTGACAAATCCCGTGCCTCGAGCAGCTGAGTTTGCAAATGGACTTTTTATCAGCACAGCAAATATAGGCACAAGTCTTGGCACTGTGCTTTGTGGGCTTTTCATCACACTTGAAGGTTCTAAATTCTCAGTGCTTGCACCGATTTGCCTCATCATCGCTACCATAATAATGATTTATATAAGAAAAATCACTCTAATGAAATCAAAGTATAAGGATTGAGAATGCAGGATTTAAAAACTCTGTTAAAGCTTGAAAGCGTGGATTTTAGCCACGAAATTTTTGCGCGTGATAAAAGGGGCGAGGGCATAAACTATCAAAGTGAGGGCTGGGAGGAGATAAAAAAGGCTATTACCAACGCTCAAAAGCTTGTGGCGCACTTAAATTCGGGCTTTCACAGCGATGAGGACACGCGCGAAATTTTAAGCGAGCTTGTGGGCTATGAGCTAGATAGTAGCGTTTGGATAATGCCGCCCTTTTACACGGACTTTGGACGAGGCATAAAGCTAGGAAAAGGCGTGTTTATCAATACTTGCTGCACCTTTATGGACAGAGGCGGTATAGAAATCGGCGAGGGAACATTCATCGCACCAAAGGTTAATATCGTTACCATAAACCACGATTTTGACCCACAAAAACGCTCTACCACGCTTTGCAAAGGTGTGAAAATCGGCAAATGCGTGTGGATAGGCATAAACGCCACGATTTGCCCAAATGTCAGCCTAGGCGACAACTCTATCATCGCCGCTGGTGCAGTGGTAACAAAAAATGTGCCGCCAAATGTCATCGTGGGCGGCAATCCCGCTAAAATCATCAAAACGCTTATCGCATAGGAGTTAAATGAAAGCAAATGATGAATTTGAGCGTGAAATTTTGGGCAAAAGGCTTAAATTTAGGGCGAAATTTGAAAAAATTCAAAAAATTTGCATTTTTGTTAAATTTTTTGAATTTTTTACGCCCAAATCCTTTGAAAGCCTTGTTGGAGTTCATTATCTTTGGTTATAATGCTTGCGTGATTTACAAAAAAAGGGGGACAAATGCAAAACAGACGGGATTTTTTAGCAAATTCAGCTAAATTCGGCACAGCAGCACTCTTTTGGCTTTCGCCCTTGTCGGCAAATGCCACAAATTCAAGTGGGGCGAAAAAAGAAAGTCAAAATTTAAACACAAATTCAAACAAAGGAGTGAAAATGCTTTACGCTACACTCAACAACGGCGTTAAAATGCCTATTTTAGGGCTTGGCACTTATGGACTGCGCGGTAATGACGGGCAAAAGGCGATTTCGCAAGCCATACAAATAGGCTACCGCCTCATCGACACAGCGCAAATGTATGGCAACGAAGCCCAAGTAGGTGCGGCTTTGGCGAGTTCTGGCGTGGCAAGAAGTGAATTTTTCATCACTACAAAGCTTTCAAGCGATATGAGCTACGATGAAACCTTTGTTCGCTTTGATGAGAGTATGAAAAAACTCAGGCTTGATTTCGTGGATTTGCTGCTTATCCACGCTAACTATGCAAGCTCAAAGCAAATGTATAAGGCGATGGAGCGACTTTATAAGGACGGACGCATAAGAGCTTTGGGGATTTCAAACTTTAATGCGGCTGCTTATAATGATTTCATCGGCTCTTGCGAGATAATACCTGCGGTAAATCAATGTCAAACGCACATTTTTTATCAGCAAAAGCCCTTGCGAAAGGCTATGAGTAAGCACAAAACGATTTTGGAGTCGTGGAGTCCTTTTATGGCGGGGCGAAATGATTTTTTCAAAAACGAAACGCTGATGAAAATCGCCGCAAAGCACGGCAAAAGCGTGGCGCAAGTGGCTTTGCGCTTTCTCATCGAGCAAGGCATAGTGGTGATTCCTAAAACTTCCAAAGAGCATAGAATGCGCGAAAATATCGCCGTGTTTGACTTCGCGCTTGATGAGAGCGATAAAAAGACGCTTATAGCGATGGATACAAACAAATCAGCCTTTGGTTGGGACAGCTAGCTTTGTCGTTTTGAGCCTTTGCAAAAGGTTGCAAGGCGCAAGCCGCAGCAAAAAATCCACAGAATTTAAGACACGCTTTAAATTTGTGGATACTTCGCCAAAGGCTCAGTATGACAAGAGTTATAAGTATGACAAAAACTTTGTCATTTGTTCAAAGTGAGTATGATAAAAATTTATCGGTATGATAAAATTTAGTCAGTATAACAAATTTGTCAATACGACAAAATTCAAACAAAGGAGCAAAAATGAGAATTTTAGTGGCGTATTTTAGCGCGAGCGGGATTACCAAAGAAGTGGCGCAAAGCATTGCAAGCGTGGCGCAAAGTATGCAAAATGCAGTGCAGACTTTTGAAATCACGCCCAAAGTGCCTTACAGCAAGGCTGACTTGGACTGGGCGAACGAGCAAAGCCGCACCACGATAGAGTGCAAAGACAAAAACTCACGCCCCGAGCTAGCGCAAATGACTGATATATCGAGCTTTGATGCGATTTTTATCGGCTTTCCTGTGTGGTGGTATAACGCCCCGCATATCATTTTCAGCTTTTTAGAAAGTGCCGATTTTAGCGGCAAAATCATAGTGCCATTTTGCACGAGTGGCGGCAGTGGGCTTGAAGCAGCCCCAAAAGATATGCAAAAATGCGCTCCAAAGGCGATTTTTAGGCAAGGACGGCGCTTTGACTTTGGGGCAAACCGCGCAAGCATACGAAAATGGGTTGAGGGTTTAAATTTAAGCTGAATTTAGCCTTTGCCGCAAGCGCATAAAAGGAGTAAAATTCACGCAAATTCACGGCAAAATGCAAGTGAATTCAAAATGGTGCGGATGAAAGGACTTGAACCTTCACGCATTGCTGCACCAGATCCTAAGTCTGGCGTGTCTGCCAATTTCACCACATCCGCAAAAGGCTTGCTAGTGCCAAAAACTCGGCACAACGCAAACTTTGAAAGCATTAAAAGCTCATAAAATGGTGCGCCCAAGAGGACTCGAACCTCTGACCTACGGCTTAGAAGGCCGTTGCTCTATCCAGCTGAGCTATGAGCGCATAAATACCATACTTCAAAGGCTAAAATCACAACTAAAAGCCTAAATTTTAAGGCGAAAAAACTTTTTCGCTCTTTAAATTCAAAGCCAAAATAAAATCGGCTCTCAAAATTCAGCCTTTTTGTGTGAATTTCACGCTAAATTCAAAGTGCCTAAGGCTGAAAAGCCTAAATTTAAGCACCTTGCGCGCAAAAAACCTTGACAAAGTATGGTGCGCCCGGTAGGAATCGAACCCACAGCCTACAGATCCGAAGTCTGTCGCTCTATCCAGTTGAGCTACGAACGCGACTTGGGGTGGGCGATGGGTCTCGAACCCACGACCCCCAGTGCCACAAACTGGTGCTCTAACCAACTGAGCTACGCCCACCATAAAATGGTCGGGGCGAAAAGATTCGAACTTTCGACCCTCTGGTCCCAAACCAGATACGCTAACCAGACTGCGCCACGCCCCGACACGACAAAATAAAACGCCGATTATACAAAAAAAAATCTTATAAGTCAATAAAAAGGCAAAATTTGCGTAAATTTTGACAAAAATTTGAAAAATTTATAAAATTTTTTATTTTAATAACAAATTTCAAAATAAATTAAGAATTTTTTGCTACAATGTCAAAAGAAATTTATACGAAAGGACAAAAAATGTCAGTTTTAGTCATAGGTGCTGATGAGATTACGCCGATAAAGGCTGTGCTTTATGATTTGGGGGCGAAAAAAGTGGAGCATTGGGACGCGCGCAACGAAAACCGCGTGAACCGTAAGCCCATACCGCAAGATACCAACTGCGTGGTGATGCTTACGAGTTTTCTCAATCACAACACGATGAAAAAGATTAAGGGCGAAGCCAAAAAACGCTCCATACCCCTTGTGTGCGCCAAAAGAAGCGTTAGCTGCGTGTATAGCGAGTATTGCAAAGTCTTTAATCTCGGCAAGGATTTTTCTTGCCCAAAAGCTCGATAATTTACAAAATGAGAGTAAATTTCATTTAAAGATAAATTTGAGTGAGAAAAGGCAGAGCGTGAGTTTAAATTTCAAGGTAAAATGCAAATTTTTTACAAAAACGCAAAAAGTAAATGTGCGTAAAAGCCGCAAAGGCGCATTTTGTGTGGACAAGATAAATTTAAACACGAAATTTAGTCTTTGATGAACACTTGCAAGAATTTTGCTTTGTAAAGGCTTTTGCGAAAAGTGCTATTTCACACTTTATCCGTCATTGTAAGCGAGCCACAAAGCGAGTGTGGCAATCCACAGTGCAAAGGCAACGCTAAATTTATGGCTTGCCACGCCGTTTTTGCGAAAACGGCTCGCAATGACAAAATCCTTGTCATACTGAGCGTAGCAAAGTATCTAAAAATAAAAGTATGGATTTTTCGCCTTTTTACAAAAGGCTCAAAATGACAGAATTTACAGAGTTACTGAGACGAAATTTGTAAAAATTTTAAAAATCCACAAGTTTTCATATCAAATTCGATATTACATAGCAAATACACAGGACTTTTTTGCTGAAATCAGCTAGAATTTTGCTAGGTTTGAAAAAGCTTGAAACTTCAAAGTTTTTAACAAAGGGCAAAAACTCTCAAAGAATGAGTTGGTTAAAAAAGAATGAGTTAATCTTTTACTCTTTAAATACAACTTTCTAGCCCTTGCGTTTAGCACTGCAAGCCCGTAAAAGCCTTTGATAAGTAAAGCACTCAAAGAGTGAGTAAGCTAAAAGACTCTTAAAGAACAAGTAAGTCCAAAAACTCATAAAGAGTTTGAGGATTAGTCTTTGAGAATTAGTCCTTGTGTTTCTAACACCTTAACCTTTTTACATCTTTTTCAAGCCAAAGAAATTCAAAGCAAGTTTAGCTTGCTTTGAAATTTAAGAATTTTGAGTTCTTTTTTACTCTCATTTCATTTGAGAAAATTATAGAAATTTTTGCTTTGAAAATTTAACACTGGGAATTTTACAAACCTTTGCTTTAATTTTTTAAAATAATTTGAGAGATTTGTAGAAAATTTTACTCTGAAAATTTAGAAGTTTGAATTCAAATTTTATAGAATTTGATGGATATTGTTCGTCTAGTTTTAGACCTTTTAGTTTAAATGTTTATCTTTTTGGTAGTCATTTTTTACTCATCACTTGTTTTCACTTTCTTAATAATTTTTCTTTTCACTTTCTTTTTTAAATTTTTAAAGTCCATCAAACTTCATCATAGCAATGCTTTGAGATGAATTCTTGTGTATTTGCTACATCATATCGTGATTTTTGATAAAATTTTATAGTATGACAAAAAATTTATCAGCAAGACAAATTTAGGGCTTTACTTGAATTTTGTGGCAAAGTTTGCTTTTTTAATTATGACTTGCCACGCTGTTTTTGTGAAAACGGCTTCGCAAAGATGACATATCACGCATTTTTTCAAAATTTGCTCGCAAAAAGACACAAAGCGCAATCAGCCCTTAACAAGCAAACCTCAATCAAAGTCCATAAATTTACCCCAACGCCTCTTTTGCCAGCTCTTTTTTGGCGTTTGAGAGCATTAGTTTTATGCGGTTTTCTTGATTTACCTTTGTTGCGCCCGGGTCGTAGTCTATCGAAACTATGTTGCTTTGCGGGTTGCGTTCTTTGATGACTTTCATCATACCGCGCCCAACAATGTGGTTTGGCAAGCACCCAAAAGGCTGAGTGCAGACTATGTTGCCCACGCCTTGTGAGATGAGTTCGAGCATTTCAGCCGTGAGTAGCCAGCCCTCGCCCATATTCATCGCCTCGCTCACATAGCCTTTGGCAAGGCTTTTGGTGTGGTTAAAGGCTGTCGGGGCGCGGAAAACGCCGTGTTTTTTGATGGCTTTTATCATATCTTTTTGTTTGTTGAGAAAATACCAATACACCAGCTTGTAGATGAGCTTTGTGCTGAATTTGCCCCCGTAAAGCTTGCCCTCGATGAGCGTGTCGTTGATGCAATAAAGCGCAAAGTCCAAAAAGCCCGGGATTACCACCTCACAACCCTCATCAAGCAAGAAATCTTCAAGGTTGTTGTTGCCAAGTGGAGAGAATTTAATGTAAATTTCGCCCACTACGCCTACTTTTACCTTTTTTTCGTGTTTCATAGGAATGCTCGCAAAGTCCTTTAAAATCGCCTTTGTGTCGCGTTTTAAAGCCTTGTATTCACGCAAGCCCTCGTTTGTAGCTGGGTCGCAAATGCGCTCTACCCAGCGGCTGAGCATTTTGTCCGTGTCGCCTTTGTTAAGCTCATAAGGCTTGCATTGATTTGAAATGCACATCAGTAAGTCCCCATAAATCACGGCTGAGAGCAGATTTTTAAGCATTTCTTTGCTCACTTCAAAGCCAGAGTCCGCCTCCAAACCGCTAAAATTCAGCGATATGACAGGCACAAAGCCAAAGCCAGCCTTGACAAGAGCTTTTCGCAAAAGGTGTATGTAGTTACTCGCGCGACACCCCCCGCCCGTTTGCGTGATAAGCAGGGCAACCTTATGCAAGTCCCACTCGCCACTTTTTAGCGCATCTATCATCTGCCCGATGACGAGCAAAGCGGGGTAGCAAGTGTCATTATGCACATTTTTCACGCCCTCATCGACTACGCCCTTGCCGTGGTTTTTCAAAAGCTCAGCCTTGTAGCCGTGATTTTGTAGGATTTTCACTAAAAAACGAAAGTGGATAGGAAGCATTGTCGGCACTAAAATCGTGTGCGTGGCTTTCATCGCCTTAGTAAATGGGGCTTTGATAAGCTCGCGGCTGCTTTGTGCTTGTGGAAAAATTTGGTATTGAGAATTTGCGCAAATTTCTTTTTTGTCGCTCCAAATCTTAGCTTTGTCGTCATTTGGGGCAAGTGCTACCTTTTTAAACGCCTTTATAGCGTTTTTGGGAGCTTGTGCCTTGTCCTCGATAGCCCGTAAAATCGTGGGCGCATTTTCTTTGATAGCCTGCAAGGGACTTGGCAAAGCCTCCCACACCTCGCTAGGACCTGCGAAAAGGTTGTCTTGCTTGATTTTTTGTGTCATTTTTTTCCTTTTTTAGTGGCTTGGCTGAATTTTGCCTTGTCAAAATCGATTTTAAGCTCGCTCACACCAGCTTCAACGCTGTTTTTTTGAGCCAGCCTTTCCTCCATCGCCGCTAAAAGCGAGCGAATGCGAATTTTTACCGCGCCTAAATTTGAAATCTCATCGATTTTAAGCTGAGTGTAAAATCGCCCCTTATGCTCCAAAATCGCACGCACCTCATCTGTGGTGATGGAGTCTATGCCGCACCCAAAGCTTACAAGCTGCACCAGCTCGATATTTTCGCACGCACACACTAGCTCAGCTGCGTTGTATAGGCGTGAGTGGTAGCTCCATTGATTTAAAATCTGCAAATTTTCAGCCTTTGCTAAGTGCGCGATGCTGTCCTCGCTCAGCACAACCAAGCCCAAAGAGTTGATGAGCTTGTCTATGCCGTGATTTATCTCAGGGTCTATGTGATAAGGACGCCCGCAAAGCACGATGGCTTTGAGCTTTTGCGCCTTAACCTGCGCTAAAATCGCCTCGCCTTGCGCCTTTATGTCATCTAGCCATTCCTCGCGAAAGGCATAAGCTATGTCAAGTGCCTTGTGAAAGGCTTTTTTGGAGATTTTGCCTTCGTTTTTAAAGAGCGTTTTGGCTTGTTTTAAAAGCTTTAATTTTGGCTTTTTATCAACCTTTTGAGCTGAATTTGAGCTGAAATTTAGGGCTGAATTTGCTTTTGAATTTGTGTTTGTTGAGCTTAAATTCAAGTTTTTGTCTGAATTTGCCTTTGAATTTGGCGTTAAATTCAAAGGCAAAGTTTCTTTTGCATTTTGAGCTGAATTTAAGGCTGAATTTGCCTTAAAATTCACGCTTTTTTTAAGTGTCCTTGCGTTTTTAACCCCAAAAATCACGCTTGTCGCGCCTAGTGCCTTTCTAAACGCTGATTTGGGCGCAAGCGGCAGTTCTTTGGTGAAAAAAGGCGTGGCTTTTTTGTAGAAATCACTCTTTTGATGAAGCCCAAAATAAGGATACAAAAAGCGAACAGAGCGGAGTTTATCGACATTTTTACTTAAAAGCTCTGGGTAGTAAGCAACTACTGGGCAGTTGTAGTTGCGAGTGCTGGTGTCTTCGTGCTTTGTGCTGCTTTCAAAGCCGTTGCTGTGGCAAGGATAAAAAATCGTCCCCACGCCCCTTTCAAGCAAGTCCTCGATATGCCCGTGCATTAGCTTTGCGGGGTAGCACACCGTGTCGCTTGGTATGGAGTATTGCCCTTTGGCGTAGGTTTTGCGCGTGCTGATAGTGGAAACTTCGACTTCATAATCAAGTGCAGTAAAGAGAGAGTGCCAAAAAGGCAGGTTCTCATACATATTTAGCCCTAGCGGAATGCCGATTTTACCGCGTGGTTTAGCAGGTTTGTTGTAAATTTTGTAGTTTATCAAATCTTTAAGCCTTTGCAGCTTATACTCATACATATTAGGCAATGCGGCTTGTTTTTTCACGCCAAGTGGCTTTTCGCAGCGGTTACCCGAAATAAACTTGCGCGAAGTGCCATCACCGCTGAATTTGTTTATGGTTAGGTTGCAGTTGTTGCCGCAAATTTTGCAGTTTGTTGCCATCGCGCTGTGAGAAAAATTCGCCAGCTCGCCTGCTGAAATGATGCTTGAACGCTCTAAATTTAGGCTTTTTGCGTATAAAGCCGCTCCAAATGCGCCCATAAGCCCGCTGATTTTGGGGCGAATAACATTGCGTGCGATTTCTTTTTCAAAGCTACGCAAAACGGCGTTGTTTAAGAAAGTCCCGCCTTGCACCACTATCTCACGCCCCAAATCATCGGCATCTTTGGCGCGAATCACCTTATAAATCGCGTTTTTAACGACACTCATCGATAGCCCAGCACTTATGTCCTCGATATTTGCGCCCTCTTTTTGCGCCTCTTTGACAGAGCTGTTCATAAAAACTGTGCAACGCGAACCAAGCTCCACAGGGCTTTTGGAGTTAAGCCCTAGCTTGCTGAATTCAGCCACTTCATAACCCATAGAACGCGCAAAGGTTTCGATAAAGCTGCCACAGCCGCTTGAACACGCTTCATTGAGCATAATGGAGTCTATGTTGTTTTGGCGGATAAAAAAGCACTTAATGTCCTGCCCGCCTATGTCGATGATGAAATCCACGCGTGGATTAAAGTGCTGAGCGGCTTTTAAGTGAGCCATAGTCTCTACAAGCCCCGCATCTAGGCAAAATCCAGCCTTGATAAGCTCTTCGCCATACCCCGTAACCGCACTTCCCTTGATGATGATTTGCTCGCTAAATTCAGCATAAATGTGCGCCAGCTGCTCTTTGATGACGCTTGCGGGGTTGCCTTGATTTGAGTTGTAAAACTGATACAAAATGCGGTTTTTATCATCGAGCAAAACAAGCTTTGTCGTGGTGCTGCCGCAATCAATGCCAAGATAAGCGGCGATTTTTTCGCCCCCATTTTGCTTAAATGCGGTTTTTATGTCTATCTCATCGACACTTGCGCTTTCGTGGCGTGCTAAAAAGTCCTTAAAATCGCTCTCATCTTTAAAAAGCGGCTTTAAGTATTTGTTGCGAGAGCTTGTATTTTTGGACTCTTCAAGCTTTTGCAGTAAATTTTTGCACGAAAAACTTTTGTTTGAATTTCTAGCGCACCTTGCCACGCCTATGGCGACTGAGTATTGCGCATACTCAGGGAAAACCGCACGAAAGGGCTTTTCATCGGTTGAATTTGCACTCAAAGTCTCTTTAAATCGCTCTTGCAAGCCCTTGTAAAAAAAGAGCGGTCCGCCCAAAAACATCACCTTGCCCGCGATTTTGCGCCCTTGTGCCAGCCCGCTTATGGTTTGATCCACAACCGCTTGAAAGATACTTGCGGCTATGTCTTCTTTGTTTGTGCCTTGATTTAAGAGCGGTTGCACATCGGTTTTAGCAAAAACGCCGCAACGACTTGCCACAGGGTAGAGTTTTTTGTGGCGAAGTGAGAGTTCATCGAATTCTTGTGCGCTTATGGCGAGCAAGGTTACCATTTGGTCGATAAATGCGCCCGTGCCGCCAGCGCAAGAGCCGTTCATTCGCTCCTCTGTGCCGCCGCTTAAAAATAAAATTTTCGCATCTTCTCCGCCAAGCTCGATGACAGCGTCAGTGTCTGGCTCTAAAAATTTAACCGCTTCTGCTGTGGCGAAAACTTCTTGCACGAAATCAATCCCCACAGCCTTGCAAATGCCAAAGCCCGCCGAACCGCTCAACGCTACCTTAAATTCACGCTCGCCGATAATGCCTTGCAAATCCTGCACCAGCTCAGCCGCCTTTTCGCGCACCTTTGCGTAATGGCGTTCATACCTTTTATAAATCAACTCATCGCCATCTAAAAGTGCTATTTTAGCGGTTGTTGAGCCTATGTCAATGCCAAGTGTTAGCGGTTTTTGCGCACTTTGATTCATACACTTCCTTAAAATTTTTAAATAAAAGAGAAAAATTATACCCTAAAAAATCTAATTTTTTGTTATTTTTGCTAAATTTTATGCGCTTATTGGACTCAAAGGGCTTTATAATGGCACTTTTAGGCAAATAAGGCAAAAGCCTTATTTGCTGGTGTGTTTGATTAAATTCTCAGTAACCAAAGCTATTTCAAGCTCTTCATCTGTCGGCACGACAAGGATTTTGTGCTTTGAATTAAGCGTGCTTATGGTAGCAATATCCCCACAAGTGCTATTGTTTGCGCTTTCATCAAGTTCAAAGCCAAGATGAGCGAGCTTTTCGCACACGAGTTTTCGCAGCTGGGCTGAATTTTCGCCCACACCTGCTGTGAAAATCAGCGCGTCCGTGCGATTAAGCACCGCAAAATACGCCCCTATGTATTTTACCAAACGATAAACATACATATTTAGGGCTAGCTCGGCTTTTTTGTCCTTTTTTTCTATGTGTGTCATCACATCGCGCAGGTCATTATGCCCACAAATGCCTAAAAATCCGCTCTTTTTGTTCATCATCACATCAAGTTCTTCTGTGGTAAGATGAGCTATGCGCACCAAATGCGAGATGATGGCAGGGTCTATGTCCCCGCACCTTGTCCCCATCATCAGCCCTTCAAGCGGCGTAAAACCCATAGAAGTGTCGATACTTTTGCCATTTTCTATGGCACAAACGCTCGCTCCGTTGCCTAAATGCAGGCTAATGGCGTTGAATTTAGCAAGTTTAATCCCCAAAAATTCAGCCGCCTTTTTACTCACATAAGAGTGCGAAGTGCCGTGAAAGCCGTATCTGCGTATGCCCTCTTTCTTGTAAAACTCATAAGGCAAGGCATACATATAAGCATAGTCTGGCAAAGTGGCGTGAAAAGCCGTGTCAAACACAGCGACATTTGGCACATTTGGCGCTACTTCGAGCATAGCTTTCATTCCCACAAGGTGCGCTGGGTTGTGTAAGGGGGCGATAACGCCAACGCGGCGGATTTCTTTAAGCACTTTGGTGTCGATGAGACAATGCTTTGTAAGGTTTTTGCCGCCGTGCACCACGCGGTGTCCGCAACCATCTAAATGGCTTAAATCCTGCACCAAGCCCGTTTGGTGCAAGAATTCGTTGATGATTTTCACGCCTGCTTGATGATTTGGCACGGGTTCATCGCGGTGGGCGTGCTTGTTGGTGGTGAGATTTTTAAGCTCGATTTTTGAGCTATGCTCGCCGATTTTGCCGATTAAACCGCTGGCAATGGGCGTTTTATCATCATAAAGCTTGAATTTTATCGAGCTTGAACCTGAATTTAAAACTAAAATTTTCATCACTTCTCCTTTAAATTTGAGCTTGAATCGCGCTTAAAATCGCGGTATTTACTATGTCTTCAACCAAACAGCCACGACTTAAATCATTTACAGGCTTTTTAAGCCCTTGCAAGATAGGACCTATGGCAATGGCGTTTGCTGTGCGTTGCACGGCTTTGTAAGCGATATTTGCGGCGTTTAAATCAGGAAAGATAAAGACATTTGCCTGCCCTGCGACTTTGGAATTTGGCATTTTGCTCTTTGCGGTGAGTGCATCGATAGCAGCGTCAAATTGTAGCGGTCCATCGACAAGCAAATCGGGGTATTTTTGAGCGATAGCCACTGCTTCTTTTACGGCTTCTACGCTTGTGCCGCTGCCACTTGCGCCTGTGGAGTAAGAAAGCATAGCCACGCGCGGGGTAAAGCCAAAGGCTTTTGCGTTCATCGCGCTAGAAAGGGCGATTTCAGCAAGCTGCTGTGGCGTGGGGTTTGGCGTAACTGCACAATCTGCAAAAAGCAGCACAGAGTCCTCTAAACTCATAAAAAACGCCCCAGACACTGTGCTAACGCCACTTTTTGTTTTAATAAGCTGCAAGGCAGGGCGAATGGTTTCAGCTGTGGTTGTGCTAGCCCCGCTCACCATAGCTTGCGCCTTATCCGTATGCACCAAAAGCGTGCCAAAATAAGTCCTGTCCTTAACAAGCCTTTGCGCCTCATCTTCGCTTAGCCCCTTTGCCTTGCGCGCCTCATAAAGCGTGCTGGCAAATTCAGCAAGCAAGGGCGAATTTGCGGGGTTCATCACCCTTGCCTTGCTTAAATTTAAACCTAAATTTGTGGCTTTTGTTTGAATTTCACTCTCATCGCCAAGCAGTATCAAATCAACAAAATCGCGCGCTAGCAAGACATTTGCCGCTTGCAAAATGCGCTCGTCATCGCTTTCTGGTAGGACAACGATTTTTTTGTCCTTTTTAGCACGCTGGGCAAGCTCGTAACCAAAGCGGTTTGGAGTGAGAAAATCATAATTTTTAAGCTTGCTAAGCTCGCTCAAATCGCTCTCTTTGCTTGCCACTAAAAATGGGCGATTTTGCAATTTTTCTTGCAAGTAAGCGCTCGCTTTGTCCTTGTCGTTTTCGCTCACTAGGGCTAAAATAGGCGTATTTAGCTCTTTTGCGATACGAACGGCGAATTCAAAATCCCCCAAAACCCCAAAAGAAGCATCGCCCTCAATCAAAACAAAGTCAAATTCAGCCTTTAAACGCTCAAAATCGCCTATGAGCTGGCGAAAAAAGGCGTCTTTGTCCTTTAAAGCGTCATTTTTTGCACCTTTAAGGCTCAAAAGCGTGGAATTTTGGTGCTTTGCTAGCAAATCCTTAACAACACGCTCTTGCTCAAACTGCCACTGCGCCGCATTTTCAGGGACTAGCACATACAAACTTTTCATCGTTTCTCCTTTTAAAATCAAAGTTGGAACTTTAATTGCTTAAAGTTATTTTACAGGTTAAAACTGAAATTTAGTTAAATAAGGACAAAAAATGAAAGTTTTATTACTCTTTGTGTTACTTTTTGCACTTTCAGGTTGCGGGGCAAGCACCGAGCCAGAGATTAGTATGAAACCGCCTGCTTATGTGGAGGAACTGCCCCCAAAGCAAAGTGATAATATCCAAACCGCGCCCGGTTCGCTTTTTGGCAAGGGCGATAACCCTTTGTTTTCTGATAAAAAGGCGATGAATGTCAATGATTTAGTAACCGTTGTTATACAAGAAAGCACTTCGCAAAGCACGCAAGCTAACCGCTCATCGTCCAAAAACAACACTTCAAATTTAAGCGGAGCAACAGTTACAGCCGGCGGATACCTATCAAATTTAGCCAATAAAGTTACTGACTATGCAAATATAGGCTTTCAAACTAACTCTACCGCCAACTACACAGGCACGGGCGCACAAACGCGAAATGAAAGGTTTAACACTACCATTTCAACAAGGGTGATAAAGATTTTATCCAACGGAAACTACTTTATAGAGGGTTCGCGCGAACTACTCATCAACGGCGAAAAGCAGATTATCCAGCTTTCAGGCGTGATACGCCCTTATGACATAGGGCAGGACAACACCATAGACAGCCGCTACATAGCCGATGCGAAAATCCTTTACAAAACCGAAGGCGATGTGGCAACCAGCACCAAAAAGCCGTGGGGAACACGCTTTTTTGAAGCGATTTGGCCGTTTTGAGCTTGAATTTAAGCATTTTGCCTAAAATTTAGCTTTTGGCTTGAATTTTTAAGGTGATGATTGAAAATACAAATTTCAATCGCTTGCTATCATTTTGACAAATAACAAAGTCGAAACAGCTATCGCACAAATGGCAAGTAAAGATAAAGACATACCTATCATCACAAATCCTTTAATCGCCTTTGCCTTAATCAAGCTAAATTTAGGCTTGCTTTCGTGGCTCTTTTGGTGCATTTTTAACGGCAAAATAAGTAATGCCACCTACCACAGCAACAAAGGCTACAAAAGAGATGATAACAGCTACATTTTCCATTAGAATTTCTCCAACTCATCAAGGTATTTGATACACACCCAACCGATGATAAGCGCACTTATCGCCATCACAAGTATGCCAGCTATCAAAACGATGATTTTTAGCATAGATAAACTATCAATATACATATAAAGATAGGCTATCATACCGAAAAGCGACACTACAAATATCGACAAAATGCCTTTGTAGAAATCTACACTCTTTTCGACTTTCTTTTCTCTGCTCAATTTCAATCCTTAAAACAATAAGCCCTAAATTTAAGGCTTATTATGTCATATATTGTTAGTTGTCTTTTTTATGTTTTTCTTTTGCTTCTTGTAGTCGTTCGTATGGGGTTTTTTCTTCGCCGCACCCACTAAATGTGAGAACACACAAACTTACAACGATAGCTGAAAGCCCTAGCGCAATTAACTTTTTCATCTTTTGCCCTTTAAAAGCACATTTCGCGTGATTTTACACTTTTTTGGTAAATAAAAGGCAAAACACAAAAATTTAAATAAAATTTGCCAAATTTTCGCTATAATCAAAGGCAAAAAAACAAAGGACAAAAATGTGTAAAGATTGCGGTTGCAGTATGAATTTAAACGAACACGGCGAACACTCACACACTCATTCTCACGGTGATTTGGGCGAACATACTCATCATCACAGCCACGAGCATACTCACAGCAAGCATTCTCACGCTCACCCTACTCTTACTGAGCAAAAGACTATCGAGGTTATCGGCAAGATTTTGAGTAAAAATGACGCACAAGCTCAGCACAACAGGGAGCATTTTAACGAAAACCGCGTGCTTTGTTTGAATTTGATGAGTTCGCCGGGCAGTGGCAAAACCACGCTTTTAGAAGCTACAATCAAAGCATTTAAAGGAAAATTCGGCATTAGCGTGATAGAGGGCGATTTAGAGACTGAAAATGACGCCAAAAGAGTGCGCGAAGCGGGCGCAAACGCTTATCAAATCACCACAGGACAAAGCTGTCATTTGGACGCTTTTATGGTGCATAATGCCTTGCACCACTTAAATTTAGGCGACACGGACTTGCTTTTCATCGAAAATGTCGGCAATCTCGTGTGTCCAGCCAGCTACGACTTGGGCGAGCATTTAAATGTCGTGCTTTTAAGCGTAACTGAGGGCGATGACAAGCCAGCCAAATACCCTGTAATGTTTCGCAAGGCTGATTTAGTCATCATCTCAAAGGCTGATTTAGCCGCTCACTTTGATTTTGACACGGAAAAAGCCACAAAAGAGTGCAAAAAACTCAATCCAAAAGTAGATATCATCGTTTTAGACGCTAAAAGCGGCACAAATTTAGAGCTGTGGCTTAAATTTTTGCAGCTTAAAAAGGAGCTTTGCTGATGTGCCTTTCAATCCCGTCTGAAATTTTAGAAATCGATGAGCTAAACAACGCTTTGGTGCAAACTTTGGGCGTGAAAAGGCGTGTGAGCTTGGATTTGATAAGCGAGCCTTGTAAGGTTGGGGATTTCGTGCTTATCCATGTGGGCGTGGCTATGGAAAAAATCGACAAGGAATTCGCGCTTGAAAGCATAAAGACTTACAAGGGCATAGTTGAGGCTATGCAAAATGGCGACATAGCCGAAAATGAGGGCGATTTGGGCTTAAATGAATTTTATCGATGAATTTAGGGACAAGGATACCATTTTAGCCTACGCAAGGCTTATCGAAAAGGAAGCGCAAAGCCCCATAAACATAATGGAAATTTGCGGCGGACACACGCACAGCATTATGAAATTTGCCCTGCCGTCCATCTTGCCAAAAAGCGTGAATTTCATACACGGACCGGGCTGCCCCGTGTGCGTGATGCCACGCGCTCGCATCGATATGGCGATAAAGCTTGCAAGTATGCCAAACACCATTTTTTGCACGCTTGGAGACTTGCTGAGAGTGCCAGGAAGCACTATCTCACTGCTTGAACTGCGCGCCAAAGGTGCTGATGTGCGCGCCCTTTACTCGCCCCTTGAAGTGCTAGAAATCGCCACGCAAAACGCTGATAAAAACATAATTTTTTACGCCATAGGCTTTGAAACTACCACGCCGATGAGCGCGCTTTTGCTTGAAAAGGTGCTTGAAAGGGGGCTAAAAAATGTCTTTTTTCATATCAACCACATAGTAGTGCCAGAGCCGATAAATGCGATAATGCAAAGCGGTGAGGCAAAGATAAATGCCTTTTTAGGACCATCTCATGTAAGCGTCATCACAGGATACAAAATATATGAGCCTTTGGCAGCTTGTTTCAAAACGCCCATTGTGGTGAGCGGTTTTGAGCCTGTGGATATTATGCAAAGCGTGTTAGAATGCGTTAGGCAGTGCAACGAGGGCAAATTTGAAGTTGTCAATCAATACTCCCGTGCCGTTACCAAAGAGGGCAACAAAAAGGCGCAAGCTATGGTGAGTAGGTATTTTGAGCCTTGTGATTTTGAATTTCGCGGGCTTGGGTTTATCAAAAATGGCGGGCTGAGATTAAGGGCTGAATTTGATGAGCTAAATACCGAAAAACGCTTTGACTGCGTTGTTGTGAGCAAAGGCGAAAGCAAGGTTTGTATATGCGCTCAAATTTTAAAAGGGCTTGCAAAGCCTTATGAATGCAAGGTTTTTGGCAAGGCTTGCACGCCCAAAAGCCCCATAGGCAGCTGTATGGTATCAGGCGAGGGAGCTTGCGCGGCTTATTATAAGTATGCGAAAGTGAATTGAAAACTTGATTTTATCCAGCAAGCGATGATTTGCAGAGCTTTAACGAAATTTGTGGGGACACAAAAATGGTATTTTTATGATATTATGCAGTAAATGTATAGGACTTTTTTGTTGAAATTAGCTAGAATCGTGCTAAGTTTGAAAAAGCTTGGAAATTTAAGGTTTTTAGTAAGTTCCTAAACACTCAAAAGCTTGAAGGCTTTTAGCATTTGAACCCTTTCAAAGTTTTTTTAAATTCAAGGCAAAACAGAGTTTCATCGCAAGGCTATAAAAGCACTTGAAATCAAATCTAACGCCTTGCAGCAAAGTTTGCCTATCTTTGATGAGGGTTTTGATATAAGTTTGATATAAGTGTGATAAAAGCAAAGCGTGAATTTAGACGAGCTTGTGGAGTTTATTGCTCGTTAATACACTCATCGCAGGGGGCGTTAGGCGGATTATCCATAAGGATGAGAATTTAATCATTTTTAATTCCTTGTGCTGTTTTTAGACTCAATAGCCAGCTCAATCATACTTACAAATCACTCATAAATATCTAGCAAAATGTAAAAAACATTTTGTCATCGCAAGAGCTGGCAAGTTCGTGCTACGCTACACTTGCAATGACGATAATTACGCTTACAAAGCACATTTTAAAAGCTGAATTTCACTTTAAAATGCGCTTTGAAGATTGTTTTAGTGCAAACTCTCTATGTAGCTTATCGCCGAAAGTGCGGCGACAGCTCCGTCCGCAGCAGCGCACACTACTTGCTTTGGCGCGTCCTTGCGCAAATCCCCAGCCGCGAAAAGCCCAGCGACATTTGTTTGCATTTTGAGATTTACGCTCACTTGCCCGTTTTGCTCCATAGCGCACAAAAATTCACCATTTGCTTGCTTTAAAACCTCATTTCGCACATCAAGCCCCACAAAGACGAAAATCCCCGGCACCTTTAAATCCCGCTTTGAGCCGTCTTTTAGCCCAACTTTTACGCCCAAAAGTCCGCTGCTATCGCCATAAGCCTCGTCTATCAACGCGCTTGTGATGAATTCGATTTTAGCGTTTTTGCGCGCCTTTTCAAGCGTGGTTGGTGCGGCGCGAAACTCGTCTCTGCGGTGGATTATATACACTTTGGTGCAGATATTTGCAAGATAAAGCGCCTCTTCTATGGCTGTGTCGCCGCCTCCAAGCACGGCTACTTCTTTGTTTTTGTAGAAAAATCCATCGCAAGTGGCGCAAGTGCTGACACCTTTGCCAAAAAATTCATCTTCGCCCTTAAATCCAGCCTTACGCGGGGCTGAGCCTGTGCAAACGATGACGGATTTAGCTTTTTGCTCTTTGCCGCCCTCGATAAAGACGCTAAAAGAGCCATCAGCGTTTTTGCTAACCCTTTCAACGCCTGTCATTTCGTGCTTTAAGCCAAAGCGCATACACTGCTCGTTCCACGGCGCCATAAAGGACATTCCATCAAGCACCTGCGCTACTCCTGGGTAGTTTTCGATTTCAGAACTTGAAGTGATTTGCCCGCCGGGCGTTCCCCGCTCAAACATAACGACATTTTTAAGTCCTCCGCGCGTGGCGTAAAGTCCTGCGGCAAGCCCAGCTGGACCGCCGCCGATGATAGCTAAATCTAACATTTCTTTCCTTTCTCTTGTGTAAAATTCACATTTAAATTTCGCTTTTTGTATTATAATCAATAAAAATTATTATTTAGCTAACCTAAGGCTGAATTTTTGCAAATTTTTTTAAGCCTGAGTAAAAAAACTTAAATTTCTTTGAATTTTCAGCCCTGCAAGCCAAAGGTAAAAAACTCGCTTTGAAAGAAATTTCTCACGCGTCCGTATTGAAAGAGTGCTGGTTCGTAGTTTTGCACTTCGTGGTATAAAAGCGCAAGCGCAAGCGTGGCTTCTTGGTTAAATGGGTCTTCAACCTTAGCAAGTTCGAGCAAGGCTATGGCGGTGTTTGGGTTGTTTGCGCCCACTGCTGAAACGGCGGCGAGAAAGTAAATGCGTGAGTCTTTTATCTTATAATCATTTATCAAAATGTCATAAAGCCCATAAGCTTCTTCAAAAAGTCCTGCGTAAATGTTCATATAAGCAAGCATTGTGATGAGTCCTATTTCGCTCGTTTGGCTCACGGCTAGCACTTGTTTGATTTTGTCGCGCTCTTGGTTTAAAATGCCACAAATTCGCATCAAAGCCACATAATCGTCCATCACGACATTTGCGCCGTTTGCTAAATTTGTATAGTTGATTTTCATATCTTTAAAATAAATTTGCGCATTTTGTGAGTATTCTTTTATGTTTAAATTTGAGTTGCGGGCGTTAAAATACAAAATGTTTGCCAGCAAATCATCATTTAACAAGTCTTTGAGCCTTGCTATTAAGTTGTCGCTTTGGTTGTGCAAATTGTTGTTTTTAGCGGCGATGATTTTAACGATAAGATTAAAAGAATCATCAGCCACTTCGCTGTCTAAAAACGGCATCATCGCTAAATAATCGCCATTTGCAAAGGAAATGATACTTTGATAAATCAGCCCATTAAAATTCGTCTCTAAACCGATATTTTCGTTGATTTCACTTACCAAACGCCGAGTATCCGCTCCGCTTAAATTCCCCGCAAGCACGGCAAAAGCACCCGCAGCGTAGTTTTTAGAGTCCAAATGATAAGAAGTTGAAAAGTGCTTGTAGGCTAAGTCAAATTTTTGCAGTTGGGCGTAGCTTAAAGCCAAATCAAAGTGCAAAATGCTGTGTTCGGTGTAGGATTTTAAGAGCTTTTCAAAGTCCTTGTTGGCTTCTTTGAGTTTGTGATTTAAAGCCCCTGAAATGATTTTTGAAAGCTTGACATTTACTGATGAGAGTGTGGAGCTAGCATTTAAAAGGGCTATGTTGTTTTGTTGTTTTTGTATGTAGTTGCTGACATTTGCCTTGTTTATGTAGTTTGCCGCTTGTTTGGTGTCAAAAACCTGATAAGGCGCGAAATAAAAAAGCAAATTCGCTTGTTCTTTTTTACTCGCCATAAAGTCCTTAGCAAAGTTTTTTTGCGCAAGCTGTATGTTTAAAAGCTCTTTTTTAAGGCGCACTTTGATTTTGTGTCTGTCCAAAATCAAATTTTCCTCCCCGCCAAAGTATGAATTCGTGCGGTAAAGCATACTTTGGTAGTTGCCTACTTTTAAGTCGATTAAATTTAAAGCGGCAATGCTTGCGTTTCTTTCTTTGTCGATTTTCATTGAGCGTTCAAGTGCCTTTGTAGCCTTTTGATAATCGCCCATTCTTGCATACAAAAGCCCCATAGAAAGGCTACTTTCATAGCTGCCTTGCCTTTGTAAATTCTGCAAAGCTCGCTCATTTAGCCCCATTTTAGCGTAAATTTTTGCGCTTAAATACTTAGCATTATCAGCGTAAATTTCGTTGTCGATTTTTTGCAGCATTTGCAAGGCTTCGGGGTAAAAGCCCTTGTAATAATAAATCAAACTCAAATAATAATTAAAAAGCTGCGAACGGCTTTCGTTTGGCAAATATACATAAGCTAAATCCACATAATAATCAAATTTCGCCTTGTCGTTAAGATAAAGCGAGCAAACGGCGGCATTTATGGCAGCGACCGTTTGGTTTTCGCCGCTTTCAATAGCCTTTTTAAAGGCTTGCAAGGCGTTTTGATAATGGCGTTGGTTCATTTGAGCTACGCCTAAATTATAATTTGACAAGGACTCACTATAAACGGCGATTTGCTCGTAAATTTTCAAGGCTTGTTCCATTTCGCCACGCAGATAAAGCGCGTTTGCCTTTTGTATCATTCCGTCAATCTTTGTCATCTCAAATTTGAAATTCTCTTCATCTCTCATCGCTTCGGCGACTTGTATGGCTGTGGGTATGATGACATTTTTAGGCGTTACGCCCGTTAAACTCTCAAAAAGCAAGGTCGTAATCAGCAAAAACACCACGCCCGCTAAAAGCGCCGCGCCAAAGATAAGCCTGCCGTCCTTTTTCCAGTCCTTTTTGGGCGCAGTTTCGCTTGCTGAGTCTTGCTCGCTTGTTTTTTCTAAAACAACCTCTTCTGCCATCTTTGTCCTTACAGATACTTTCTAAGCGCGTCAGGCACGCGAATGCTGCCGTCTTTTTCTTGGTAATTTTCCATTATCGCTACAAGCGTGCGCCCTACGGCTAGGGACGAGCCGTTGAGCGTATGCACGAGTTCATTTTTGCCCCGCTCATTTTTAAAGCGAATTTTAGCCCGCCTTGCTTGAAAATCACGGCAGTTTGACACGGAGCTTATCTCTCTAAATTTGTTTTGCCCAGCTAGCCACACTTCTAAATCAATAGTCTTAGCCGCTGAAAAGCCCAAATCTCCCGTGCATAAAAGCATTTGTCGGTGCGCTAGCCCTAAACTTGTCAGCAAATCGCTCGCACAAGCTAGCATTTCATCAAAAACACTCTCACTTTGCTCAGGCTTTGTGATGCTTACAAGCTCGACCTTTTCAAACTGATGTTGCCTTATAATGCCCCTTGTATCGCGCCCAGCAGAGCCAGCCTCTTTGCGAAAGCAAGCGCTATAACAAGTCATTTTGATAGGCAAATCCTCACTTGTTAAAATTTCATCAGCGTAAAGGTTGGTTACAGGAATTTCAGAAGTGGAGATGAGATAGCTGTCCTCACCCTCGATTTTATAGGCATCATCTTTGAATTTTGGCAGCTGTCCTGTGCCAAACATAGTGGTAGAATTTACGATAAAAGGCACATTTACCAGCTCAAAGCCCCGACTAGCGTTAAAATCTATCATATAATTTACAAGAGCGCGGCTTAATCTCGCGCCCTCATTTTTAAGCACGCAAAAGCGACTTCCAGCGATTTTCACGCCACGCACAAAGTCAAGCCAGCCAAGCTTTTCGCCCAGCTCAAAATGCTCTTTTGCGGCAAAGTCAAATTTTGGCAACTCGCCTACTTTTTTAAGCTCGACATTGTCATTTTCATCATCTCCAACAGGCACGCACTCATCGGGGATATTTGGCACGCTGTGAGCAAGCTCTAAAAGCTCGTTTTGAATTTCATTTACCCTTGAATTCAGCTCGTTGATTTTTGCCTTGTTTTCATTGAGCTTTGCCTTTAAATTTTCTTTATCGCTCGCACTTGCTAACTCTTTTGAAAACTTGTTTTGAAAGGCTTGCGCTTCTTCAAGTTTAGCGCGTTCTTTTTTTAAATTTACAAAGCAAATTTGCAAATTTTTAAGCAAATTTTCATCAACCTTTTTTGCCTTTAACTTTGCTGCAACGCTGTCAAAGTCTTTTTCCAAAAGCTTTAAATCAAGCATTTTTAACCCTTTAAAGTCCTATTTTCGCATAAATTTCTTGCATTTTTTCCCCTGCGATTTTTTTCGCCTTTTTTGCGCCAAATTCCAAAATTTCCTCAATCTGCTTTGGATTTTTAAGCAAATTTTCGTATTTTTCACGCGCTGGGGCAAAAAAATTCTCCACAAGCTCGTTCAAATACGCCTTAAAATGCCCGTGTCCTTCTCCGCCCTTTTCATAACGAGCTTGCAAGGCTTTTTGCCCAGCCTCGTCCAAAAAAAGCCGCGCTATTTTATAGACATTGCACTCTCGCCACTCTTTTGGGGCTTGCAAAGGCTCACTTGAAGTTATTATAGCAGAAATTTGTTTCTTTAAGTCCTTTGCCTTGCTAAAAATGTCAATGGTGTTTTTGTAGGATTTACTCATCTTTGCGCCGTCCGTGCCTACCACAACAGCCACTTCCTCGCTTACTTGTGCCTTGGGCAAGATGAAAGTTTCGCCAAATTTTTCGTTAAATTTCACCGCTAAATCCCGCGCGATTTCAAGGTGCTGCACTTGGTCCTTTCCCACAGGCACAAGCTCACTGCTAAAAAGCAAAATGTCAGCAGCCATTAAAACAGGGTAGCTGAAAAGTCCGTGCGTGGCGTTTAAGCCCTTTGCGAGCTTATCCTTGTAGCTGTGAGCGCGCTCTAAAAGCCCCATAGGCGTGAGTTGCGATAAAAACCAGTAGAGTTCTAGCACTTCTTTGACATCGCTTTGTAGCCAAAAGGTGCATTTTTCGGGGTTTATGCCAAGACTTAAAAAGGCAGCCGCCGCTTTTAAGGTGTTTTCGTTTAAATTTGGCGGGCTTGAAGTCATCGCGTGGTAGTTTGCGATAAAGATAAACATATCCTGTTTGTTTTGCGCCTCTATCATCGCAGCAATAGCACCAAAATAGTTGCCTATGTGTAAATCCCCGCTTGGTTGCAGTCCCGTTAAAACCCTCATTTTAAGTCCTTTATCAGCTCATCAACAAGCTTTTCTACGCTTTTTTGCTCGACATTTATGATGATATCAGCCTTTTTTTTATACTCGCTTAATCTTTCATCAAACAAAGCCCTTGCTTTTTCGGTGTTTGCAAAGAGTGGGCGTTCTTTAAGTGCCTTTTCATCAAGCCTTTGTCGCAAAAATTCAAAACTTGCTTTAAGATATATTATCACAGAATTTTTATCCCTTTGTAAAGCCTTGTAAAAACCCCCGCCCGTTGCGATGACATAGCCATTAAGCTTTGAAATTTCGTCCGCAATTTTTTTTTCTTCATTTCTAAAAAAATCCTCGCCAAATTCAGCAAAAATTTCGCTGATTTCCTTGCCTAGCCTTTGTTTTATCAGCTCATCGGTGTCGATGAAATGAGCTTTCATTTGCTTTGCCAAAGCCTGAGCCACTGTGCTTTTGCCACAGCCCATAAAACCGATGAAAATCACATTTTTACTCATCTTTTTGCCCTTTTTTTCGAGCTGCGATGACAAGCGGCACGCCCTCAAAGGCGAATTCCTTGCGAATTTGGTTAGCAAGATAGCGTTTATAGCTAAAATGCAGTGCTTTTGGGCGGTTCATCACAAGGGCGATTTTAGGCGGTGCGCATTCATACTGCACGGCGTAGTAGATTTTCACGGCTTTGCCAAAATCACTTGGCAAGGGGTGCGCCTTTGTCGCGGTGTTTATAAGCTCGTTAAGCCTTGCGGTAGGGATTTTTTGAATGAAATTTGCAAAAACTTCCAAAATTTTATCAAGCAACACGCTCACGCGCTTGCCGCTTTTTGCGCTTATGCTGATGATGGGCGCGTGGGCTAAAAACTTAAAGCGTTCAAATTTCAGCTCTTTGCAAACCTTGTCAAAGTCCAAATCGCTAATATCCCATTTGTTAAGCACGATGATAACGCCCAAATAATGCTTGTCTATAAGCCCAGCGATTCTTTCATCAAGCTCGTTAAAGCCCTCACTTGCGTCCAAAATCAAAAGTGCGATTTGAGCTTGCTCTAAAAGCTTTTGTGTGCGGTTAAGGGCGAATTTTTCAAGTCCTGCGATTTTGCCTCGTTTTCTAATGCCTGCTGTGTCGATGAATTCTATGGTTTTATCCTTGTAAAACACGCTTTCATTGACAGGGTCTATGGTAGTGCCAGCTATATCGCTTACCACGCTTCGCTTTTCTTTCACAAGGGCGTTTAAAAGGCTTGATTTGCCGACATTTACGCGCCCTACAATGCCTACTTTGATGACATTTTCGTCAATGCTTTTAAATTTAAACTCATTTTCGCCGTTTTCATCATAGTTTTGCAAAAAATCCTCTAAATTCTCGCTCTCATCAGCAAGGATAAAAGGCTCATCTAAATGCTTTTCAAGCCAGCCATAAAGCTCGTCAAGCCCTGTGGCGTGGCTTGTTGAGATAAAAAAAAGCTCTTTAAGCCCAAAAGAAGCAAACTCAAAAGCCCTTTGCTCGTCCTTTTGGCTGTCGATTTTGTTTATCACCAAGGCGGTTGGTTTTTTGAATTTTAGGATTTCAAAGAGTAGTTTTTTGTCCTCATCATCAGGGTATTTTTTGCCATCAACCATATAAAGCACTATGTCAGCGGACTTTGCGCGCGCTAGGGTGTTTTGCTTTACGGCGCGAAAAAGCTCATCGCTTTCATCAAGCCCGCCGCTATCGATGAGTAGGGCTTTTTTGCCATTTATATTTACTTCAAGCTTGTTTGTGTCGCGTGTCGTGCCTGCTATGTCGCTTGTTATGGCTACTCTTGCGCGTGCGATTTTGTTAAAAAGGCTTGATTTGCCGACATTTGGCTTGCCTACGAGTATAATGCTTTGCATTGCTATCCTAAATTTATGCGAATTTTTTGTGAGATTATAGCGAATTTGGCTTAAAAGGTAAAGAATGTTTAAATTTGAAAAAGGGTAGCGCAAGCGTAACCACAAGCACCTATCATTTTGTAAAGATGTCAAATGGGGAGCTTTCAATTTTGATGATTATGACTGATGATAAAAATGGAGTTTCAATCGTAAATAAAGAATACACGCTTGATTCTTTTAAAGAACGCTTAAAGCATACAAATTCAGATTGTTTTTAAGGTAAAATGTTGATATTTTGTGTGCTAAAAATGCCGATGTGCAAGACTTTTTACATAATAAAGCCATTACTTTTGAGCGCAATTTACGCTCTTGCACTTATTTGTATGTAAGCAATGCCGATAAAAGCGTTGTTTTTTGAATTTTTCTCAAAAAAGAGCTAAATTTTTCAAAAATTCAGCCCAAAAGCCACAAAAAAGTGTTACAATACTCAAAAAAATTCGCTAAAATCTGCGAAAATTCACAAAGGAAAGCCCAAACGCATTATGCAAAAGCCCGATATACAAGAGTTTAGCAACTTTATCGTTGATTATATCTCCACAATGGTAGGCATCGGCACATACAGCTCACGCGTGGATAGGTGCGCTAAACGCATATCGCAAAGCTTTGGTTACAAGATAAGCCTGAATTTTTCGTTTAATCACACACTGATAAACATAGTCGACCCCGACAACTACGCCATTTCACGCACTTATTTGGTTACAAACAAATACTCGCTCGTGGATTTTCGGCTCATCTCAAATTTAAGCGGTTTGAGCTGGGCGATTTACGACCACATACACGATTTGCGCGTGGCGAAAAGGTGCTTTACCAAGCTCGTGGCGAAAGAGAAGCACCCTTTTTATATGTATATCATCTTGCAAAGTATCGCAAACGCAAGTTTTTCCAAGCTTTTTGGCGGGGATTTTGGCACGGTGCTTGTAGTGCTGGTAGCTGGACTCATCGGCACTAGCGTGAAAACCCTGCTGACAAGGTATTTTAAACTTGACATTCGTCTTATCTATATACTCTGCGCCTTTGTTTCATCGTATATCGCGCTCATCGGCGTAAATTTAAAGCTCACGCAAACGGGCGAAGTAGCCCTTGCTGCGAGCATTTTGTATCTCACGCCGGGCGTTTTTTTCATAAATTCAGTCATCGACATACTCAAAAACTACATTCAAATGGGCATCAGCCGCATCATCAGCGTGGTAGTGCTTGTTAGCTGCGTTGGCATAGGCGTTTATATCACTTTGAGCCTTGGCGATTTTAGGTTGATAAAATGATAGAGCCGATTTTGTGGGATATGCTCTTTGCGGCGCTTGTGAGCTTTGGCTTTGCTTACGCGTCAAACCCGCCCACGAGCATTTTGTTTTTATCCGCCCTTGTAGCAGCGATGGGGCATAGTTTTCGCTTGGTTTTGACGGACTTTTTTGGCTTTTCAAACCTTGCCATCGCCACTTTTTTAGCCGCTTTTTTGGTGGGCTGCGTGAGTATGCTTTTGGCAAAAATCGCTAAAACCCCAGCCGAAATCATCGCCTTTCCAGCCTTGCTGCCGATGATACCGGGCGTTTTTGCCTACCGCACGATACTTTATTTGTTTAGCTTTATCAACGCAAGCGAAGAGACGGCTAAAACGCGGTATTTGGTTGAATTTTTTGACTATTTTTTCACCACGCTTTCTATCACTTTGGCTTTGGCTGTGGGCGTTTCAGTAACCTTGCTGCTTTTCTTTGAGCAAAGCTTTATGACGACAAGGCACAGCGGACTTTTTGGCAAGTATAGGCATTTAAAAAGGCACAAGTTGAGGTAAATTTCGTTACACTTTAAACAAAAATGCCATAAAAATTCAGCTTTTTGACACAATGCCTTAAATTTTTGCTATAATCAAACTCATATTTTTATACAAAAGGACACTTATGAAGCTCACAAGAAGCGAATTCATCGTCATTTCACTGATGCTTTTTTCTATGTTTTTTGGCGCGGGAAACTTCATCTTTCCGCCTATGCTCGGCAAAGAATCAGGTGAAATTTTTTACCAAACTATACTTTATTTTTGCGTTACGGCGGTGCTTTTGCCCGTTTTAGGCGTAGCAGCTGTGGCAAGGTGTGGCAGCGTGCAGGCACTTACTGGGCGCGTGGATAGGTTTTTTGGTCCTGTTTTCATCGTGCTGATTTATCTTTCGATAGGTCCGTTTCTTGCCATACCTCGTGCGGCGAATTTGCCCTTTGAAGTGGGTGTTGCGCCCGTGGTAGGCGAAGCAAAAGGCGTGTGGCTCATCGTTTGGAGCGTGTTCTTTTTTGTGGTAAATTATCTTGTCTCCATCAACAAAAGCAAGCTTGTCGAAGTGCTTGGCAAGTGGCTCACGCCCGTGCTTTTGCTGATGATAGCCTTGCTCGTTATCGGGGCTTTTGTCGCTGACACGCCGCCCCTTGCCGCTCCAAGTGGCAAATACGCCACAGCCCCTACAAGCACGGCGTTTCTTGCAGGCTATGACACGATGGACGCTATGGCTTCCATAGTTTTTGGCATAGTCGTTGTGGGCGTTTTGCGAAGTTTTGGGGTGCAAGATGACAAAACCCTCGTGCAAACCACGATAAAAACGGGCATTTTCGCAGGTGCGTTGCTCTCTATCATCTACATAGCCTTAGCCTACCTTGGCGCAGCCACAGCAGGGGCTATCACAGAGACAGCAAACGGGGCTGAAATTTTGGCAAAATCAGCCGAATTTCTCTTTGGTAACGCAGGGCAAATCATACTTGGCATCGCGCTTTTTTTAGCTTGTATCACCACAACCGTGGGGCTTACGACCTCAGGGAGTGATTATTTTAACTCGCTTGCGCCCAAAATCAGCTACAAATCGTGGTGCTTGATATTTAGCGTGGTGAGCGCACTGATGGCAAACATAGGGCTTTCGGGCATTTTGAAATTCGGCGTGCCTATACTCGTGGCGTTTTACCCTGTGGTTATCGTGCTCGTGGTGCTTGCGCTCATCGACAACCTCATCGACAGCTCAAAGCTCATCTACCGCGCCTGCATTTATATCACGCTCGTTACGGGGCTGATTTACTCGCTAGGCTCTGTCGCCACCATAAACGGCGAAAAGATTCTGCCCGCTAGCTTTGTGGAGCTTGTAAAGCAAGCTATGCCCTTTTATGACTATGGCTTAGGCTGGGTGCTGTGGGCTATCGTGGCATTTTGTGTAACATACATTATTCACACCGTGCTTAAATTTAAGCAGTAAAAGGCGAATTTTCGCCTTTGCCACGCTTGTGATTGTTTGTCGGCACAACGAGAAAAGCCATTAGAATTTTCGTTTTGAAAGAAAACAAATCCTAACCCACGCTTTTGTTTCACAAAGCGCCTAAATTTAAGCCACAAGCCTTTTCACAAAAACTTGCTGAATTTTGCGAATTTATTACCCAACTTTACTTTTTTAGTGTTATAATGCCACTTTTATTTTCAAAGAGGGAGAAACAATGGTTTCATCAAAAAAAGCCTTGCTCGCTGGCGTTTTAGCGAGTGTTGTTTTGGCACAAAGTGCCTTTGGAGCGGAAAAAGACGGAGTCTTTATGGGTGTGGAGCTTGGAGCAAACAAGGTTAAATTCAAGCAAACGCTAGATTATGCTATGGGTCCTGCGAGCATTTCAGGCGACATTAAGGCGGACAATCTTATGCCAAGCCTTGCTGTAAAGGGCGGTTATAAGTGGTTTTTCGGTGCACAGCGTAATTTCGGCGTGCGAGCTTACGGACAAGTGGGCGTAGGACACGGCAGGCTTGTAAATGTCAAGTATAGCGACTCGCTTAAAGGTTTGCTTGCGGGAATGTATCAAAATTTAGGGGCTGGGGCGCAAGCAGCGGCAAATCAAGCTGCTAGCTCTGTTTTTACAGGCACGGGCAAGACTTACTATACGACTTTTATTGATTATTTTATCGGGGCTGATTTGCTTTACAATTTCACTCCAAAAAACGATGACATAACTTGGGGCGTTTATGCTGGCGTGGGCGTTGGCGGCGTTACTTGGGCGGCAAATGGCAAAGAGTATGAGGTAACAAATGGCAAGCGAAGCTACACGAATTTCGCCGCAAATGCGAATTTAGGCTTGCGAGTGAGCGTCAAAGAAAACCACGAAATCGACCTTGGCGCACGCACTTACTTTCCTAAATCAAAGCTTTTCAAAGCAAGCAACGGCACTTCACCGCTCATACCGCCACAAACGCCAGCTACTGTAAAGGACACCAAAACTTACCACTACCGCCCTTTCAGCGTGATGCTAAGCTACATTTATAATTTCTAATCAAAGGGCTTTAAGCCCTTTTTCAACGCCCTTATCAAAAAGCGGGCGGGGTGAATGGCTGGGATAAATTTTTTGGGGATAAAAAGCGGTTCATCGCAAAGCAAAGCGCACAAATACCTTGCTGCGATGGGTGCTGTGGCAAAGCCGCGTGAGCCGTGCGCGCTGCTTAAAAAAAGGTGTGGTTCGTTTTTAGGCGACACTTGGGGTTTGTTTTTGCTCCAAAATAGGCTTTTATAGGCGTTTTTGTAGAATTTTTCATCATAAAAAGCCCCTACAATCATAAATCTGTCGCTTGAATACGAACGAAAACCAACCTTTGAACCGATGATTTCAAGCTTTTCGTCCCCTTTTAAAAACTCTTTTATGCTCTCAATGTTACTTTCATCATCTTTTGCGTGCGCCTTTGTGTCTTTATCAAGCCTGTTAAAACTCGCGCCGATGACTTGCAAATCTGTCAAGGGCGGGCAGATATAGCCCTTTGATGAGAGCGCAAAGGGCGTTTGTAAAAAGGGCTTTAAGTGTGTTACCTGTCCGCGAACTGCGCTTAAATTCATCATTTCAAAGTTTAAAAAGTCCTTGCAAGCTGCTCCCATAGCATAAATGAGCGTGCCAAAGCCATTTTTTGGGGCTTTGTCATTGAATTTTAAGCAAAATTCGCCATTTTCATAGCTAAAATTCACAAATTCATACGAAAAATAAAGCCTTGCCTTTGCCTTTTGAAAAAGTGTAGCCACTATTTCTTTGGGTTTTATGCTCACCGCATCTTCTAAAAACGCCATATTTTCGTTAATTAAAAATAAAGGATTGTCTTTTTGCGTGGCAAAACGGGCTTTCATAGGCTCGCTGTGTGCTATTTCCACCGCTGCATTTGGCGTAAGGGCTAAAATTTGTCGGTAAAAGCGGCTTGCCTCATAAAAGGCAAATTCGCTCAATTCCCCAAGCAAAACGCCTTTTTTTAAGATGAGTGAGCTTAAAATTCCGCTTTCATTGCCGCTTGCGCCCATTCCAAGTGCTGAATTTTTTTCAAATACGCTTACCTCAAAGCCTCGCAAAGAAAGCTCATAAGCTAGGCTAGCTGCGGCGATACCAGAGCCGATGATGGCGATTTTGTCATTTTTAGGCGGGCTAAAAACGCGCTCAAAATAAGCCTGAGTGTCTTTAAATTCAAACTCATCTTGCAAATGCGCCCTTATCATCTCGCGTTTTTTAAAGCCTTTAAGTTTTTGCACCGCAAAGCCATTTGCTTTCAAAGCCCTTGCAAGCGAACCTGTGGCGCAAAAGGTATGAACGCTAGCGCCTTTTTTGCAAAGCCTTGCGACTTCTTTTATGGTGCTTTCGTCAAACATTTGGGGATTTTGCCTTGGGTTAAAGCCGTCTAAAAACCATACATCAGCCTTAAAATCAAGCTCTTTTAAGCTCGCACTTGCTTTGCCAAAAACAAGGTCTAAAAAGGCATTTTCAAAATAAAAGCGATAAATTCCGTCCTTGCATTTAGGATACGCGCTTAAAAAAGGCTCTAAAAGCTCTTTAAATTCATCATAAAAGCCAAGTTTTTGATAAATTTCACGCAAAAGCTCTTTTTCTATGTAAAAGCCCTCCAAACTCACATAAAATAGCCTTTTTGGGCGGGTTTTAGCCTTTAAAAAACGCTTTAAGCAAAGAAAGAAATTTAAGCCTATGCCAAAGCCAAGTTCAGCGATGATAAAGCTGTTTTGTGCCTTAAATTCAAAAGCCTCGCTATACACAAAGCGGCTTTCTTCAATGCCTTGCGAGCTGTCAAAATAAATGTCTTTAAAATCAAGCGAATAAATGCCTTTGTCTTTGTAGATGAGCTTTGCTTTATTCATCGGCGTTGTTGCGGAAATAATTTTGCACGCCCAAAGCAATGCCCTTTGCTAAAAGCTCTTGGTAAAGTTTGTTTGAAAGCCTTTTGCCCTCGTCATTGTGAGAGATATAGCCCACTTCTATCAGCACGGCTGGCATATCCTGCGCGCCCACAAGCACCCAAAAAGGCGCTTCGCGCACCGCTCCATCAACGACTTTGTATTTTTTACGCACGGAATTTAAAATGTTTTTTTGAATGTCTATGGCAAGGCGGTTTGAAGCGATGATTTTTTCACGGCTTAAAGCGCTTAAAAAGTTTTGTTTCAAAAAGAAATTCGCTTCTTCAAAATCCGCCTTGTTTTCAAGTGCGGCTACTTCTTTGCTGCGCTCACTTCGCGCTGGGCTTAAAAAAAAGGTTTCAACGCCCTGCATAGTCTTTGCCTTGCTTTTGTTTATGGCGGCGTTTGCGTGTATGGAGATGAAAAGGTTGGCTCTTTTGTCGTTGGCGAGCTTTGTCCTGTCGCGTAGGTTGATATAGCGGTCTTTGGTGCGGGTGTAAAAGACTTGATAGCCCATTTTGCGTAGCTCATCGCCTGTTTTAAGGGCTATGCTTAGCACAATGTCCTTTTCAAGCAACTTGCCATCATAGCCTATCGCTCCGCCGTCCTTGCCGCCGTGTCCTGCGTCTATAACTATGACTTTGTTTTTGGTGTTGAGCTTTTTGGGCGTGCTTTTGGCTGAATTTGTGGGGTTTGGCTTGGTTTTGCTTGAATTTTTCGCGCTTTTTTGGGCGTTTGTGGCGGTTTCGTCCTTATCAAAGCTCAAAAACAAGCTCTTGCCCTCGCTTTCTTTGCTGACTTCAAACTTTGAATTTGAGCTAAACACCACGCGCACGACTTTTGGCGAATACTGAGTGATGATAATGCTGTCTTTACCAAAGGTGTAGCTTTTGCGCCCGCCGTCCAAAGCCGCTTCAAAGCTCAAAACTATGCGGTTTATGCCCTTTTCTTTCATCGAAAACTGCTTGATTTCGTCCGTGTCAAGCTCATCGCTTAACGCAAGCCTTATGCCATCGGTGTTTTTAAAACTTTGAAGTATGTAAAGAGTTTCTTTTGGCGCATTTTTGGCTAAATTTGTAGCGTTTTGGGCTGGCTTTTTGGGAGTTACATTTTGTTGGGCTTGCTTTTGGGGGCTTGAATTTGGGCTTTTTACGGGCGTTTTTTCTTTGAATTTAAGCACGAAATTTTTGTTCTCAAATTCAAGTTTATAGTCCAACTCTTTTTCTGAATTTAGCACCAAACGCGTGGTTTTGGGGTTAAACTGCGCTAGGGTGATTTTCGCATTTTTAAATTCAAAGTCCTTGCGCCCTCCATCAAGCGCAGCTTCAAAGTCAAGTATATAGCGGTAGTTGTCTCTTTCTTTAAGCTCGATTTTGTCGATATCTTTGGCTTTGAGCGGCTCGCTAAGCCTTAAAGTAAGGGCATTTTCTTGCTTTGATGAGCTGAGCACAAAAAGGGGCTTGTCTTTGTTTGCGCTCGTTTTGCTCGCCTTTAAATTTAGGGCATTTAGCTCGTCCTCATAGGCTTTGGTGTCTAAATTTAAAGCCTTTGAGCTGGTGATAAGCCGCTTTAAAAGCTCTTTTTTGCTCTTTTCATCGTCATTAACGACACTTTGTATATAAAGGCTTCGCAGCTGTTGATGAAATTTGCTTTTTTGTGTGGAAGTGGCGAAATTTTTGTCAAAATTTGCCAGCTCTTTCTCATACGCGCCAAAAAACATAGTGGCGCAAAGTGCGAGTGCAAGGGCTGTTTTAAGAATTTTCGCCATTTACTAGCTTTTCCATAAGCTCTTTGACAGATATGAGCTTGTCTAAACGCCAGCCATTCGCGCCTGTGAAAAACAACCCCGTGTCTTTGCGCCCAAAATACGCATCAAAAAGCCTGTCGGCTATGCAGTATCCTACTTCGTTCGCGCCTTTGCCACGCCCGCAGGGCGTTACGCAGTTGCTGATACAATTTATCTTTGGTCCCATTCTTTTATCGACTAAATTCAGCAAATTTGTCCGCACTCCGCGCGCAGGATAGCCCACAGGCGAGTGGATTAGCTCTATGTCTTCTTTTTTGCAAGCCAGCAAAACGCTTTTAAATTCATCGCTTGCATCGCATTCAAAAGTGCCGATAAAGCGCGTTCCCATTTGCACGCCGCTTGCGCCTAAATTTAGCATCGTTTCAATGTCTTTTTTGTCCCAAACGCCCCCAGCAGCGATGATAGGAAAGTCGCCCCACTCTTTTGCTTCTGCCACAACTGATGGCAAAATGGCTTCTAATTGATAGTTTGCATCAAGGCATTGCTCATAAGTAAAGCCCTGATGCCCGCCACTCTTTGGTCCTTCAACCACAACAGCGTCTGGCAAGCGGTTGTAGCGGGTTTGCCAGCGTTTGCAGATGATTTTAAGAGCCTTTGCGGACGATACTATCGGCACGAGCGCGACTTCGGGAAAATCCTGCGTGAATTCGGGCAAATTTGTAGGCAGTCCAGCCCCTGAAATGATGACATTAAAGCCCACTTCACAAGCATCGTGAGCTATCCTTGCATAATCATTGCTTGCGCAAAGTATGTTACAACCAAGCGGTGCGTTGCCACAAACCTTGCGAGCGTTTGTTATGACGGCGTTTAAGCCATCGCGCGAGTAGAAATTCTCACTGCCATAGGGCTTAGCGTTTAGCTCTTTTTTAATGTGCGAACGATTTTCATAATACCCCGTGCCTACTGATGAGATGACACCAAGTCCGCCGTTTAAGGACACTGCGCTAGCAAGTCTGTCCCAGCTTATGCCAAGTCCCATTCCACCTTGTATAATGGGGTATTTTACTTTGTGTTTGCCGATTTGTAGGGCATTGAAACTCATTATAAAACCTTTAATTTTGCGAATTTTCGCTTGCCAACCTGCAAGATATATTCGCCTTTTGTGAGCTGCATTTGCTCATCTTGCACCTTTTGCGCATTGACACTTACCGCATTTGCGGCTATGTCGCGGCGTGCTGCACTTGTAGAATTTGCAAGCTCGCACAGCACCAAAGCCTTAGCCAGCCACAAACTCGTCTCACTCGTAAATTCAGCCAGCTTGCTTGGCATTTGTTTTGCGCTATGCACCCTGTCAAATTCAGCCTTAGCACCCAAAGCGTCATCTTTTGAACTAAAACGCGTGGCAAGTTCTAAGGCTAGCTTTTCTTTTGCTAGCTTTGGGTGAATTTTAGCTGATTTTAAATTTGCTTTCAAGTCCTTTAAATCTTGGGCTGAAATTTGGCTTAAAAGCTCATAATAACGCAGCATTAACTCGTCATTTATGCTTAAAATTTTAGCATAAATTTCGTTTGCATTTTCGCTAATGCCTATGTAATTGTTAAGGCTTTTACTCATTTTTTGCACCCCGTCAAGCCCTTCAAGCAAAGGCATCATCATCACTACTTGTTCTTTGCCGATTTTATAGGTTTTTTGCAAATGTCTGCCCATTAAAAGGTTGAATTTTTGGTCTGTTCCGCCTATTTCTATGTCGCTTTTAAGCATCACGCTGTCATAGCCTTGCAAAAGCGGATATAAAAATTCGCTTATAGAAATGGGGCTTTGCGCCTTGTAACGCTTAGTAAAATCGTCTCTTTCTAGCATTCTAGCCACGCTAAAAGTCGATGCAAGCTCGACAATGCCAGCACTTCCTAAGTCATTAAGCCAGTCGGAGTTAAATTTTATCTGCGTTTTGTTTTTATCAAGTATGCGAAACACTTGCTCTTCGTAGGTTCTAGCGTTTTTTAGCACTTCATTTTGCGCGAGCTTCTTGCGTGTGGTGTTTTTGCCTGTGGGGTCGCCGATTTGCCCTGTGAAATCGCCGATTAAAAACTGAACGATAGCCCCGTGCTTTTGCAAAAGCGCCATTTTGTTAAGCACTACGCTGTGTCCTAAATGCAAATCAGGCGCCGTTGGGTCAAAGCCAGCCTTTACGAAAAAATGCTTGCCCTTTTCGTAAAAGTCGCGCACTAAATTTTCAAGCCGTTCTTCATCGATGAGTTCGGCAACGCCTTGTTTTATGTCGGCTAAAATCTCTTTTAAATTCATCTTAAACCTTTCTTTTAGTTGTTGTAAGCGTCATTTAAGGAAGTAAAATCCAAGATTTTATACTGGGATTTTAGTCTTTCTTTGACATCGCTTACATTTGTTCTGTTTGGAAATTCGACATTTGCTTCAAAAAAATCCATACTTGATTCTTGTGAATTTGACAAGGTGATGGACAAAACATTTGCCTGCATTTTAGAAAGCGTGGTTAAAAAAGCAGCCAGCGCGCCCCTTTTGTTGTCAAGCGAAAAGATGATTTTGTAGGCTTTTGAGATATTTTGCGCCCATTCTACAAACACCATTTGTTTTTTGTTTTCGAGCATATCCTGCGCCCTTTCGCAAAATTTATGGTGCAAGATGATATTGCCACTTTCTACAAAGGCTAAAATCTCATCGCCCTTTCGCGGATGACAGCACACATCAAAGTCCATATTTGCGATTTTGTGATTTGAGTAAGCCGTGATATTTTCAAATTTTTGCTCTTTAATCTCATATTTGTCAAAGTATTTGTCAAAAAGATAGAATTTTTTGGCGTATTTTTTCAGCATATTTACAGCTTCTTTAAAAAAAGCACTGCTTACACAAATTTGCCCCAAACGCTTGTTTAAATGCTCTTTTTCTATCCAGTCATTCACTACAAGCTCACTTTGGTTAAACACAGAAATCAAAATGTTAAGCGAAGCTTGCAAATTTATCTCTCTTATCTTTTGGCGGCAAAACTCCCTTATAGCAGACTTTGCCTTGCCTGTTTTAACGCTATCCACCCAAGAACAGCGATACATTTTTTCATTGCTCGTAACGATACGAACAATGTCGCCGTTTTTGAGCTTAGTAAGAAGCGGCACTTTCATACGATTCACATAAGCACTTTTAGCATAAAGTCCTAGTTTAGTATGCACTTCATAAGCATAATCAAGCACGGTTGCCCCGCGCGGCAAGGTAAAAATCTCGCCCTTTGGAGAATAAACGGCGATATCTTCTACATAAAGGCTTTCTTTGGCGTATTCATAAAGCTCCACAGCGTTTAAATTCTGTGAATTTTCAACGCTACTTTGCATAGAAATATCGCTCAGCCAGTCAAGTTTGGGGGCGGCAAGGCTTGAATCTTCTTTGTATTTCCAGTGTGCGGCTACGCCAAGCTCGGCGATTTTGTGCATATCAAAGGTGCGAATTTGCGCCTCGATAATGTTGCGCGTGTCAAAGATAGTGGTGTGTATGGTTTGATAGCCATTTTGCTTTGGCAAGGCTATGTAGTCCTTAAAGCGCGACACAAGCGGGTTGAAATTCGTGTGTAAAATCCCAAGCGCAAGGTAACAATCAGAAATTTCTTTCACAAGTATGCGAACGCCAAGCAAATCAAGCACTTCTTCTATGCTGATGCCCTTGCGCTGCATTTTAAGATAAATCGAGTAGTTGTGCTTGATGCGCTTTTGGATTTCATAATCCCCGCTGCGAAAGCCGTTTTTTTGAAAGAGTAAATCAAGTTTTGAGATGAATTCATTAAGCCCAAGCTGTATGTGCTGGTCGTTTGAGTTAATGTATCTGTCAATTTGCGCAAATTCTTCTGGCATTAAATACTTAAAGCTCAAATCCTCCAAGTAGTTTTTAATGCTTGAAATTCCAAGCCTGTGAGCGATGGGCGCATAAACGACAAGGGTTTCCTCGCTGATGCGCTTTTGCTTGTCCTCGCGCAAGGCATCAAGGGTGAGCATATTGTGTAACCTGTCGCAAAGTTTGATGACAAGGACACTTGCATCTTCTATGCTCGCTAAAAGCATATTGCGAAAACTTAACGCCGAACGGGCTAAATTCTTACTCACACGGCTGAATTCGTCCTCTCTAATGTCTGTGATTTTGGTAAGCCCTTGCACAAGCTTTGTTACCTCAACTCCAAACATTTCGCGCAGCTCATCTTCGCTATGTGGCGTGTCCTCAATGACATCGTGCAAGAGTGCAGCCACTACCATAGCTTCGTTTGCACTCAAATACCCAACCAAAGTCGCCACAAGTATGGGATGCACGGCATAAGGCTCGCCGCTCTTTCGCACCTGCCCGTTGTGCGCCTCTATGCAAAAATTCACCGCTGTTTTTATCTTTGGGCTTGACAAAAACACCCGAAAAAGCAGCTCTTGCGCCCCTTGCAAATCCTTACAATCTTTAAGCTCTTCGATGAGATTTTCAAGGAACAAATCCTCATCAATCGCTTTCAAAGCCACTCTCTAAAAGAATTTTGCCCTCAGCAATCTCCAAAAGGGCTATGTCAGCGAATTTGCTGACTTCTTTGTCTGTTTGCACCAAAGGCACAGCACCATTTGCCAACGCCTCAGCACGCCTTGCTACCATTAAAGTGAGCTTGTATCGGTCTCCGTTTAAATTTGATAAAGCCTTTGCGGCTATTTCTTCAAGTCTTGTCATTGTTTGTCCTTTAAAAATTTGATTTAATGCACCATAGAGCAAGAGCTAAAATCCCCTTGCACGATTTTCAGCAAGTTTTTAGGCTGAAACATATTGCAAACCACGATAGGCAAGGCGTTGTCCTTTGCCAGCGCGATAGCTGTGGCGTCCATCACCTTTATATCGTCTCTTAACGCCTCATCATAGCTCAATGAGCTTAAAAATTTAGCATCTTTGAATTTGTTTGGGTCTTTGTTATACACGCCATCGACTTTTGTGGCTTTGATAATCATCTGAGCCTCGATTTCAACGGCTCTTAAAATAGCCGAAGTGTCTGTGGTAAAGAAAGTATTGCCCGTGCCAGCAGCGAAAATCACCACACGCCCTTTTTCTAGGTGTCTTTGAGCGCGTAGCATAATGTAAGTCTCGCAAAAAGCCTCCATTTTGATAGCGCTTTGCACGCGCGCTTCAAGCCCAAAGCTCTCTAATGCCTCGCGCATCGCTATGGCGTTGATAACAGTGGCTAGCATTCCCATATGGTCGCCACTTGTGCGCTTGATAAGCCCGTCCTTTGCCGCTGTAACCCCGCGGATAATGTTGCCTCCGCCGATGACTATGCCAACCTCCGTGCCACACTCCACTAAGGCTTTGATTTCGCTCGCTATGTATTTAAGCACTGAATTTTCAATGCCAAAACCGCTTTCCCCAGCCAAAGCCTCGCCTGAAAATTTGACTAAAATTCGTTTTTTCTCGTTCATTGTCGCCCTTTGTCTTTAAAATTATATCTCAAAAGCCTTTAAAAATGGTTAATTTAAACTGATTAACTCCAAAGGATTGATATGAAATTTTTCTTGCGTAACCTCAAAGGTTAAATCATTTTTCACACGCCCCAAAACTTCGCCCTTTTTCACGCGCTTGCCGACCTTTGCTGTGGGGGCGATTTGATAAAGATGAGCGTAAATCGTGTGTATGCCGCCGCTATGTTCTACGATGACGACATTTTGGAGCAAATTCGTTTGCTTTGCAAAGACGATTTTGCCATCAAACACACTTTTTACTCTTGCGTCTGGGCTTTTGCTCCGTAAAATCACATTTTCGTTAAAGAGTTTTATGTTGTAAATGGGGTCTGTGAAATTCCCAAAGCGTTGTTTAACCGTAAAACTTTCAAGCGGAGCTATGGTTTTTTTGCCATTGTATCTTTTTACTAAACTCCCTGTGTAGCTTGAACCAAGCTGCTTGACATCGCTAGGTGCGCTAGAAGCTGGCTTTTTGGGCTTGCTTTGGCTGACTATGTTAAGCTCGGATAAGGTTTTGCGAAGCTCGGTTTGCTGGCGTTGCAAGTCATCTAACTTTTTGCTGTAAATGGCTCTGTCGGTTTTTTGACGATTTATCTCATCAAGCTGCCTTGCTTTGAGCTTTTCAAGTTTAGCAAGCTGGGCGTTGTATTTTTTTAAATTTGAGTTGATTTCATTTATCTTGCCTTGTTTTTCATCAATCAACAAGGAATTTTTTTTGTAATCCTGCGAAAGTTTGTAAAATTCATCTTTTAAAACTCCGTTCAAAGAGCTTAAAATCTCACTTGCGATAAAACTTTCATCACTTTCAGCATAGCCACTTGGCAGGCTTAAATCATAAGCAAAGTCCTGTGCGATGAGGCTTGCAAAGCGGTTTTGCATAGTGTTTTTGTCTTTGAGTAAATTTTCATTTTGCGCGCTTAAAGTGCTGAGTTCTTGGCTGTATGATTTGACGCTTTTTTCAAGTTTTGCCGTTTCGTTGCTCGCGCTTTGAATTTGCACGCTTAAATTTTTAAGATTTTTTTCGCTCGCCTTTATGTCGCTGGCTAAATCTTCAAGTTTTTTGTTAAGCTGCTGCCTTATGCGCTCGTTTTCTTTGAGATTTTTAGTCTTTTCGCTCACTTCATCGCCCATCAAAAAAGTAGCGCACAAAAGCAAAGCTAAAAGCCATCTCATCTTTTTACCTTAAACATTACTGAATTTACGCACAAAAGTGAGCTGGCAAGAGTGATGAGAAAAATCACGCCCAAATGCAAGAAAAAATTCATCTCAGGCAGCGAAACGCCCGCAAAGGCTAGGCTTTTTTGCACGAAAGAAAGGGAAAAAATTTGCGTGAAAAACACAAGCAAAATCACAAAGGCGATAAAACAATCCACAAACACGATTTTATAGAGCATAAAGGCACGAAACCAAAAGGGCGCACCGAAAAGACAAAGGATTTGCACCCGTTCAGTATGCTCAAAAAGCCAAATTCTCATTTGTTTAAAGAAAAGCACAAAACTTAAAAGCAAAATGATAAACAAAAAGAACCAAAAGGCGAATTTCACAAGGGTGAGCAGGGTATAAACTTGGTCGTAGGTTTTCACAAAAACCTCCACTTTGCTTATGTCTTTTATCTTTAAAAGCCGAGTTTTAATGCTTTCTAGCTCGTCTTGGCTTGGAAAATGCGTGAGTTTTATGGTGTAAAATTTTGGCAGGCTTTTTTCTAGCGCGGCAAGGTTGTTTGCGGAGATATTATCTTTAAGCCTTGCGATGAATTCTTTAACTTCTATGCTTTTAACAGAACTAATACCCGAAATTTGAGCCTTTATGCTGTTTTCATCAAGCTTGCTTTTGCTGGCGATAATAATGCTATAATTTTCATTTAAAAGCCCTTCATAATGCCTAACCGTCTGGCTTATGATGAGTAAAAATTCAAAGGCAAACATTATAAAAAGCAAGGGCAGTATGAGCGAAAGATGAATTCTAAGGGCTTTCATTGCTTTGCCTTTGTGTTTTGGTGCTGTAAAAAGGCTTTTGTGGCGACAAGGGTTTTTATAAATTTGCCCGAAAAATTCAGCCTTTTTAGCCTTGTGCTTTTAATACGAAATTTCATTCATTTGTCCGTTTTCTATGTTAAAACGCCTATAATCAAGGCGCAAATTCGTAGGAATTCTGTGCGTAACCACGACAACGCAGGTTTTTAAAATCTCCCTTGCGGATTTAAGCAGCGTCCAAATAATGTCTGAGGAATACTCGTCCAAATTTCCCGTAGGCTCATCGCACAAAAGCAGCTTTGGGTTGTGCGCCAAAGCCCTTGCCATCGCCACTCGCTGCTGCTCGCCGCCTGAAAGCTGGTCTGGCTTATACTCAGCCTTAAAATGCAGCTCGATATGCTTTAAAAGTTTATGCGCTTGGTTCTCGCAAACCCTTTTTGGATAGCCTTTTATCATCAAGGGCAGCATAATGTTTTTTTTGATATTATACTCTTTGATGAGCTTGTAATCCTGAAAGATAATGCCGATTTGCTGGCGCAAGCGCAAAAGCTCGGCGTTTGAAATCCCTTTTAAAGCACTGCCGCACACTTCGAGTTTGCCTACTCGTGGCTCTAACTCCCCATAAAAGCTCTTTAAAAGCGTGGATTTACCGCTACCGCTTTTGCCTGTGATGAAAACAAAATCATCGCTTGTGAGTGTGAAATTCGCCTTGTTGATGATGAATTTGTGGTATTCATCATACTCATCATAGCCGAGTGATAGATTTTGCGCCCTAATCAAAACAGAACTTTCCGCCATTTTCTTTCCTAAAAACAATGTCTCATTTTACACTAAAATGTCAAACTATCAATAAACTAGCGCAAAAATTCGCTTAATTTTTCCAAAGCCTTGTGATTTTCTTTCGTGGCAAAGGGAGCTTGAAACAAAAATTTCGTCTCATCGCCCAAAAACAAAAAGCTGTGCTGTGGCTTGTCAAACGCCCCAAAGGCAAGTTTTACAAGCAAATTTTCCTTGCTGATAAAATACACGCTTTCAAGGCGGAGAAAAAAATCATCACCCTTAAAATGAAAGGCGTTTTGGCTGAATTTTTCATAAATTCGGGCAAGTTTTTTTGGCGAAAAATTTAAATTTTTTGGATAAAGGCTTGAATTTTTGACGATGAAATGTGAATTTTTATCTTTTGAATTTGTTTTTTGAATGTTTAAATTTGTGGCTTTTAAAGTTAAATTTTCATCTTGCAAATGTGCCTTTTCAAAGCCTAAATTTTCGCCATTTAAAGGCAGTTTTGCAGGGTTTAAATTTGAGCTTTTTTCACATACGGCTCGCAAATCATAAATGTCTTTGTTTTGTTTTTTCCAGCGGGTTTCGTATTTGCTTGAAATGTCTAAATTTTCGTTTTTTGCAAGCTGAATTTTTACATTTTCAAAGCTAGAAAAAATGCTCTTGCCAAGCTCAAAATACTCAGCACTATCAGTCCTTAACTCAAAGCATCCCTTTGCTTTAAGCACGCGCAAACACTGCACCGCAAAGTTTTTGCTCAGCACCTTGCGCCCTGCTTGCTTGTCCCAAGGCACAGGAAAATGCAAAAAAATCTTTGTCAAAACGCTTGTCGGCAGGACATTTAAAAGCAACCTTGCATCGCTTTTTACTAAAAAGACATTGTTTAAACGCTCTTTTTGCGCCAGCTTTGCTACCTGCTCGATAGCTGGTGCGTAAATTTCTACGCCGATGATGAGTGTGTCGGGGTTTGTCCTAGCTTGCCACAGCAAGTGTCTGCCCGAACCAAAGCCTATTTCTAAAAAAACCTTGTCAAAGTCCTTAAATTTAGCACTCAAAGTGCTAATATCATTTTGTATATAATCACTTTGGGCAAGCAAACGCGTGTGCTTTAAGGCAAAAGCCTCGTTTAAAATTTCATCACAAAAATTTTCTTTAAACACAAGCAAAGCCTTTTGCAAAAGCCCTATTTGCTCGGGCTTTGAATGCTTTTCACCCTTGATGATGAACTCATTTTTAGCATTTTGCCCCACTTGCACGAAAAACGAACCTTGCTCAACTGCCGTATAAATAAGCCTTGTGCGCTCATTTTGCCCCAGCCACTCAAAACAAACGCCCTTTGCTTCAAAGGGCAGGCTTATTTCTCTAACGCTTTTGCATTTAAAATTTGGCATTATCTGCCTAAATTTGCTTTATTTGACGGCTTTGATTCTAAATCATTGCTATCCACGGCTATGACTTCGTAGCTGTATTTTTGCCCCATCACAGCGGAGTTATCCTTGTAGCTAAACCCTTTAATCTCCCTAAACACCATATCTCCACTACCGCCATAGCGTTTGATGATGAATTTTACGGCTCTTGTGTCGTTGCTTTTCCAGCTAAGCTCCACGCCCTCTTGCGAAAAGAATGAATTAGTGATGGTAGGGGCTTTTGGAGCTTCAAGCGTCTTGCCAAGCACGGCTGTATCTTGCATCAAGCTCTCTAAGCCGTCCTTATCCACAGCAGTGATTTTGTAGTATTTGCTCTCCCCAGCTTCGTTGATGATATCTTCGTAGCGGTTGTTTCGCACCTTAGCTAAAAGCGTGAAAGGCAAGAGCTTTGAGATACTCGAATACACTCTATAATGCGAAAAATCTTTGAATTCTCGCTTTTCCCACGACAAAACTATCTTTCTAGCGACATCTGTCGTGGCGTTTATGTATTCTACCTTCGGCGGCAAGGCTTTTGTCGTAGCATAAAGTATCTGACTTGGCTGAGACTGCACGCCGTCAAAGGTTTTAGCACTCACTCTATACTGAAAAATTTGATTTGGCTTTAAGTTGTCGTCTATATACTCGGCATTTAAACGATTTTTTACCTCCGCAAGCACCTTAAATTTGCCATCTTCTTTTGCTCGCTCCACTACATAAGAGCTTACACGCACATCAGGGTGCGGACGCCAGATGAGTTTGATTTTGTTCGGCAGCCCCTTAATGCTCTCCACAAAAGGCATAGCAGCGATTCGTTCGCTCGTTTTCGCCTCTATCGTTACGCCCTTTGCCGAGATATAGCCAGAGTCGTTAAAGGTCTTCATCGTATAAAAATACTTCGTATTTGGCTGCAAGTCCTTATCCACAAAATGCGTTTGGAATTTATCATCGATAGTAGTGATATGCTTCATCTCAGGCTCACCCTCGTTGCCACGATAAAGATAAAAGCCATCGATATTGTAGCTTGCCTTGCTCTCCCACTCAAAGGCAATGCTCGTCATATCGCTCATATACTGCAACTTCTCAACGCGTGGCAAAAATTCACTCACTTGCAGCTGTTTGTTGCTAAAAGTGCCACTACAAGCACTCAACACAAGCAGCAAAAGCGCGTTGCAAATCATCAAAAGAAAGTTTTTCATCAAGTTCTCCCTTGTCAAAATCTTTTAAAAGCTCCATAAAATCATCATAAAGCGGGGCTTTGATGATGAGTTTTTGCTCATTTCTTGGGTGCTTAAAGTGCAAAAAATAAGAATGCAGCATCACCCTTTCATAATCCTTGCCCTTATAACCATAAAGCACATCGCCTAAAATGTGGCGATTTAGGCTTTCTAAATGCGCTCTTATTTGGTGCGTGCGCCCTGTGAAAAGTTTAGCAGCGATTAAATTCGCCCCATTTGGGCTATTTTGGGCTAAATTCTTGCCACAAAGCACATTGACAAAAGCACTTTTTGCTTCCTTTGCGCCCCGCACACCAGCACTTACTGCTAGCTTTTTAAGGCGGTTTTTGGGCGAGCGAATGAGCGCTTTTTCAACAAGCATTGTATCATTTTTAAGTGGCAAATTCGTTAAGGCAAGATAAAATCGTCCCAAAGTTTTATCCAAAAGCTGACTAGCAAGTCTTTCGTGGGTAAAGTTGTTTTTAGCGATGATGAGCGCGCCGCTTGTGCCTTTATCAAGCCTATGCACAAGCCCAGCACGCACCTGCCCGCCAAGCGTTGAAAGCGCATAACCCTTTGCCAAAAGCCAATCCACCAGCGTGGCTTCTTTAACACTTGGCGCACTATGCACCACAACACCCGCAGGCTTGCTGATGACAAGCAAATCCTCATCTTCATAAAGCACGCTTATGTTAAAATTCGCGCTGTATTTTGGGGTGATATTTTGTGGGGGTAACTTAAGGATTTCAAGCTCATCGCCGATTTTAAGTTTGATTGCGCTTTTTTCGCAAATTTTGCCATTTATCATAAGCCCTTTGTTTTTGATAAGCTGTGTTACTTGTGCGCGGGACTTTTGCAAGGCTTTTGCTACAAACAAATCAACCCTTAAAGCCTCATCTACCTTAAATTTTTGCATTCTTATCCTTTAAGATGAAATTGTAGCATAAGATTTGCAATGATAAAAACAAGGCTTTAAAAAGCCTTGAAATGTTTGTTATACTGATTTATTTTCTCTTTGTCATACCGACTTTCTTGTCATACTGAGCGCAGCGAAGTATCCATACAAAAAATGGAAAATAAGCTGCTGAAAATAGAATTTATGGATTTTTCGCTTTGCGCTAACGCACTCCGCTCAAAATGACAATGTGATTTTACTATGGGCTACGCCTTGCAACCCGCTGAATCGCCTTTTGCAAAGGCTCAAAATGACAAAACGAGCCGTCCTTGCGCTATAAAAACGCTTTTTACTCGTCATTACAAGCAAGGCTTGTGCCTTGTGTGGCAAGTTATTTGCAAAACAAAGTTTTGAAAACTTTGCCACGCTTGCAAGGTTTGTTTGTAAAGACAAATCAGTAGATTTTCACAACGGCAAGCAAGGCGTAAAAATAGAGTTTTTGAAAATAAGGCTAAATTTTTAAATTTAGTGTTAAATTTTGCTATACTATCCTTTTTAAAAGGAAAAAAATGCAAATTTTGGAATTTTTTTATGAAAATGCGCCACAAAACAAGCCCACAACGAGCCGCAAAGTAAGGCTTGATAGCCAAAACACGCTCATCAAAGGCGCAAGGCATTCGGGCAAAAAATCGCTCATTTTGGATTATTTAAGCGGCTTTGAAAGGGACAAATACCTTTTTTTAGACTTTGAAGATGTAAGATTTAGCGAAAAATGCCTTGAAAATTTAGCAAAGTTTGTGCTAAACAAACAAGCCTTAACGCAGGATTTAAAAATCATCGTTTTTTACGGAGTAAGCAAGGATTTTAGCTATGATTTTGCGCCCCTTTTAAGGCACGCTCAAATCATCGTTGCGAGCGAATTTAGCTCACTTAAAATCCCAAATTTTAAAGAAATCAAACTTGATTTTTTAGATTTTGAAGAATTCGTAAGTCTCAGCAAGAAAAACGCGCCCATAAATTCGCAAGTAGGGGCGTTTTTGCAGGCGGGCAGAAGTTTTTGTGCGGATTTAAACGAGCATTTAAGGGCGCATTTTTGCGATTTAGAGCGTGAAATTTTAAGGCATATTGCCCTAAATTTAGGCGCAGAATTTAGCGCAAACGAGCTTTACGGGCGGCTTAAACGCAAACAAAAAATCTCCAAAGATAGCCTTTACAAAGCCATAAGCGAGCTTGAAAATAGGGGCGTGGTGCATTTTTTGCCCTTTGCGAACAAAAGGCTTAAAAAGGCGTATTTTGGCGACTTTGCCCTTAAAAACGCCCTTTGTATCGACAAAAATTTCAAACAACTCTTTGCAAATGTCGTTTTTACCGAGCTTTTCAAGCTCAAAGATGAGCTAGTGTATGATAATTCTTTTGAATTTTATCTTTTAAACGCTAAAACCGCCTTTATCCCAAGCCCTACGCTTGACATAGCACTCATAGAGCTTAAAGCTAAAAAACTGCTTTCAAAAGCCCTTGAAATAGGCATTTTTCACATAGTTTTTATCACGCTTTCAACACAACACCGCTTTTTTGAAAGCGGTGTAAAAGTGGAGGCTTTGCCCTTTGATGAGTGGGCTTTGGGGTTTTAAAAGCATTTATGAGCTAAAAATTTCAAGCTATAAAGTAAAAATTTAAGAAAAAACTGCTATAATAAAGCTCTATTTTACACCAAAGGAATTCTATGCTTTTTACAAAGGCGAGCGAGTATGCACTACTAGGGCTTATTTACATAGCGGATAAAGAAAATCCCCAAGATGTCGAGACTATGGCGGCTGAGCTTGAAATTTCACGCAGTTTTTTAGCTAAAATCCTGCAAGTTTTAGCCAAAGACGGGCTTTTAAAGTCCTACAAAGGCGCAAGGGGCGGCTTTGCGCTGGTGAAAACCCCCGACAAATACACTATCAAAGAGATTATCGATAGTGCGGAAAAGAGAGAAGTCAGCATTTTTGAGTGCTCACAAGGCATTTGTCCGAGCGACAAAGGCGCAAAATGCTATATCTTGCCTGTTTTAAAAGATTTGCAGGTAAAAATGGACGAGCATTTAAGCTCCATAAGCCTAGCGGATATGATGAAAAGATAATGGCAAAACGAAAGATACTTGATTTAGTCGCGCCCATCGCGCCTTATCTTGCGCCCTTAATCGCGCCTATTGTGAAGGCAAAAAGCCTTGCTGTGGTAGGCTTTTTGATTTGCATTTTAGGCGTCATCATCGTGCCTTTGCCGCCGATGGTTTTGGACTTTTTTTTAGCGGTGAGCTTGGCTATTTCGGTGCTTGTCATTTTGATTTCTATTTATATCCCAAAGCCTACGGATTTGACGACTTTTCCTACGCTTTTGCTTGTCATCACGCTTTTTAGACTCTCTTTAAATGTCGCTACCACGCGTATGATTCTCACAAACGGACCCCAAGAAGCCACACAACCTGGGGCAGTAAGCCACATAATCCGCGCTTTTGGCGACTTTGTGGTAGGCGGAAATTTAGTTATCGGTATAGTGGTTTTTTGCATACTTGTGCTTATCAACTTTATGGTAGTTACTAAGGGTTCAACCCGCGTGAGCGAAGTAAAGGCGCGCTTTGAGCTTGATGCGATGCCGGGCAAGCAAATGGCGATAGATGCTGATTTAAACGCTGGACTCATCGATGAAAACACCGCGAAAAAAAGGCGCGAAGAAATCATCTCTGATTCGAGCTTTTATGGAGCTATGGATGGTTCGTCTAAATTCATCAAAGGCGATGCGATTGCGGGCATTATCATCACGCTTGTCAATATCATCGGCGGAATTTTAATCGGCTATTTTCAGCACGATATGAGTTTAGGCTCAGCGGCAAACACTTTCACGCTTTTAACCATAGGCGATGGGCTTGTGTCGCAAATCCCCGGGCTTATCACTTCTGTGGCGATGGCTATCATCATCACGCGCGCAAACAAAGATGAAGAAAATTTCGCTGAGGGCAGCTTAAATCAGCTTTTGGGCGAGTATCGCACGCTTTTAATCGTGGGCTTTATCTTGTTTATCTTTGCTTTGGTGCCGGGCTTGCCGACTTTTTCGCTTGGCTTTATCGCCTTTGTCTTTTTGACACTTGGCTTTATCATCAAGCAGGCAAAAGAAGGCAAACTCAATGTAAATGTCATCAAAAAGCCAGATGCCACGCCAGCAAGCGCCCCAGCGCCTAGAAAAAGCGAAGAAGACATTGTCAAAGAAGAGCAAAGCCGCATAGATGACATTTTGAAAATCGAAATTTTAGAGTTGGAGCTAGGATACGGGCTGATTCGCCTTGCAGAAAAAGAGCTTACCGAGCGCATTCGCTCTATGCGGCGCAGCATAGCGCAGGCTTTGGGCTTTTTGATGCCTAAAATTCGCATTAGAGACAACTTACAATTAAAACCAAACGAGTATAATTTCAAGCTCAAAGGCGTTGTCGTAGCAAGTGCTGAAATTTACCCCGACAAATACCTAGCGATGGATAGTGGCTTTATCACGGAGGAAATTGACGGCATAGCCACCAAAGAACCAGCCTTTAACTCAGATGCCCTTTGGATAGATGCCAACCAAAAAGATGACGCCACGCTTAAAGGCTACATAGTTATCGACCCTGCAAGTGTCATCTCCACGCATATGAGCGAGCTTATCAAGGCTCACGCTAGCGAGCTGCTCACACGACAAGAAGTGCAAGTGCTGCTTGATAAGGTGCAAAAAGACTATCCTGTCATTGTCGAGGACTGCTTGAAAGTAACGAGCATAGGGCTTATCCAAAAGGTGCTTAAAAGTTTGCTTAAAGACCAAATTCCTATCAAAGATATGCTCACCATACTTGAAGCCCTTACCGATGTGGCTGAGATAAGCAAGAGTTTTGACGCGGTTATGGAGCATACTCGTGCCGCACTTGCCCGCGTCATCACAAATTTATATGTCGATGAAAAGGGAAATTTAAGCATTTATCTTTTAGACACAGCCGCATCGGCAAAACTTTTGGAGCTTTTGCAGTTTGACAACCAAAAAGGCGAGTATCGCTTACTCATCAATGTCAATCAAACAGAAGCCCTTATCAACGCCTTTAAAGCTGAGCTTGCAAATGTCTCAAACACGCGCATAAAGCCTTTTATCCTTTGTGTTGAGCCGAGTTTGCGTAAGGTGCTGGCTAAAATTTGCTCTGATTTTGGCATAAAAATCATCGTGTTAAGTTTCGCAGAAATCGCTGAAAACACAAATTTTGAAACAGAAGGCGTCATAAAGGTGGATTTATGATGAAAAATTTACCTTTTTACGATAAAATGCCGTTTTTTAAGAAAGGTTTTTGATGATAACACTTGGTATTTCAGCGTTTTACCACGATAGTGCGGTAGCGATTTTGCGTGATGATGAGATAATTTTTGCTTTGCAAGAAGAGCGGCTTTCTCGCAAAAAAGCAGACGAGCGTTTTCCGCGCCTTGCGATAAAATCAGCTATGGATTATATCAACAAGATGAATTTGCTCCACACGCACGAGAGAGAGAGAGAGAGAGAGAGACGGCTCCAACCTTAAACAAAGCTTAAATTCAAACACGCCTTTTCGCAAAACAAACCCCCAAATTTTAAGCAAGACAGATGATTTAAATTTACAAAATTCAACTCACAATCTTACAAATTCGCAAGATTTTGCCATTTTAAAGCGCGAAAATTCACAAAATTCTAGCCAAAATTCCACAAATTTAAAGGCTCAAAACGCTGAATTTAGCCTTGATGATATAGATAATTTCGTCTTTTACGACAAGCCTTTTTTGACTTTTGAGCGCCTTTTAGAAACCTACCTTGCCACTGCTCCAAAGGGATTTTTGAGCTTTATCAAAGCCATTCCGCTGTGGCTTTCTACTAAACTTTTCTTAAAAGAAACCCTTGCGCGTGAGCTTTGCGGCATTTACAAAGAGCTTTATCCACACAAAAATGGGCGTGAGATTAAGGAATTTAAGCAAAAAGTGCTAGCAAATCTCTACTTCGCCGAGCATCACATAAGCCACGCCGCAAGCGCCTTTTATCCAAGCCCTTTTGAGAGTGCTGGCATTTTAAGTATCGATGGCGTGGGCGAATGGGCGACTACAAGCATCGCAAAGGGCGACAAAGAGAGTATAAAACTTTTGCAAGAGCTGCATTTTCCGCACTCTTTGGGGCTTTTATACTCAGCTTTTACTTATTATTTGGGCTTTAAGGTAAATTCGGGCGAATACAAAGTAATGGGGCTTGCGCCTTATGGAGAGCCTAAATTTAAGGATTTGATTTTGCAAAAACTTATAGATTTGCGAGATGATGGGAGTTTTGCCCTTGATATGAAGTATTTTGACTTTTTGAACGGGCTAAAAATGACAAATTCAGCTTTTGATAAACTTTTTGGTGGCGCAAAACGAGAGCCTGAAAGCAAATTAACCCAAATTCACTTTGACATAGCCGCAAGCGTGCAAGCCGTAACAAACGAAATAATGCTTCGCCTTGCCCGCACCACAGCTAAACTTGCAAATTCACGCCGCCTTGTGTTAAGTGGCGGTGTCGCGCTAAACTGTGTCGGCAATGGGCTGATTTATGAGCATTTGGTGCGAAAAGAGCGCATTTTGGACGAGTTTTGGATACAGCCTGCAAGTGGCGATGCTGGAAGTGCGCTAGGGTGTGCTTTGGCGTTGTATCATTTGGAATTCAAAAAGCCACGCAAAGTTTTACATTGTCATTCTGAGGGAGCGAAGCAACCGAAGAATCCACAAAATTTTCATACTTTGGATTCTTCGCTACGCACAAGTGCTTCGCTCAGAATGACAGAGTGTGCGGACTCTATGAAAGGCTCATATCTTGGGCTTTCATACAGCAACGATGAAGTGCAAAGCACTCTTAAAGCGCAAAATGCGATTTATCAAAAGCTTGAATGGCACGAGTTAAAGGACATTTTGGCAAAAGAGTTGGCAAGCGGCAAGGTTGTGGGCTTTCATCAAGGGCGTTGTGAGTTTGGTCCCCGCGCACTTGGAGCGCGTTCGATTTTAGGCGATGCGAGAAACACCGCTATGCAAAAAACGATGAATTTAAAAATAAAATACCGCGAGAGTTTCCGTCCTTTCGCGCCTAGCGTGCTGGACTTTGCGTTGAGTGAGTATTTTGAGCTATCTTGTGCTTCGCCTTATATGCTGCTTGTCGCGCCTGTGGCTAGCTCAAAATGCCTTGCGATGAGTGCTGCACAAAGGGAGCTTTTTGGGATTGACAAACTCAATGTCGCGCGCAGTGAAATTCCAGCCGTTACGCACATAGACTACTCAGCACGCGTGCAAAGCGTGCATAGAGCGACAAATGCGCGTTATTATGAGTTGCTTGAAGCCTTTTATGCGCTCACAAACTGCCCCGTGCTTGTAAATACGAGCTTTAATGTGCGTGGCGAGCCTATGGTTTGCTCGCCTTATGATAGCTACGCTTGTTTTATGGGGACGGAAATGGATATTTTGGTGATAGAGGACTTTTTGCTTTACAAAAACGCCCAAAGCGCACAAAATATCGCTAAATTTCAAAACATAAAGGACAAATATGAGTTGGATTAAATTTCTAGCAAGGTTTTGGAGCGACTTTAAAGCCTTTCGCATTTTTGCTAAATTTTTAACTGCGGTAGCGGTTTTAGCATTCATTTTGTGGGTTATTTTATCGCTTTTTGTTGATGGCAAGACGAAAACAGCACCCATAAGCTATCACGAGCAAAGAGCAAACAACGAATATAAGGCAAGAATTCATTTTGAAAATTTAGAGTTTTTGTTGCGTTCCCGCACTATCGCTACGATAAAAGCCATAAGCGTAAAATGGGAAAATGGCATAGATTCAAGCCTTATTAGCGATATAAAGGCTCAAAATCGCTATTTTATCTTTACTAGCAAAGAACTTATCGAGCCAGACATTAAAAATTTAGGTGTTTTGAGCTATCAAATCAGCTTTGCCCCATTTATAAAAACGCTTTTTGCGTATTATGTTGTGCTTTTGTTTGCTGGGCTAGTTATCACGCTACTTTGGCAATTTGCAAGAAATGCACTCTTTGTGTTTGCTGGATTTTATGTGTTTAGCGTTCTTTCGTTTGCCTTTTTGCCACTACCCTTTGCTTTTGTGAGTTTTGTGGCTTTTGCTTTGTGTGTAATTTGTGCTTTTAAAACGCACAATTTAAAGCTTAAACTTGCTTTAAGTTATATTAGCGTGTTGCCCTTGTGTGTAGGGATAGGTGAAATTTATGGTTTTTTAAAAATGTCATCAAATCAAGAGAATGTTCAAAAAGAATATCCAAAAACTTATGGGACTGATAATAATATCACAGGATATGGTGCTTTGCCAAATGTGTCTGGCAAAGCCATCTCACGCAGCAAACGCACGGGCGAAATTATTTATGATGTAACTTACTCTACAAATGAAAATGGATGGCGTAAAATTCCAAGCTCAAATGCAAATTCTAAAAAATGCTTTTTATTCTTTGGCGATAGTTTTACTTATGGCGAGGGCTTAAACGATGATGAAACTCTGCCATTTTTCTTTGGCAAAGAAATGAAAGATTATCAAATTTTTAATTTTGGTTATCACGGATATGGACCGCATCAGGCTTTGGCTTTGATTTTAAGTGGTGAGGTTGAGCGAGTTTTAAGTGATAAAAAATGTGAGAGCATAAATGCACTTTATGAAAGTTTAATCGACCACATAAGACGAGCTAATGGCTTGGCGTGGTGGGAACAAGGCAATAAAAATATACCTAAATTTAAGATAATAAACAATCAAGTAGTTTGGATAAACGCAAATAAAAATTTGAAAGAAAAAATAAATTTAATACACGAGTTAAGTCTTACAAAATACGGCAGAAAAAGCTATTTGCTCAAAATGTTAGATACGCAAACCTATAAATTTAAACAAGAATATAACGAGCTTTATTTTGCCATTTTAAGCACAATGGAAAATGAGCTTAAAACAAGATTAAACGCAAGTTTTACATTATTTTTATGGGATACTTCAAATGTGAGCAAAGATTTAGAAAAGCGTGAATTTGAAGCTATTTTAAAATGGTTGAAAAATGGGCAAATGCAGTATTTTTTAATGTCGCAAGTGGCAGATGATTACAAAGATAATCGTCTAAAATATGGAATTCATAAAGATGATTTACACCCAAATGCCCTAGCAAATGAGAAAATAGCGGAGTTTTTAGCCACAAAAATCAAAAATGGCGAGATAAAAAGCCACAAAATCAAGGGGACAAAATGAGTAAAAACAAACAAATAAATTCACAAAGGGACACTTCGTTTCGTGTTTCGCACTCCACTCAAAATGACAAAGTTTCTACAAAAGATTTGCGTGTGTTTTTGGGTGTTTGGGCGGGGATTTTTGCGCTGTTTTTAGCACTTGGCTACATTAAAAACGGCTCTTTGCGTGAGTGGGCGGCGTGTGGCGTGCTGATAAGCCTTGCGCTGATGATAATACCGCGTATCATCACGCCGCTTTACAAAGCGTGGGTGTGGCTGGGCGAAAAAATCGGCTTTGTCATCTCGCGCGTGATTTTGGCGTTGATATTTTTTGGGATTTTCACACCGCTTGGCTTGGCGTTTCGTCTTTTTGGGCGTGATGTTTTGGGGTTAAAACTAGCTTTTAGCCATAAAGACAAAGCACAAAGTCTGTTTAAAATCCGTGAAATTCAGCCCACAAGTATGAAAAATCAGTTTTAGGCAATGCTAAATCCTTGCCGTGCTGATAAATTTATCATATCGACTTGCCTTGTCATACTGAGCGTAGCGAAGTATCCATAAAATAAAAGTATGGATTTTTTTGCTGCGGCTACGCCTTGCAACCCGTTGGGTCGCCTTTTTTTCAAAAAGGCTCAAAATGACAAAGTTTGTCATAAGAATAAAAACCACAAGAAAGGAACAAAAATGAGTATCTTAAAAGAACTTTGGCAGTTTTTGCGTGTGCGAAAGAAATTTTGGCTCTTTCCCATCATCTTGGTGATGCTGTTTTTAGGCGCACTCATCGTGCTAGGGCAAGGTAGCGCAATCGCTCCGTTCATCTACACTATATTTTAGTGCGTAAAATGAATTCTTTTTGTGAGTATTTGCATTTATCAAATTTTGATATAATGACAAATACGCCAAAAGGATAAAAATGAAAATTTATCATCTTTCGCACACGGATTTAGACGGCTATGCTTGTCAGTTTGTGGTGAATTTTTACTTTAAAAATGTCGTGTTTTTCAACTCCAACTATGGGCGTGAAATCAGCGATACCTTTGCGATGATACTTTCGCGCATTGAAAAGGATTTAACGCGCAATCCAAACGAGAAATTTTTGGTTTTAATCAGCGATTTAAATTTAAATTTAACACAATGCGAGGACTTTGAAAAAGCCTTGCAAGGCAAAAACGCTAAACTCTTGCTGCTTGACCATCATCAAAGTGGCTTGGAGTGTTCGCAAAAGTATGAGTGGTATTTTTTAGACAATGCAAGGTGCGCTGCTAAAATCGTGTATGAATTTTTTGCGCGAATTTGCGGGGAAAATGAGCCTTTGGCGCGTTTTATCGCTGTGGTGAATGCTGTTGATATTTGGCTTAAAGATGATGAGAATTTCGAGCTTGGCAAGGTGTGTTTGATGATGATTGCGACTGCAAAAGAGATAAACCGCGTTATGTTTGTGGAGCAAAATACACAATATATGTTTTTTTTGTTGCAAAAGGCTATGGATTTTGTGGGCGTTGAGTTTGGTAATGTAGCACTTGATGACGCACTGCACGGCTTTAAAAAAGAATTTTTTGGCTCAAAGCGCGATACTTTGGGCAATCTCATAGCTGATTATATGGTAGAGCTTTTGAGCGAGCAAAAAGAGCGTTTCGAGCTTGACTACAAGGGACATAGGGGAATTCTTACGCACAATATCGGCAGCACTTCGGTGATAGGCAATGATTTTTTGCTGAAAAACCCTGAATTTGACTTTTTCATCGACATAAGCTCGCGAAAATCATTGAGTTTTCGGGCAAATGGCAAGCTCGATGTGAGCCAAATGGCGCAAAAGCTCGTAGGCGGCGGCGGGCATAAAAATGCAAGTGGAGGGCTTTTTGCCAGCTTTAAAGAAAGCGCTGATTATACGGTGATAAAGGCGCAAATAGAGGATTTAATCACCAGCAAACTGATGGAGGCTTAGATGAACGAGGATTTGCAGGACTTGCAGTATGAGTTAAGCGTGGTTTTGGAGGCTATGCTGCTTTATGCGGGCGTAGAGCGCCAAAGGCTTGAAGAGGCTGTGGAGGCTTACATAGAGTGTATCGACAAGGTGCTTGAAAACTCAGACAAAGAGGGCGTTGATGAGATTTTAGCTGTGGTCGAGTATCTAAAAACGCACAACAAAGAGCTTTTTAAAGCGTAAATTTCTTTTAAACGGCGTTTTTGTGGGCTTTGTCGTTTGTCGTTAAATGGGCATTTAGCGCAAAAAATGGCTTTTTGTGTGTTAAATAAGTGATTTTTAGCCTAAAAATAGCTATTTTTGAGTTAAACAATGGCGTTTTAGCTAAAAAGAGCTTTTAGCCAAAAAAGCGAGCGAAAAAGCCTTTGATTTTTGCCAAAAACGACTCCCAAAAATTCGCCTTTTGACACTGCCCCAAAGCGTCAAACACAAAAGAATTCAAGTCGTTTTTCTCTTGCGCGGTAAGATTTTTCATTTTCAAACCTTCTTTCTCAAATGTAGAGCCGATTATAGCATAAAATTTACATTTTGAGAGTGAAATTTAAATTTTTTTGAATTTTTTGCCTTTTGCTTGATAAATTTAAAAACAAGCCCTAAACAAAACAAATTTAAGGCATAAAAATTTGCAAAATTATGTCGATATTTAGCGAAATTTGCACGGAGGCTAAAATGCTTACTTTTATAAATTCTCACTCAAACTATGCTTATACAAATGCTTCAAACATAAATTCAAACACAACAAATTCAGCCCTTGCAAACAGCACGAATTCAGCTCAAAATTCAAATTTTGCCAAAGACAAAAGCCAATCCACAAGTGAAATTTTAGGCTATGGCGTGGATAATGATGGCTTTTTCACACAGGATTTTAACGAGGTGGCGGGCATACCAAAAAGCTTTAAAATCCACGCCAAACAAATCAAATCTTTTTACGACACTTTCACAAGCTTTATACCAACGCACAACAGCATCGACATAGCCAAAACGCTAGGCAATGCCTACAAAGCCTTTGAAAGCGAAATGGGGACAAATTTACAGCAAAATTACAGCGCAGATGAATTTGCGCGTTTAAGTGCCACAAACAAGCGTTTGAGCGACAAACTGAACTCCATAAACGCCCTACAAAATGAGCTTGACAAACAAGGTTTAAAAGCCGAAAATATCGGTTTTGGAGCATTTTTAAGCCCAAATACACTCAGCCCATACACGCAAGATGAGCGCATCGACAAAAGCGCGCTTTTCGCCCTTTATATCAACGGCGATTTCATCGAGGGCGAAGTAAATATGTATGGCAAGATAATGGGGCTTGACAAAACGATGAGTAAGGCGCAGGTGCAAGAGCTGCAAAATTTCATCAACGACAACCAAATCGCTGGGCTTTTAGGTGTGGGCGCAAATCCTTCTGGCTTTGAAAATATAATGCGAGCGAGTGATTTAAGCATAGCTGAATTTAAAGAAAAATGGCTTGAATTTAAGGCGCAAGCGGAGAAAAAATTTGAGCTGACTAATGTAAATAAAACGCAAAGCACAGGGCAAAATTCAGGCGCAAATTTACAAAATTTAAGCATAAATTTGATACAAAATGAAAACGAGCAAAACTTGGCGCAAAAACGCTCACCGATACAAGTAACGAGTAAAAGTCAAACTTATACAGACTCATACTTTGCTAAATACAAAAGCATTTTAGAGGACGCACAAAAAGAGCAAATGTTTGAAATTTTATTTGGCGTAAATTTAAGCAAGGCGGGCAAAAATGGCGTTTTAAATGGCGCGAATTTAAACAATGAAATTTCAAATAGCGGTTTTTCTAGCACAAACGGCACGGATTTAAACACAACTTTGATGAGCTTAAATTTAAGCAAAATCAAGCCTTTAAATAAAGTGGATATTAAAGCGTGAGTTTTAAAAATTTAAATTGTTGTTTGAATTTTTGAATTTAGACTTTTAGGCGTTTCATCTTTTTTAAATCTTGTTTTAACTCCCATAAAAAGATACTTTGAAATAAAAATTTGCTAAATTTCTTGCTGTTTTGGTGCTTTTTGTGCTAAAAAATTTTAAATGTAAGCTGTGATTTAAATTTAAAGGGAGATTTTAGATTTAAGGGGAGATTTTGAATTTGTAGGGGCTTATTTGAAAACATTAGCTTATCACGCTTATGTAAGTTTAGTGTAGTAGGCTAAAACTTTTTAAATAAAATTTTTTAATTTTTTTGTAAAAATACTTGACATTGTTACGCTCAATGTTGTATAATACTCTAAATTTTTTCAAAAGGAGGAAGCGTGAAAGACAAAAAAGACAGGCACGAAAACCCTAGCGAGCAGGATTTCATCGCTCAAAATGAAAGCGATGAGTGCAGCCAAAACGGCGATGCTACGCAAGAGATGAGTGCAAATAGCGATGAGAGCGAGCAAAAAGACGCACTTATCGCTTGTGAGATACAGCTTGCCGAGCTTAAAGACAAATATATGCGAGCAAACGCTGAATTTGAGAACATTAAAAAGCGGCTAGAAAAGGAAAAAGCGTCCGCACTAGCCTACGCGAACGAAAGTTTTGCGAAGGATTTGCTTGATGTGCTTGATGCGCTTGAAGCGGCAGCAAATATGGAGGCAAGCGATGATGCGAGTGCGAAATTCAAAGAGGGCGTAAAGAACACTTTGGATTTGTTTCTCGCAAAGCTTGCTAAACACGGCGTTAAACCCATCGAAAAGCACGATGAGTTCGACCCGAACTTACACGAAGCGATGATGAATGTCGCTAGTGATGAGTATAAAAGCTCTGCCATTGTGGAAGTCTTTCAAAAAGGCTATCAAATGGGCGAGCGCGTGTTGCGACCGAGCAAAGTTAGTGTCGCAAAATAACTTGACAACGAAAGGATAAAAAATGAGTAAAGTTATCGGTATAGACTTAGGCACGACAAATTCGTGCGTTGCCGTGTATGAGCGCGGCGAAAGCAAGGTAATCCCAAACAAAGAGGGCAAAAACACCACGCCATCGGTTGTGGCATTCACAGACAAGGGCGAGGTTTTAGTGGGCGACAGCGCAAAGCGCCAAGCTGTAACAAATCCTGAAAAGACTATTTATTCTATCAAAAGAATAATGGGGCTTATGATAAACGAGGACGCTGCAAAAGAAGCAAAAACGCGCCTTCCTTATCACATAACCGAGCGAAATGGTGCTTGTGCGGTTGAAATCGCGGGTAAAATTTACACCCCGCAAGAAATTTCAGCCAAAGTGCTGATGAAACTCAAAGAAGATGCCGAAGCCTTTTTGGGCGAAAGCGTGGTTGATGCGGTGATTACCGTGCCAGCGTATTTTAATGACGCTCAAAGAAAAGCCACAAAAGAAGCAGGCACGATAGCAGGGCTTAATGTGCTGAGAATCATCAACGAGCCGACTTCTGCTGCACTTGCTTATGGGCTTGACAAAAAAGAAAGCGAAAAGATAGTGGTGTATGACTTGGGCGGCGGGACTTTCGATGTAACCGTGCTTGAAACAGGGGACAATGTCGTAGAAGTGCTTGCCACAGGGGGCAACGCCTTTTTGGGCGGCGATGACTTTGACAACAAGCTCATCGACTTTTTAGCCAGCGAATTTAAAAACGAGCAAGGCATTGACTTGAAAAAAGATGTTATGGCTTTGCAACGCTTAAAAGAAGCGGCTGAAAACGCGAAAAAAGAGTTAAGCTCAGCCACTGAAACAGAGGTGAATTTGCCCTTTATCACGGCTGATGCGAGCGGTCCAAAGCACCTTGTGAAAAAAATCACCCGCGCTAAATTTGAAAGTATGATAGAGTCGATGGTAAGCGAAACCATAAGCAAAATCAACGAAGTCGTAAAAGATGCGGGGCTGAAAAAAGACGAGGTGAAAGAAATCGTTATGGTTGGCGGTTCTACCCGCGTTCCACTCGTGCAAGATGAGGTAAAAAAGGCGTTTAACAAAGAGCTGAACAAAAGCGTAAATCCTGACGAGGTTGTCGCCATAGGCGCAGCGATACAAGGCGCTGTGATACGCGGCGATGTCAAAGATGTGCTTTTGCTTGATGTTACGCCACTTTCGCTAGGCATAGAAACTTTGGGCGGTGTGATGACAAAAATCATCGAAAAAGGCACGACAATTCCTACCAAAAAAGAACAAACCTTTTCAACCGCTGAGGATAATCAAAGCGCAGTAACCATAAATGTCTTGCAAGGCGAGCGTGAATTTAGCCGCGACAACAAGTCCTTAGGGAATTTTAACTTGGAGGGAATTCCCCCAGCCCCGCGCGGAATGCCACAAATCGAAGTTACCTTTGACATAGACGCAAACGGAATTCTCACCGTCTCAGCAAAGGACAAAGCCACAGGCAAGGCGCAGGAGATTAAAATCACAGGTTCGAGCGGATTGAGCGAAGAAGAAATCGAAAAAATGGTAAAAGATGCCGAGCTGCACAAAGAAGAGGATAAAAAGCGCAAAGAAGTCATAGACGCGCGCAACCAAGCTGAGGCTTTGGCTCATCAAGTGGAAAAATCCTTAGGCGAGCTTGGCGAAAAGATACCACAAGAGGACAAGGCAAACATACAAAAGGCTTTGGACGAGTTAAGAGAGGTGCTTAAAAACGAAAACGCCAGCAAGGAAGAAATCGAAAGCAAGATGAAAGCACTCAGCGATGCCTCGCACAAAATCGCCGAAACTATGTATAAAAAAGACGGCTCAACCGATGGCGAAGCTAGCGGCAAAGGCAAAAAGGACGATGATGTCATAGATGCGGAGGTAGAGTGAGCCTAGATGACGCTAAATTTACGGCGAATTTAATTTGCTTGAATTTACAGGCAAATTTAAGCGCAAGGTTTAGCAAGCGTGAAATTTGATAAGCTTTAAATTTCGCAAAATTTAAGCCACACAATAAGCCCTTGAAAAAGGGCTTATCTCACAATGATAAAAAATGTATTAAAAATTCAAAAAATGTAAAAATTAAAAGATAATTTCAGTTTGATTTAAGTTTAATTTGTTATAATAATGACATAAATTATTTCCAAAGGAGTAAAAATGAAAAGATTGC
>OIZA01000074.1_pt1 | contig 60668 bp, 50 predicted proteins | sample 1588381 | NCBI WGS metagenome assembly OIZA01 (sample SAMN03283277) | human gut metagenome | biome: human-associated habitat; material: feces | host: Homo sapiens | place: Peru | collected 2012 | reverse complement strand
CTGAACGCAGTTCGCCCCTACCGTTGTAAAACCGATTTTTTATTGTAACTCTCGGGACGTCGAGGACGCAAAAATCATTTAAAAAGGAACGAGCCTTCCCTTTCGGGAAGGCTCTCTTTTAAGCATAAATATAGGTAAGCTTATGCTTCTTCCTGCTGTTTCTTTGCGAAGCACTCGCTGCAATAAACAGGTCTGTCCTCACGCGGCTTAAAGGGAACTTTAGCAACTCCACCGCAGGAATCACAGGTAGCCTCAAACCACTCACGCTCTCCGCGGGTAGCGTTCTTGCGTGCGTCGCGGCAAGCCTTGCAGCGCTGGGGCTCGTTTACGAAACCTTTCTCGGCGTAGAACTCCTGTTCACCGGCCGTGAAAACGAATTCGTTTCCGCATTCCTTGCAGATGAGAGTTTTGTCTTCGTACATGATAGTTAACCTCGCTTGAAAAAATTTTTCGCCCTTGGGCGGAATCGCACCGCCACCTTTGATGAACAACGCTCTGCTTTAAGCTACGGGGGCATATTAAGCTCTGAGAGCCATTTTACAGCTTTGAGCGTATCTTTTTACGTATACGCTGCACGGCATTATCGACTGACTTTGCGCTCGTGCCGAGGATCTCGGCGATCTGGGCATAGCTCTTCTCCTCTAGCATGAGGTCGAGCACTCGGCGCTCATAGACCGAAAGGGCGCTGTCCACTATCCGCCACAGCTTTGCGGGGGCGGCCGCTTCGTCGATAATATTTTCGGGATTTGAGGCGTGGTCGGTGAGCTGCTCATCGTCAATGGGCACTGCGCCGGTCAGCGGGGAATTCGCCGCGCTGTTATTCCTGTTGAACGCATTTATCATGCGGTTCTTGATACAGACCGAGGCATAAGCCTTGAACGGCACGCCCTTGGACGGGTCAAACTTCTTGACCGCCTCGAGGAAGCCGAGCATACCCTCCTGCACCAGATCCTCATCGGAGATACGCACCTGAGCGAAACCCGCCGCCTTTGCCTTGGCAATGGGCATGACGGTAGCAATGAGCATTGCCATGGCCTCGTCGTTGCCAGCCGCAGCGAGCGCCGCAAGCTCATTTTCATCCATATCTCTCAGAGCGTTTTCCGGCATTGCTGAACCTCTCAAAATCCTCTTACGAATAATAATAAGCTAATTTTTGAATTTTGTCAACAACTTTTTTGCCGTTTGGTTAAAATATTTTTGTCAATAGTGACAAATATTTTTTATATCCCAATATATTGTGCTTTATTCGCCGGAAAATCCTATTCCTCTCGATGCCGCAGCCCCGCAATTCATCAGTGAAGCCCTCGTTACGGAGCGCTTGCCGTATTTTGCGCGTATGCCGTCAACGCTCGTCTCGAGCCGCACGCATAAGCTGTCGCTCATCGGCTCGCAGGCTCTTATGCATATCGGGCGAACCTGCCTCCGACACCTACGGCTCCTCCCGAAAAGCTCCGTGCCTGCGACGGCAAGCTCGCTTGCAAGGCGGGTAGGATACCCCCCGACGCTCGCAAAAAAATTATCCAAATCGCAGTGCAAAACCGCTTTTTCCGCTCTTGTCATTTTCGAATTTATTCATAGAACATTTGTTCTATAGGTGTTTTAGCCCTTTTCTTCGGATTTGTCAAGAGGTAATTTTTTAACCCGGCATAAATGCGGGATGCGCTTTTAAAATATAATCGGGGGGGCGATAAAAACGGACGAAAAAACACGCACGCTCTGGCGTGTGACGGCGGTTTTGGCGGCGGAGCTTGCACTTTTGGCGCTCATCGTGTCGCTCACGGGCGGCCGGGCGCTCGCAATGTGCCTCGGGTGCAGCGGCGAGCGTGTGGCGGCGGTGCAGCGGCAGCTCGGGCGGCTCGGGCTTTATGACGGCGAGATAAGCGGGCTTTACGACCTCGGCACACGGCGCGGAGTTAAAAATTTTCAGAGGGAACACGGCCTTGACCCGAGCGGAGAGGCAAACGGCAGGACCGCAGCCGCTCTCGGGCTGAGCACGGCGAACTGCGAATGCTTCGGCGGCGAAACGGAGCTGCTTGCCCGATATATCCAGCTGCGGCACGGCGCATACGGGCTGCCGGGTATGCTCGCCTTCGCACGGCAGACCCTCGAGGAGCAGCCGTCGCTTGCCGCTATCGTCGGGAGCAAGCCGAGGCTTTGGCGGGAGCTGCTTGCGGCCGAGCCGACCTCGCAGGCATACGAAGCGGCGTTTGAAGCGCTGAGCGAAAGATAAAACGGCGGTTCAGAGCGAACCGCCGCTTTAATTTTACATTAAAAAGTTTTTCACAAGCCCGACCGCAAGGCTGACCGCGCCGCAAACGACCATTACGAGTATCGGATTCAGCTTGAATTTACGCAGCGCAAAGAACGCCGCCGCAAAGAGAATAAGCCCAAGCCATTGGATATTTGAAACGCTTATCACTCCCGAGGCAAAAACGACGTTTATCAGTATCGTCAGCCCGGCCGAAGCTATGAGAGCCACCACAGCGGGGCGCAGGCTGCCGAGCACATTCTGCACAACGGAAACGCTCCTGTACTTCATATAGACGAGAGCAAGCAGCGAAACAATGACGCACGAGGGCAGTATGCACCCGAGGGTAGCCACAACGGCGCCCGCAACGCCCGCTATCCTGACCCCGACAAAGGTCGCGGAGTTGATGGCGATGGGGCCGGGGGTCATCTCGGCGATCGTGATAAGATCGGTGAATTCGCTCATGGTGAGCCAGCCGTATTTCTCGACAACGCTGCTTTGAATTATCGGCATGGCCGCGTATCCGCCGCCCACGCTGAAGAGACCGACCTGGAGAAAGCTGAGAAAAAGCTCAAGATATATCATTGCGCTTCCTCCTTACGAACTTGATACATTCTATAATAATGCCGACCGCGGCGCAGGCGAGGATGATGATTATCACGTTCACGCCGAAGAAGAATGTGGCGGCGAAAGCGGCTATCATCACGATGATATGCACCGCCGAGCGCTCCGTAACGACCTTTTTCCCGAGAGAAAAGACCACGTCGAGTATCACGGCGGCAACGCCCGCCTGCATCCCCTTGAGGACGAGGGCGACATATTCGTTGCTTGCGAACGCGGAGTAAAAGAGCGAGATAACCGAGAGTATCACCATCGGCGGGATTACCGTGCCGAGCACGGCGACGAGCATGCCGATGAAGCCCGCCACGCGCCAGCCGACGAGGATAGCGGCGTTGACCGCAATAGCCCCCGGGGAGGACTGCGCTATGGCGGTCATGTCGAGCATCTCCTGCTCGTCTATCCAGTGCAGCTCATCGACGAATTTTTTCTTCATAAACGTCACAATGACAAATCCGCCGCCGAACGTAAACGAGCTGATATATAAAGTTGAGAGAAAGAGCTTAAGCAGCTTGCGGCCGCGGCTCATTTCTTTTTTATCTTGCGGCATAAATTCCCCTCCATCGACAACATTATAGCACTTGCAATCGGATATGTAAAATGTTATTATGAATATAGCCGTAATTTTTTATCATCAAGCGACCGTTCGTAAGGAGGAAAACGCATGAAAAACACCGCTTCCGTATCCAAGCAGGAGCGCAGAAATCTTATCGCTTTTCCCATAGCGACCGTGGGCAGGGATATGTGCAGCCAATTTTTCTCGCTCTCGGTGCTGAATTTCATTCTCTTCACCAAAAATCTGACCGTGGAGCAGTTCTCGGCGGTCAGCGCTATCATCGTGGCGGCAAGGGTCTTTGACGCCTTCAACGACCCGATAATGGGCACGATAATCGACCATACCCGCTCCAAAATAGGCAAATTCAAGCCGTGGATGATCGCGGGCGTTATCACGACCTCTATGGTGGTGTTCGCCGCATTCGTCAACAATCTGACGGGCTGGCGCTTCGTCGGCTTCTTCGGCTTCATCTACTTCATGTTCAGCATCTGCTTCACGATGAACGACATATCCTACTGGGGCATGATACCCGCGCTGAGCAGCAACCCCGAGAGCCGCAACCGCTTCACCTCACGCACGATGTTTTTCTCCGGCATGGGCGCCGCCTTTGTGACCGTGCTCGTGCCGATGCTCACGGCGGGCGACCATGTTATCGGCGGCAACGCCGTCACCGCCTACCGCACCCTCGCCGTCGTCGCCTGCCTTGCGCCCATGACGATGCTCTCGGCCTTCATCTTCGTGCGCGAGAACCGCGAGGATAGCGGCAAAAAGAAGGAGAACGTCTCGCTCGGCAAGATATTCAAGACCATATTCCGCAACGACCAGCTCAAATGGGTGGCGCTCGTCTTTGTCTGCCAGCAGGTCGGCAGCGCGCTGATATCAAACGGCCTCGGCTCGACCTACATATATCTTGAATTCGGCTACAACGGCACGCTCGCAACGCTCTTCACCGTTATCGGCATGTCGACCACGGTGTTCCTCATGCTCTTCTACCCCGCCATTGCAAAGAAGCATTCAAGAAATTCGCTGATAAAGGTCTCGGCGGCGGCCGTCACAGCGGGCTACCTCTTTGTGCTCACGGCGGGTCTGTTTGCGCCGCACGCCTCAATGCTCAAATACGGGCTTATCGTATCGGGCTTTGCGGTCGCGAATTTCGGCTCGTACTGCATTTATCTGATAATGAATATTTCCATTTCCAACACGGTGGAATACAACGAATATAAATTCGGCATCAGGGAGGAGGGCATCATCTCCTCGGTGCGTCCGTTCCTGACGAAGCTCGGCAACGCCGTGGCGCTCATGCTCATCTCGCTCTTCTATCTGCTTACGGGCGTTACGACCTACACCAACCGCATCTCGGAGCTTGAGAATCAGGCCTCTCAGGGGCTTGTCACCGCCGACGAAAAGCTGCGGCTGATAACCGAAGCGCTTGCGGGGGTCACACGCGGCGAAACAACGGGGCTGCTGCTGGCAATGACGCTCATCCCGCTCGGCACGGCGCTCTTCGCCTGCTTCCTCTACCTCAAAAAATACAAGATAACCGAGGAAAAATATCTCGAGATCCTCGGCGAGCTTGAAGAGAATAAAGCCGAAGTGACCGCCGATTAAATCAAAGCGGTCGTGAAAAAATTAACCGGCGCGGTCGATAATGACCGCGCCGGTTTTGTCTGTAGGGAAGCCTGTATGAAGTCAGAAACGTCCTAAAGGTCAGAGCCATGCATTAAAGACTGCCTTGTATAAAGAGAGGCTTGGGCAGATGCGGTTTTTCGTCACACATTGTTGGTGACGGCATCCTCGACGTCCCGTAAAATAATTGCAATGTGTAATTATCACGGTAGGGGCGAACTGCGTTCGCCCGCCGGAATTTGCACAGCACTATATGAAACTGTCGCCCGCCTCTTAGGCTCCCTCCTGAGGGAGCTGTCCGTAGGACGGAGGGAGTTTTTTGTTGAATCCAACCGAGAACCCCTCCGTCACGGCAGGCAAGCACCGATTAATCGCTGTCACACTTCTCGTCGGCTTTTGACGGGCGAACACAGTTCGCCCCTAACGGTATTCAATTAGCATTACTGTTTTGCTTGCGGGATGCCGAGGACGTCATCCCCTACGATTGAATTGCGGTTGTTTCGTTATATATTCAGCAAGATTTTGACTTTTGAATCTACCGGACAATCCTCAGTCACTCCGTGACAGCTCCTTTCAAAAGGAGCCCATAACAGCAAGCCAACTGCTATAGTGGCTGCATCCCTTAAATGAAAGGCGATTATAACTGTGAGCAATCGGTAAAAACCAACCCCCGCCGAAAAGGCGGGGGCGTTTGCGTTCATTCGGTCAACAATTCAGATCTTCAAGTAATGCGGGGAAGATGCCGAGGGAGCGGCGCAGGATGCCGTGCATTTGCGCTATCGCCACGCCGTAATTCGTCATCGGAGTGCCGTCTGTTTCGGCTCTTTCGAGGCGTGAGAGCACCTCGCGCCCGTTCAGCATACAGCCGCCGCAATGAATCACAAGGGCGTATTTTGAAAGCTCGCCGGGGAATTCGCCGCCCGAGGTGAATTCAAAATTCAACGCCTTGCCCGTGTATTTGCCGAGCCATGCGGGCAGCTTGACCGTGCCGATATCGCCGCATTGGCGGTGGTGGGTGCAGCCCTCGGAGATTAGCACGGTGTCGCCGTCGTTCAGCCTGTCGAGCGCCGCCGCCCCATGCACGAGGCTGCGCAGCTCGCCTTTATAGCGGGCAAAAAGTATAGAAAACGAGGTCAGCGGGATATCCTCCGGCACTATGCGGCTGACCTCGCCGAACGCCTGCGAATCGGTGACTACCATTCTCGGCGCTTTTCCGACTGTTGCGAGCACGGCGGGGAGCTGCGGCACTTGGGTCACGATGCAGAATGCGGCGTTATCGAGGATATCTCTTATCATCTGCTGCTGCGGCAGGATCATGCGCCCCTTTGGCGCCGAGCCGTCGATGGGCGTGACGAGAATTATCAGGTCGCCCTCGATTATCAGGTCGCCGATGAGCTGCTTCGGCTGCTCCGCACGGGCGGCGAGCCTGCCTATCATCTCTTTCAGCTCATAGATATTCGTGCCGTCTGCGGCGCTGACATAGATCCCGCCCTCGGGCGCTTTCGGCAGCTCGGGCAGCAGGTCGCACTTGTTGAATGCGATGATATACGGTATGTTTCTTGCCTTGAAAAGCTCGCAAAGCTCTTTTTCGGCGGGCTGCAACCCCTTTGATGAATCCGTGACGAGCACTGCGATATCCGTCTTGCCGAGCACCTGCTTCGCACGCTTAACCCTCATCTCGCCGAGGATGCCCTCATCGTCAATGCCCGGCGTGTCGATTATCACAACGGGGCCGAGCGGCAGCAGCTCCATTGCCTTCTGCACGGGGTCGGTCGTCGTGCCCTTTATATCGGAGACGAGCGAGAGCTTCTGACACGTGACGGCGTTGACAACGCTCGATTTGCCCGCGTTGCGAAGCCCGAAAAAGCCGATGTGAATCCTCTCGGCAGATACTCTGTCGTTAAGTCCCATATTTTCACCTCGTCAAAATCTGAAATCTCTGCGGTCGGAGGCCTTGATGGCCTCTATGTTCTGAGCCGCGATCTGCCTGACCTTATCCTTGGGTATCTTTTTGAGCTCGCGCTCTATCAGCTCGAAGCCGACTTTCTTTGTCTCCTCTGAGGCGTAGTCCACAAGGTACTCCGTCAGGGTCATAAGGGCGTTCGGGTGGCAGCAGTTGAGGATCTGGCCGTTTTTGCACAGGCTCATAAAGCGGTCGCCCGTGCGCCCCTCTCTGTAGCAGGCGGTGCAGAATGACGGGATATGATCCTTCTCCATGAGCCATCTGACCACCTCGTCGAGCGTGCGCTGGTCGGAGACGTCGAATTGCTCGGAATCGTGCGGGCGCTCCTCCTCGGTGTAGCCGCCGACGGAGGTGCGTGAGGCGCCGCTTATCTGCGAAATGCCGTATTCAAGCGCCCTGCCCCTGACCTGCTCGCTCTCGCGGGTGGAGATTATCATGCCGGTGTAGGGCACGGCGATGCGGATGCAGGCGATTATCTTGGCAAAAAGGTCGTCCGATATGCCGTTGTCGAATACGTCGGGGTCGATATCGTCGGCGTGCTTGACCCTCGGCACGCTTATCGTGTGCGGCCCCACGCCGTGGACGGCTTCAAGATGCTCGGCGTGCATGAGCAGCCCCGCAAACTCATATTGATAACCCTCGAGCCCGAAGAGAACGCCCAGCCCGACGTCGTCTATGCCGCCCTCCATGGCTCTGTCCATTGCCTCGGTGTGGTAGTCATAGTCGTGCTTCGGCCCTGTCGGGTGCAGCTCGAGGTAGCTTTTTTTGTTGTAAGTCTCCTGAAAGAGTATGTATGTGCCGATGCCCGCCTCTTTTAGCTTGCGGTAGTTCTCGACCGTGGTGGCGGCAATGTTGACATTCACCCTGCGGATATCGCCGTTTTTGTGGTGGACGGAGTATATCGTCCTGATGCAGTCGAGAATGTATTCTATCGGGTTATTGACGGGATCCTCGCCCGCCTCGATGGCAAGGCGCTTGTGACCCATATCCTGTAGGGCTATTACCTCGGCTCTGACCTGCTCCTGGGTGAGCTTTATCCTTGCAATATGCTTGTTTTTCATGTGATACGGGCAATAAACGCAGCCGTTCACGCAGTAGTTGGAGAGATACAGCGGCGCAAACATGACTATCCTGTTGCCGTAGAATGCCAGCTTTATCTCGTTTGCGAGCTTATACATCTCCTCGACCTTCTCGGGTATCTCGCAGGCGAGCAGCACGGCCGCCTCGCGGTGGCTTAGACCTGCGCAGGTGACGCCGCCGCCGTTTTTGACGGGGCGGGCTTTCTCAAGCAGGGAGTCGATAAGCTCGACATTGTTTTTATTCGCCTGTGCGTAGGCGATGGTCTCTCTGATCTCGGCGTCGTTTATGAATTCCTCCGCCTTCATTGATTGGGGATTGTAGATTGACATAGGATTTTCCTTTCTTGCGGTCAGATGGCTCTTTCCGTCAGATAAGATTTTTTATTTGATTATATCGCCTCGGTCGGTCACGATCTCGCAGCCGACGGAGCTTATGCGCTCGGCAAGGCAGCTTTTGCATTGCGCCGATTCGCCGCCCGTGCATATTTTGTTGTCATACAGCGCATATTTCCGCCGCACGCTGACGGGGGAGAGATTCGGCATGACTACGTTCGCGCCGGCGGATATCCCTTTCTCGCGCCCGAGCGGGTCTATTGTGCCGAGCGCCGTTGTGGCGGGCAGCAGGATATTCGGCTTTATCAGCCGTATCAGCGAGAGCAGATAGACCGTCAGCTCCGCCGTGCCCGAGGGCAGGTCGCCGAAGGGCGTGTCCTTTTGCGGGATAAACGGCCCGATGCCGCACATATCGGGCGAGAATTTCTCGATGAATTTGAGATCCTTTGCGAGCGTTGCGGCGGTCTGGAACGGCGAGCCGACCATGAAGCCGCAGCCGACCTGATAGCCGATATCCCGAAGGTCGCGCAGGCAGCGCATTCGATTATCAAATGACATTTCGGGCGGGTGCAGGCGCTCGTAATGCGCTTTGTCCGCCGTCTCGTGCCGCAGCAGATAGCGATCTGCGCCCGAGTCGAACATTCTTTGATATTCCTCGCGGGCAAATTCGCCGAGCGACAGTGTAACGGCGCAGTCGGGGAATTCACGCTTTATCCGTGCGACGATGCGGCAGACCTTGTCGGCGGGGAATATCCCCTCGCCGCCCTGGAGCACAAAGGTGCGAAAGCCGAGCGAGTATCCCTCGCGGCAGCAGGCGTATATCTCCTCCTCGGTAAGGATATAGCGCTCGCAGCGGCTGTTTGAGCGGCGGATGCCGCAGTATAGGCAGTCGTTGCGGCAATAATTGCCGACCTCGATAAGCCCGCGGATATAGACCCTGTCGCCGTAGACGCCGCGGCGTGCTTCGAGCGCAAGGGCGGCAGCTTCCTCGGCGAGGCGGGGGCTGCGCTCGACTATCAGACGCTCGTATTCCCCGAGCGTGAGCGAATGTGTGCGGCTAAGCCTTAGGAGCAGCTCATTCATCGCTGCTCACGTTGGAATAAGCGGTCTTGACGCTCACCCCGGGCAGGTTGCCGAGCTTGCCCGCGAGGGAGGATATCGTATCCTGCGGCGCATCGAGGGCTATCGAGACGATGTTTATCTTTCTCGTCTTGTAGGGCAGACCCATTCTGCCGATGATGAATTCGCCGTATTGATGCAGCAGCTCGTTGAGCTTCTCGACCGAGTCGGTGTTCTCCACTATTGCGGACATGACAGCTACTCTTGTTTGCATTAAATTACCTCCTAATAATAAAAGCTGTACCTTTGCACAGAAAGGTACAGCTTTTGCGTATCAAACGAATCACCGCACCTTTCAGTCAGGGCAAAAGCCCTTTGTGTCAGGCAGCATATTTATGAAATTGATTATCAGCCTTTTTCGGCAAGATGCCTGCCCATGAGCACGCCCATGACGGAGGCCATCATCAGGCCTCTTGTCCAGCCGCTGGAGTCGCCGAGGCAGTGGAGACCCGCAACGCTTGTGTTGAAGTCCTTATCCATTTTGACCCTGTTGCTGTAGAATTTCAGCTCGGGGGAATAGAGCAGAGTCTCTCTCGAAGCGAAGCCGGGCACGACATGGTCGACCGCCTGGATGAAGTTGATGATATTCATCATCGCTCTGTAGGGCATGGCGGCGGTTATGTCGCCTGCGACGGCGTCAACGAGGGTCGGGCGCACGTTGCTCTGAGAAAGCTCTTTCTGCCAGGTGCGCTTGCCGTCGAGTATATCGCCGAAGCGCTGCACAAGGATGTGACCCGCGCCGAGCATATTTGTCAGCTCGCCTACCTTCTGAGCGTAGGAAATGGGCTGATTGAACGGCTCGTTGAAGTTGTGCGAGCATAGGATAGCGAGGTTGGTGTTGTCGGATTTGAGATCCTTATATGAATGACCGTTGACGACGGCGAGGTCGTTGTCGTAATTCTCCTGGCTGACGAATCCGCCGGGATTCTGGCAGAAGGTACGAACCTTATTCTTGAACGGGAGGGGATAGCCGATGAGCTTTGATTCGTAAAGCACCTCGTTTATCGTCTCCATTATCTCGTTGCGTACCTCGACCCTGACGCCGATATCGACCGTGCCGGGCTGGTGGGCGATATTGTGCTCGGCACACTTTGCTTCGAGCCAGTCGGCGCCTCTCCTGCCGGCGGCGATAACGGTATTGTCGGCGTACACCTCATAATCGACCTTGCCGTTGGTGATGCATACGCCCTTGCAGGTGCTGCCCTCCATGATAACGTCAAGGCACTCGAAGCCGAACATCATCTCAACGCCGTTTTTAAGCAGATACTGCTCGATGGCGTAGTAAAGATCCCTTGCCTTCTCGGTGCCGAGGTGGCGGATGGGGCAGTCGACGAGCTTCAGACCGGTCTGAATGGCTCTCTTCCTTATCTCCTTGACCGCCTCGGGGTCGCTGACGCCCTCAATCTTTTCGTCTGCGCCGAATTCAAGATAGATCTTGTCGGTGTAGTCGATAGCCTCCTGAGCGACATTCTCACCAATGAGCGACGGCAGATCGCCGCCGACCTCGTAGCTGAGCGAAAGCTTGCCGTCCGAGAAAGCGCCTGCGCCGGAGAATCCGGTGGTTATATGGCAATAGGGCTTGCAGCTGACGCAGTGGCCTACCTTGGCCTTGGGGCACTGACGATCCTCGACCGCCTTGCCTTTCTCGACGATAAGTATCTTCTGCTTGCTGCCCTTACGGAGCATTTCAAGGGCGGTGAAGATACCGGCGGGGCCTGCGCCGATGATGACTGTGTTGTAATTCAATTTTACTCTCTCCTTATACTGCTTGATGCCTGTCGGGGAGCGCGTTGAGCATTTCGCAAAGGTCTATGTAGAAGCTGTGCGTTTTTTCTTCATCAGCAAACAGACCTATTGCCGTGCCGTGGTCGCCCTCCTGGACGGGCATGACGTTCCAAACGCCTGTATTTATGTTGTTGCTGTCGTAGTCGGTGTGAGGCTCGTCCAGCGGGAATTTGGCGCTCTCGGTGTTGACAAGGGCGTCGTTTGCAAGCCATGCTTTGTCATAGACAGTGCCGTTGATGGGATCGGTGAACTGAAGAAAGCCCATGACGAAGGCAAGCGGGACTATGACGGGATTGGTTTTTATCGAGGGAACCTGAGTGCCGATGAGGGGAACTTCCTTGGTGGTGGAGAATGCGTATGAGAAGTAATAGATGTTTTCATTTATGTCGAGCTTTTTGTTGAGCTTCATCGAGCCCTCGGGCGTGAGGTCATATTGGCAGGAATCCTGCCTGTTGTCAAGCACCCGGCGGAGAGCCTTGAAGTAAGGGTCGGCGCTGCCGACGCCGGGGATCTCGGTGAGGCCGAACTGCTCAAGGTGGAAGTCAACGAGACCGCCGTTGAATATCGTCCTGCCCATTATGCCGGCATAGGCGTAGCTGACGAACTGCACAAGGTCGGCAAGGCCGAGATAGACGACCGGATAATATATGGTCGAGCTGTTGTGCGGGGTGCAGATGGTGGTGACGCTCTTGACCCAGTCACCCTTGCCCCCTGTGAAAAGACCGGAGATATCCTCGGGATCGGTCGCCGCAATCTCCTCGGGTGAGCCTTCGGTGAGTAGCTGGACGAGCATCCTTATAGTGGTGCCGCCGAAGCTGTGGCCGATGAGGTGGATCTGCTGCAGCTTGCCGTTCTCGTCAAGCTCGCCCCAATTCGGGATGAGCGGCTGATAATAGGTCCTGCCGAAGCGCTCGTGGTTGAATTTCGCGGAGTGAGCAACGCCGTAATCGACCGTTACGCCCATGAGCTGAGCGTAAAGCTCGCAGGCTCTGTCCCATGCGCTGTTGAGCGGGCCAACGGAGGCGGAGTAGCAGTCATAGCCCTCGTTCTGGAGGTAATGCATCAGGTCGCCCGTGGTGGCGCCCCAATAGGGCATGATGCCGTTGATGTCCTCGGCGCCGCCCCAGCCGTTAAGGCCGTGGACAAAGATGAAGGGCTGCTCGTTTTTCGGCTCCCATTTGCTGTCGGCGGCGCTTGCCGAAATGAGGCAGGCGGAGCTGATAAGGCAGACTGCGAGGATGATGCTGATGATTCGGCGTAATTTCATTAGAAGCACTCCTTTATAATTATATTATCAAATATTATATAAAAGACGGTCGGCTGCGCTGAACAACAGCGGCGGCTGCCGATGTCGATTCTTATATAAAGACGGTAACAATACAATTAAATCATATTACTTCGTAAAGTTCAACACTTTGCGGCGGAATTGTGCAGACAAATCAGCGTGATTATCTGAAAATATAAAGACCCGCCGAGCCTCGGCGGGTCAAATGCAGTTACTTCGCTATCCTCTTGATGACGCTTACGCAGTCGTCATAATCCATGATCTTGGGGACAGGATAAAGCGGGTTACCCTCTCTGAGCGCTCTCTTTGCGATGGTGGGGATATCCTTCTCAAGTATCTCAAGATGCTCGGGGATATTCATCTTGCGGTTGAATTCCTTGATCTTCTCAATGAAAAGAGCCGCTTTCTGAGCGTCGTTCATGCCGCTTGTCTCAAGGCCGGCGATGTCGGCGAGCTTCGCAAGGGGAGCCGCAGCGGTCGAGCCGTAATACTCGAGGACATAGGGGAGTATGACTGCGTTTGCGAGACCGTGAGGAGTGCCGTACATTCCGCCGAGGTTGTGGGCTATAGCGTGGACGTAGCCGACATAAGCTCTGGTGAAGGCGATACCCGCAAGGTAGGAGGCGACGAGCATATTCTCTCTCGCCTTGAGATCCTTGCCGTTCTCGTAAGCCGTAAGTATGTTGTCAAATATAAGCCTGGTCGCTTTCTCGGCCGCCTCTGCGGTGCCCTTGGTGTTGCTGTGGCCGATATAAGCCTCAACCGCGTGGGTCAGGGCGTCCATGCCGGTGGTGGAGGTGATGTGCGGGGGCAGGCCGATGGTAAGCTCGGGGTCGAGCACTGCGTATTTCGGGCGCAGGACGGGATCCTGAAGAGCGTATTTCTCGTGAGTTCTGGGGTCGGAGACGACCGCCGCAATGGTGGTCTCGGAGCCTGTGCCTGCGGTGGTGGGCACGGCGTAAAGGGTGGGCAGCTTCTTGAGGATCTTGAGGGTGCCTCTCATCTGCTGCACGGTCTTATTGGGCCTTGCGATCCTTGCGGCCGCAGCCTTGGCGCAGTCCATGGGTGAGCCGCCGCCGAAAGCGATGACTGCCGAGCAGTTATTGTCGATATAGAGCTTCCTGGCCTCTTCGATGTTGTCGATGGTGGGGTTGGGCTGTGTGCCGTCATAGACGGTATATTTGACGCTCGCCTTGTCGAGGCCCTCAAAGAGCCCGTCGAGCAGGTGGAGACCCATCAGACCCTTGTCGGTGACGACAAGCACGCTGTTGTGGCCGTTTGCCTTGACTACCTGCGGGAGCTTCTTGACGCTGCCCTCGCCCTTGACAAGCTCGGGCTCCTTCCAATTAAGGAAGTTGACGGCGACTCTGAAAACGCCCTGGTAGGCTCTGCAATACATTTTAAGAAACATTGAAGCAGCCATTTGATTACTCCTAACATATAAAATTTGGATTACCGATACAGTATAACACAGTTTTGCGGGTTTGGCAATAGATTTGACCGCTTAATTCACATGAAAAGAAGCGAAAATTTCGGTATCGACGCCAGAGAAATGCTGTCACAGCCAGCAACGATAATATGGTCGGCAAGTCTTATGCCCACACCGCCGAGCAGCTTTGCGAAGTCGGAGGTCATGTCGAGGTCGTTCTTTGACGGCGCAGCCACGCCGTCCGGGTGATTGTGGGCGAATATCACGGTGTCCGCGTTGTTGCGAAAAGCCGTTTCGAGCACGGCGCGGCGGTCAACGAGCACGTCGGCCGAGGTGCCTTCGCCGAGCTTGCAGCAGTTTATCAGATTGCCCGCTGCGTCAAGGCATATGAGATAGAATACCTCGCTCTTGCAGCCGTAGAATTTGGCGACGGCGTATTTCATCACGTCCTCAGGCTCGGCAAGCGAGAGCTTTTTGCCCGCCGAATCCTCGATATAACGGCGGCAGAGGGCGGGAATGCTCGAGAGCAGCAATGCGGAGCTGTCGCCGATGCCGTCGACCTCCATGAGCCGCTCATAGGGCGCGTCCAGCACCCGTGAAAGCGAGCCGAAGGTGTCGATAAGGCGGTGAGCAAGCTCGTTGGTATCCTTGCGGGGCACGGAATAGAAGAGCAGCAGCTCGAGCACCGAATGCTCGGGCATATTCTCTATCCCCGTTTTGCGGAAGGTCTCCCTGATGCGCTCCCTGTGGCGCTCGTGAGGATTTTTGCTTTTCTCCGCCATTTTTTCGCCCCCTTTTCCGATGTGGAATAATTATACAGCATTACAAAGAAATTGTAAATAGCCTGCGTCTAATTCTTGACTTATACACCCCACATGTGGTAATATTAATCATCAAAAATATAGGAGTGATTTCATTGGACTTTAAAGAGAGCGGATTTATGTATGCCGTGGCGCTCGGAGTCGTGGCATTCGTTATCGCTCAGTCGATCTTCTTCATCGTCAAGGCGTGGAAGAGGGGCAAGCAGCTCGGTCTCTCCGGCGAAAAGATGAAGAATACGATCGTGTCGAGCATCCTCTTCACCATCGCCCCGGCATTATCAATCTTCGTTACTGTCATAGTGCTTGCAAAAGCATTAGGCATAGTGCTGCCGTGGATTAGGCTTTCGGTCGTCGGCAACCTTGCTTATGAAACAATAGCGGCGGAAAATGCACTCAGTGCAATGGGTGGCTCAATTAACGCGGAGGTCACCGACAAACAGCAGTTTGTCACCATTGCGTGGGCAATGACCCTCGGAATAGTCGCGGGCCTCATCATGCTCCCGTTCGTGTGTAAGAAACTGCAAAGCAGAGTGGGCAAAGCGGTAAACAAAAGCGAGAGTAGCAGTAAGGTAAGCGACATAATCTCCGCAGCCGCCTTCATCGGCATCATGTCCGCGTTCATAGCCAGAGCCATTGACGGAACAAGCAAAAGTGAGAATGACGGATTAAGCAACGCCGGCGTTATGTCGGTCAGCGTGCTTGTCATTTCAATGGCGTCGATGCTCATTCTCAGCAAGATCTGCACCAAATTCAAGCTCGACAAGCTCGAGCAGTTCGCAATGCCGCTGAGTATGTTCATCGGCATGGGCTCGGCAATGCTTATCTCGGCGGTCGTACCCGCAGATATTGCTAACTTTGTGTGGAGGTGACAGGCATGAAAAAACAATCAGATTATTATGATATGATACACAGATGCGGCGTTATCTGGGATATCGGGGCGCTGCTCGTGCTTCTCTGTGTGCCCGCCGCATTCTGCCTCTACCTCGATGTCGGCCCCAACCTCAAGGCTCTCGGCTCGGCGATGCTCAAGCTCATCCCGCTCTATTGGCCGGTCGCGCTCATCGAGATATTCACCTATGTGCCCATGCTCGGCGCAGGCGCAACATACCTCAGCTTCGTCACGGGCAATATCCCCAACCTCAAGCTCCCCTGCGGCCTTAACGCAATGGAAAATGCGGGTGTCCGCCCCAATACCGACGAGGGAGAGGTTATCTCTACCATAGCGGTAGGCGTTTCATCGATAACCACCACGGTCATCATCGCCGTCGGTGTGCTTGCGTTCTCGCCCGTGCTCCCGCTTATCACTGCGGACGGCTCGATATTTAAGCCCGCGTTTGAGCAGGTGCTTCCCGCACTCTTCGGCGCACTCGGCGCAAGCTATTTCGTCAAGCACTGGAGGCTCGCATTCGCCCCCATCATCACCGGCGTTGTTGTGCTTGTTTTCGCACCCACCCTGCCCGCAGGCACTCTCATGTTCATCACGATAGTCGCCTCCGTCCTCGGCGCGGTCATAATCTATCGCAAGGATTTTGCTCCGATGCTCAAAAAGAAGGCAAAATAATCCACACTAACAAGAAATTTTTGCAATAAAATATTTCAAGTTGTGCAAAATCACAATTGATATTATGCCGCTTTCGGTTTATTATAATATAAGCGGTTTTTCGGCGGAGAGCTCGGTGTTTGTCGGATATCCGCCGTTCGGAACGATTTTTTAAAGTAAGGAGAAGTAATATGATCAACTATTCCAGAGAAGTTCAGGAAATGTGTTGCGTAGCCAAGGGCCCCAATCACGGCCCCGCTCCCATCCCCGAGGAGGGCAAATGGGTCAAGGCTTATGAAATCAAGGATATTTCCGGTTTCACTCACGGTGTGGGCTGGTGCGCGCCTCAGCAGGGCGCCTGCAAGCTCTCGCTCAATATCAAAGAGGGCATCATCGAAGAAGCTCTCGTTGAGACCATCGGCTGCTCGGGCATGACTCACTCCGCCGCTATGGCCGCTGAGATCCTCCCCGGCAAGACCATCCTTGAGGCTCTCAACACCGACCTCGTCTGCGACGCTATCAACACCGCTATGCGTGAGCTCTTCCTCCAGATAGTCTACGGCCGCTCCCAGTCCGCTTTCTCGGATGACGGTCTGTCCGTCGGCGCGGGTCTTGAGGATCTCGGCAAGGGTCTGCGTTCACAGGTCGGCACCATGTACGGCACCAAGGTCAAGGGCGTGCGTTACCTTGAGATGGCTGAGGGCTACGTCACCAGACTTGCTCTCGACTCCGACGATCAGGTTATCGGCTATGAATTCGTTTCCCTCGGCAAGATGACCGACTTCATCAAGAAGGGCGACACCCCCAACGACGCATACAACAAGGCTATCGGCACCTACGGCAGATTTAATGACGCCGCTAAGTATATCGACCCCAGAAAAGAATAATCAGTAAGAGGAGGTAAATTAAAATGGCATTATTTGAAAGCTACGAAAGACGAGTAGATAAGATCAACTCTGTCCTCGCCGAGTACGGCATCTCTTCCATCGAAGAATGCAAAGAAATCACTCTTGCTAAGGGCGTCGATTGCGACAAGATAGTGAGAGAGACCCAGCCCATCTGCTTTGAGAACGCCGTCTGGGCTTACACCGTCGGCTGCGCCATCGCTATCAAGAGCGGCTGCACCAAGGCTGCCGACGCTGCTGCCGCTATCGGCATCGGCCTCCAGTCCTTCTGCATCCCCGGCTCCGTCGCCGATAACAGAAAGGTCGGCCTCGGCCACGGCAACCTCGGCAAAATGCTCCTCTCTGAGGAGACCGAGTGCTTCTGCTTCCTCGCGGGTCACGAATCCTTCGCCGCCGCAGAGGGCGCCATCAAGATCGCTCTTAACGCAAACAAGGTCAGAAATAAGCCCCTCAGAGTTATCCTCAACGGCCTTGGCAAGGACGCTGCAATGATAATCTCCAGGATCAACGGCTTCACCTACTGCAAGACCGAGTTTGACCCCTATACCGAGACCGTCACCGTCACCGAGCAGAAGGCATATTCAAACGGCCCGAGAGCGGACGTCAAGTGCTACGGCGCTGATAATGTCCCCGAAGGCGTTGCAATCATGAAGCTCGAGAACGTCGGCGTTTCGATCACCGGTAACTCCACCAACCCCACCAGATTCCAGCATCCCGTCGCAGGCACTTATAAGAAGTGGTGCGTCGAGAACGGCGTTAAATACTTCTCCGTCGCTTCCGGCGGCGGCACCGGCAGAACCCTGCATCCCGACAACATGGCAGCCGGCCCGTCCTCATACGGCATGACCGACACCATGGGCAGAATGCACTCCGACGCTCAGTTCGCCGGCTCCTCTTCAGTCCCCGCACACGTTGAGATGATGGGTCTCATCGGTATGGGCAACAACCCCATGGTCGGCGCCACCGTCGCTTGTGCAGTCGCGGTTGAAGAGGCTATGAAAAACGCGTAATATCAAGGCTTTTCGGGTTTTGTTATAAACTCTGATCTGCCCGCCGAAACCACTGAAAACCGTAAAAATAACTGTTTTGTCCACCGTTTGCCCACCGAAAAGCAAGCGGTGGGCAAAAATTAAGGAGCAGGATTGAATTCCTGCTCCTTTTTTATTTCTTCTTTTTGATGCGTGCCCAATATTCCGCTGCGGCGCGCTCATTTTTGTTATCGCCGAATTCATAATAGCGGCGGTTTTTGATGGCGTCGGGCAGATACTGCTGATCGACCCAATGGTTCTCGTATTCGTGGGCGTATTTGTAGAATTGACCCTTGTTCGGGTTATCCTCGCCGTCATAGTGCATATTCTGAAGCTGCCTCGGCACGGGGCCCGTTCTGCCCGCTTTCACGTCTGCCGTGGCGGCGTTTATCGCATTATAGCCGCTGTTGGATTTCGGGCTGGTCGCAACGAGTATCACCGCGTCGGCAAGGGGGATCCTTGCCTCAGGCAGGCCGAGCATCATTGCGGCGTCAACGGCGGCCTTGACAATCGGGATTATCTGAGGGTAGGCAAGCCCCACATCCTCGCTGGCGCAGACCATCAGCCTGCGGCATGCCGAGGGCAGGTCGCCCGCCTCAAGCAGCCGTGCGAGATAATGCACCGCCGCGTCCGGGTCGGAGCCTCTCATCGACTTCTGATAGGCGGAGATGATGTCGTAGTGCTCGTCGCCGTCCCTGTCGTAGCGCATGGCGCTCTTCTGGGTCAGCTCCTTGGCGTTCTCAAGCGTTATCAGGCGCTTGCCGTCCTCGGTGTTCGCCGAGAGCACACACAATTCAACGCTGTTGAGCGCCTTGCGGACGTCGCCCGCGCTGGCGGTGGCGATATGGGAGCAAACGCCGTCCTCTATCGAGAATTCCTCGTGTCTCTCCTCGGCAAGGCAGGCAAAGGCTCGCTTCACCGCCTTCTCCGTCTCGGCGGGGGTCACGCTCTTGAATTCAAAGACCGTCGAGCGGCTGAGAATCGCGCTGTAAACATAGAAATACGGGTTCTCCGTTGTCGAGGCGATGAGCGTTATCGCCCCGCTCTCGATATGCTCAAGCAGCGTCTGCTGCTGCTTTTTGTTGAAGTATTGTATCTCGTCGAGAAAGAGCAGAATGCCGTTGCGGGCAACGAGGGTGTCGAGCTGGGCGACTACCTCCTTGATATCGCCCGTGCCCGCCGTCGTGCCGTTCAGACGCACGAGGTGGCGGTCGGTCTGCTTTGCGATTATGCTCGCCAAAGTGGTCTTGCCGACACCGGGAGGGCCGTAAAAGACCATGTTCGGCAGCTCGCCGGATTCGATTATATTGCGTAGGGGCTTGCCCGGGGCAAGCAGATGGGTCTGCCCCACCATTTCGTCGAGAGTTTTTGGGCGGAGCCTGTCGGCAAGCGGCGAAGACATATCATCAGTCCTTTCTCGGGAAAAGTGAGATTATAAATATCGTTGAAATTATCATTGCAAAGCCGATTATATCGGTCAGGGTGAAGCCCGTGCCGAGCCATACGGCGGATATGACCGTGGCGGAGACGGGCTCGATGCTCGAGATAACGCTCGCCCTCGTTGCGCCGATGCGGCGGATGCCCTCAAGGTAGAAGCTGTATGCCAGCACCGTGCCGAGGATTATTATGCCGCCGAGAGCGCCGAAAAGCTCGAGGCTCGCCCGCGGATTTATCTCCCACGGACGGAATACGGGCAGCAGCACAAGCCCGCCGAGCAGCATTCCCCAGCCGAGCACGGTGGGCGTGTCGTATTCCCTGACCAGAGGTACAGGTATCAGCGAATAGCAAACGAGGAACACCCCCGCCGCAAGCCCCCACAGCAGAGCGGGGAGCGAGAGGGCGAGCCCGCCGACGTCGCCGCCCGTTGCAATGAGGAATGTGCCGCCGATCGCAAGCAGGATGGATATTGCCTCCGCCGCGGTCGGCTTTTTTCTGCCTTTTACGCAGGTGTAAACGAGTATCATAGCGGGGGAAAGATATTGCAGCACCGTCGCAACGCCTGCGTTCGACAGCTCTATTGCCTTAAAATATGCGAATTGGCACATCACAAGCCCGAAGAGCGTGAATGCAAGCACACGCACGGCTCTGCGCCCGTTTCGCCAAAGGTCAAATATTTTCTTTTTGTTTTTAACCGCCGCCCCGCCGAGCAGGATAGCGCCCGTCGAAATCATTCTTATCGGGACGAGCCACCGCGGGGTCACGCCGCAATTGGTGAAAAGATACTGACCGCAGGAGCCCGAGAAGCCCCAGAATATACCGCCCAGCAGGGTCAGCGTGATGCCGAGGACGGCGTTTTTAGATGATTCTTTCAATCCTGACGACCTCCGAATTGTCGCTACTCGAAATCATAGCACAAAAAGCGACGAAACGCAAGAATATTCATAATATTGAGCCGTGGTACAGTCAATAATTATTTGTCGGGCGCTTAATGATGAAAAAACGAGAAAAAATGAGAAATTCAAAGTAAAATTCAGAAAAAAGGCGATAAATCGGCATAATAAATCTTATTTGACCTTTTCTGACCTTTGACCTTGCGAAGACACCTCGCTATAATAAAATAAAGGTCAAAGAAAGTCAAAGTCAAAATAAAGCAAAGAAGTGGTATTATGAGCTTGAGCAACAGAATAGCGGGGCTGCTGATGGATATGCTCGAGAGCAGCGGCACCACCGAAATCCAGAGGAATGAGCTTGCCCAAACCCTCGGCTGCGTGCCGAGCCAGATTAATTACGTCATCGCCTCCCGCTTCACGCCCGAGCAGGGCTATATTGTCGAGAGCAGGCGGGGCGGCGGCGGATATATTAAGATAACCCGCGTCAGGCTCGACGCCCCCGTTGCGATAATGCACACGGTCAATTGCGTGGGCGACACGGCGGATATGCAGACCTGTCGGGCGCATATCCTAAACCTGCATCACGGCGGAGTGTTGGACGCGCCGAGCGCCCGCCTTATGCTTGCGGCTCTCGGCGACAATGCCCTCAAAGCCGTGCCCGCACAGCTCCGCGACGGGGTCAGAGCCTCGATATTCAAGCAGATGCTTTTAACTGCAAACGGAAAGGATGATAGATAATGTTGTGTCAGAATTGCGGTAAAAATGAAGCCACTACACATATTAAACAGATAGTTAACGGCGATATGGCGGAGAGCCATCTCTGCGCTGAATGCGCCAAAAATTTAGGTTACTCCGATATGCTCTCGGGCTTCGGACTTGACTTGTCGGAGTTCCTCGGCGGCTTCCTCGGCGACATGATGCCCGCCCTCACGAGGGGCAATTCGGAGCGCTGCCCCAAGTGCGGCACTTCGTTCAGCGATATAGTCCGCAGCGGCAGGGTCGGCTGCGCAGAGTGCTACAGGACGTTTTACGACGAGCTGCTGCCCTCTATCCAGCGCATTCACGGCAGGATAAAGCACAGCGGCAAGGCAAGCTCGGGCGCGATAGAGCAGCCCAAAGAGGAAACCAAAGAAGAGAAGATAGCAAAGCTCAAGACCCAGATGGACGAGGCCGTAGCCGCTCAGGAATTCGAGCAGGCGGCGAAGCTCCGCGACGAGATAAAGAGCCTTGAATCAGAGGGAGGGGAAACGAAATGAGCAAATGGTATATTGATAAAGGCGAGCAGGGCGATATAGTCCTGAGCACCAGGATCAGGCTTGCGAGAAACCTCGATGAATTCCCGTTCCCGTCGAAGCTCGACGCCGAGGGCAGGGAGAAAGTGAATTCCGCCGTCAAATCGGCTCTGCTCTGTGACGGTAGCGACCTCAGCTATATTGATATGAAGAGCCTGAGCGAAATTCAGGCGGTCTCGCTCGCCGAGAAGCACCTTATCAGCCCCGAATTCGCCGCCCGCAGGGACGGCACGGCTCTGCTGCTCTCCTCCGACGAGAGCGTGAGCATTATGCTCTGCGAGGAGGATCACATCAGAATTCAGGTGATAAAGGCAGGTCTTGCGCTTGAGCAGGCGTATGCCGAGGCGGATAAGATAGATACTATCCTTGACGGCAAGCTGAAATACGCCTTTGACGGGCGCATAGGCTACCTCACCCAGTGCCCGACCAATCTCGGCACGGCGATGAGAGCCTCCGTCATGCTCCACCTGCCCGCCCTGACCCGCTGCGGTCAGATAGCAAGGCTCGCGGGCACGGTGTCGAAGCTCGGCCTGACGATAAGGGGCGCTTACGGCGAAGGCTCGGCCTCGACGGGCGATATTTATCAGATAAGCAATCAGATAACCCTCGGCATCACCGAGGAGACGGCGATAGCCAACCTGCGCTCGATAGTCCTGCAGCTCGTCGCTCAGGAGAGGTCTGCGGCGCAGGAGATAGTCAAGAATCCCGCCGAGGAGGATAAGATATTCCGTGCGCTCGGAGTGCTTCAGAATGCAAGGCTGCTCAGCAGCGACGAATTCATGGAGCTTATCTCCGAGGTGAGGCTCGGCGCGGCGAGAGGGGTAGTGGATATCCCGCTCGAGAAGATAAACGAGCTGATAGTCAATATGCAGCCCGCTACGATAAGCGCAGCCGCCGACGGAGCTATAGGCCCCGCGGCGAGGGACGCCGCCAGAGCAAAGGCGGTCAGAGAGGCGCTTGCGTAATAAAAGATAAGCGAAGTATACTCAGGGGGAAATTGTATGTATAGATTTACGGGCTTTACTCAGAAAGCCAACGAGGCGCTAAACAACGCCATCACCGCGGCGGAGGATCTCGGCCACACCTATGTCGGCAGCGAGCATCTGCTGCTCGGTCTGCTCTCCGAGAATGGGGGCATGGCCTACACCGCTCTCTCGGCGAGGAAAGTCACCTACGCCGAGGTCGAGTCGATAATCAAAAGCAGCGTGGGCATCGGCTCGCCTACGGTGCTTTCGCCCAATGATTTCACGCCCAGAGCCAAGAATATCATCGACACGGCGATATTGCAGGGCAGGGGAATGGGTCACGCCTATATCGGCACGGAGCATATACTCATGGGCATAATCCGCGAGGGTTCGAGCGCCGCCACCGAGGTGCTCAGCCGTCTCGGCGTCCAGCCGCAGGATCTGCTCTCCGACCTCACCGCCGCCCTGGGCAGCAACGCCCAAAGCTCGGGCGAGTCAAAGAAGGAGGGCAAGGAGCGCTCCGATACGCCCACGCTCTCGCAGTTCGGCAGGGATCTGACAGCCCTTGCAAATCAGGGCAGGATAGACCCCGTCATCGGCAGGCAGCAGGAGATAGAGAGGGTCATTCAGATCCTCAGCAGGAGGACGAAGAATAACCCCTGCCTCATCGGCGAGCCGGGCGTCGGCAAGACGGCCATAGCCGAGGGGCTGGCGCTGAAGATAGCCACGGGCGAGGTGCCCGAGCTGCTGCGGAATAAGCGGATAGTTTCGCTCGACCTCACAGGCATGGTCGCCGGCACCAAATACAGGGGCGACTTTGAGGAGCGCATCCGCAACGCTATTGAAGAAGTCAAAAAGTCGGGCGATGTGATACTCTTCATAGATGAAGTTCACACGCTCATCGGCGCAGGCTCGGCGGAGGGCGCGGTCGATGCCGCGAATATCCTGAAGCCCTCGCTCGCAAGGGGCGAGATCCAGGTCATCGGCGCCACAACGCTCGACGAATACCGCCGCCATATCGAGAAGGACGCCGCCCTTGAGCGCAGATTCCAGCCCGTTACCGTCGGCGAGCCGACCGAGCAGGAGGCAATAGACATTCTGAAGGGTCTGCGCGACAAATATGAGGCGCACCACAAGGTCAGGATAACCGACGGCGCGATAATCGCGGCGGTCAAGATGTCGTCGAGATATATCGGCGACCGATATCTGCCCGACAAGGCGATAGACCTTGTCGATGAAGCCGCTTCGAGGGTCAGGCTCAAGGCATTTGCCACCCCGCCCGACCTAAAGGAGCTTGAAGAGAAGATCAAATCCCTGAATGAGGAGATGGCGAGCGCCGTCAATTCGCAGGATTTCGAGCAGGCAGCGTCGATCCGCGACGAAAAGAATAAACTCTCGAGCGAGCTTGAGAGCGAACGCAGGCTTTGGAAGGAGCGCAGCACTCACGCCGCGGGCGAGGTCGGCGAGCAGGAGATAGCCGCCATTGTGTCGCAGTGGACGGGCATCCCCGTCGTGCAGCTCACTCAGGAGGAGAGCCAACGGCTTCTGAATATGGAGGAGGAGCTTCATCGCCGCATAGTCGGCCAGGATGAGGCGGTCAGCGCCGTCGCCAAGGCTATCCGCAGGGGCAGAGCGGGGCTTAAAGACCCCAAGCGCCCCACAGGTTCGTTCATCTTCCTCGGCCCCACCGGGGTGGGCAAGACCGAGCTTTGCAAGACACTCGCCGCCTCTATGTTCGGTGATGAGAATGCGATGATAAGGCTCGATATGTCCGAATATATGGAGAAGCACACCGTTTCAAGGCTCGTCGGCTCGCCCCCGGGCTATGTCGGCTACGAGGAGGGCGGCCAGCTCACCGAAAAGGTGCGCCGCAGACCATACTCCGTCGTGCTCTTTGATGAGATAGAGAAGGCTCATCCCGATGTGTTCAATATGCTGCTCCAAATCCTTGAGGACGGCATTTTGACCGATTCACAGGGCAGACGCGTCGATTTCAGAAACTGCATCATCATAATGACTTCAAACGTCGGCGCAAAGATGATAGCCAAGAGCGGCGCGGGCACTTTGGGCTTCGCCCCCTCGAGCGGCGAAACGGCGGATGACAAAAAGATCCGCGAAGCCGTCATGGGCGAGCTCAAGAACGTGTTCAGACCCGAATTCCTCAACAGGGTCGACGATATAATCGTGTTCCGTCAGCTCACACAGACCGATATCGACGAGATCGCGCGCAGGATGCTTGCGGGTCTCTCAAAGCGTATCGCCGAGCTTGACCTCAAGGTGGAGTTTGCCGAGAGCGCCGTCAGCGAGATAGGCAAGGAGGGCTTCGACCCCGTATACGGGGCAAGGCCGCTCAGGCGCGCCATTCAGCAGCGTATCGAGGATAAGCTCTCCGAGCAGATGCTTGAGGGCAGATTCAGCCCCGATAAAAAATATGTCTGCGAATACTCGGGCGGCGACTTTGTCTTTGAGACAAAAGAATGATGAAGGGGCGGAGCCGCAAATACGGCTTCGCCCCGATCCGTCGCAAAATGCCCGTCGAAAAATATTACCTCAGCTCGGCGGTCATAGAAACAATTTTTTTCAAAAAATTACGATTTTTTAAAAAAATCACTTGACGAAACGCTTTTTTTGTGCTATATTAATCGAGCGTTCCGTGCTGGTGTAGCTCAGTTGGTAGAGCAGCTGATTTGTAATCAGCAGGTCGGGGGTTCGAGTCCGTCCACCAGCTCCACCCACGAGATAACGCAACTGAATATTCGGAAGAGTTCCCGAGCGGCCAAAGGGAGCAGACTGTAAATCTGCCGTCATCGACTTCGGTGGTTCGAATCCACCCTCTTCCACCAGAAAAGCTCTTGTTCTTTTGGACAGGAGCTTTTCAGTTATATTTGTGTACGCGGCAAGCGAAAACAAGCCCTGCGTCCTCTATGGGCGCAGGGTTTGTTATGACGATATCGCATTTTTTTTATATTGAAAATGCGGGGAACGTGGAGGGATAATGTTTAACTTATAGATTATTCTGTGTCGGGTTCGCTGAGGGGGATCCACATCTCATAATACCTGTTTTTCCTGCGTTCGGCTCGGTCTGTAGCCAGATGATAGACTTCAATTACAAATTCTTCTTTGATTTTGTACTCAGAGTCGGGCAGCCAGGAATTAAAAATCAGCTCGTGCAGGAGTGGCAGCTCCGTCCCGGCATAGCCGCCCCTTTCGGTGGTGAAAACCGCATATTGTCCGCCGGGGACAGTTATCTTTTCCAGGTGGCTATAGTCGATATCTTTTTGAGCCCTTGCGATAGAGTATTTTCCGCTGTCAAAAACTCCGTACCAAATCCCGTCATAGCCGGCGCTGATCTTTTCGGGGTAATGCTCAAATTCAACGGACCACATGATGTTCTCCTGCTTGAATCTGTCAGCCGCGCGGCAGTTGAATTGCTTTGACAAACCGAAAATTTCAAAGCTGTCAACGGTTACGATTTTGAAATCCATTTCTTTTGCTCCTTTAATGTTAAATTCAAAGGAAACGGGCGGGAATATTTTAACAGAACCGATTTTGTTTCTTGCGTTTGTCGGAGTAGTGCCGTGCTGATTAATGAAAGCCTTAGTGAAAGCGTCGGAGCTGTTCCAGCCGTACTTCATTGCGATATCAATAATTTTCGCGTTGCTGTTTTGCAGGTCATTTACGACAAGCGACAGCCTGCGCCGCCTGATATATTCATTGACGGACATACCGACCATATAGCTGAACAGGCGCGAGAAATTATTGCTGCTCTGCATGGCGATCCTTGCAAGCTCATCAATGTTGATATCATCGGTAATATGCTCTTCAATGTAATCCGACACATCGTTCAGTTCTCTTAAAACATCCATATCGTTCACCTCGATAACGATTGTAACACAGCAAATGAAATATTGCCCGAACTTTTTCGTTCGTATTTTTCGTAAAGCGCTGATATTGAAAGAAGTATAACCGATTGCGTGAAGCCGCGCTTCATAGCAGTCGGTTATTTTTATGCTGAGGATTTAATTGAGTCTGACGGAGGATAACGCCTTATAGGTCACGGAGCTGCTCGATGACGATATCGCATTTATTCTCTATGCCGAAGGCGCTGAAGTAGGCTTCTTCGAGAGGAATCCATTTGCGGCGGAAGGCTTCGAGTTTTTCGCTGCCGTTGCGGCGCAGGATGCGCTCGAGGCGCGTTTCAAGCGGGGCGGTGACAAAGACTTTTATATCGTAAATGTCCGGGATCTGCGGGTGCAGCGCATATGCACCCTCAACTATGGTGACCCCATCGGGTGTCACTCTTTTTTTGCCCGAAACGCCCATTATCGAGCAGTCGAATACCGAGTATTCAAAGGGCTTGCCGCTCAGAATGCCGTCGGCAACTTCGGCGCAGAAGCGCTCGTAGTGCACGTTGTCGCCCGGCTGCGAGAGCCGCTCCGCCGTGCGAAGCTCCGGGGGCAGAAAGAAGTCGTCCATATGTATGACCTCGGCGTTCAGCCGCTCGGCGAGAGCCGCGGCAAGGGTGGTTTTGCCCGCCGCAGCCCGCCCGTCAAGGGCTATCACGGCGCGTCCCTTTGAGGCGAGCAGCGTCCGTGCCTTTTTGATTATTCTCTCCATATCATGCACCTCGGTCAAGGCGGCTGTTATAGAGCGCGGCATAGAAGCCGTTTTGCTCCATCAGCGCGGCGTGAGTGCCCTGCTCGATGATGCTGCCGTCCTTCATCACAAGGATGAGGTCGGAATTCTTTATCGTCGAGAGGCGGTGGGCGACGACGAAGCTCGTCCTGCCCTGCATCATGCGGGAGAATGCCTGCTGGATCTTTATCTCGGTGCGGGTGTCTATCGAGGATGTCGCCTCGTCGAGAATGAGCATCGGCGGCAGGCAGAGCATGACCCGCGCAATGCAGAGCAGCTGCTTCTGACCCTGCGACAGACCGGAATTTTCATCGGAAATCACCGTGTCGTAGCCCTGAGGCATACGCTTGATGAAGCTGTGGGCGTGCGAGGCCTTGGCGGCGGCGATTATCTCCTCGTCGGTCGCGTCGGGCTTGCCCATTGCGATATTCTCACGCACCGTGCCGTCCTTGAGCCATGTGTCCTGAAGCACCATGCCGTAGCTGCGGCGCAGGCTGGAGCGGGTGATATCGTTGATGTCAATGCCGTCAACGGCTATCACGCCGCCATCGACATCATAGAAGCGCATGAGCAGGTTTATCAGCGTGGTCTTGCCGCAGCCCGTCGGGCCGACTATGGCGATCCTGCTGCCCGCTTCTACGTTGAGATTTAGGTTCTTGATAAGCTCCCTGTCCTTGACATAGGAGAAGGCGACGTTTTGCATCGTCACGTTGCCCTTAGCGTCGGTGAGGGTCACGGCGTCCGCCTTGTCGGGGGATTGCGGCGGCTGCTCGACCAGCTCAAAGAGCCTCTCGGCGCAGGCAAGAGCATTTTGCAGCTCCGCCACAACGCCCGAGATCTCGTTGAAGGGCTTGGTATACTGATTGGCGTAGCTCAGGAAGCAGGTGAGCCCGCCGACGGAGATAGCGCCTTTGACGGCGAAGAGAGCGCCCGCAAGGCCCACGGCGGCGTAGACCACGCTGTTGACGAAGCGGGTAGAGGGGTTGGTTATCGAGGAGAAGAATATCGCCTTGAGCGAACGCTTTGCGTAGCGGTCGTTTATCTCGTCGAATTCCTCGAGGGTCTTTGCCTCCCTTGTGAACGCCTTGACGACCTTTTGAGAGCCGATTTTTTCTTCAATAAACGCGGCCTGCTCGCCCCTGGTCTCGGACTGCGCCCTGAACATCGAATAGGTGCGGCGGGCGATAAATCTTGCGACAAAGAGCGAGAGCGGCGTGAGCAGCACGACGACAAGAGTTATCTTCACGTTTATCGAGAGCATGAAGCCTATAGTGCCGAGAATGGTTATCACGCCTGTGAAAAGCTGGGTGAAGCCCATGAGCAGGCCGTCGGCGAATTGGTCGGCGTCGGCGATGATGCGGCTGACCGTTTCGCCCGCGGGGTGGCTGTCGATATAGCTCAGGGGCAGTATCTGTATGCGCCTCATTGCGGCGTTGCGGATATCACGCACCACGCAGAATGTTATCTTGTTGTTGAGCGCGTTCATTATCCACTGCGCCAGTGCCGTAACGGCGGCGAGAATTCCTATGCCGATGAGCAGTGGCTTCAGCGCGGCGAAATCGACATTTCTTTCGTCAACGATATTGTCTATCGCCCTGCCCGCGAGCACGGGGATATAGAGCGTTGCGGCAACGCTCACGGCGGCGAGGATTATAGAGAATGCGAGGTGCGGCTTATATCTGCCGACATAATGCAGCACCTTTTTGAAAGTACCTTTTTTGGCTTTTATCCTGCTCATGCGCTCGCCTCCTCCGGGTCAAACTGCGAGAGATGTATCTCGCGATAGACGTCGCTTGACTTCATCAGCTCGTCGTGAGTGCCGACCTGCGTCCTGCCGTCCTCAAGCACGATTATCTTATCGGCGTTCATTATGGACGAGGTGCGCTGAGAGACGATAAATACCGTCCTATCGCCCTGAGAGGCGGCTATGGCCTTACGCATGGCGGCGTCGGTGGCGTAGTCGAGGGCGCTTGAGCTGTCGTCAAGAATAAGGATATCCGCGTCCTTTATGACCGCCCTTGCGACGGCGAGGCGCTGCCTCTGGCCGCCGGAGAAATTGCGCCCGCCCTGCTCAACGGGGGCGTCCAGCCCGCCGTCCTTGGCGAGGATGAAATCCTTTGCCTGAGCGGTCTCGAGAGCGTCGAGCATCTCCCGCTCGGTGGCGTCGGGCTTGCCCCAGCGCAGGTTCTCCCTGACAGTGCCCTTAAAGAGCACTGAGCGCTGCGGCACGACTGCCACGCGGCTTCTAAGCTCCTCGAGCGGGAGCGAAGCGGAGTCGCAGCCGCCGACGGTTATTTTGCCCTCTGTCGGACGGTAGAAGCCGGGGATGAGATTCACCAGAGTGGTCTTGCCCGAGCCTGTCGAGCCGATTATACCTATCGTTTCGCCCTTTTTGGCTTTGAAGCTGACGCCCTCGAGCGAGCTTTCGCCCGAGCCGTCGTAGGTAAACGAAACATTGTCGAATTCAACGGCGATCTCGGAGCTGTCGTCGACGCTGCCGCTGCCGCCGTCCTCCTCTGCGGGCATTTCAAGCACGCTGCTTATCCTGCCCGCGCAGGCGAGGGATTTGGTGATGCTGATTATCAGATTTGCGAGCTTTATCAGCTCGACAAGTATCTGCGACATATAGTTATAGAGCGCCACGACCGCGCCCTGGGTTATGATGCCCGCGTCGACGCGGACTGCGCCGATATAGATAAGGAACGCTATGCCGAGGTTGATTATAATGCAGGTCAGGGGATTCAGCAGGGCGGATATCCTGCCCGTGTGCTCCTGAATGGCGGTGAGGGTGTCGTTTCGCTGCTCGAATTCCTTTGTCTCCTCATCCTCCTTACAGAATGCACGCAGCACTCTTGCACCGATGAGATTCTCTCTCGCCGTGCCGAGCACCTTGTCGAGTGCGGCACGGACTTTTTTATAGAGCGGGATGCAGAGCAGCAGTATGCCGAATACCACGACGGAGAGGGCGGGTATGACCACAACGAAGGTCAGCGCCGACTTTGCATCCACGGTGAAAGCCATTATCATCGCGCCTATCACGACAAAGGGAGAACGCAGCAGCAGGCGCAGCGTCAGATTCAAGCCGTTCTGTACGCTATCCATGTCGCTGGTGAGGCGGGTTATCAGGGTCGAGGAGCCTATGCCGTCAAGCTGCGAGTATGAGAAGGAGCCTATGCGCTCAAATACGGCGTGGCGCAGCTTCCTGACAAAGGAGGTCGAAGCCTTGGCGGCAAAATATTGGGCGGTTATCGAGAAGATGAGCCCGACCGCGCCGAGCAGCACGAGTACGCCGCACATACGCATGATATAGCCGTCGTCCGACCGACCGATGCCCTTGTCGATGATTGCTTTTATTATCAGCGGCACAAAAAGCTCCAATATGGCCTCAAGCATTTTGAACAGCGGAGCGAGCACGCATTCGGTACGATCCCCCTTGAGGTATACCGTGAGTTTTTTCATTTTTATATCATCCTCTGTTTATTTGACTTTAATGACGGGTGAGGCGATTATGCCGACGGGGCGCAGGGTGTATTCATAGCTCCAGCGGCAGCCCTCGGAGCGCCAGGCGTCAGGGCCGTGCCATGAGTGGCGGTTGTCGGTCAGGTGGACTGCGCCGAAAGCGTTGAAGCGGTGGCCGTAGAGCGTGATATCCACCTTGTGAGTGCCGCTGCCGATATCCTCGGCGAGCAGAGTGTAGGGCGGATAAATTATCCTGCCATTGTCAGCGCCGTCGACCGACACGCCGATGAGGGCGCCGTAATAATTCGTTGCGGTGACGCTGAGAGCGCCGTTTGCCTCGACCTCAAGGTGATAGGTTACGTTGCCGCCGTAGAACGGCAGACCCTGGGTTTCGAGCTTATCGAATGCGAGCTTGTCGGGCAGGGCGGTGATGACCTTGCTCCTGCCTGTCACACGCACGCCGAAATCGCCGAGAAGATAGCACCACTCGGTGTTTGTGCGCCTGCCGAACGGATAGACTATCTCAAGGATATTTTCACCCGCCTTTATGTCGGGCAGCGCAACGGTCTTGATATCCCTGTCGGTGTACCAACCCGTTATATTATTTTCGACTTTTTCGCCGTTAAAGGTGATAGCGGCGGATTCTGCGTCCTCAAGCGCCAGCTCGGCACCGCTGAAGTCGATCTCACTGCGAATCGTGAAGCGCAGGCGCAGAGTGTGCTCGGGGGCGGCCTCGTGGATGACCCACGGCTGAGCCACGGAATTGCCCCTCTCGGGGAAGCCGAGGGAGCGGCGGCAGATATTGTCAAGGCGAAGAATTTCCTCCTCCGGCTCAAACGGAGCGCCGTCGAGCGAGAATTCCGCCGTGTCGAGCAGCAGAGCGTTGCGCTCGGAGAGGGTGTAGGGCACAAATGCGGGCAGGCGTATCTCTTTTTCGGGAAGCGAAGCCGGCTTTGCGGCGCTCTTGCCCTGCCGTCTGCCATTGTCAAGGCGGAGCAGCAGGCTGTCGTAGTCGTAAAGCACGCGGGATATCACGGTGCAGCCGTTTCTGTATTCGCAGTCAAGCTCCGAGATATCGCCCGTTGCCGTGTCGTAAAGCATGGGCGAGAATTCGCCTTTTATGGTTATACGCAGGTCGTTTTTCTCAACGACCGATTTGTTGTATGGCTCGCGGCAGCGGCTTATGAAGAGCCAGCGGCTCTCGCCGTCGAGCCTGAGCTGATATATGAAGCCCTCGGAGAGGTCGCCGTTCGCAAAGCGCAGGGTGAGGTCGCGCTGCGGCTCGAGAGCGGTCAGCAGCTTCTCGCGGTCAAAGGGGATCACCCTGCTGCGCCCGTAGAGAGCCTTGCCGCGTTCGCTCGGAACGCCGTCGGACACGGTGGGAGCGGCGCCCATGAATATAAGGCTGCCGCCCTCGTCGGCAAATCTCTCAAGGCGGTCAAGGGTTGTGCCTCTGAGGGATTCGCAGTCGGGCACGATCACGGCGTCATAGCTCTCCATGCCCACCTTGAGCGGCGCTCCGCCCTTCTCGCATTGAGAGGGGAGCAGGGATTCGCAGATAAAATCAAAATCTATGCTGCCGTTCAGCAGCCATTCGGTGAGCTGCCTGAATTTCTCGTCAAGGCATTTACGCATCAGCGAGCTTTTGTCGTTCGGGCCCCAGTGGAGCCAGAAGCTCTCGACCGGGTGGATAACTCCCACACGCACGGCGGGCTTGCCCCTTGTCATCGCCGTATTCACGCGGGCGAAATGATCCTCAATGCGGGGGAATTCCTTATACCACGGGGATTGATAGTGTATCGAGGCGGGGTAATCCCTCTTGGCCTCGCCGCCCATGGCGTACCATGAGAGGTGCGGCACACGCACGGTGACGCCCATGCACGACTGCCAGTCGCCGTGGAGCTTATAATTCCTGAAGTCGCAGTCCCAGCCGGTAACGCCGTAAAGCTCGGAGAGCATACCCTCCCTGCCGTATTGGCGCACGGCGGATTGGCACTGCTTGGCGGTGGTGAATTCAAAAGCATCGCAGAGCATATCAATGCCGGGGATATCGAAGCCCCTGTATGACCTCATGCAGTCGCCCAGAGCGGCGGTCTGGCTGGTTAAGGTCGGCTCCTCCATCATGTGACCCGTCAGGGCTATGCCGTGTTTGCGGCACCATGCGCCGCAGGTGTCGGCAAACGCCTCGGCGAAGCGCTCCGAAATATGGTCGTGATAATAGTATCTCGCCGTCGATATCCTGCCCTCGGGCAGATCCCAGAAAAGCTCGGGGAGCTTATCGACTATGCTGAAGCCGTAGGCAGCCTCAAAGGTCTGCGGCAGGTCGTCCGTCCACGGGAGGATAACGTCGTCCCTGTCCGCCGCATTGCGGAGAGTCTGCTTGCGGGTGAATTGCGGCTCGTCGGTGAAGATAGACGGCACGGTGCCGCCGAATTCGTCACCGACCGTCTCGGCGTAGCGCTCGTGAGTGACCTCGATGAAGCGCTCTATCGCCTTTTTATCAAGAGTGTTGACATAGGTCTGATTATTATACCACGGCGAGGGGGCGTGAATCTTGAGATAGGCGTACCATTTGACGCCCTCGGCATCATCATTTTCGCCGATGCGTTTGTAATCGGCGAGGTAGCCGTCGCTGTCAAGCCGCACGTCGTAGCAGGCGATGAGACAGCCCTTGCCGTTCCTGCCGCCCTCGGCGCGTGAGTCGATAACGTCCGCCTTCTCAGCCTCGTCAAGGCTGCAAGGCACCGCCGTCATGAGCAGGAAGCGCGCCCTGTATTGCTCATCCTTGGTCACAAGACCGCCCGCAGCGCCCGAGGGCCACCTGTCCTCATCATAGAGATAGGCGAGCATATCTTCTTTTTTAGCCTTGTCAACGCAGTGCCTGACAAGCCCCATGAATTCATCGGAGAGATAGGCGTTGCTCAGACCCGTGCGGACGTGCATATGGAAGCCGCCTAGCCCCATCTCCTTGAATATGTCTATCTGTCTGCTCAGTTCGTCGGCCTCAAGGTGACTGTTCCACGCCCAGAACGGGGTGCCTCTGTATTCGCTCGTGGGGCGCTTAAAAAGCTCGTCGGAGAGCGACGGAGCGGAATTCTTCTTGTAAAGCATCAGTTTTCCTCCTTGATAGGGTGTTTATAGAGAACCTTATCCTCGCTGGGGGTGTTCCAATTTATGTAGTTGTTGCGTTTGGCATAGTACCACGCCATTTCAAACATTTTTGCGCTCTCGTCAACGGGCACAAAGAGCTGCCCGTCCTTAAAATACGCTTCGCCGCTCATCTCCACCGTGCCGAGGTCGGTTTTGGCGAAGCGGCTGCCCTCGGTGAAGGTCGCGTAATGCTCATACGCTTCGCAGGTGAGGAAGTCAACGCCCTTCTCCACCTCGCCGCCGATGCTTTGAATGAGCACACCGAACGGGGCGTACCAAACGCCGCCGATATTCTCGGGGTAGACCCCTCTTGCGGAGAATTCGAGCATCCTGCCCTTGAACGCCATCTTGGTGCGCTCATATATCGGAGCGAGGGCGTGGGGAGTTATTGTGTCGGCGCTCTTGTCTATCGTAAAGATATCGACTATACGCCCGTCCGCCATATAACCCGTCGCCGTGAGCTTATCGCCGTCTATCTCGACCAGAGTGTAGAAGCCCATGCGTTCCTCCTGCGGGTAGAAGCAGGAGTGCCACGTCTTTTGGCAGTTGGAGCAGTATATGTTGCCGCCGCCGTTGCCGACTATGTAATGCACCGTGCCCTCGGACGGGCGGTCAAAAAGCTCGTCGCCCTTTGTCGGGAAGGTTCTCGCAAAGGAATGCTCGTGCCCCTCGAAGAGGATATCGAGCCTTCCCTGCTCGATCGGCCGCCTGAGCCACGGGTATCCGTCATCATTCTGACCCTCGGGCATGACGGGGTATATCGGGAAGTGATATGCGCCGAGCTTCCATGTTTTATCGCTGCTTTGCAGGTCGTCATACGCCCAGCCCTCGACCTTTTCGGGGGCGTTTATGCCCATGACAAGGAAGTGGGCGTTGCCGTAGTCAAAGGAATAATTCTCCGTCTCATAGCCCTCGGGGCCGTTGTCGGGGTAGGAGAGCGAGAACTGAAAGTCAAAGAAATCGGCGTGCTCAAGATAGAATTTGCCGACAGGCTCGGGGAAATACGAGATGAAGCCGCGGTTATCGTGGTTGCCCGTCGTCATCATATATGGTACGCTCTCGATTATCCCCTTTAAGCCCTCGAACATACCGTTCCATTGCAGGTCGTTCTGACCGTTGTCGCAGTTGTCGCCCGCCGTGAAGATGAAGCGGCATTCGGGGTGCTTCTCAAGGGCATTTTTGAGCATCTCGCCCACCATGGAGTAATCCGGCAGGTGGCAGGGGCTGCCCTTTTGATGGTCGGAGATAACGATAAAGCTGAATTTATCGAGCTTCTCCGGCTCCGTCTCAAAGGTGAATTCGCCGCTGCGGTGCTCATCGTCGCCGACGGTGTAGCAGTATTTGCAGCCCGGCTCAAGCCCCGAAAGGCGCACCCAATGGTAATTACTGCGGTCGATATCCGTCTCGGCGAAGCGTGTGACCGCCTCCTGCCGCATCAGGTCGGCGCTGCCCTCGCGCCTGTAGAGAATGTAGCTGTCGCCCGAATTCTCGTCCGTGCGCCAGCTTATCGCCGCCGAGGTCTTTGCATCACACCAAAAGGAGAGCATGATATGATCCGGCAGCGGGGAGGAGCCGCGCTCCGGTTTATTGAATTTACCGTCTTTGTCTGTCATCGGCGCACCGCCATTTCTAATGATTATAGATAAAAATATTTTAAACATATATTGACGGTTTGTCAACGAAAATGCAACAATTTTTCAAACCTATTGATTTTCGACACGGTGTGTAATATAATATTTAATGGATAAATACAAGAGAAACCCGCAGTGTGCGGAAATGATAACATAATTCGGGGGAATCACAATGAAGACAAAGAAAAGGATACTCAGCATCATCCTCGCCGCCGTGCTTATCCTAACGGCGGCCCTGCCCGCAGCGGCGGCGGACCCGCTGACCTATCAAAAAGGCAGCCGCCTTGAATCGGACGGCACCGTAAGCTCGATCTATAAGGTCGTTTCCTGCGTCAAGACCGCCTCGGGCGAGATAACCGTGCCCGATACATATCAGGGGCTTGAGGTCAGGGAGATAGGCGACGGAGCCTTTACCGACTGCGGCGGCATCACCGCGGTCAATATCCCGTCAAGCGTTGACAAGATAGGCGCAAACGCATTTGAGAATTGCCTCGGCCTTGAAAAGGTCTCATATCAGGGCAGCGCGTTTGAAAGCTCGTCGAGAGTCATCGGCGTTGCGGCTTTCAGAAACTGCATAGCGCTCAAGACTGCGCTGCTCCCCGGCGGCCTCACCGAGATAAAGGACGAGGCGTTTAAGAAGTGTGCCGCTCTCACAGGCGTTTCGCTGCCCGATACTCTCAAAAAGATAGGCAAGGGCGCGTTCTCGCTCTGCTCGGGCTTCACCTCGGTCACGATCCCCGCAAGCGTTACAGATATCGCCGAGACGGCGTTTATGAATTGCTCGGGCATTGAGAAATTCTCCGTCGCAAGCGGCAACACCGCATATAAAGCTGTCGGCGGCGTTCTCTACACCGCGGACGGCAAGACCCTCGTGCAGTATCCAAACGGCAGCAGCGAAACGACCTATGCCGTGCCCTCGGGTACGACGACCGTAGGCAATTTTGCTTTCGGCGCAAACACTAAGCTGACCGCTGTTTCTCTGCCCTCGTCGCTCACGGCGATCGAGCCCTACGGCTTCTATATGTGCTCAAAGCTCGGCAGCGTTAACCTGCCCTCGGGGCTTAAGACTATCGGCTCGCTGGCATTCGCCGACTGCCCCATGCTCACAGAGATCACCTTGCCCGCAGGCCTCACCTCATATGAGGGCGCATTTGATAACTCGGGCCTCGTCAACGTCGTCATTTCCGACGGCGTCAGCGTGATTGACGCAAAGGCGTTCCAGAATTGCTCCTCCCTCACGGGCGTCAGCATTCCCTCGACCGTCACCGAGATAAGATTCGGCGCATTCAGCGGCTGCTCGGCGCTCCATGCCCTTGAGATACCCGAGAGCGTCAAGACGCTCGGCAACGGCGTATTCGGCGGCTGCACTCAGCTCGTGCTGACCGTCACCGAGGGCTCCGCGGCACACACCTATGCAAAAAATAATAATATCGAATACATAATCAAGGGCGACGGCCCGGTCAAGGAGCTTACCTCCGTGACGATAAGGACTCTGCCGCAAAAGACGAGCTATATCAAGGGTGAGAAAATTTCAGACTACGGCCTGACCCTGACCGCCCACTACAGCGACGGCACCACGGGCATAATCACCGGCGGCTTCACCATCAGCCCCGCCACGGCGTTGACCCTCGGCACTCAGAAAGTGACCGTCAGCTACTCGGGCAAGACCGCTTCGTTTAATATAACCGTCACCGAGAGCGCGGATAAGCCCGTCAAGAGCATCGCCATAGCGACCCTGCCCGCAAAGACGAGCTATCACTACAAGGAGACGCTCAACACAGCCGGCCTGACCCTCACCGTCTTTGACGAAAACGGCAGCAGGACGGTCAGCTCGGGCTACACGATCACCTCGCCCACATATTTTGACTCGACGGGCAGCAAGACGATAACCGTCGAATACGAGGGCTGCACCGCTTCATTCAACGTCAGCGTTTCGTATTCATTCTTCCAATTCATAATCATGTATATCTGCCTTGGTTTCCTTTGGGGATATTAATCTTTAATATAAAAGGAGCTGCGGTCGCGGCTCCTTTTTCTTAAATTTCAAATACGGAGGTGCTCACCGTGCCGAAAGAGAAGCAAACGCTTTTCACGAGCGTGGCTGCCAAATATTTCTCCCTTGTCAACCGCATGGGTGTTTCGTTCAAAAGAGGTCTGGTCGGCAAGCGGGGCTATACCTGCAAGCAGTTCCCGGAGCTTGTGGCTTCGTTCGGCTGCGAGGGCGACAAGGACGCCCCGATAGCTTATATCGACGGCTGCTACCGCCTGAGGGACAGGGGCGACCGCTTCGTCACCTTCGGCGTGACGGATATCACCTCCAAGATAAAATGGTATAACAAAGAGGGGTGGCTGCCCTGCTTCGTAAGCGAGTTTTCAAAGGACGGCAACGACTATAAGGTCGAGAATTTCGCCGATAAGGTCAGCGTTGACGGCAAGGATTTTGAGATAGCCTATTCCCGACTGACGGTCAGGAATAACTCGGCGTCGGCGCTCGATTTCCCCAAGGTCTCGCCGCTGCTCGTGCCGCTGAACAGTCACGCCGAAAGCGTGCGCACGGGCGAGACGGTCACCGCCGATTACGCCGTGGGAGCCGACCGCTTCGGCGGCAAATACCCCTACCCGTCAAGGGAGAGGATAGCCTCTCTCGGCTCCTTTGACGAGCATTACGAGAGCATGAAAAGCTATTGGGTCAAGCGCCTTGAGCCGCTGTGCGAGATAGCGAAGCTGCCAGACGAGCGGCTGATAAACGCCTACAAGGCGGGCTACATCTATACCATGATAGTCAAGGACGGCGACGAGCTGCACGTCGGCGAGAACGGCTACGATAGAGTGTTTGACCACGATGTTATCGGAATTCTTGTCACATTAATGACTATGGGCGATTTCTCGAGGATAAGGGAATATGCCGAATTCATAATGAAAAACCCGCAGTACCCCGACGCTCGGTGGAAATACAGCTGGGTGTTCGCCGTCTGGCTCTTTAAGACGGGCGATAAGAGCTTCGCGCGTGAGAAATTCGCCATGATAAAGGAGAATGCCCGCCGCATCGGCAAGGATATCGACCCCGCAAGCGGTATCATGAAGAAAACCAACGCAATTGACTCGCTCGGCAGCTGGACTATCGACAATTGGTCGGCTCTGATGGGTCTTTGCTGTTACGAATATATATGCAATTCTCTCGGCGAAAACGAGGAGGCAAATTGGGCGGCGGAGACATATTCAAAGCTGCTCGAAAGCGCAAATTCCTTTGTCGGCAGGACAATAAAGGAGAAAAAGCTCGATTATCTGCCCATCGCTATGGACGAGAGCAATGAGGAGGGCAAGCGCAGCGACCCGCATGACGCAAACTGGGCGTCCATGCTGCTTTTCGGCCGCTGGGGCTGGGACGGCTATCTCTTTTGCGCCGATCAGAGCGGCATAATGGCTCAGCTTATCGACAAGACCTATGAGCACGGCTTTGAGCGCAGAAAGGATATCACCGACACGATCTATAACTTCGGCGGATATCCGCACGGCTACTATTGCTCCGCCTATAACGCGGGCTACGGCAGCACGGCGCTCAGGGGCGACAAATACCGTGACTGCGCGATAAAAGCATATCAATTTATGATCGAGCACGCAATGAGCGGCCCGTTCTCCTGGTGGGAGGGGGTCGATTACCCGAGCGAAAGATCGCCTTGGGATATCCCGCACGCAGCGGGCGGCGGAGGCTCCAGCCAGCACATATGGGGTCAGTCCACCGCCACAAAGGCGCTGCTCGACAGCCTCATCTGCCAGCGCGTGAGCGGCGAAGTGCTCCTCGGCAGGGGAGTGCCGAGGGAGTGGCTCACCGACGGGAATGAGATAGAGGTGCGCCGCTACCCGATAAACGGAGGCGGGCGCATGGGCTTCTCAATGAAAGTAACGGGAAGTGTAATAGATATCGTCTTGACGGGCGACAGACCCTGCGGGGAGGTGCTCGTCGAGCTGCCCTGCGAGGGCTTCGAGGTCAGGAAGGAAGAAAAATTCAATGACGGCAACGAGCGTTGACGGCGCGTCGGCCCGGCAGCTTACAGACGCCCGTTAATCACATCACAGGATCATTCTGAGAGGGAACGAGATGAAAAAGGCGATAAAGATAATAATAACCGTGCTGCTCATTCTCGCGGTGCTCGGCGCCGCCGCGGTTTTCGGGGCGAACGCCTATGTCAAAGCGAGCGCAAAGGGATATATCCTTGACCCGTCAAATGCGGGCGAGGGCTATGACTGCATACTCGTGCTCGGCTGCGGAGTCTATGACGATAACCCGAGCCATATGCTCGAGGACAGGCTCCTGCGGGGTGTGGAGCTTTATAAAAACGGTGCGAGCGGCAAGCTGCTCATGAGCGGCGACCACGGCAGGAAGGGCTACGACGAGGTGAACGTGATGAAGAGCTTCGCCGTCGAGCGGGGAGTGCCCTCCGAGGATGTATTCATGGATCATGCGGGCTTCTCGACCTATGAGAGCATGTACCGCGCGAGAGATATCTTCAAGGCGAAGAAGATCCTCATCGTCACACAGGAATACCACCTCTACCGCGCCGTTTATGACGCCCGCGCGCTCGGACTTGATGCTTACGGCGTTGTTTCGATGCCGCGCACCTATGCGGGGCAGACCTACCGCGATATCCGTGAGATCCTTGCCCGTGACAAGGACTTTGTATGGTCGATATTTAAGCCAAAGCCGACCTATCTCGGCGAAGCGATACCCGTCCAAGGCAACGGCGATATAACAAACGATAAATGAAACAAGCATCCGCATGGCTCAAAGTCATACGGATGCTTGTTTTTTTATTGAACTCAGTCCAGATCCTTGAGGGTCGGCAGGTTCCATTTGAATACCGTCGCAGAGAGGCGGATAACGATTATCGACCCTGCGCCTGCGAGGATCGCAAGCCCCTGCGGGCAGGTGTTGTGCTCGACGAGGAGCTGATATATCAGCGCGCCGATGCCCGCCGCGAGCGCATAGACCTTTTTGCGGAGAATGGTGGGCACGCCGCCCGCCATCATGTCACGCATCACTCCGCCGCCGACGCCCGTCATCATGCCGACGAAGATCGAGAGGAACGAATTCTCGCCGAAGCCGCAGGCGGCCGCGCTGTTGATGCCCGCCACGGTGAATACGGCGAGACCTATCGCGTCAAAGACGTTGATTATCTGAGAATAGATGTTAAAGTGCAGCTTTATCCGCTTGCCGAAGAAATAAGCTATAATGAATACCGCAAGCGAGGTGGCTATGGCTGTCACGGTATAGACCGGATGCCTGAACGCCGCGGGCGGGAGATAGCCGAGCAGGATATCCCTGACCATTCCGCCGCCGACTGCCGTCACCGTGCCGAGCACCACCGCGCCGAAGATATCGAGCTTTTTCTCGATAGCCGTGATAACTCCCGTTATCGCAAATGCGACGGTGCCTATTATCTCAAATATAAAAAACACTTTGTCTATGCTCATATGTACCTCTTGAGACTAAACTTTTTTCTTTTTTCTCAGCTCTGCAAAGAAATCGGTCAGCAGCGCGGAGCATTCCTCCGCCATGAAGCCCGACACAAGCTCGGGCTTGTGGTTATAGGGCAATTCAAAAAGGTTTGTCACCGACCCGCAGGAGCCCGCCTTTGGGTCGGAGGCGCCGTAGACCACTCGGCGCAGCCTTGAATTGATTATCGCCCCGGCGCACATCGGGCAGGGCTCGAGCGTCACAAACAGCTCGCATTCCCACAGCCTCCAGCCGCCGAGCTTTTTGCAGGCGAGGTCGATAGCCTCTATCTCGGCGTGGGCGAGGGCGTTTTTGCCCGTTTCGCGCCTGTTGCGGCCGACGGAGACGACTTCTCCGTTCCTTGATATCACAGCCCCCACCGGGACTTCAAGCTCGGCTGCCGCAAGCCGAGCCTGCCCGATAGCGAGGAGCATCAGCTCTCTGTCATTCATTTTGCGGGGAAGATGAGCTTATCTGCGTGCCAGATATTCTCGGCGTATTCGTTTATCGCCCTGTCGGCGGCAAAGCGGCCCGCGCCCGAGATATTCATCAGCGACATCTTATCCCACCTTGCGGTGTCTTGCCATATCTCCTCGGCGTGCTTCTGCATCCTGCGGTAATCCGCAAAGTCCGCAAGCACCATATAGGGGTCGTGATAGACTATCGTGCCGCCTATCTCGCCGAAGGTCTTGCCGCCGATGCCCTTGTTGATGAATTCGATTATCTCGTGTATCTCGGCGTTGTTGTTGTAGTAATTCTGCGGGACATAGCCGCTGCGCTTGAGGTCGTTGACCTCGGGGGTCGTCATACCGAAGATGAGGATATTATCCTTGCCCACGGCGTCGTATATCTCGACGTTTGCGCCGTCCATCGTGCCGAGGGTTATTGCGCCGTTGAGCATGAGCTTCATGTTGCCGGTGCCGCTCGCCTCGGTGCCCGCAAGGGATATCTGCTCGCTGATATCGGCGGCGGGCATGAGAGCCTCCGCCATGGTGACGTTATAATCCTCCATGTAAACGACCTTCATCAGATCCTTTACATCGGGGTCATTGTCGATGAGCTTTGAAAGGGCACAGATGAATTCGATTATCTTTTTTGCCATAAAATAGCCGGAGGCAGCCTTTGCGCCGAAGATATAGGTGTGCGGGGTGTAATTGCCGTTAGGATTCGCCTTTATCTCAAGATATTTTGCGAGGATGTTGAAGGCGTTGAGGTGCTGGCGCTTATACTCGTGCAGCCTCTTTACCTGAACGTCGAATATCGAGGTCGGGTCGAGCGTTATGCCCGTCCTGCTCTTGGCGAGGGCGGCGAAATCCTCCTTGTTGGCTGTCTTTATCTTACGCAGGTCTGAGAGGACGGCTGCGTCGTTCTTGTACTTTCTGAGCTTGAGCAGCTCGTCGCCGTCATAAACGAAGCCGTCGCCGATGAGCGAGGTGATATATGACGACAGGCGGGGGTTCGCCTGACAGAGCCAGCGGCGGTGAGCTATGCCATTGGTGACATTGGTGAATTTATCCGGCTCAAGGGTGTAGAAATCCTTGAATACGCTGTCCTTGAGTATTTCGCTGTGGAGGGCGGACACACCGTTGACCTTGTGGCAGACCGCCACGCAGAGGTTGGCCATCCTGACGACGCCGTTTGAGATTATCGCCATGCGCTCGACCTTGGCGGAGTCGCCGGTCAGCTCCCAGATCTTGCTTCTGAAGCGCTTGTCTATCTCTTTGACTATCTGATATATTCTCGGCAGCAGGCGGCTGAAGAGCTCCTCGCTCCAGCATTCGAGAGCCTCTGCCATGACGGTGTGGTTGGTGTAGGCGCAGACCTGCTCGACCACCGAGTAGGCGTCATCCCAGCCGTAGCCGCATTCGTCAAGCAGAATTCTCATCAGCTCGGGTATCGCAAGGGTGGGGTGAGTGTCGTTGATGTGGATAGCGTTCTTCTCGGCGAAATTCTCAAGGGTGGTGTAATCCCTGAGGTGCCTTGCGACGATATCCTGTATAGAGGCGGAGACAAGGAAATACTGCTGACGCAGCCTGAGGCTCTTGCCCTCGGGGTGATTGTCGGCGGGGTAGAGCACCTTGCTGATGACCTCCGCCATAGCCTTCTCCTCCATGGCTCTCATGTAATCGCCCTGGTTGAACATGGCCATGTCGATGCCGTCGACCTTCGCCGACCACAGGCGCAGCACCGCAACGCCTCTGCCGTCCTTGCCGGGCACCATCATATCATAGGGGACTGCCTTGACGGTCTTGCAGCCGACAAGCTCGACCTGGTGGAAGTCGTTATCCCAGCTGTCCTCGACCTTGCCCTCGAACTTGACCTCAACGGTCTTATCCTCTCTGGGCACGAGCCATACTTCGCCGCCGGGGAGCCAGAAATCGGGCATCTCCGTCTGCCAGCCGTCGATTATCTTCTGCTTGAAAATGCCGTATTCATAGAGTATCGAGTAGCCCATGCCTCTGTAGCCCTGATTTGCCAGGGCGTCAAGGTAGCAGGCGGCAAGCCTGCCCAGACCGCCGTTGCCGAGCCCCGCATCCGGCTCGCAGTCATAGAGCTTATCGAGCTTCACGCCGAAGCCGTCAAGGGTCTTCCTTGCGGTCTCGGTCATGTTGAGATTGTAGAGAGTGTTTTTGAGGCTTCTGCCCATGAGGAACTCCATGCAGAGGTAATAAACCTTCTTCTGCCCCGCTTCCTTCGACTCCGCGTTGAAATCCCTGCGGATGTCCCTGACCATGTCCCTCGAGATTATCGAGAGCACACGGTAGAACTGGTCGTTGGTCGCGTCCTCCGGCTCAACGCCGAAAATATGCGAGAGCTTGGCTCGGATAAGCTCCTCGAGCGCCTTCTTTGTGATGTTGTTATTCATACTATCCTCCGTAAAGAAACTGTAAGCCAAATTACTTACCTTATAAGTTTACACCAAAAAAGTCAATAATACAACAGAATTTTTACAATTGATTAATTAAAAATACTTGTATGAAGCCGCCTTTTGAGTTAAAATAAGTAAAAGTAACAGTTTAATTCCGGAAAGGTGATATAAATTGAACGAGCAATACTATTTTTCCCCCGAAAGATACCTGCGCGACGAGCGTGACAGGAAGCAGATAAAGGTCATAGGAAGAGTGGCGGGTCTGTGCGTTATCGCATATGTCGTTTTGCAGAATCTGCTGACCCTGCCGCTGGTGTTTGAGCCGCTGAGCAGCATATACAATTCCAGCCCCGTTTTTCAGGACGCGGTCACTATACTGCTCTCGGTATTCGGGCTGATGCTGCCCTTCGCGATAGGCGGGTTTTATCTGCGCCGCAGGACTAATGTGAATGTCTTTGCCTTCGACAGACCCGTGAGCGTCAAGCTGATGGTCTTTGCCGTATTCTTCGGCTTTTTTGTCTGCCTCGCGGGCAATTATGTTTCGAGCGTCTTTGTCTCCGTCATGGACAGTATCGGCTTTAAGCTCTCCTCGCCCGACTACGAGGTGACGGACGATGTCTTCGGCAGGATAGTCTACTTCATCATGGTTGCCGTCGTGCCTCCTCTGACCGAGGAGCTGGCGATAAGGGGCGTTATAATGCAGCCGCTCCGCCGCTACGGCGACCGCTTTGCGATAGTTGCGTCCGCCATGCTCTTTGCGGTGCTTCACGGCAATCTCATTCAGGCGCCGTTCGCGTTCATAGCGGGTCTCGGCATCGGCTATGCCGTCTGCATCACGGGCAGCCTCTGGACGGGCGTGCTCATCCACTTCTGCAACAATGCCTATTCCGTGCTGATTGAATTCATGGCGAGGGATATCACCGACACGGCGCTGCTCGGCAAGGCATATAACATAGTGCTGATAGTGCTCTACGCCGTGAGCATAATAGGCTCGGTCATCTTTGTGATGGTCAAGGCGCCGAGGAAGCTCACGCCGCCCGCGACCACCCTCTCAAGGAGGCAGAGATACGGCGCGTTCGTGCTGAATCTACCTATGCTTATCGCTATCGGGATTATGATATATATCACCTCACGTTATGTGAGATTTGCGGGTTGATCGAATGAGTATTAAGAAAAACGACCGTGTGAAGCTCCGCATAGACGGCTGCTCGGCGAACGGCAGCGGAGTCGGCAGATATGAGGGCATGGCGATATTTGTGCCCGCCACCGCGCCCGGCGACGAAATAACGGCGCATATCCTAAAGGTAAAAAAGACCTACGCTTTCGCCAAGGTGGAGAGCGTGGATAAGCCGTCGCCCGACAGGATCGAGCCGGAGTGCCCCGTGTATCTGCGATGCGGAGGCTGTGCGTTCTCGCACATGGATTACGCCGCCGAGGCAAGGATAAAGGCGGAGCATGTTGCGGAGTGCTTCCGCCGTATAGGCGGCGTCGAGCCGGAATTCGAGCCGATAATCGCCGCCGAGAGCGACAAACGCTACCGCAACAAGGCGCAGTACCCTGTTGCTATGCAGGACGGCGAATTGAAGATAGGCTTCTTTTCGCCGCACAGCCACAGAGTGGTGCATTGCCCGGACTGCCTGCTCCAACCGACGGAATTTGCGGATATCCTCGGCGTATTCACCGATTATATAAAGCAGTTCAACGTGCCCGTCTATGACGAGACGGCCCATAAGGGCCTGCTGCGGCATATCTATCTTCGCAAGGGCGAAAAGAGCGGCGAGATAATGGCGTGCGCCGTGATAAACGGCAGGAGCCTGCCCGCCGAGGACAAGCTCGTCCAAATGCTGACAAGCCGAGATCAAAACATAAAAAGCATAATCATCAACAGCAACACCAAGGATACAAACGTGATTCTCGGCGGCGAATGCCGCACCCTTTGGGGCAGCGACTGCATCACGGATATCCTCTGCTCGCTGAGATTCAGGATATCCCCGCTGTCGTTTTATCAGGTCAATCGCACCCAGGCGGAGCGGCTGTATAATAAGGCGGCGGAGTACGCCTCGCTGACGGGGAATGAAACGGTGCTCGACCTCTATTGCGGGGCGGGCACGATAGGGCTTTCCATGGCGTCAAAGGCAAAGAAGCTGATAGGCGTCGAGATAGTGCCAGAGGCGATAGAGGACGCCAAAGCGAACGCCCGCCTGAACGGCATAGAGAATGCGGAATTCATCTGCGGCGACGCTGCCGCGGCGGCTCAGATACTAAGGTCAAAGGGCGTGAGACCCGATGTGATAGTGCTCGACCCGCCGAGAAAGGGCTGCTCGCCCGATATGCTCGAGACCGCCGCAGCAATGCAGCCCGAGCGCATAGTCTATGTCTCCTGCGACCCCGCTACCCTCGCCCGTGACTGCGGCGCCTTCGCCTCCCTCGGCTATTCCGCCGTGAAAGCCACCCCCGTCGATATGTTTCCCCGCACAGGCCATGTCGAGACGGTATGCCTATTGTCCAAACAATAATCGACGCATGAAGTTATTGATATGAGGTGAAAACGATCTATGAGCGAGATCAAACACGAATCGATCGACAATATTCCCCAAAGTCATAAAAACGAACATGAGGGATACGAATATTATCGCCGCAAATTTGTGTCCTTTGGAGAAGCCAAGAACACTTCGGTCAGTGTTTATGAGATACCTCCGAAGAAAGCGGCATACCCTTATCATTTCCATCACAACAATGAGGAAACATTCTACATTATCAGCGGCGAGGGGATTTTGAGAACTCCGAGCGGTGAGAGCAAAGTCGGCGCGGGAGATCTTCTGTTCTTCCCTACCGGTGAGGAATGCGCTCATAAACTGACTAATTCCTCCGAAACGGAAAACCTGGTTTATATCGACTTTGATGTGGTGCACGATGCGGATATTGCTATCTACCCCGACTCTGATAAAATAGGCGTTTGGGGCATGGGAATCAACAAGCTCTATCCGCAGGCAAGCGATGTGGACTATTACGACGGGGAATAACCCGACCCGGCGGCGAGGGGATTTTGAGAACTCCGAGCGGCCAAAGGGAGCAGACTGTAAATCTGCCGTCATCGACTTCGGTGGTTCGAATCCACCCTCTTCCACCACGATCCTGCTTTGGTTTTAATATCCGGGTAGGATCTGCTTTTATTTACAAAAAATGGTCGGCCATTTTGGCGATTTTCTATTCTATTTGTTTAACAAATCCATAACTCTTTTTGATATAGCCCTTGGATTCATAAAAAAGGTGAGCGCCCTCCCTCGGCAAGCCGCTGTTCAGTGACACTAAGCCTATATCGTTGCTTCTGCAATAGTTTTCGACTAAATTCAGCAGCTTGGTGCCGATACCGTTTTTTCTGTATTCCACGGAAACGGCAAGAGCGGTTATCTTTGCGGCCTTGGTTTTCAGTTCAAATGCGATAAATGAAACCATGCCGACAAATCCGACTGTTTTTTCTCCGTCACAGGCGACAAAGATTTTGTAATCATTGCGAGAAAGCATTTCATTTATCCTGCCCTCAAGCTCATCAGGCAAAACACCGTATCCCAAATCATATTCAATAATATCTCTGACATACCCTATATCGCTTGGCTTATATTCTCGGTATTCTATCGCACGAGGCATCATAATAACCAACTCCATACATTTTAATTATATTAAGATATCATATAAACCGACCCGCTCTCTTGCCGCGATCTTGCATGGCAAAGGGGCGGGTTTAGTATATCGGATCAATATTCCGAGCCGTCGTATTTGCCGCCGACGGTGGGGTAATATTCGATGCGGGAGGTTTGGCCGTCGGTGAAGCAGACGCGGGTGCAGTCGCCGGCGAAGAAGGTATTCTCCGCGCCGTAGCAGTCACAGATGAGGCGGTAATTATCGTAGTGGCGGCTCTCGGCGATATATCTGCACTGCGGGATAAGGATAGTCTCAGCCTTGACAAAATTGTAGATATCCTCGACCCTGTTTATGCAGTGGTGCGCCGCCTGGAGATAGGTGCATTCAAGCCCCACGCCGCCGAAACGCTCGTGAAATATCTCACCGACGGTGTCGATGGCGTCAGCAAGGAAGAGTATCGACTGACCCTCAAACTCGATTTTAAGTATCGTCGAGGTCTCATTCACGCCGTCGTAATACATACCCTCGGCAAGGTGCCTCGGCAGGATATCCTCGTGGGTGACAAGCACTTCGACTGCCGCGTTGCCGAGCGTGAAGCGCTGACCCGTGTGGAGCTTCAGAAATTTGACATTCGGATATGCTTTGCTTATCCTGCTCCTCATGCGGGCGGTGCAGGGGTCGCTGTGCGGCTGAAGCCTCGCCGACGGGAGGTTGAACATCACCCGTTTCAGCTCCAGCTCGTCCGAGTGGAAGCGAATGAGCTTTGAGAAAAAGTCCATGTGGTCGTTGTGGTCATGGGTGCAGTACCATGCGGCTATCGTTATCCTGCCGCCCCTCGGCGTGCCGGTCAGGGCATGGATGCGCTCCATGAATTCATTGACCGCCGCCTCGGTGCTCTGCTCGTATTCGCCGCCGTCAACGATGATAAGCTCGTTGTTCCGCAGCCGTAATACATACATCATGCCGCAGTCGCAGGTCGTGCCGTGGACCATATCAGAATAGTAGAGGCTGAACTGCATCAGCGCCGTGTCGCCGAGCGTGTTTTCGCCGCCGCCCGAGAATTCGCCGACGGTGCAGGTGCGCCCCTCCGAGATTATCCTTGCCGTGCGCTCGGCATAGATATAATAAGTATAGACGAGCCTGCCGCCTCTCTCATATTGGCGGTAAAGCCCGGCGGAATTCCCGCGGTCATAGACGGCGGTGAAGCCCTCCGACTCGAGCCTTCGGCAGTAGGCGAGGAATTCATCCTCCGAGGTGTCCCGCACTATCTGCATATATGCGTCCTCGGGCGTTGCGGAGTCGGTGTCGTCCGCAAGCGCGCTGCCGCAATTGAATATTTCATCTATGGGTGAGCCGCCGTCATAGGCGGGCAGACCCGCAAAACCGAATTCCGATCCCATATCTTTCCCCTTATCCCGCGCTTATTTTACGCCGACAACGGCGTTGAAGCCGAGCTTGAATTTGAAGCCTTTTTCGGGCTTTTCAATGCTTTCATTTGATGCGGCGGAGTAGCGCCTGCCGAATTGCGTTTTCAGCTCGGCGGCAAGCTCCGTATTCTCGGTGAGCTGGGGCGTTGCCGCAGCGCCCGCGAGGTTTGAAGCTATCTCGTCATAGCCGTCGGCGGCTATATCGGCGCCGCCCGCAACTCCGTAATAGAGCGCAGATGCACCGCTGCCCTTGAAATCGCCGATGAGCCATGAAACTCCGGCGTCGCTGAGAGCCGAGAGCGGGTATTCCGGGCTGACGTCGGTGCGTAATTTACACACGATGAACGGCACGCGCCTGCCGCCTCTTGCGCCGAGGGATTTGACGAGCGCGTCGGTCTCAAAGGTGGTGTGAAAGTGCGAATAGAGGCCGAAGGCGACGTTCTTGCCCTCGTATTTGGCAGGGTCGGGCAGGGTATCCGCTCCGTGGGCGGCCTGCATGATCACTATCTGCTCCGAGCCGCTGTTTCTTATCGCCCTGAATGCCCTGTAATAGAATTTGTGCAGCGTATCAAGCGATTTTTCCCAATCGGCGACTCTGAGCAGCGGGCGGTTGAGCAGGTCGTAGCCCGCCACCGCAGGCTCGTCCTTGTAGTGGGCAGCGAGGCGTGACCAAAGGCGCACGGCGGCGTTCCTTGCCTCGAAGCCCTCCTTGCCCTGCTCAAAGAAGCGGCATGAATCCGCTTTGCCGCAGGAAATATCGTTGTTTTGGAAGCCGGGGGCGGAGTGAAGGTCGAATATCACATAAAGCCCCGCTTTGCGGCATTTGGCGACGATATGGTCGAGCCTGTCAAGCTCCGGGTCGCCCTTGCAGCCGTCTTTTTTGAAGAGAAGCTCGCTCCTGAGCGGGATCCTGACGCAGTTCGCGCCGAGCTTCGATATATATTTCACATCCTTGTCGGAGACAAGCCCCTCGCCGTAGCGCTCAAAGAGCTGCCTTGCGCCGTAGCTGCCGAAGCGGTCGCCGAGAAGCGAAAATATCTCGGTTGAGCCTGCGTTCAGCCCCTCGCCGTCTCTCAGCAGCTCGGGCAGCGCGTCCGCAAGGTTTATCCCTCGCAGGAACACCTGCTTGCCCGCCGCGGTAACAAAGCCGTCGCCCTGAGCAGTGAGCCTGTCACGCTCCTCAAGCGGCCTTGAGAATGTCTTAACAATGCCGTAGACGGTCGGTATCACCGCCGCCGCCGCGCCTGCCGCGCAGCCCGCCGCCATGATCTTTGCGCTGTCGGTCATTTTTGCACGCCTCCCTTATCCGAATGAGCCGCCGAGTTGCGACTGCGGCGCTCTTTGATAAATTTATATAATTCCATTAAGATATAAAGTGCGATTATCCCCGCCGCCGCGCCGAGGCTGTCGACAAGCACGTCAAAGGCTCGGCAGGCTCTGCCCTCCACAAAGAGCTGGTGTATCTCGTCGCTGACCGCATATGCGGCGGTCAAGATGAAGGTGAGATAGGGTCTCGTCCTGCCGCAGGTGCGGTAGAGGGCGTTGAATATCAGCACCGCAAGCCCCGTGAATTCGAGGAAATGGGCGCATTTGCGTATTATGAATATGCCCCATTTCAGCCCGAAAAGATTCTTCACCTCGTCGCTCAATAGGGCGGAATCATCTGCGTTCTGTGAGGAGAGATAAAATATCACGCCCATGCAAATTGCGACCAGCGCCCATGAAACGGCGATGAGCGCATTCCTTTTTTTCATCAGTCATACCTCTTTGCGTAAATAAAGCATACGGTGCTCTCCGAGCCGTTCATATATACACCGTCGACGTCCTTTGAGGTGACGAAGCGGCTTGAGCGCTCGTAGAGGGGGTAGCACACGGCGTTGCCGAGCAGATAATTTTCCGCCGTCAGGCAGCCGCTGAGCAGCTCGCCGTCCGTGTCGACGCCCATGAGCCTTTTGATTATATCGGAGTATTCGTTGCCGGAGAAAGCGAAGATGCCGCCGTCCGAGAACGAAGCGAGGAAATCCACCGCGCTCTCATACGGCGAGTCGATGCCCGTGAGGGCTACCTGATAGTTGCCGGCGGCGATCGCAGCGTTTATCTCGTCCGCCGTCGCCGTCACGACCGTCACGCCGAGGCCGATGCCCATTATCTGCTGCCATATCTGGAGCTGACGGCGCACCTGCTCCTCGACCCATGCGGGGCACAGGACGGTGAAGGTCAATTTATCCGTGCCGAGCTGAGAAAGAGCGTTTTTCCAATGTGTCGCAGCGGCGGCAGCGTCATACTGAATTGCGGGGGTCTGACTGCCGACAGATTCACGGTAGTTGACTCCGCCCGCCGAGCAGCTTCTCGGCACCAATCCGCTCTGGGGGGCTATATTGCTGCCCTTTGAGCTGAAAAGATTGCGGTCTATCGAGCTGCAAAGAGCGAGCCGCAGCTCCTTGTTGCCCATGAGGGCGTTCGCGCAGTTGAATACGAAGCCGAACGATGAATTCACGCTTTCGCTGACCGTCACGGTATTCTCGGGCTGGGGTGCGTCGGGCGACAGGAACGCCGCGCCGAGCGAGCCGGCAGTGAGCTTCTTTGATATCGACTCCGCGCTCGGGTCAAACGAAAAGATGACCGACGAGGGCTTTGCCTTGGACGCGCCCGAGTAGAATTTGTTGGCTTTTATCGTCAGGGAAGTCTCGGGGTCCCATGCGCTGACATAAAACGGGCCGTTGCACAGCATATACTTGTTGCCGAGGCCGTAGCGCCCGCCCATTGCGTTGAAGAAATCCTCGTTGCAGGGCATGAATTCGCACTCCGTCAGCCTCTCAAGGAAGTCGGGGCATGGGGCGGCTGCAAGGCGGAAAACAAGGGTGTAATCACCCTGTGCGGTCACGCCGAGGCTCTCCGCACCGAGCTTGCCGGAGTATATCTCCTGAGCGTTCTCAATGGCGAAAAGGCGGTGTGCGTGGCTCGAATTCGTCTCGGGCATGACAGCCCTGCGGCAGGCGAAAACAAAGTCGTTTGCCGTTATTTTTTCGGCGGAGAATCTTTTATAAAATTCCTCGCCGTACTCGGTCTTGAGGATTATCGGGCAGTACCATTCCGTGCCCTCCTTGAGCTTGAAGGTGTAGGTCAGCCCGTCGGCGGAGATATCCCAGCTCTCCGCAATGCCGGGAATGACCTCGCCGCTTGAATTTAGGCGCACGAGCCCCTCAAAAATATTGTTGATAACCGCCTGCGCTCCCACCTCGGCGGCGTACTGCGGGTCGAGGGTCGAGGGCGAGGCGCTCAAAGGGTACGATACGGATTTGCCAGCGCCCCTCTCGGAGCAGGAGGCAAGTGTTAAGAGCATTGCGACTATTATTAATACAGAAAGAAAACGCTTCATTTGTTTTCCTCCATCCATTTTGCAAGCTGGTCGGCAAGGGCGCTGCCCGCGGGCTTCTGCTTCGCCTGCTGCTGCATATATTTCGCCACATCCCGTTTGCCCGCGCCTGAGCTTTCCTTGCGCTTCTCGAAGTCCGAGAGCTTCTCACGGTAGCCGCAGACGCAGAAGAATGCTTTTTTATCGCCTTCGCCGCGCATTTCGAGCTTCTTGTGGCACTCGGGGCAGCGGGCGTTGGTTATCACGGATATGCTCTTGCGGTAGCCGCAGTCTCTATCCTGGCAGACGAGCATTTTGCCTTTCTTGCCGTTCACCTCGAGCAGATATTTGCCGCATTGCGGGCACGGCTCGCGGGTCATGTTGTCGTGCTTATACTCCGCCGTGCTGCTTTTGACCGCCTGCACGAGCGAGGAGGCGTAGCCCCGCATTTCTTCGATGAACTTCCTGTCGTTCGCCTTGCCCTCGGCTATCAGCGAGAGCTGCTGCTCCCACTTCGCCGTCAGCTCGGCGGATTTTAGGTCGGGCGGCACTATGCCGATGAGCTGCCTGCCCTTGGAGGTGGGGAATATCTCCCTGCCTCGGCGCTCTATATAGAATGAATTGAACAGCTTCTCAATGATATCCGCTCTGGTCGCGGGCGTTCCGAGCCCGCCTGCCGTCTTGAGGGCGTCGCGCAGCCTGCCGTCCTCGACCTGCGAGGCGGGGTTCTCCATAGCGGTCAGGAGCGTTGCTTCGGTGTATCTTGCGGGCGGCGAGGTCTTGCCGGCGCAGACCCTGACCTCTTTGACCGAGGCGGCAGCACCCTGAGAGAGGGCGGGCAGCCGCTGGGCGGCGAGATCCGGCTCGGCGTCGTCATCGTCGTCGGCGAGCGAGGAGTCATAAAGCGCCTTCCAGCCCGCAGACTTGACCGACTGCCCCTTGGTGTAGAAATTATACTTGCCGACGGTTATCTTCACCTGCACCTCGTCATACTCAAACGGGGCGCTGAGCACGGCAATGAAGCGGCGCACCACAAGGTCGTAAATATGCCTCTCCTCACGGCTGAGCTTGTTGAGGTCAACATATTGCTCGGTCGGGATTATGGCGTGGTGGTCGGTGACCTTTGCGTCGTTGACGATATACTTCGTCTGAATCGGCTTTGAGCGCAGCACGGCGTTCGCGGCGTCCTTGTAGGGGCCTATTGCTATCGCGCGCAGCCTCTCGGGGAGGGTGGCGGCGACATCCCTTGTGATATATCTTGAATCCGTCCTCGGATAGGTCAGCAGCTTGTGCGTTTCATAAAGGCTCTGCATGAGCGAGAGGGTCTGCTTCGCGGAGTAGCCGTATTTTTTGTTGGCGTCCCTTTGCAGCTCAGTCAGGTCGTAGGCGGCGGGCGGAGCCTTGAAGCGATAAACCTTTTTGACCTCGGAGAGCACACCGCGCTTGCCCCTGACGGAGTCGGCGACCTCCTTGGCGGCAGCGGCGTCGGCGAACCTCGCCTGACCCTTGCCGTCTTTATAAAGAGCGGTGTATTCGCCGAAATCCGCCTTGACGGTGAAGTAATCCTTCGGTCTGAAGCGCAGGATATCCTCCTCGCGGCGCACTATCATGGCGAGGGTCGGGGTCTGCACTCTGCCGGCGGAGAGCTGGGCGTTGTGCTTGCAGGTCAGGGCGCGGGTGACGTTCAGCCCGACGAGCCAATCTGCCTCGGCTCTGCACTGAGCGCTGCGGTATAAATTATCGTATTGCGACGAGGGCTTGAGTGAGGCGAAGCCCTCCTTGATGGCTTTATCCGTCTGTGAGGATATCCAGAGCCGCCGCATCGGCTTGCGGCAGTTTGCCTTTTGGATTATCCACCTTGCGACAAGCTCGCCCTCGCGCCCCGCGTCGGTGGCGATGACTATATCGCTCACCTCGGCGCTCGAGAGCAGGGAGCTGACGGCCTTGAACTGCTTTGAGGTCTGGCCGATAACGACGAGCTTCATCCTGCCGGGCAGCATGGGCAGATCCTCCATGCGCCAGCTTTTGTATTTATCGTCATATGCCTCGGGGTCGGCAAGGGTAACGAGATGCCCCAGCGCCCATGTAACTATATATTTATCGCCGACGATGCAGCCGTTGCCGCTGCGCTTGCAGCCGAGCACACGGGCTATATCCTTTGCAACCGACGGCTTCTCGGTCAACACCAGAGTTTTAGCCAAGAGTGTCACTCCGTTCAATAGTTTATAGATATTTATATAATAGCAAAGTATATTTATTTTTATTTTCTTATATTGAACTATATTAAAATTTAACTTTATGACACATATTGTATTTTTGAGAAATTCGTGGTATGATTACAATATTAAGCGACCGCTGATAAAATCAAGAATGGGGAGGGGTCGGATGTTTGCACGTATCAACAGCATGGGGCTTTTCGGCATTGACAGCTACATGGTCGGGGTCGAGGTCGATTTCGGTCAGGGGCTGCCGAGGGTCGATTTGGTCGGCTTGCCCGACGCCGCAGTCAATGAGGCGAAGAACAGAGTGCGCTCCGCGGTCAAAAACAGCGGCTTTTCGTTCCCGCAGAGCAGGCTGACGGTCAACCTCTCGCCCGCCGATATACGCAAGGAGGGACCGGTATATGACCTGCCCATTCTGATAGCCGTGCTGTGCGCCAGCGGTCAGCTCCGCTGCGAGCTGCGTGACTGCGCCTTCATCGGCGAGCTGTCGCTCGACGGGCTTGTGCGCCACGTCAACGGCGCCCTGCCGATGGTGATAAGGGCGCAAAAAGAGGGGATAAAGAGCGTATTTGTGCCGAGGGATAACGCCCTCGAAAGCTCCGTTGTGGAGGGGATAGACGTCTATGCCGTCGACTCCGTTGAGCAGGTGATAAAGCACCTGAACGGCGAGGAGCGCCTTGCGCCGATACGCTTTGACCCGCAGCGTGACGAGCAGCCGCAGCTGCCGCTGCCCGATTTCCGCGACGTCATGGGGCAGCAGGAGGCAAGATATGCCCTCGAGATAGCCGCCGCAGGCGGTCACAACATAATAATGGTCGGTCCGCCCGGCTCGGGCAAAAGTATGCTCGCAAAGCGCCTGCCCTCGATACTGCCAGACATGACCTTTGAGGAGAGCCTGCAGACCACGGAGCTTTATTCCGTGGCGGGCGCACTACCCAAGGGCGTTTCACTCATAAGACGGAGGCCCTTCCGCTCGCCGCACCACACCGTCTCGCCCGCAGGTCTCTCGGGCGGCGGTGCGATACCGAGACCGGGTGAAATATCGCTTGCCCACAACGGCGTGCTCTTTCTCGACGAATTGCCCGAATTCTCACGGGTCGCAATGGAGGTGCTGCGCCAGCCGATAGAGGACGGAAAGATCACCATTTCCCGCGCGAACGCCTCGCTGACCTACCCGTGCTCGGCGATGGTGGTTTGCGCCATGAATCCCTGCCCCTGCGGCTTCCACGGGCACCCGAAGCGCGAATGCACCTGCCCCGAGGGCGCCGCGAAGCGTTATCTTGCAAGGATATCGGGCCCGCTGCTCGACAGGATAGACATTCATATCGAGGTACCACCCGTTGATTTTGACAAGCTGTCGAGCCGTGTGCCGTCGGAGTGCTCGGCGGATATCAAAAAGCGCGTTAACGCCGCCCGCCGAATTCAGCAGGAGCGGTTAAAGGGCACGGGCGTTTCATGCAACGCCAAGATGGACGCCGCCCTCACAAAGCGCTTCTGCCGCCCGACCCCCGAGGCTCTCGCGCTGCTTGAGGAGGTCTTTGAGAAGCTCGATTTCTCTGCCAGAGCCTATGACAAGGTGCTCAGGGTCTCACGCACGATAGCCGACCTTGAGGGGTGCGAAAGCATTGAGGCGTCGCATATCGCCCAGGCGGTGCAGTACCGCAGCCTTGACCGCAAGCTGTGGCGCAAATAAACATTGAGTGAATAAAATGTAAATATTTTCAATTTTATTTGAAATCGGTCAAAAATAGTGTTAGAATAAATTCCACATGAGTTAACAAAGGAGGAAAACGGCTTGGATAACGAACGCACCAATGAATTTGAGCGTGAGCCGGAGGATACCGTGACCGCCGCCGAGCAGGAAACCGCCGCCGACGAGACAGTCGGGCAGCCCGAGACTGCCGAGGGCGAAGAAAAAACGGAAGCCGCACCCGAAACCGAGGCCGCAGAGGGATCGGAGGGAATATCCGAGGAGGAAGCCGAAGAAGCGACTGAAGAGCCGGACGTCAGCGAGCTTTGCCTCGCCTGCGGAGAGAGAAGAAGGGCAGAGGGCAGCGACTACTGCGCCGAGTGCGAGGAGCGTATGCGCTCGACCAAGATACCGCTGCTCGGCTGGGTGGCAGGCTTTGCCGCAGTTATAGCCGGCATCTTTGCAATGGGTCTTGCCTTCCTTATCAGCGCGCCTGCGCTCCAGGTCTATAAAGGTGACATGGAGGCCGCAAAGGGCAGCTGGTACCCCGCATATTCCGCCTACAGCCAGATCGACGACCTTGTTTCAAGCGTGAATGAAATTCTCAAGAGCGACAGCCCGTTTGTCCGCTCGGGCTACGGCGTTAAGCTCAAGATATTCAAGAGCATAGCTCATTCATATTCGCCGCTTGAGGCCGCCTACAGCGCCGAGAGCATATTCTCCACCTACAATGAGCACGCTCAGAAGAACGCCATGGTCAAGGAATGCACCAAGTTCCTCACCGATTATCAGAATACCTATGAAGCCGTTGCCGACGCAGTCGAGAAGATGCAGTCGGATGAAGCCACCGTTGAGGAGACCCTCGCCGCCTTTGACGAGGCAGCGACCGCTGACGGCGTGAATGCGGTATTCCTCAATTATCTGAAATATAACGTGGCTACCTATAAGGATATGCCCGACGCCGACAGGATCAAATTCCTTGAGGCTGCCGAGGCGGCTGACAGCGCCGAGAAGAGCGACTATTCGTGGCTCTATTCCCTCGATTACGCCCGCCTGCTTATGAATGTCGGTCAGAGCGACAAGGCGCTGACATATCTCGATAAGCAGCTCAAATATGATAAATCTTCGTTTAATGCAAACTCAATGAAGATGCGCCTCTATCTTGCCGAGGGCAAGACCGACGAGGCCGCCAGAGTTATGCAGGAGTATAAAGCCGCCTGTAAGGGAACGGACACCGCATATCAGCTCGAGATAAGCTATCTGCGCAGCGTCGGCGAGCTTGACAAGGCAAGAGAGCTTTGCACCGAGGCGCTTAAGGAATACGGCACCTCGCCCGAGATCTATCGCCAGTCCGCCCTTATCTATCTGATGAACGGCGACTATGACAACGCCTATGAGGACGCCTACGAGGCTGATTACGCTGCCTATCAGATATATCAGTATACCGGCGACAACAGCGCCTATACTCAGGAGCTGTCCAACACTATCTACCTTTGCTCATGGCTCTGCAAGGAGAAGGGCAAGAAGGATACCGACAACGCCGCTTATATCGACGAGATACTTTCTTCGTTCTCAGAGTCCGAGATTTCGGACAGTGTTTTGCAGATAATCAAGGGTGATAAAACTCTTGAAGAAGTCCTTACGAAAGGGGAGTGCGATCTTATATGATGACAAAGCTCTATATTATCGGCAAGATCCTCACGTTCCCCGGCGCATATATCAAGGGCTTTTGGGAGCAGCTCACCTGCCGCATTCTCGGCCTGCCTGTCGAGGTGCCCGGCTATCTGAGGATAGACGAGGCTTGCGGCCATGTGGAGCACGCATTTGCAAAGAAGGGCTTCGCCTCTTATCTTATGGCGACAGGCCCGGGCTTTATGAATTTCATCACTGGCGTGCCGCTCTTTATCGCGGGCTTCCTTAACCTGCGCTACATGGGCATCACTCCCTACGATTCCGTGCCGCTCTTTATCCTCTATGTGCTTATGCTCTATGTGGGCGTTTCGCTGCTCTGCAACGTTTTCCCGCTCACGGAGGATATCCTGAACTTCTGGTATATCGCCTATGAAGAGAAGAATATGAATATCGTCGGCAGGATAATCTTCGCCATACCCGCAATTATCACAAGGGCGGGCGCATTCCTCGAGAAATACTCGATAACCGTTATTCTCTGGATAGCCTGGCTCGTCGTGATGTTTATCATCTGAGCCGCCGAATAGATATCGCACCCGCTTTGCAGCCGAGCCAAGCTGCGGAGCGGGTTTTTGTTGACTTTGAAGCCGTATTATATTTCGTTCCTCTACGGAGGCAAGCCTTTCGGCGAATATGCGCCCGAGGTCAGAGCAGCTCCGGTTCTATCGCAAAAAATAACTGAATATGATTTACGGCGGCTCCCGTGTTCGGCGGAGCTGCCGTTTTTGATTGTAATAATGCCGCAATTCGCTTGACAAGCGGAAAGTATCATTGTATAATTGTATACAATTATACAGATTGGAGGGATTCGGATGCTTGAGATATCAAAAAAGACAAATCTGCTTGAGCAAAAGATCTATAAATACGAGTTGCAGGATGTGGAGGAGCCGAATCTCTACAGGGATATTTATGATTACGACAGCGTGCCCAAGGTGGCGTTCAACCATCGCAGGGTGCCGATGAATATGCCCGAGGAGATAAGGATAACTGACACGTCGTTCAGGGACGGGCAGCAGTCGGTCGAGCCTTACACCGTGGAGCAGATAGTGGCGCTCTATAAGCTGCTCTCTAAGCTCGGCGGCCCCTACGGCATAATCAGCCAGACCGAGTTCTTTATCTACAGCAAAAAGGACCGCGAGGCGGTGGAGAAATGCCAGGCGCTCGGGCTGAAATTTCCCGAGATAACCACATGGATAAGGGCGAGCAAGGAGGATTTCAAGCTCGTCAAGGATCTCGGCATCCGTGAGACGGGCATTCTTGTCAGCTGCAGCGATTATCATATATTTAAGAAGATGAAGATGACCCGCTCGGAGTGCCTGAAGCACTATCTTGAGGTGGTCTCGCTCGCGTTTGATGCGGGTCTTGTGCCCAGATGCCACTTTGAGGATATCACCCGCGCGGATTTCTACGGCTTCGTCGTGCCGTTTGTGAATGAGCTTACCGAGATGTCGAGGCAGGCGGGTATCCCCGTCAAGATAAGAGCCTGCGACACGATGGGCTACGGCGTGCCCTACCCCGGCGCAGCCCTGCCCCGCAGCGTTGCGGGCATCGTCTACGGCCTGAGGCACTATGCCGACGTGCCGAGCGATATGCTCGAGTGGCACGGTCACAATGACTTCTATAAGGCAGTCGTCAACGCCTCCACCGCGTGGATGTACGGCGCGGGGGCGGTCAACTGCTCATTGCTCGGCATCGGCGAGCGCACGGGCAACGTGCCGCTTGAGGCCATGGTGTTTGAATACGCCTCGCTCAGAGGCTCCTTCGACGGCATGGATCCCACCGTCATAACCGAGATAGCCGATTATTTCAGGAACGAGATAGGCTATAACATCCCGGAAATGACCCCGTTCGTCGGCAGGAATTTCAACACCACCCGCGCGGGCATTCACGCCGACGGACTGCTCAAGGACGAGGAGATATATAATATTTTCAACACCAAGAAGCTGCTCAACCGCCCCGCAGGCGTGGCCGTCAGCAAGACCTCGGGGCTTGCGGGCGTAGCCTATTGGATAAACGAGAATTACGGCCTTGAGGGCGTCGACGCCCTCGATAAGCGCGACCCGCTTGTGGCGGAGCTTAAGGAGTGGGTGGACGGTGAATACGCCGGTGGCAGAGTCTCCGCACTGTCAAATCACGAGCTTGAAGCGAAGTTAGCCGAGCTTTCGGGCGGCCGCTTCGTGCGTAAATGAGGTGCGGTATGGAGAGAAGAAGCAATTCGATAGCCGATCAGATATTTGAGATACTTGAACGCGATATTCTGAGCGAGAAATTCCCGAGGGGCGAGGTCTTGACCGAGAACAGGCTCTCCGAGCTGCTGGAGGTCAGCCGTACCCCCGTGCGCGAGGCTCTTCGCAGGCTCGAGCAGGAGCATCTTATCGAGATGACCACCAAAGGAGCGCTTGTTATCGGCATATCAAAGGAGGATATCGTCACTATCTATGAAATGCGCCTGCGCCTTGAGGGCATGGCTGCGGCGGCCGCCG
>OIZA01000068.1_pt1 | contig 65662 bp, 65 predicted proteins | sample 1588381 | NCBI WGS metagenome assembly OIZA01 (sample SAMN03283277) | human gut metagenome | biome: human-associated habitat; material: feces | host: Homo sapiens | place: Peru | collected 2012 | reverse complement strand
AGATCGAGCCGATCTTTGAAGAGATGGTAGATTTCGATACATTTGCAAAATCTGATTTCCGTGCAGTTAAGATTTTAGCTTGCGAAGCTGTACCGAAGTCAAAGAAGCTTCTGAAGTTTACATTAGATGACGGAGAACGCAAAGACCGTGTGATTTTAAGCTGTATTCACGAGTATTATGAGCCGGAAGAGCTTGTTGGAAAGACAGCAATCGCTATCGTGAACCTGCCATCGCGAAAGATGATGGGAATTGATTCCGAAGGTATGCTGATTTCAGCAGTACATGAGGAAGATGGTCACGAAGGACTGAACCTTCTGATGGTTGACCCACATATTCCGGCGGGTGCAAAATTGTACTAAAACAAAAAATTTTATTGGCGTATGGATGCGTACAACCTACGCCATACGCCAATTGTACGCCAAACGATGCACAGAGTTATGCAGGGATATGGCGGTTTATACTAAAAAGAGTGACCTCATTGGGTAGAGATACCTGATGAGGTTTTTACTTTACGTAAAAACATCTCATAATCAAACACAATCACGCAGTTTGTTGATATAATATCAGATATCAAAGGAATGGGAGGTGTCAGATATGACTTATGAAGAGATGGTAAGAAAAATAAATACTGCTGGGGCTTGGTTTACAGGAGCTTTTCTGGCAGAGTTTGTAGCAAGATATCATGAATGGAATGATGAGAAAGATGGAAAAGTTGATTTTATTAAGTATTTTCATAAAGAATACGGAGAAGCATTAGAGTATACGGAGGATTCAACAAAAGCAAAATGTTATGCAGTAATGTCTATTGTGGAGCATCATAAAGTTTTAGATGCTATTGAATTACCATAGTATTCAAAACTTAAAAGTAATAACCACAGAGGGCTAGAAATAGTCTTCTTTTTTATTGCCCATTTTTAGGAAAGGAGGTGGTTTCAAAAAGTGTACATTTCAGAGGCTTCTGGCATAATGGTGGAAGCCAAACACCATAAAAAATGGTGAGGAAAGATAGAAAAATATGTCCCTTAAAATGGTCAGCAGTGCTATAATGGATGTAACCATTTTAAGGGAGGGCAACCTTATGTCGAGAGGATCCAATCAGAAATTCAAATTCAGTTATCTTATGAGAATCATGCTTGAGAAGACCGATGATGAGCATAGTCTTACCATGTCGCAGATTATGACAGAGTTAGATAAATATGATATCACTGCGGAGTGAAAAAGCATCTACACCGATTTTCAGGATATGGAAAAGTTTGGAATAGAGATTATTAAAGAGCAGGTTGGCAGGGAAACTTACTATCATGCCGGTTCAAGAGAATTCGAGTTGGCAGAGGTAAAACTTCTGATTGACGCCATACAGTCCTCCAAATTTATCACCCAGACAAAATCCCGGGAGCTCATAAAGAAGATTAAAGGCTTTGTCAGTGAGCATCAGGCAAGACAGCTGGACCGTCAGGTATTCATCAATGACCGTGTCAAGAATATGAACGAAAGCGTTTATTACAACGTGGATGATATCTACACGGCCATCAATGAGAACAAGAAGATTCGCTTCAAATATTACAAGTGGAGCATTGAGAAAAAGCTGGTGCCAAGACATAACGGTGACTGGTTTGTGGTCAGCCCCTGGGCACTCACCTGGGATGATGAAAATTATTATCTGGTAGCCTTTGATGATCTGGATTATAAGATTAAGCATTACCGTGTCGATAAGATGATGCGTATTTCCATCGAAGAGCAGCTTCGTGAAGGAAAAGAGATTTTCAAAAACTTTGACATGGCAGCATATTCGAAAACGACCTTCGGCATGTACAGCGGTAAAAAGACAAAGGTACATATCCAATTCCCGAACGGTATGTGTGGCGTGTTCATCGATAGGTTTGGAAAAGAAATCACTTTTATCAAAGTGGATGAAGACCACAGCACTGTTGCAGTGGATGTTGCAGTCAGTCCACAGTTCTTTGGCTGGATCTTCAGTCTTGGAAAAGATATCAAGGTAGTCGGTCCTGAGGACGTAAGGGAGCAGATGAAAGTTGCGGCGAGTGAGTTTGCAGAGAATTACAAATAGGAAAAGTATAGTGGCAGTAGGTACAGTGAATGTGCGTGCTGCCGTTTTTTTTATTGCGAAAAACCTAGGGAAATCGGCAGATATGAGCTGTCATTTTTAAGGGACACCTTATGTAGTAGAGTATGCTTAACAGAAAAAGAATTGCTGTTTGAGTTAATGAAGATGAATAAGTAATGGGGGAGTAAGCGGTGAGAAGATTAATATTTTGGTTACAGGTAAAGAGGAGACAGGAGAAAAGGAACTGCAGCAGTTGCTGCATGACTTGTAGATTCTATCACGAATGCAGAAAGGATGGTGCATTTTAATGTTTGGATTCGGAGAAAAAACAAAGGATGTCAGATTGACAGAGAAGGAGCTTCGCGAACTAAGAAACAATATGAGTAAAAGCGAGCGTAAGGCTTTTGATAAAAGACAGAAGCATGCTGAGGATGACCGGTTTTGGAACACGATGATTATGGCTGAGCTGTTGGATGATTAGGAGGATAAGCGGTATGGGTAACGATTTTGGAATGCAGTACATCATGGATGGCAATGGAAATTACTATACAGTAAACAACAGAGACCAGCTTGTGGTTGCAAAAGATAGAGATGAAGCCTCGGTGTTTACACTTTTTGAGGCAAACCAGAGAATTGGTGGCGGTAAAAAGGCAAGATTTTATCAGACAATACCAGTTGGCGATTTGGAAAAAACGGAGCAGGAGATGCTTGGTGAAGCATACGATGAAGATGCAACTGATGTTCCTAGTGATCCGGTGCTGTTAAGGGTATTCAGTATTGCTGATAAGATGGGTGATGTGGATTCCGATGCGGAGGAAAATGTTAGTACAGCAGAAAAAACTGAATGCACAACGGAAGTAAATACACAAAAACCAGTTAAAACACAACCTAAATTTGAATACAGCATGGAAAATGTAGATTGGAATGAGTTCCTAAATTACTTTCTTTTCCTTGCCGGAGGAGCAAAGGGACATCAGGAAAAATTAGCAAAGCAGCATTCTGACATCGAAAAAGAAATTTGCGATTTGCTTCATTACATAGAACTTTACGATTTGACGGATGATGAAGGTCTTAGAGCCATGGATATGCTTAAGGATGCAAGGCAACGCAGGCGTGATGTGAAGGATGAATTATCTCGCACTGAGTATTTTCAAAAAATGTTGGGAACAAGCGCGAATGTTGCAAAGGCAAAAGGTATTCTGACGGAACTGAAAAAACTTGATACAAGAAAATACTATCCGCGTCAGCTGGAGGGGCTGTTTGATGGGATGGAAGGTCGGGCAACAGACAGAGATTTGTATAGGCAGAACCGAGATGCCCAGAATGATGATTTTAATGAATATGAAGCAACTTATGGCTATGAAGAGGAGGGACAGGAGATGAGTTATGTAGAAACTGTATTTGATCACAGACAAAATGACTGGATTTCATTTGCAAGACAGCAGATGGAATTTTATCAGAATGTAGGTCAGTACATGATTAATCTGCAGATTGAGATTGAGGCAATCGATACTGCAATCGAAGAAATCATGAACAAAATAGAAGATGCAAATTATAATGTGACACAGGGTTACAAGGTATTCAAGGAACTTAAGGATTTAAGAAATGAGCGAAAAGCAAAGGAACAAGAACTTGAAGTTCTTAGAAAGATGACAGAGTGTTTTGACATCAATGCCATGGTAGATACACTTGCCTATAACGTCGAAGCGATTGAGAAAATTACAGTAACCGGAACAGAAGTTACTGATAAACAGGTAAATGCACTTTAGGAAAGTAAGAACCATGGATAGGTATTTCATTGAGAACGAAAAATATATAATCAGACCGATTGAGACGGAAGATAAGGAACAGGTTGCAAATCTCATCAGAGAGAACAAGTACATGAATAGGCTATGGCATCTGGAGAATATGGGTGATGTGTTTGATTCTGTAATTCAGAGCGTCTATATGGAATCTGATTCAAGCTACTGCATCGTATCAAAGGAAACAGGCGACTTTTGCGGATATATGGAAATCAGTCCGGGGAAAGAAACAAATGAAGAGGGCGAGCTTGCAATTCGGCTTACGGATAAAGTGGACATGTGTGAGTTTATGAATATTCTTGGCGATGTATTTAAAGAAATTGGTCATGGTTCAGAAAAGAATATCACGTTGCAGTATACGTTTGATTAAGGAATTGAGGATAAAAGCATGCAGAACATAGTAAAACGATTAGGAAGTATTGAGAGAAACCTTGTCAGAGGAAATCTTATTGTGTTACTTGGATTAATCACTTTCCTTAAAACGAAAACTGAGAGCGAGGATGGGAAGAAGTTGCTGAAAGCAAGTGGAGTTTTGATTGCACTTGCAATGGTATTGAATGGGGTCACGGATATTGTAGAGGGAATTAAGGGCGTTAGGGAGTAATTTCTACTGATTTATACACAGCGTTTATCCATCTATACACATTGTTTAATATATAGTCTAAATGGTCTTAAGGAATACAGTGCATAAATTTAAATATTGAATTTATAAAATTGATAAAAATATTCAAAAAAATGAAGATATATTGCGTACCTTATGGTATAATTTATTCTAAGTTTTTATAAGGCTTTATGAGCTTGTAACATATTAATTATATTAAAATGTGGGTAGAATAACATGGCTGTATCTTACAAAAAATTATGGAAAGTAATGATTGATAAGGATATTAATAAGACTGAACTATGTCAAAAAACAGGGATTAGTTCAGGAACAATGGCCAAGATGACAAAAGACGAACCAGTTACTTTGAAAGTACTTGAGAAGATTTGTGATGAACTTCGTTGCGACATAGGGGACATTGTAGAAAAAATTTCAGATGAATCAAATCCCAATAAAGGAGAATAAATAGATGGTTGTAAATAAGCACAGCTCTTTCTACATGAGAAGTGGATGGGGAACTAAAATATTGGATGCAGTAGAAAGTGAAAAGCATATTTTTTCTCCTAGTAATGAACAATTAGCTGTAGATCAGTTAGGACTTGGAAGAATAATGATTAAGGCCTTGAGATATTGGTCCGTTGCAATGGGATTAACCGAAGAGGGAAAAGATGCAGATGGAATAACTCAGGAAAGAACGATATTTTTTGATTTGGTTGCTGAACATGATAGATATTTTCAGGACAATGGGTCTTTATTAGTATTGCATAGAAATTTGGCTCTGAATCAAGGCGAAGCAACAGCATGGTATTGGCTTTTTAACGAGTGGGAATTGCAATCAATCTCAAAGGATGAGTTTTCTGATGCGTTTCATACTTATTTGGCAGTTAACGGTATGAAAATAAAAAAAGATGCAGTTGATAAAGAATTTAACTGTTTGAGAAGCACATATGTAGGAGATCAGACTTTTGATATTAAAAGTGTTATGGACGAAGATACTTATCCTTTTTTTGGCCCACTAGGAATACTGACGGTTGGCGAGGACAAAAGGGTAAAAAAATCGTCTTTGACAGCTAAGGATATACCATTGGATTTACTAATGTATTTTATTGCATTAGATAATGCAGAAGAAAGCAGAAACCAAAATCAGATTAATATTGATAGATTATTGGAAGAAAAAGGCCAAGTAGGAAGATATCTTAATATGAGATATTCAAGATTGGTGGAGATGTTACTTGAGGCAGAAAACAAGGGATATATTTCACTTAATAATAATTTTGGTAATAGATACATCGAATTTTTGAATCGAGATTATTCAAAGTTGTTAAGAAAATATTATACAGGTAAGGAAGATTAGTATGAACTATTCGGAGTTGATTTATAGAAAGAAAGAATATAAATATTCGGCAAATTTGTGCTTTGATTTAAAGAATGAAGACAGACTTGCCGGATTTATCCCCAATAAAACAACCGTAGAAATTCTGTCTGAATATTTATACGGAATTACTGAGAATACAAATGTTCATTCTAGAATCTTGTATGGTTCATATGGAACGGGTAAATCACATTTATTAACAGTTTTATGTGCTTTGTTGGGGCATGTTAACGCTGATAGTGAAGGTTATAAGGTGTTTGTATCAGCAATTGAAAAATATGACGCTGAGTTGGCAGAATACCTGATAAATTTTAAAAATGGAAGAAGACCTTACCTTGTAGTCCCGATTTATTCGGATCATCATGACTTTGATAAATGTATATCTTATTCATTGAAAAAAGAATTGGACAGAAATGGAATTGGTGTTGTTTTCAAAAATTACTATCAGGAAGCTTTAGAGTTGATTAAGAACTGGGAATCAGGAGAAGAATCTTGTGCAAAACTTAACGAAGTACTAATGAGTTTAGATGTTGACAAGAAGGACTTATGTAAAAAACTGGAAAATCTTTCAGATGGTATAGAAAATACATTTGAGACTGTCTTTAAGGAAATGACATATGGAGCTTCTTTTGTAAGTAGTTCTGGAAGTTTGATAGATAATCTGGAAACAGCAAATAAGGCCATTCAAGACAAATTCGATGGAATAGTGTTTGTCTTTGATGAATTTGGAAGATACATCGAGGATGAAGGAGAAAATGTTAGGGTAAAAGCTATTCAGGATATAGCAGAATATTGCGACCATTCGAATTTTAACGACTATGTTATTTTGGTTTCACATAAGCAATTATCTCTCTACACAGATAGAATGAGAAAGGAACTAAGCGATGAATGGAAGAAGGTAGAAGGTCGATTTAAAGCAACTTCTATTAATGTGAAGTATGACCAATGTTTATCATTGATTTCACATATCATTCCGAAGACAAACGAATGGGGTAAGTATGAAATTGTATTTAAAGATGAACTGAACGAGCTGTTCAGTAAAGCATATGACTTTAAAGGCTTTATGCTTCCTCCAGACGGAGAAAAACCATTCGAAGGAGGTTTTCCTCTTCATCCGATAACTTTATTTTCGCTAGATAGATTATCAAAGAGAGTAGCACAGAATGAAAGAACTTTCTTTACATTTCTTGCGAGTGATGAAGAAAACGCATTATTTGGGATACTTGATAAACTCGACACCAAAGAATTTCATTTTGTTGGTCTTGATTCATTATTTGATTACTTTGAGCCAAATATAAGATCTTTCAGATCGGATGAAGTCTATGAGGTATATAAAAAATATCAGTTTGCTATAAACAAATTAGGTGGTCAAAAACATTCGAGCACGGAGATTAGAATACTAAAAACAATGGCAGTAATTAGCATTATTGCAGATACATCTGTTTTGGTATCTGATCGAGGAATGCTTAAGTATGTTATTGATGCATCGGATAATGATATTGATGATGCAATAAATAATCTTGAGACGCTAAGAATCATAAAATACATGAGGCAGTTTGGATTTTATGACTTTTTAGATAGTAGCATTTTTGACTTTGAGAGCATGATTTCAGACAAAATGAAGTCTGTTAGTACAGAAATGGTTGTAACACAGCTAAATGACGAATTTATTAATTTCGTTGTGTATCCTAATGAATACAATACCCAATATCATATGACAAGATTGTATGTTCCTGTATTTGCTCTTAAGCAGGATATTTGTAAGCGAAGTTTTGTGAAAACTTTACCTGATTACTACGATGGCTCAGTAGGAATGATTATCGATGATTCTTTTGAAGAAGATGATTATTTGGTCGATGATAATTGCCCTGAAAGAATGATCTTATTGGTTAATTCAAACCCAACTGAGGTTGTAAATGAGGTTAAGAGATTTATTGCCATTAAATATTTTTATGCAAAAAGAAAAGAGTTAAGTAAAGAAGATCCAACTGCTGAAAGAGAGCTGACACTTTACTTAGAAGAACAATGCGAAATCGTAAAAGAACTTATCAAAAAATGGAGAACATTAAAGAATGAATCAATATATTCCTTTGCAAATGCTGAAAAAAGGAATATTGGTTCAGAAAAAGAATTATCACAATTAGCATCAGAGATAATGTTCCAGAGCTTTCCGGATACTATAATCGTTAATAATGATTTGATTAATAAAAACAATATCTCCGGAACAATTAATGGTTCAAGGAATAAGGTTATTTTAAATCTGATAGAAGCAGAGGAAGATATCAGAAACGGTTTTGCAGTTATGTCGCCGGAGCATACCATAATTCGATCAGTTTTAATTAGGAATGGTTTTGTTGATGGATTAGAAGAATATATTCCGAATGTTATTCCGTATGGAGAACATCAAGGTGAAATATCAGGAAAATGTGTAAAAAAGGAAATTGATAAATATCTTAAGAAATGCGAGAAAGCGCAACGTTCGATTAGTGAAATATATGAGATACTAAAGCAAAAGCCATATGGACTAAGAGATGGATATATTGCTATTTTGTTAGCATTTGAATTAAGAAACTACGAGAACGTTGGATTATATTTCCATGGAACTGAGAAAGATTTTGATGTAGATGAGTTTACAAAAGCGCTAAAGGATCCAGAAGACTACACCCTTTATTTGTGTAATTGGAGTGCAGAGCAAAGTGCGTATATAAGGGAAATAGAAGATATATATCGTAATTTTATAAATGGATCTGCAAAAAATAGGCTCAAAGAGTTGCATAAGGCGATGAATGTACACTATTCAACCATTCCTAAGATTGCCAGATCAACAGACAAGTATATTTCTACCAAGACGAAAAAATATCGTGATATTATGAGTATATCTCATAAGGATTACTATAAATTCTTTTTCGAAGACTTAAGGGAAATTGAGGCAGATGTAGAAGCTCTAAAGTATTCATTAAGTCAAATAAAGAAAGAACTTGAAGATGTTACAAAACTACAAAGAATTGAGGTCCAAAAATGCACAAAGAATGTTCTTGGTATTTCCAATGATCAAAAAATAGTTAAGTCACTTTTAGAGATGTTTGAGATATCATGGAAGAAGAAAGCTACAAAATCATTTGATTATCAGACAAACGCTTTTTTGGAATACGTACAGACTGTTGCTGAAGAAAAATCAGACGAAAAATGTACTGAAGAAATTGCAAAGATAATTACAGGTTTTGAACTTGAGTATTGGAGCGATTCTACAGTAGATGAATATGAAGAGAACTTCAGGCAGATATTAAAGAATTTGGACGATTATACTCCTACAGAGGAATTAGGGGATAATGAATTACAAATTATTGTAAAAAGTGGGAAAAATGAGGAAGTTGTGTCGAGATTTGATAATTGTGAAATGAGCGTGAATGGACAAGTTATGTTTAATAAAATGAAAAGCACGTTAACCGGCTTAGGCAAGGGAATCAGCCAAGAGGAAAAAATGGTAATAATGGCGAAATTGTTGGCTGAAATAAATTAAAGGAATGGAGTGAACCGATGATTTACTGGTGCAAAAAATGTTGTGAACCCATTTTTAATCAAGAATTGCATAGCTGTGGTTGTGACGGAATAGTTGAGAAAATTTCAGAGGGTTCTATTTGTAATCCAGTGTTTATTCAGGAAAGGAAACTTCTGTCGGAAATCGTGGGAGACGATCTTAAAAATGAAAAGATGTGGTACCTAGGTTCTAGCAACTATTTCTATAAGGGAAAAGCTAAGCGAATTCCATATCGAGATTGGTATAAAGAAAAAAAGCATCTCTTATGTGCAGACAAACTGCGTGCAGATATTCAAATAGAAAGAGATTATTCTTTTTATCTGGGTGTAGTGCGTGCAAATGAAACTTATATCAAGCAACTCGTAAAGGAAGCCGAGGATTATATTTGTGATGTAACTGATAAATATAAGAAGGATAGTTTTTATCCAACAATATCATTTTCAGGAGGAAAGGATTCTACTGTTGTAAGCAGACTTGTTAGGGATGCACTGGGTGACAACACGACTATACATTTTTTCGGTGACACTACATTGGAATTTCCAGAGACATATGAATATGTATCTGAAAAATTTGCTAACGAAAATCCAATTACACCAATGATATCTAGTGAAACGGAGAATGATTTCTTTAAACTTTGCAAAGTATTTGGACCTCCAAGTCAGCATGAAAGATGGTGCTGTACAATTTTTAAGACTAGCAATCTTAATAAAGAACTTGAATATTTACCAGGAAATAGCCTTTCATTTCTAGGTATAAGGCATAGCGAGTCGGCAGCAAGAAAAGGGTATGAAAGAACCCAGAATTATTCAAAAATTTCTTCTCAGATTAATGCGATGCCAATCATAGAATGGAAAGATTATGATGTGTGGCTTTATATTCTATTCAAAAATTTACTTATAAATGATTGCTATCAATTGGGGTATAAGAGGGTTGGATGTTGGTGTTGCCCAAACAATTCGGATTGGTCGATGATGCTTACCGAGATATACCATCCTGATTACATGAAAAAATGGAAAGATATGATATATGAGTTCGCGGAGAAGACTGGAAAAGAAGATCCAGATGATTATTACGAAGAAGGCAGATGGAAGGTTAGACGCGGTGCAAGTGGACTACAAGTGAAAAATGTTTCTATTGTAGATACTGCTTGTAATTTGTCTGATCGTGCACGAAACATAATCATTGAGAAGAAATTTAACAAGGATGTAATAGAATTATTTAAGCCTCTCGGTGATTTGAAAATTATTGAAAAAAAAGATGCTACTTATATTTCGGTTTTCGATAATGACAAATCAGGAGAATACAGGAAATGTTTTGAATTGATTTTGACATATGGAACAAATGTTGTGAAGGTTCTTCCTGAAGAGCGAATCGATATTACAAATTTGATTAATAGAATTAAATGCCAATTGAGAAAATATCAATTTTGTATCAGGTGCTCGGCATGTGATTCAGTATGTCCATATGGGGCAATAAATACAATTCTTGGGAAATACACAATCGATGAAGACAAGTGTCAGCATTGTAAAAAATGTATTGCAAAATTTTATAATGGATGCATTATATGCGATAAGGTAGCGGGAAAGAAGGAAATATAGATGATATATCTGGACAATGCAGCAACAACAAAATATAAACCGGAATGTGTATATGAAGCATTTAATTACTACGTAAGAAATGTTGCGGTAAGTCCAGGAAGAGGAAGTTATTCGCTCGGGATAGAGGCATCAAGAATGCTTTATAAGACACGGAAGATTGTCGGAGAGTTTTTTGGATTAGAAAATCCAACAAATGTTGTATTTACTAAGAATTCAACAGAGGCAATAAATCTTTTTTTTCGAGGATTTTTGAAAAAGGGAGATCATGTTGTAATAACTTGCTATGAACATAATGCTGTGTTAAGACCACTTCATGAAATGAAAACGGCAGGAGTGATTGATTATACAGTAATAAGCAGAGAAGATATTGACGAGTCTCCAGAGCTGATATACAAAAAATATTTTCAGAAAAATACTAGATTGTTTGCTACTACATTGGCGAGTAATCTTACAGGAAGAGTTATAATTAATAAAGATTTACTTTGCTACTTAAGTAATAAAGGAGTAATCAATTTTGTAGATTCATCTCAGGGTGCCGGAAAAATAAAAATATCGATGAGAGAAGACAAGATTGACTTTTTAGCATTTACGGGACATAAAGACCTAATGGCTTTGCCTGGCGTGGGAGGGCTTTGTTGTTTAACTGATAAGAAAATACAGCCCCTTATTCAAGGTGGAACAGGAATTTTAGGTGATTTATATGTAAATCCGGATGTGTTTCCCGAAGGATTAGAAGCAGGAACGTTAAATATGCCAGCTATTTGGTCGTTGAATGCGGCTCTCGAATATTTGAATGATAATTGGTGTATGATAAATGCTAAGGAAAAAGAACTAATGGAGTATCTAGTAGCAGGGCTTCAACAGATTAGTGGACTTCAGATTTACGATAAAGACGAAAATAGAGTTTCAACCATTGGAGTTAATATTGAGGGAATATCATCTGACAAATTAGTCAAATTATTAGATCAAAAGGGAATATGTGTCAGAGGAGGAATTCATTGCGCAATTCTTGCGCATGAGGCACTTGGCACTTCAAAGATAGGTATAGTGCGTCTGAGTCTTAACAGTTTTAACAAAAAGGAAGAAATTGACGAAGTCATAAGCGTATTAAAGAAAGTTGGTGGTGACGAATGTATATAGTTTTCTTTAGTACAAGCGATGTATTTAAGGCAGAGGAGTTATTAATTGAGAAAAAAATAGAATGCTGTATTGTACCAACACCTGTAACAGACAAGGCGTATTGTGGAGTTTGTGTGAAGCTGGCAGATAATGAAGACGTGTCAGTATTAGATAATCTCGAATATGAAAGAGTTGAGGAATAAGATATGTGTAATTTTATAGAGGTAATGGAGAAATTAAAAAGTTCGTCAAGTAGCTCTGTGGCTAATGAGGAATTTTCGGATTTTAATAATTATATGCATACAGTTTCCAATATGGATGGTTTGCTAGCGAACATAGTTACAGAAGCAGGGAAACATAAAAAATCCTTAGTTTTAGTTTGTGGAAACTCTGGTGATGGAAAATCTCACTTAATCGCACGATTGAAAGAGCAAGGAATCATTGACGATCGATATGAGGTATATATAGATGCAACATCTGCAGATAAAAAGGGGATGAAAGCTAATGATAAGCTGAGGGAGAAATTATTACCTTTATCGGATTGCAGAATAAATGATGAAAGTGAAAAAAGATTAATAATAGCTATCAACCTTGGAATATTAAATGACTTTTTGAAGAATTATGAGGAAGAATTTTCTTATATAAAAAAGTATGTTGATGATCAAGGATTATTTGACAATATACCTGCCTGGAAATATTCTCAGCTGGATAACAATGAAGTATTGCAAGAAGGGTGTTTTATTGGACATGTGGATTTTACTTCATTTCACAGATATGAAATAACACCACAGGGGCTGGATTTACAATTTATTAATGGTTTATTGAATAAAATTGTTGCGGATGATGAAAAGAACGAGATGCGACAGACATATGAATCTTCCTGCAAACAGTGTACAAAGCGGTTTAATTGTCCAGTGTTTTGGAATTACGAAAAACTAGTGTCTTGTGAAAAGTATCAGAAATATGTTGTGGAAACATTAGCAGCAACAATTATTAGGCATAATATTTCTCCTTCGGTGCGAGAAATAAATAATTTCTTTTATGAAATTATTATCGGAAATACTTTCGATGAAGGATTAATAAATGCTAGTTCTATTCTAAGACTTAAGCATTTTATAAGTAATTTGACTGTTAATCTGCTGTTTGAGGGAACGGATGGTTTACTCACATATGTTGCAGAACAAGACGTTTTAAATGATTCTAATCGTATCTATGACAAGAATCTAATAGCCCTAAATTTGAAGCCATCATTTGAAAAGTGGTTAAAGGAGGAGGCTATTGCGCTAGCAGATGAATTTAAACAGATTGAGACGAATGTAATATATTACCAGGGCAATTTCGCACGTGATTATAGACAAAATGAACAGGCTATTAAGCGCGATATTTTTAAGTTCTTTTTACGTCTCAAGGATATTGAAGAGGGTAGAAAAGATGCGAAATACGAAAACTATTTAAAGTATTTATATGCTTACAACATTGGTGATGAGCAAAAGTGCAAAGATCTTATTAACTTGATAAAAGATAGCATTTATGTCTGGAATGGTAGGCTAGGAGATGAAACAGGATCGACAATTAAGAATGCTATCATTATGGGTAAGGGTACAGAAAGATATTATCTATATAAAAATGCTGATGTTCAGTTTCAAGTTAATAAGAGTATTGTTAAGCTTACAGGAATGGAAAGTCTTCCCAACTTTTCGTCAAGTTTAAGATTTAGTTTTATACTAAAAGACAAGCCGGGAAATACAATTCCATTAGACGTAGATTATGAGCTTTTTGATTTATTAACTGAAATAGGAAATGGATATGTTCCTACAGACAGTGACAGAAAGCAAAACGTTAATTTTGATGCTTTTGTAAGAACCGTATTAAGCAAGACAGACAGTGAATTATATATTTATTCGCGATATGAAGCGGGGAAAACTTATAAAATTGCCAAAGATGAGTTTGGCGGATATGTATTTGAAAATGAGGGTTAGATATGAATACTTTTGTGTTTGACAAAGATATTTTCCAAAAGAAATTTATCATGGGCAATAGCTTCAAGAATAGAGCAAAAAGCACTGCAGAAGGTTGTGATAGCATCTGCCCCAATAATAGTGATAATGGAAATGCATTCAAAGGTTATAAGGGGAGTGAACTGTTGGCTGATACAATTCATTACCTGAAGGGTGAAGTTGTTCAAGATAAAAAGGTTGATGACTTAGAAGGAAAGCTTGCATCTGAGATACAGAGCCAAATATCATTTGAAGATGACGAGTTAAAAAGAGTATTTAACGATATTATTTCTTCCTTTTATTTTGAAAAGGGAAATGATGTGAAAAACAATAGTATTTCTCTTTTACGTTATATGCCGGCCAGTAAAGAAAAAGATTTTGGAAAATTCGTTGTAGATGTATTTATGGATGATAATACTAAGGCAATGTTTTTGGATGTCTTTGATAATAATGAAAATCCATTGGATGATATAGTGAGCAATTCGTACATGAATCTGAAAATTCTGAAAGCGTTAAAAAGTGAAAAAGAATATTCAAGAATTTTTGAAAATGAACTCGGAGATTTATTTGTTTTAATGAATAAAGATTTCCAAGCAGCCTTATCAAGCCGTAATGATACTATTGCTGAATTAGAGTTTTTATTGTCATATTATCTATTTATCTATTTATCTCAGATTGCATTGCGTTTTGATGCAGACTTGGATGGGAAAAGAGGTGAAAAGCAGATTGCATATTTTAAGGCAGCAAAAGAATCTGTTTCCGAAGATAGAGATTGTGTGGTTCAAGGCTGGCGAAAGATAGAGCGAAAGACATCGAAAGTGTTTAAGCACTTGATTGTATTAAATATGTTAAATTGTCATGACAACACTTCAAGATATATGACATATTCTGACTTATACGATATGTATGAGAACGATGGTGATAATAGGATAAAAATGGATGAAGCCATAGAATATATATTGGGAGAGTATACCGAAAAATACACTCATGACACAGATATCCCTGGTGTGGTAGTTGATTTTGGTGAAATTGAGTATCCTCACGATGATGATAAAATGATTCTGTTTATGAAGAAGGTAAAATATTTGTTCCAATGCGTTTCATTTCAGCTCGATAGCAAAAATTATCGTCAGAATGTAGTCTCATATGTAGCAGGGAATTATAATCATATCTTAAAAATGAGATTTGTAAAAAGTTGGGGACAGCTTGGTCATATGATGATGATTTCTAATGAGGATTTAATACATATGATACAGATATGTCAAAGTACATCAGATAGGATGGATCAAGAACGTGGCATACAAATAAGCGATTTATTCACAGAGTTTGATAAGAGAAGATTATTCTTTGATGGAAAAACAAAACAATTTATTATTGACTATCTTGTAAACGTAAATCTTATAGATAGTAAATGCGATAGTGAGGAGGCTCAATATGTCAAACGAATCCAGTAATATGGAACAGTTACAAATTTATATTGCAAGAAATCTGGTTAATTATTTTGCAAGTGAGTCCGAATCTATCACTAGCAGATATGTACTATACTTTGATAGCCTTGAAAATATTGTTTCTTTCGAAAAGGAAATAAGGAAGATATTAAGTGTTGATTGTCTTAAAAAAGATTTGATAGCAAGAATCGGAGGAGATGCTAGTTTAGATGTTAATTTAGATAATCCGTTTCAATTTCATAATGATGATGGTGGCCTTGAATATGAAGCAATTCAAATTCGTGTAAAAAATGGGTCTGTGGATCGTAGAATTGTATTTGTTCCAGATTGTGATGAGAATGAAGAGCTTTTAGGTGATGCTTTCAAGAATGCAATTAGAAACAAATTTGTTGATCAACAAGAAGAAGGAATTCTTTTTTACCTGTCAGTACAAAATATTGCGAGTGTCTCTAAAACAACTGAGAATTTTCAGAAGCAAGGTATGCCATTGTCTATACCTAATGTTTACGACAATTTAAAATCTCAGATTTCAATTATTCAGGGGGAGAATCAACAGAAGGTTGTTTTGTATGCATTAGAAAAAATTATTAAGAATAAACCGCAGAGTGACACGTCTTTGTTGGAGTTTGCACCAATTATAAGAATAATAGAAACTAAAATTCTGAGATCAGATGATTTCCATGACCTGCATATGTTTCAGATGACATTGACTGATCTTGGGAAAAAAGATTGCTTGCTTGCAGAAAATTATAAGTTGTTCAGAGATGTTTCTTTGGCGTTATCAGATCAAGAGTTGGATAGTACTATGTCTTCATATGAACCAAAGATTATTCAGGAAATAAAGAAAGCATTTGATAATGATGAGGAAAATTGGGATAAGAACATAAGCTTTGAACATATCCAGAAGAATAAGAAGACAAATCAGAAGAAATTTAAGCTAGATGGTCCAATACTACTAGTTGATGCTGAGGATAACGAGCTTGAACATGATTATTATTTAGATTTCACTAAAAGTACAACTGCTTCATATGTTATTTTTACAAAGGATTTTCCAAGGGAAAAAATGTTTGCTGTAAAAATTAGATTTACACAGAAAGCAACAGCGAAATCAGATGAATTTGTTGTTGAAAAACAGAATTCAAAAGAGACGGCTCATAAAATTATTATCGAGGGTGACAAATATATAAAAAATGGAACAGTAATTTTTGAGGGCAAAGAGGGAAAATTTACGGTACTCATTTCAGTTATTAACGTAAAACAGGGTTTTTTTGCTGACACATGTATAGGATTTACAAAGAAAGGTTCTAAGTATTTGTATCAATTAACGGCTCCTGATTATACGGTACATCTTGGAGGAGGCTTTGAGGATGTTTCCATAGATGTGCCGTTCAGGTCTGATTTAGCACCGATACTTGTTAATAGTGACAACAACACTAAATTGAACTTTACTTTTTCGGAGGGAGAATCTGCAAAAGAACACGCAGTCAGCTTTAATTTGGATGACAACTCGGCAACTTTTGATGCTTCAATTAAATTTGAAGAAACTAAGCAAAAGGTGATGGAACTATATAAATTGTTTAATAAGTGTATGCTTAATAACGATTCATTTTTTGTGGAAGACGGAAAATTATTGAATAAGCATAAGCATAGTGAGAAGTATTGTACTGAAGAATTTGATGTTGCGGGGAAAAAATATGAAATAGGTACATTACTTGAACTTGAAAAGGAACTTATAAGTAAAAAGTATAAGCATGCAATGGTAACTGGTTTAAAGTCGCCTAAAGAGATAGAGTGTAAAATTCCGGATGAAGTAAATAACTGCTATGAAAGCATATGTGATTATTATTCAAAGATTGGAACAACCCCTTCAATAAGTACAATTAATAATGAGTTGTTAGACTTATATAATAGCTATGTTAGTACAGTTCTTAAATATATAGGTCAAACAAGCAGCAGGTTTCAAGATAAAAAGAAGCTGACAACAGAAATTTATCAATTATTTAAACTGGGACTTGTAGAAGATTCAGATGGTCTGATTTGGATTACACCATTGAATCCATTAAGTGTTGCATACCAGTTGGAATTACGTGACACAAAGAATAAATGGGTAGAATTGGATAGCTATCTGTATGGAAGTTTAGGGTATGGTAATATGTTACCGTTTGTTACAGATGAAGATGACAATATTTACCAGGCAATAAAAGGCAACTATCCTATACAGTGGGCATGCTATTGTGATGCATCGCAGTCGATAAAAGGAGATGCTAATACTTACAGCCAGAAAATAGAAGATTACTATTTGAAGTTTAATTACTTGTTTGATGGAATTTACAACAAATATTTTATCGTAAATATTATTGGAATTCAGCATACCTCTGAACTGATTCATGCTTTATTGAAAATGTATGTCTCCCCCAATATTGATCCTTCAAAATTTTATATGGAGATAAACTATTACTTTAAGGGGACTGGAAAAAATGATTTCGATAACATGACAGAGTATGAATATATTTATGCTCTAGCTCAACAGTATTATGGAAGCAAAAAATCAGATAGCGTAGACGGATTCTGTGAATGGTATATCGAGCATGTTAAATATTATGCAAAAAATGATGAGGGAAATTATGGTTATTCTCATATTACTTTTTGCGCGTTCCAGAATGAAAAGAAAGCTGCTTTGAGCAACACAATTTCTGATTCAAAATCTGGAATAATGTTAGAAGGATTAATCTCAGACATCCCTTCATCATTGGATCAGGAAAGCGGAATATACAAGTATGGATTTGGGGCTCAATATATTGATAATCTTTTAGCTAATTCCGAATTTATTCAGTTGTCATATTCATATAATGAACTTGCTAGATGTAAAGAGGGAAGTCCTGCAAGCCGAGACACTAGTATTGCACAAGGTGTTCAGAATACTAAATCTGACAAATTGGATGCAATTTACAAAGCGTCTAACTGGGTTGTTTTTGTCGAACCTAAAATTGACTTGGATTTCTTTATCGAGCAAGATGATGCCAGTGATGAGGATCTCATAATAATTCATTATCCGGATAAAAATGTCACGTCTGCCGGATATACTTCGATTACCGTGACACAGAAGTCGGAACAATATATAAATGTAATTAGGGAATATTTACAAGAAAAGATTCCTTTCATATCAGAAGATATTAATGTAAAGAGAATAATTAAGAATTTTAATGCATACAGCGGCGAGTGGTTGATGAACTTCATTAACAACAAGCAAGTTGAAGAAAAAATTAGTTTAGTATCTGCAATTGGTTTTTGTATTAATTACTTTAATAATGTGTATCCAGACTATACATGGGTGCCAGTTGCATTGGATGAGGTGCTTAGGGTTACTGGTTCGATTGGTGGAACTTTGATTAATGTTCTATTTTCAAAAAAGGTTTTGATTAATAGAGGTATTATTCAATCTCAAAATGCAACCTCAGATGATTTACTGATGACCGGAGTGAAGGTGGCAGATGGTAGGGTTCACCTGACATATATTCCTATTGAAGTAAAGCATGGCAATTGCGATTCTAAGACAAAAAATGATGCACACAATCAGGTATGTAATACGGCGCAATTACTTAGAAGCTCTTTTTTAGATGGAGATGATGTTGAGCATAAGCAAATAGATAAAAAAATATATAGAAATTACATGGTACAGCATGTTATTTCTAATGCGGAAAAAATGCTCGCATATAATCTTGTTGATTCAGATTCATATAGAAATCTAATAGCATCATCAATGAGAAGCTCCTTATTAAATGATGAATATGATTTAGATATCGGTAAGTTGACAGATTTATATGCATTCTATTTTGTAGAAGGTCAAAGTGTTATTACAAAACAAAAAAATAGTATTGACGGAGTAATTGAAATAGCAGTTCCTATTATTGATATGTATCACTATTTGATAGATGATACTTTACTAGATAATGATGTCCAGAGCTTAATAGGCGAAACAATGCAATCAGATACTACGCAGTATGAAATAAATGTTGTAGATGAGAACGAAGCGACAGATGAAGATGACCTTGATTCAGGTGATAGAGAATCAGAAAAATTAGAAGGAGAACTCGCTAAACTCAATAATGTGAGCGATAACTTGGATAATGAGAATAATGCAAAAGAAGATGATGAAGGAATTGCTTTTAGTCATGAGACAAAGAGCGAATCGCACGAGATTAGGGTATTAATTGGTAAAGATATCGCAAAAAATAAAATCTATTGGGAATTTGGAAATAAGCAGCTTGCTAATAGACATTTATTGATAACGGGAACATCAGGTCAAGGAAAGACGTATAGTATACAAACAATGTTATATGAACTGACTAAGTCAGGAGTGTCATCTGTAATATTTGATTACACAGAAGGTTTTATGAAAACTCAGCTTGAAAAACCTTTTGTGGAAAATTTAGGTGATCAGATAAATGAAAAGATTGTTTATAGCACAGGTGTGCCGATTAATCCTTTTGTAAGTCATGAAATAGACATTGCAGGAACAGTTGTTAAGGAAAAACCAGCTTTGGTTGCGTCAAGACTGGCGGATATTTTTTCGCATGTATATGATTTTGGAGAACAGCAGTATTCAGCCATTTTTACGGCAGTACTAAATGGAATCAACCATTATGGGGATAATATGTCAATGCGACATTTCCAACAAGAACTTGAGGATGTGCAGGAAACAAACAAAGCAGCAAAGACGGTAATATCAAAAATGGAGCCATTTTTCCAGACAATTTCATTTGAAGGAAGTAACGATTTTGATTGGGGAGAGATTCTTTATAATGATAAGCCGTCCGTGAATATTTTTCAGCTTACACTGATTAGTAGAGAAATGCAGGTAATTATTACGGAACTTATGCTTTGGGATGCATGGTACTATACAAAGAAGTTCGGAAATAAAGATAAGCCATTTGTGGTAGTGCTGGATGAGGCTCAAAACCTATCACATAAATCAAACTCGCCAAGTGCAGCTATATTAACAGAAGGAAGAAAGTTTGGCTGGTCTGCTTGGTTTGCAACGCAGTCATTAAAAGTACTAAAAGATGAAGAGGTTGTTAGATTATCACAATCTGCGTTTAAGTTATATTTCAAACCGACTGACGATGAGATAACAAAGATTTCAAAACTTTTGGATCCTACTGGAGATACAAATTGGACTGGAGATGTTAAAGGATTGCAAAAAGGACAGTGTATCGTTGTTGGTAGTAGGACAAACACCGCTGGAGTATTTGGCGCTACACAGCCTACAGTAGTGTCTGTGAGTGCATTTGAAGAGAGAATTTAGTAAATTGGGAGGTGATGCTATGCCTGGTTATGATTTGAAAGAAGGATATTATTTAAATAGACCTATTTCGGACGATGAACTCTGGTCTGCATTTACCTCCTTGTTTTCGTCTCAAACGATAATGGTTTCCAGCTATAAATATGGTTTTCTAAAAGCGATTATTGATAATTTATATAACACAGATGAAAATCTTAAATTGACATTTGATCAGCTTTTTTCTAAATTTGCTGAAATTTATTGGAATTTGATTTTAAAACATAATTTGCAGCAACAAGCTAAAAAAGAAACATATTTAGAGCAAATTTTACATGAGGCTGTAGAGAAATATAATTTACCATCTGGATTACCATATGAAAGTCTGTCTCCAAAAATGATGCTCGACATATCACATAAAGTAAAACAGAAATGTAAGACGTATGTCATTGGGGCTTTATATAGTGATACTAAGCAGATGTTTTATTCCTTTTCAAAAAAAGAAGAGTGGATTAAAATTAATCCTTTGATGTATGAATTTCTCTGCAAACATAAGGTTGCAATAGAAAAACTCAATTATTATGAGTGGGCACGATTTTTGGAAAGAATCAATGAAGGTAATGGGATTGATCATCTTTTAAACAAGATTGATGAAAGCGCTAAAAGAAACAATCTGAGTTATTATCGGGATATTCTTTTTGAGGAGTTTGAGAATCAGTGCTTTTATTGCGGCAAGAAAGTAACCCGAGGTCATGTAGAAGTTGATCATTTTATACCGTGGTCATTTATCAAGGATGATAACTTGTGGAATTTTGTTTTGGCTTGCCCAGAATGCAATAATAGAAAAAGGAATAAATTGGCTGATAAAATATTTCTACATGAGTTGGTAGTACGTAATGCTTCAATAGTAATAGAGACTCACGAAGGAATGAAGAATTATCAAGAGAATAGGCTATTAACCATTTATAATTGGGCATTGAAAAATGGATATGACAAAATATGGACACCTAAACAAAAGGTGGTGTTGTAATGGCAGAAATTATATATAATAAGTTGGTAAGAGATAAAATCCCAGAGATTATTAAATCAGATGGAAAGATATGTGAAATAGAAATTTTACCAGATGATAAGTATTTAGAAATGATTGATGCGAAGCTGGATGAAGAATTAGCCGAGTATCATAGAGATCAGAATTTAGAGGAGCTTGCTGATTTGCTGGAAGTAATCTATGCAGCTGCAGTTGCGCGAGGATTTTCGATTGAAGAATTGGAGAAGTTGAGAGTAAAGAAGGTAGAGATGCGTGGTGGTTTTCAAGAGAAAATGCTTTTAAAGAAGGTTATAGAGTGATGGATGGGACAATACTATGAACAAAAATCAGATGCATCAAGTTTTTGCACATTATATTGAAAATTTTGAAAAACTAAATGACACAAATCATGCGGAGTATTTTAAGTGGCAGGTTTGCCATGAGTTCCGGCATCTGATGGATGAGGCTTTGGCTACAAACACGGATGATTTTGCAGATGCCTTATACCAAGTAAAGGATTGCAGCAGAAATATTATTGACAGCTGGATATTCCGCTTCAAAAGTGCACCCCTTCCGCTCGTTCAGGGCATTGTTTTCCGGAAATATAGAGCAGTACTTTCCGGTACAGAGAGCACCTTTGTTTTTGCTTGATTATGTTACATTTGGAAATCGTACTTTTGTCAAGGGCAGAGCCGCTTTGCGGTGCGTTAGCACCCTTGATAACAGTACGACTTCCAGATACTCTTCATAAGGCAAAAACAAAGGTTTGTTCGAGAAAATTAGGGTGCACTGAATTTCCGGAAAGATTGCGCTATCGTAACGGTGATTATACCGGCACCCTTTGAGCCACCTGTCCGGAGTTTGAGAGCCACCCTACCGGGCTCATCAGAGCCATACATTCCGGTAATTCAGAGCCACTTTCAAGGCTCTATTACATAAATTCCTTTATACTGTAGATACACACTTTTTGTGTGAATACAGATAAAGGAGGTCACACATATGACCAAATATCGAGAAATCCTTCGATGAATAATCCGGGGTGAAATCCATCATCTGTCCGGCGTATGGAAATCAATATTCCGTTTTTTACGGAATCACGATTCCGGCAAAAAGGGAATCGCATTTTTCTTAAAACCTTATAATGATGTTATGCACTTTATAGTGTAAATTCATTATGAGGAGGTCACGATTATGACCAAATATCGAGAAATCATCCGGCTTACTGGATTGGGATTCTCACAACGCAACATCATGGCAAGCTGTGGTGTTTCACAAAAAACTGTCGTCAAAGTTCAAAAACGTGCCAGAGAACTAAATATCTCTTGGCCTCTTGATGAATCAATGACCGACACAGAGCTTCAAAGGCTCATGTTCTCTAAAGAGAGCAAGGTATCTGCCAACAAGCGGATGCCGGATTATGATTACATCCGTAAGGAGCTGCTTCGCAACGGCGTAAGCAAAAAACTCCTATGGACGGAATACATGGAGGATTGCCGTGCCAATGGTGAAGAACCACTCATGTATTCACAGTTCTGCTATCACATCCAACAGGATGAGCAGAAGCATCGTGCTACCATGCACATCAATCGTAAACCTGGTGAGTAGGTTGAAGTGGACTGGGCAGGTGATCCGGCTCACATCATTGACCCGGATACCGGTGAAATCACCGAAGCATGGCTTTTTGTTGGTGTGCTTACTTACAGCCAGTATGCTTTTGTAGAAGCGTTTATGAATGAACGTACCAATAACTGGATCAAAGCCCATAACCACATGTATCAATTCTTTGGCGGTGTCACTCCCATGCTTGTATCTGACAACTGCACAACTGCAATTAATCATCAGAAGAGCGACTGGTACACACCTGCATTGAATACTACATACCATGAAATGGCAGAACACTATAACGTTGCCATCATTCCGGTAAGAGTCCGGAAACCCAAAGATAAACCTAATGTAGAAGGTTCTGTCGGTAAGATATCCACCTGGATTACGGGTAAGCGCCAAATAATCCCACGGCTAGCCAACAAACGCCTCTAACTTCATAATCGTAGTTAGACTATTTTACTACAACAACTACAATTATGGAGGACAACATCATGGTAAACACCAGAAAATCCCGAGTTCCAAAAGAAGAACAACTGAAACTTATCAATGAATGCCGGACCAGTGGCATGACAGATACTGGCTGGCAGAGCGGGAGACCTTTTATCCCGTGGAGATCCATACCGCGAATCCTGTGGGCAGAGCAAATATGGAGAGCGTGCTGGCGAGGTATTGGGGAGAAGAGTATTGGTAAGAAAACATAACACGCGAAAAACACAAAATAAAACTGCCGAAAAAAACAAAATAAAATAGTCGAAAAACATAAAACAAAACACTCGAAAAATACAAAATGAACTTGAATAATTTATTTTAAAAATGCTATACTAACAATAAAAGGAGTGTATAGTATATGGAATATATCAGACGAGTTGTAGACGATGAAATAGATAGAAAAACAGAAGCGTTTAATGCAGTCAGTATTATTGGGCCGAAAGGGTGTGGCAAAACAAGAACTGCCAAGGAACGTTGTAAAACGGTTATTGAGTTCCAGGACGAAGATAAAAGAGATGGATACATTGCAGTGGCAGAGACTGCACCTAAGTTGTTCTTAAAAAATGAGAAACCAATCTTGTTTGACGAGTGGCAGGATGCTGTAAAAATATGGGGAACTATCCGGAAGGATTGTGACGATCATCCGGAAAATGTCGGACAGTATTTTCTGACAGGCTCGGCGAGTAAAAAGATAGACACACCCCATACAGGAACGGGAAGGATAACGGAAATTACAATGTATCCCATGACATTATGGGAAACCGGTGAGTCAAATGGAAAGATATCTCTGGCAAAAATTCTTGAAGATCCAGACTATGATATAGATGGAATTATGTCGGAGACTAATTTGGAGCAGTTATTTTTTGCAGTATGCAGAGGCGGATGGCCGAGGTGCCTGGCATTATCAAAAGATAGTGCTAAATTGGAAATTGCAAAAGATTATTATAGGCAAATTATTTATAAAGACATTACAGCTATTGACGGAGTGAAGAGAAATCCTGAATGGACAAGGGCGTTACTGTGGTCATATGCAAGAAATATGGCAACTACCGCAAAGAGAACAAGTATTTATGCCGATGTTAAGGCGACTCAAAATGTAACAGATATAACACTTGCATCATATATTGATGCGCTGGAGAGTTTATTTGTTATAAAAGACATTGATGCCTGGACACCGCAGATCCGTTCGAAAACAGCAATAAGGACAGCAAAAAAGCATATTTTTATTGATCCGTCTATCGGATTGGCAGCTCTTGGTATTAACCCAGAGTATTTTTACAATGATTTAGATTTATTTGGTCATGTTTTTGAAAATTTGGTTTTAAGAGATTTGTTGGTATATGCGGAAAACCATAATGCACGAGTACTCCATTATACAGATGATATGGGAATGGAAGCTGACGCTGTATATCAAATGGATGATGGAAGATATGCGCTTATTGAGATTAAGATCGGCGCAAATAAGATACCTGACGCTGAAAAATCTCTTTTAAAATTCAAAGAAGTGATTCAAAGATATAATGAAAGTGCCCTCAAAAATGTGGATCATTCACGGGCTGTCTATAGAGAGCCATCTGCATTGATCGTGATATGTGCGAATGCACCTATGGCATATACAACGGATATGGGAGTCAAAATCGTTCCGATTGGCTGCTTGAAAGATTGAAAAAAGTTTGTAAGAATCTGTCGAATTTTGTCATACATATACAGAGGCTTGCGTCGGACAAATGTTGAGAAGAATGTATTTGTCATTGATGTGGTAGATGAATACGGAGCTATGGTAAGACCCTGCAGTATGCATGCTATTTTCGGGAATCCATTATATGTTCCCTTCGGCGATATTACAAGACAAGATTACCTGCCGGGACAAATGACCGAGATCGATGGCATAGCAGAGCGTGTGGAACGAATTGTGGAAGTGGACATCCATACTTTTGAGGAAAAGTATGGCAATTACTACAGCCAGGAACAGCTTGCACGAGAGTACTTCGTCAATACCGGAACAATTACCAGCTGGATCCGCAAAGGGAAGATTACACCGACAGTGGAGTTCCCTTTCGGAAGCAAGAAAATCAGCCTGTTCAGCCCGGAGGCTGTAGAGAAATACCGGAAAGAGCTAAAAATCCAGGAACATAATGATGACACTATCAAGGATGATTTCTTTGCTTTCCTGGAAGAAAGAGATTATTCGCTGTTCTATAAGATGCCGTTTCTGCTGGCATTTATCGACCACATGGATACCATAGGTGATGCGAAGATCGAGGATGTGCTAACGGATTACATAACATTTTATCAGGATAGGATCGATATAGGACTGCCGGTAGATAGACCAAGCTGTCCTTATAATGCCGAAACTCTGAAAGACCGGAAAATGATTAAAAGCAGCATGCTGACCAATCCCTTTGAAAAATTTGAGAGAAAGAGATTTATGTATTACTCGAAGGACCTGGGAGTGATCTCACTGAATCATGCACTGTTGGCGAAGATGAACGAGGAGGATTGGAAGAGAGTGAAGGGGCAGATGAGGGAAGATTTGGAGAGGTACTATAAGGATAAGATATAATTTATAGAAGTGTATTGTGCAGGTTCGTGGTGTAAGACCATTCTTGCATCAAAGTAAAGGATATGCAGAACTTATAAAGGATAATTTGGATTTTGATGTCCTGGTAGAGCGGTATCCGTATCAGGAAAAGGAACTGCAGAATATTTATGATATTATCTTGGAAACGGTAGTGGCAAAAGGGGAAAGTGTAATCATATCTGGGCAGAAGTACCCGAGGGAATTGGTGAAGGCGAAGTTCCTAAAGCTTAATATGTCCCACATAGAGTATGTTATGGATTGCCTACAGAAGAACACGACCAAGGTAAGGAATATTAAAAGTTATCTGTTGACTACTCTGTTTAATGCAGGTAGTACCATGGACAGTTATTATAGGGCGATGGTGAATTATGATATGCCACAGTTTGCTGGATAAATATAATAATATTGACCTTGAGAGTAAAAAAAGGTATAATTAGTTTAGAAAAGGATACAATACTTGGAAAGGAGATGTGCGTCGATGACTTTGTTTGAAATGTTATACCAACAGTATGGGACAAATGAACCAATATTATTATCGGAAATTACATTTGAAAATTATTCAAGACCTTGGATCATGAAGCAGTTACAGTCGCTTTGCGAGAGCGGAGATTTATGCAAGTATGAAAAGGGAGTATATTATGTTCCTACAGACACCTTCTTTGGGAAAAGCATATTGAATCCGCGTAAAGTTATTGAAAAGAAGTATATCAACGATTCTAAGGGAATAATCGGTTACTATTCAGGCATTACGCTGCAAAATCAATTAAAAATAACTACACAGATGCCAAATGTTCTAGAGATATATACCAATAATGAGAGTTCTAAAGTCAGAGAGGTTACAGTAGGTAGTCAAAGAGTTGTATTAAGAAGAGCGAGAGTTGAAATTAATAGGGATAATGCGCCAATACTGGCTTTTCTAGAATTAATGAATGATATTACACCAAATATGTTGGATGATGATAAAAAGGAACGAATAGCAGAATATATAGGTGCTAATAACATATCAAAAAAGGATATATTAAAATATGCAAGCGTATTTCCGGATAAAGTGATGAGGAACCTTATAGAAAGTGAGGCGATATTCTGTGTTGCATAAGGACAGAGAAAATTTTGAGCAAGTAATTTTGAAAGTATCTGAAGACACAGGAATTGATGCAAGTATCATCGAAAAAGACTATTACGTGACATTTTTTTTGAAACGGATTGTAGAGGTGTTGCCTAATATCATTTTTAAGGGTGGAACATCACTGTCAAAATGTTATAAGTTAATCAAGAGATTTTCAGAAGACATAGATTTAAATATTGAGGTAGAAACTCGTCCAACAGAAGGACAACGCAAAAAGCTAAAAGAAGCAATAGTTTCAATAATAGATGAATTTGGCTTCAATCTGGATAATGCTGAGAATGTCAGAAGTCGAAGAACATTTAACCGATATATAATTGACTACCCCACGGTATTTTCTGCAAACTACCTAAAACAGCATTTGATGGTGGAAACTGCAGTGTATATTAAAGCTTATCCATGTAAAAAGATGCAGGCTACGAGTATTATCTATGATTATCTCCATGAAAATGGATTTGATAATCTGATTGAACAATATGGGCTTGAACCATTTGAAGTAAATGTACAGGTGGCAGAGAGGACACTTATAGATAAGTTATATGCTTTGGGAGATTATTATTTAAGTGGTGCAATTTCTGAACATTCAAGGCATATTTACGATGTCTACAAATTATTGCAAATAGTACCGTTGGATGACAAGCTGAAAGCTTTAGCAAAAGAGGTATATATAGAACGTGAACCGCATGAACAGTGCCGAAGCGCAAAACCGGGGGTTGAAATGAATAAATTGCTGCAGGAGATAATCGATGTGGAAGCGTATAAAAAAGATTATGAAGACATTACAATGAAGATGCTGTTTGAAGAAATAGATTATGAGACAGCTGCTAGTAAGTTACAGCAAGTTGTGGAGCATGGTCTATTTGAATAATTTTATTTAGGAAAAACGAGAGACTCTGATTTATGTTTTCTTATGCCCAATATACTGTGCATAAGATGTGCCATAATGGTGTAAACTCGCTGGAAGTATAGCGGGAAATATCATTATGAGGTGTTGAAATGGGAAAAGAAGACTTAAGACTGGAGTTCTTTGCATCGGATCGTGAGGTGGCGGAGAGGTCATTTCACAAATATAAGCTGAAAACACAGCAGCTGAATGAAGAACCGAACAAGGTGATTCGAAGTGCCTGTGGCAAGCTGCGGAACCGGAGCTGGGGCGCAGGGATTTATGAAAACGGGGAGAATATTTTTTCTCTGGAAGAAATTAAAAATATCCCGGACAATGTGGATTTTGAGCTGGAATACCTTGGCTTGGAAGTGGTCGCTTTAGATAAGGGGAAAAACAATAGGGTGTATGAGGGCTATATTGAGAGCCTGATTAAGGAGCAGCTGAAGAAGGTTACAATCCTTGATAAATATAAGAAGTATTCCTGCAAGGATGATATTACATCCGTCTGGTTTAAGACACCCAAGGGGCAGGATTGTACGATGGATTCCAGGGACAAGTCCATTCGTCTTGAGAGAGTATTTAATATTCGAGTGGAAATTAGCGACGATAAAAAGGCGCGGCTATGGATAAATACCAGGTCACAGTTTCAGGCGAAGCTGACGGTGGCCGATATGTTGGAGAAAAAGCAGAATGTACTCGGCCTTGAGGTAAAGAACGAATGGAGTAACTTTAGACAGACGGGGATGGTGGTCGAAGTTGGTGCCAAGACGGTAATTGAACCGCAGGATTTTTCTCCAAGCCTGAAGGAATACTATATCAGCAAGGGTGAGGAGCAGCGGGTTAAGGATATTGCGGATGACACTCCGGTAATCAGTGTTCAGACTAGAAATGGGAGCATTTTACCTTATTATCCGCAGGCTCTTAAACCAATTCTTACTAGGGAAAAGGTTGAGAGTATGGATCCTGCATACTCTAAGCAGATTGATGATTTAGTGAAGCGCAATATGGTAGATCGTCTCTCGTCAGACCGAGAACTGATTGAAGATATTGGTGGTATAGAGGAGCTTGGGGGATTACGCTTTGAATGTGTATGTTGCGACCTTGAGAACATAGGATATAAAAGCATTATAGTTGATTTGCCAAAGCTTCTTTGTGGGGATGGACGGATCATTGATTGCGGCAATGAATATCAGATTTTTAATCATGGTTTTTATCAGGTGCCAGACAAGCAGCTTAAGGTGGGCTATTTATATCCAAGAGGAGAAAAGGATAGCCTGGATCAGGTGGCAAATGACATATTTTCTTTTGTGTTATACGGGAAATATCATGGAGAGAAGGATAAATATATAAAGCAAGGGCTTATGAACCTGCAAGTGAAGCCGGAAATTACTCAGCCTTATGACATTGGAAACATTACCGATTACAAGCGAGCTGCATTACAACTTAAAAACGTTGATAAGGTAGACATAGTAATTGCAATAATACCGGATGGGATGGATGAGGACAGCCCTTACAATCCGTTCAAGAAGACCCTTGCAGAGATGAATATCCCTTCTCAGATGGTAAGCCTTAAGACTGCAAGGAAGTTCATGGACGATGCAAAGAGTGGCAGAAATGATTCCAAGTATTATCTTCAAAATATTGTCCTCGGAATCCTCGGAAAAACCGGAGGTATTCCTTGGGTAGTGAATAAAATGCCTGGGAATGTCGACTGCTTTGTAGGGCTTGATGTGGCGACTGTTGATAAGGGTATACATTATCCTGCCTGCTCAGTCGTATTTGATAAATTTGGCAGAATGCTTGGTTTCTTTAAGCCAAAGCTCGCCCAGCAGGGAGAGAAAATCACAAGGACTGCCCTGCAGGACATTTTTGATCAGGTGATTCTTTCTTATGAAAATGATTACGGGGTGAAGCCGTCAAATATCGTAATTCATCGAGATGGTTTCAGCCATGAGGATGAGGCGTGGTATGAGCATTATTTTGCAACACAGGGCATAGCCTATTCTATTGTAGAAGTGCGCAAGAATATTTATCGTAAGATGCTGGATATCAGCATGGAAAACATGAATCCGGTAGCGGGGGCATGTATTTACGAAAGCAAGAAAAGAGAGGCATATCTTGTTTCTACCATAATGAAGAACAGGAAAGGCTCGCCCAATCCGCTGAAGATTGAAATAGTTGCCGGTGACATCGCAATTGGAGAAGCTGTAACACAGATTTTATATCTGACGCAGCTGCATGTTGGCTCGACGCAGAAGATGCGCCTTCCGGTGACAACCGGCTACGCGGACAAGATTTGCAAGAATTTGGATTACGTACCGACAGGACAGGTGGAGAATAAGTTGTTTTTCCTGTAAAGGGGGCTGCTCATGAGACAGAGCGAATTGATTGATATTTACATTCTGGAGATTTTGGAACAGAGGGCGAATAAGGATCATCGTCTGTTCCAAAAGGATATCATGCGATATCTGGATGAGGATTACAACCTGGTTGTGGGACGCAACACGCTTGCCAAATATGTAGATGAACTCAAGAAAAAAGGCTATATAGCAGGAAAACGAGGTTATTACAAGGTTCAGAAGTTCAGCGATGAGGAGCTTCGTCTTTTGATTGATGGTGTGCTTTTCGGTCAGCATATTCCTGCGGGTGATGCCAAGGAGCTGATTAAGAAATTAAAATCTATGTCGGAGCTGGGGCTGAAGAATCGCATCAATAATGTTCATTACGTGGAGGGCTTTAACCGGACGCAGAATAAGCGTCTGTATCAGATGATCGATACCATCGATGAAGCTATTCAAAAGGAAAAGAAGCTGCGCATATCTCCGATGTACTTTAATTATGAAAAGCAACGACCGGCTCCCATAGGGAGAGAGTGGCTTGTGGACCCCTATAAGCTGGTGACAGAGAAGTCTCATTATTATCTGATTGGATGTGTGGACGATGGCAGGGATAGTTCACATCACGGCGACATTCTTGAAAATTTGAGAATAGACCGCTGGGATACGGTGGAGATTACGAAGGAACCGCGCAGAAAGATCGAGACAATTCCAGGGTATGAGAATGGTTTTCGTCTTGATGAGTATATGCTGGAGCATATTTACATGTGGTCCGGCGAGTCCGACAGAGTAACACTTCGGATCAAGACTTACAATATGAGCGACTTTATTGATTGGTTCGGCATGGATTACCAGATGATTAAATCGGATAGATACTTTACGGAAGTAAGAATCAAGGTAAATGTAAATGCAATCGTGAAATGGGCCTTGCAATATGGCAAGGTGGCAACAGTGCTTAAGCCGGAGCGAGTGCGTAATATGGTAATCAAGGAATTGGATGATATTAAGAAAAAATACGAAGAAAATTCGTAAACTAATCTCCTTGTGCACAATCTACTGTGCATAACAGTTGGTATAGTATAGTTAGATATCCATCACTTGGTTCGATTGAATGAAAGGAGGATGGCCTATGGAGTGGAACGGTAGGTACATTCACGGCATGAGGTGTACTGCGAGGTGCCATTCTGTTACACAGCAGAGGCCGGAGCCGGTAGGGAACTCTGGAATGGTGTTATGGATGTTATTTATTCAAAGGATGGTAAGTGGCATATCATTGATTATAAGACCAACGCAGACGGAACCGACTTGGATACAAAGTATGCGGCACAGTTATCGGCTTATATGGCGGCATTTAAGCTTATGACCGGAGAAGAAGCAGATGCATTTACATATCATATAGATGTGTAAATGCAGACGAATCAGTCCATAAAAAGAGAGGTATCATCATATGAAATTCTTACACACATCAGATTGGCATCTGGGAATGACCTTTAGAGGAGGTATTTCCTACAAGGATGACCAGAAGTATGTTATTAACGAAATATGCAAGATTGCGGTTGATGAGAAAGTAGACGGTATTCTGCTGGCAGGTGATGTCTTTGACAAGGGCATCGCCTCACAGGAGGCAATACAGATCTATGATGAAGTCATGACCTATATTTGTGCAACACTGAATATTCCGGTGTATTTGATTGCCGGTAATCATGATGGTGCCGAAAGAATTTCACAGTGCAATGAGCTTCTTAAGAAGAGCGGCTTGTTTATAGCAGGTGCTTTAGAGCAGGAACCTCAGGTTGTTAATGCCGGCGACGTGGATATTTATATGCTGCCGTGGATTTCTACCGATAAGGTAAAGTCAGTTTATCCTGAAGCCGCTGAAAACATCAATTCGATGGAGGATGCATATAAGCTGGTTCTTGACAAATATAGGGATCGTTTTGTGAAGGGCCATAAGAACATTCTTATATCTCATGCTTACATTGTTGATGCAGAGACCTCTGTCAGTGATCGCGCTGCAGAAGTAGGTCGTGCGACAATGGTTGGTTCTTTCGTGTTCGATGGGTTTGATTATGTTGCCTTGGGACATTTACATGGACCGCAACAGATTAATGAGCACATCAGATATAGTGGCACCCCGATGGCATACTCTTTCGGAAAGGAAGAAAACCAGGAAAAGAGTGTCACCATTATAGATACAAAATCAATGAAGCAAAAAACTATAGCCATTCCGCAGCTCCATAAGCGTGTTACGCTGATAGGAACCTACGATGAGCTTATGAATGGTGACTTCGATGATGAGATCTTAAATGGTTATGTGCGTCTTGAGGTTACAGATAGCTTTGTGGGAATGGATTCTATGGCAGCTTTCAGAGAGAAGTTTAAAAATCTCTTTGAGGTGACAAGCAAGGGCTTCGATCGCGAGGATACCAAGATTACAATGACCATGGATGAGTTTGAAAATGCAGATAACGATCCGGAGTCGGTATTTGCACGTTATTGCGAGGATATTCTAGAAGCTGTTCCCAGCGAGCATATGATGTCACTTTTTAAGAATGCCGTTGAAAATTATAATCAGGGGGTAGTTGAAGAATGAGACCAATAAAAGTTGAATTTCAGGCCTTTGGTCCTTATGCAGGTCACGAGACAGTCGATTTTGAAGCTATTTCCGAGAGAGGTTTGTTTCTTATCTGCGGAAAGACGGGTACCGGTAAGACAATGATTCTCGATGCTATGACGTTTGCTTTATTTGGGAAAAGCAGCGGAAATGGAAGAGATGACTTCGAGGCCATGCGCTGTACGAATGCAGATTTTGATAAGACTACCTTTGTTAAATTCGAGTTCGAAAACAATGGAGAATACTATCTTTTCGAGCGCAGGCTTGAGAGAAAGAGGAAAAATCTTTCGCCATCCTACAATTTGATGCATAAGGATGATGATGGCGTTTGGCGTACTGTTTTTGAAAATGCGAAGGAAAAAGCTTTAAATGAGAAAGCTGTAGAGATTATAGGCTTAGATTACGATCAGTTTAGGCAGGTAATCGTGCTGCCACAGGGTCAGTTTGAGAAGCTGCTTACTTCTAAGTCGGATGATAAGGAAAAAATTCTCACCAATATCTTTGGAGAGGAACGCTGGCAAAAGATTGCGGATCAGCTGTATTACGAGGTTGAGAGTCGCAAAAATGCTCTCAAGGAAAAGAAAGATCGCATATACAGTAAACTGAGAGAAGAAAACTGCGAGACGACTGCTCAACTTCAGCTTGTAATTAAGCAGAAGGAAAATGAGTTAACAGAGATGGAGAAAGCATTCAAGTCTGAAGATTACGATGAGAAAATTATTGACCTTCAGAACCAGCTTAAGCTCGTAGCTCGTTTTGGTGATCTGCATAAGGCAGAGGAGCGCGTAAAGACGCTTGCGGATAGTAAGTCTGAGCGTAAAGAATGGGAAGATACCGCCAAGGCAGCTGCAAAAGCCGAGAAAATAAGGGCCCTTTTAGATGAGGCTGACGAGCTCACAGAAGCATTTGAGAGTCGACAGAAGCAGGAAAAGGCGGCGAGAGACAATGCGGTAACAACCAAGGCTGAGCATGATGTTGCTGCAGCTTCTCTTAAAACTCACCTAGGACAGGAAAAGACTATAGAGGACAAGAAGACTCTTAGGACACAATATGAAGGAAAGAGGACACTTTATTCGGGTATAGATGAGGCTCAGGCAGTTGTTAATAAAGCCGTTAAGGCTGAAAAGAAAGCCAAGTTAGAGGAGGACAAAGCAAAAAAGGGTTACGAAGCATTTGCCCCGATAATTAAAAAGCTTGAGAAGGAATATACTGAGCTTAACCACGGGCATAGCGAACTTTTAGCGCACTATTTATCCGGAATAACCGGAGAGTTGGCTGAGACCCTTGAGGAGGGTAAGCCATGCCCTGTGTGCGGAAGTACATCACATCCGCATAAGGCAACAAAGGCTGACAACAGCGTTTCCAAGGAGGAGGTTGATGCCAAAAAGGAAGAGGTTGATTCCAAATATGAGGAATTAAATAACAAACTTAATGCTCAGAAGGAAGCAAAAGCACAATTAGATGCAAAGCACTTGGTAGTGGAAGCCAAGCACTCCGAGGTTGTTGCAGCTCAGACAAATTTCGACAATGCTAAGAAAAATCTTGTAGAGGGTATAGATTCACTTGAGGCTCTCGAGACACAGATTCAAACTCTTACAGACGCAATTGAATCCTATGCTAAAACCAAGAAGAGCTTAGAGGATGACGAAAAGTTAAAGAAAGAAGCGTATACCACTGCTAATGCTAAAATTGCACCTGCAGAAAAGGAAACAAAGGAATCAAAAGCAAAATTAGAAAAGGCAGAAAAGCTTGTTGATGAAGTTCTAAAAAAGAATGGCTTTGAGTCGGAAGATGAGGTCCGTGACCTTCTTATGGATGAGGAGGATTTGTCTAAGCTTAATAATAAGATTGCTAAATACGATGCTGACGTAAAGAGTGCGAAAGAGTCTTTGGACGCTCTCAAGAAAGAACTTAAAGGGAAAAAAGAGCCTGATGAAGCAGCATGCAATGCGGCATTGACTGTTGCATCTAATGCCAAGACTGACTATGCTGAGAAAAAGGGGAAGCTAACAAGCGAAGTTGAGCGTCTGAGCAAGAAGTCGAAAGAACTGGAAGCCGAAGGTGAAGGTATCGAGGATAAGATTCATGAGGCTGAAGAAGACTTTGTTTTTGCAAAGAAGCTTCGCGGCGATTCCGGCACAGGTTTACAACGATATGTTCTTGGAATTATGTTCTCATCTGTTGTTGCAGCTGCAAACAAGATGCTTGAAATGGTTCATGGTGGCAGATATCGTCTTTACAGATCTGATGAAAAGACTGCCGGTAGCAACAAACGCGGACTTGAGCTTAAGGTATTTGATAAGAACAGCGAAGACCATGAGGGAAGATTTGTAAGCACCTTATCAGGTGGTGAGAAATTCCTGGCGTCGCTTGCATTATCAATTGGCATGTCTACCATTGCTCAGAAAAGTGGCATCAAGATAGAAGCTTTATTTATCGACGAGGGCTTTGGTTCGCTGGATGAGGATTCTATTACAGACGCCATGAATGTTCTTAATAGTATCCAGGAAGCAAACGGACTTGTTGGTATTATTTCTCATGTGCAGCTTTTGCAGGAGAGAATCCCCTCGAAGCTCAAGGTTGAGGAGAATGAAAAGGGAAGTCATATTGTCCAGGCAATTGGGTAGATAAAGAGAGGTTAGGATGAAGGTACTTTCATTAAGCGATATACGAGCAGATTATCATGATTTTCTGTTGGAAAAAATAAAAATTGGAATAAACCAGGTACAAAAACTGATACAGCTAGTCAAAGAGTATCAGATACTTTGTATTTGTGGAATCATGGAATTCAGTTAGACTATTGGAGGTATCTTGCAGGAGAAAAAGATATAAATGAGGCATATACCTTAATTAAACGGCTGCTTCCCTGAATGATGGGGGGCTACGTGGACTCATATACAGAAGACCAGCTTGATAGAGCGTGGTAAGGAGGAGATTTTTTGCCTTTTCAGATAATTCGTAATGACATTACAAAAGTAAAAGCCGATGCCATTGTAAACACTGCAAATCCTTCTGTTGCAGTAGGTGATGGCGTAGATCGTGCCATATATGAAGCTGCCGGATGGGATAATCTGTTGGCAGAGAGACAGAAGATTGGCGAGCTCCTTGTCGGGGAGATTGCTATTACGCCTGCCTTCAATCTGCCTGCAAAGTATATTATTCATTCCAGCGGTCCCTGGTGGGAAGGTGGATCTCATAATGAGGCTGTCCTTCTGCGTCAATGCTATGACAGATCTCTGGAACTGGCATATAAGCATCAATGTAAATCTATAGCATTTCCATTGATGGCAACCGGAACCTATGCTTTTCCAAAAGAACTTGGGTTACAGATTGCCGTGGATTCTTTCAAGGATTTCCTGGAAGAACACGAGATGGATATCACTCTGGTTGTTTTCACCGACTATGCTTTCAAGGTTTCCGGTGATATTTATGAGAATGTTGTCAGCTTCATAGATGGTGCTACAGTTGAGGAGGCTCTTGCATCTGAATATAAGATGGAGAGTATTCCAGAAGATGCCTGCTGCGATGCAATAGAGTTTTCGGATGAAGAGGACATGGAAACCGGACACAGAAATCCGGAAGATCTTATGTCGGCTCGTCCTTCTTTTGTCGGAAGTGTTATCAGCACGGGCTCACGGAAGGCTTCTGCGCCAAAAGAAAAGGAGTCCCTGGATAATGTTCTGAAAGGAATCTACACAGATTCTTTTGCCAAGCACCTTCAGAAGCTGATAAATAAGAAAGGCTTAAAGAACTCAGAGGTGTATGCGACTGCCAATATTTCCAAGCAGTATTTCAGCAAGCTCTTAAAAGACCAGGTCAAGCCTTCCAAGGAGAAGGTGCTTGCTCTCTCTGTAGGACTCAGGCTGAATCTGGATGAGACAGTAGATTTTCTGAAGCTTGCAGGATATGCCCTATCACCGATATCACAGACAGATGCTGTGGTGGAATACTTTATTGAGAATGAAGACTACAACGTAATGAAGATAGATATTGTCCTGTTTGACTATGGTTTAGATCCTTTGTCGAAAGGATAAACAAAGTTTTTCTCATGGTCGCATGAGGGTTGACCATTTAGAATCTCCGGGAAGGTATCATTTACTCATAACAAGGGAACAAGCTTCACTGCAGGGGAGCTGAAGAGTAAAGATATCAGGAGGTATTTACCATGAGAAAAGGTTTAACAGAAATCGTATATATTTTAGACAGAAGCGGATCAATGGGAGGACTTGAAGCAGATACAATCGGAGGCTTCAATTCCATGATGGACAAGCAGAAGAAGACAGGTGAACAGGCCGTTGTTTCCACAGTTCTTTTCGATGATGAGTGCGAAGTATTACATGATCGTCTCCCAATCGAAAAGGTTGAGAAGCTGACTGACAGACAGTACTTTGTCAGGGGCTGCACCGCTCTTCTTGATGCAGTAGGTGGAGCGATTCATCACATTGGAAACGTTCATAAATACGCCAGGGAGGAAGACAGACCGGAAAAGACAATCTTCGTTATTACAACTGATGGTATGGAGAATGCCAGTTGCAGATATTCATATGATCAGATCAAAAAGAAGATAAAGCGTCAGCAGAAGAAATACGGCTGGGAGTTCATTTTCATCGGTGCCAATATAGATGCCTACGGTGAGGCTGGAAGACTCGGCATTAAGAAGAGCAGAACTGCCAACTATGTGCATGATGATATCGGAACAGGTACAGTTTATGGTGGTGTTGCAAAGGCTGTTTGCTCTATCATGATGGCTGCATCTGTTGATGATGTCGAAGAGAGCCTTACGGAAAGCGGTTGGAATGATGAGATAAACGAAGATTATGCAAGGAGAGGGGGTAGACGATAATGGCAATCAAAGGAGCTATTTTAGGAGATATCCTTGGAAGTCAATATGAGTTTGGTCGCCCGGAAATGCTGAACTGGAAGAATGTCCCTCTTTGCATACCCGAAAAGTCAGGTTTTACTGATGATTCTGTAATGATGCTGGCTATCAAGAAGGCACTGGATGAGAATCTTCCGCTGGTGGATACTATGGTCGAGATTGGTCGCAAGTACCCGTATTGTGGATTCGGCGGGAATTTTTACAGATGGATCATGACAGATGATCACAGACCATATAACAGCTGGGGCAATGGCTCGGCGATGAGAGTAACTTATGTCGCTGACTTTTTTGTAGATTTGAAGGATGTTCAGGATTGGGCTAAGAAAACAGCTGAGATAAGTCATAATCATCCTGAAGGAATAAAGGGAGCTGTAGTTACAGCAACTTGTGTTTGGATGGCTAAGAATGGTAAGTCCAAGCAGGAAATTTACGATTACGTTTTAGAACAGTATCCGGCTGAGGGCTATGAGTACAGCATTGCCTATAGCCTGGATGAAATACGTCCTCGCTATAAATGGAATGAAAGCTGTCAGGGTTCTGTACCGGCTGCCATGAGATGCTTTTATGAGAGTACAGACTATGAGTCATTCATCCGGAATATCTATAGCCTGGCATGTGACAGTGATACCTTCGGAGCAATAGCCGGAGGCGTAGCTGAAGAATTTTACCATGGATTTGGTGATATAGACGCGGAGGGAATGCTGAAGCAGTTCCTGGATGATGAGCTGTATCAGATTTTGAGAGGAGAGAACTCTTGATGACATTGATTGGGTTATCTGTGCTTGGGATGTTCTGGTATCTGACTGGTTGTTGTTTCCGATGATACCGGTATTTGCAGTGGGCGGTGTCATAATAGCTCTTTTGGTCGGATTGATATGGTAGAGAAATCTTGGTTTTAAAGGGGTAAAACTTTTATGAAACGAATAAGATTGGTGATCGTATTTCTAATGCTGATGACATTAATGGTCGGATGCGGCAATTCTGACTCAGTTGAAGATAGTGAGGCAGCTTCTTATAAACAGATAACACAGGAAGAAGCCGCCAGGATGATACAGGAAGAGAGCGACTATATCATTCTGGATGTGCGAACGCAGGAAGAATATGCGGAAGGACATATACCCGGAGCTATCTGTGTACCGAATGAGACAATCATTGCTGATCAGCCTGAAGCTTTGCCTGATTATGATCAGATGATTTTTGTTTATTGCAGGACCGGTAGGCGAAGCAAAGAAGCCTCACAGAAGCTTGCTTCCATGGGTTATACAAATATATACGAGTTTGACGGCATCACTACCTGGACTGGAGAGATTGTCTCTGATACTGATCAGGATTCGTCAACTGAGGGCACATCGGATGAGCAGTCTCAGGGTACGGAATCTGAAGTGGCTGATGACAGTACAGATGGTCTTCCGCCCTATCAATATTTTGGTGATGACAAGATGGAGGCAGCAATTGCGGCATTTATAGCCAATACTGTTTCTGATGGATATTATGCGGATGAAGGAAGTGTTGCCATTCCTGCACCTGTTATCTTCCAGTCAGAGACTACGGACGATGACAGAGTAAAAGTATATGGAAACTTCTGGGTATTTACCTATGTGCCTGATGGGAATACACTTAGCTGTATTTCAGGCGGCGAAGCTCCGGGAATCATATATCTTGAAAAGAGCGGAGACGGGTATTTGGTCAGTGATGTAGAATTTGCCGGAGACGGCTCCGAATATGCTGAAGACATCAAGCGTTTTTGTAACGGTAATAAATCTCTGGAAGATCAGTATTTTTCATCAAATGATGCAGGAAAGAACCCTCTGCGCAGCATACGGATAAAGTATATTTTTGATTACCTGGCAGGAAATGGTCTTGATCAGAAGTATGACAGTTATCAGGATTATGGCTGGGATCCGGTATATCTGTCTGAAGCAACAAACTGGGCGAATCCGGAATAGATGGGACGAAGGAAAAGAGTATAGATGAACATACAGATTTTTGGAACAAAGAAAAGTTCAGATACCAGGAAGGCTGAGCGTTTTTTCAAAGAGCGCGGTATCAAGTTTCAGAGTATTGATATGAAGGAGAAGGGACTATCCAAAGGAGAGTTTCAGTCAGTGATGCAGGCTGTAGGCGGTCTTGATCAGATGATTGATACGGACTCTAAGGATAAGGATCTGCTTGCACTGGTTAAATATATAGCTGATGAGGACAAGGCTGACAAGGTATTTGAAAATCAGAGCATCTTAAAACTCCCGATTGTCAGAAACGGCAAGCAGGCAACAGTCGGCTATCAACCGGATATTTGGAAGAAATGGGAGTGAAGCCTCATAAGTCAAAGTCCATGGAGGATATCATCTCAGTTAAAGGCGACAGACCATACTGGTTCAACAGCGGAGTGGAGATGGCTCTCCTTGCACCAACTACGGTCAACCAGCAGAAGTTTGAGATCAGGCTGAATGAGGATAACAGCGTGGATTTTATTGATAAAGGTGGAATACTCAGTAAGATCGACCTTGGAATAGTGAAGTATCATTTTGAGGTCGGCAAGAAGTATGCCATGGAAAATCATTGAGGACTGATAAAGAAAATGCCGGAGAGCTTATACAGCTTCTTCCGGCATTTGCATCATTCGGTCATCTATGTAATAGTCGCAGGTGATCTTCCTGCTGTTGTTGCCGTACTTTTCAACAATCTCTGGAAGGTTGTCATTGACGGCATCGAATTCAAGGTTTTGTTCTTTGCACCAGTCAACGGCTTGGCTCAGCGCATCACCGGCTCGGCATGTCCAGAGGATGAGCTTATTTCCGTTCCTGCGCCATTCCTGCAGGTACCTTATAAGAGGACGGTTAGGTTCTCCGAGATCCGGCCAGTTGCTGTAGCAGAGGGTTACGCAACTTAGAGCAATCTCAAATCGAAGAGTCTTAAATATCAAACGATTATCACCTCCGTTACCTTTGTGTGTCTGGGGGATGTAGGAAGTGCAAAGTATTTGCCGGAAATAAGGGCTCGTAAGAAGATTTTACTTTTGGGAAATCATGATAACAGAGCAGATTACAGGGATTATTTTGATGAGATTTATACAGGACCGTTGTTCGTTGCGGATAAGATTTTGTTATCTCACGAACCGGTGTATGGATTGCCGTGGTGTTTGAATATCCACGGACATGACCACAATAATGTGGAGCCCTATGCGGAAGGCTGCAAGCATCTGAATTTAGCAGCAAATGTGTGTGGATATCGTCCTGTGAATCTCGGAAAGCTTATTAAAGCAGAAGGAAATGACCAAGGACGACTATGTGATAATCTGCGGTGATTTCGGCGGAGTCTGGGACAAGGATGAATCAGGGAAAGCGGAAAACTGGTGGCTGAATTGGTTAGAAAGCAAGCCGTTTACAACGCTGTTTGTGGATGGGAACCATGAGAATTTTGACAGACTATACAGTTCTCCGGTTGAACAGTGGAACGGCGGTAAGGTACACAAGATACGCCCATCTGTGATACATCTCATGCGTGGACAGGTGTTCCTTATTGATGAGAAGAAAATCTTTGCCTTTGGCGGAGCAAGAAGTCATGATATCTCCGGCGGTATTTTAGAACCGGATGAACCTGAGTTCAAAAATAAGAAGAAGGAACTGGACAAAGGCTGGGAGCCATATCGTATCAATCATGTAAGCTGGTGGGCGCAGGAAATGCCATCGGAAAAGGAGATGGAAGAGGGACGACAGAATCTGGCTGAGCACGGAAATAGTGTTGATTTTATCGTTACTCACTGCTGTTCTTCCGGAACACAGGCTATTCTTGGCGGAGGAATGTTTACACCGGATGAGTTGACGAAGTACTTTCAGGAATTGAGAGAAACGGTACAGTTCAAGAAATGGTTCTTTGGTCACTATCATGATAATAAAAATGTGAGTGCAGAAGAGATACTTTTGTATGAGCAGATAATAAGGATTGCATAAGTACCAATGAAAAGAAACAGGAAGTATTTGCGACCTTGAACGGGAAGATTATGGTTAAGTAAAAAGAATTCTCCACAAATACCATTGAATTTGGTGTCTGTGGAGAATTTTGTTTTTAAGTGTTTTATTCTGTAGAACTTAAAATTCTTATGTGTTTTTTGTAGAAGGAGACACCAATTTTTAAGAAGTTGGTATAGCCTTCTTTTTTCATGTCTGCAACATAGGCCTTTTTATCTATCTGAGAAAGTGCATCCTGGGCAGCGGCATCTAATTCAGGAGCAAGTGATGCTTCAGGAATGTCTTCTTTTACAACCTTCAGTTCGATAATAATACCAGGCATCTTTTGGTTAAAAGGGCGAAGTTGAATGTCATATCGTCCATGGCCGGATTCTCTATTGGACTCTACATGGTATTGATTGTTCATGATTGCACAAATACCTAAGATGAGAGCATGATAAAAGTTTTCATGAGCGTAATCAAAGGAACTGATAGTATCAAGCAATAATTCTTGCAAATTCTTTTGCAATTTGGAAATATCCTGCTTCACAATTGCCTGCTGGATTGCGATTGCAGTAGATTGTGAAATTGCATTAGGAAAGTGCAGAAAGGATTTCTTTTTCGTACACAAAGGATATTTCTCTGTTTGGAATAGCAATATCACAAATGTAGTTTCCGTCATGAAGTTCGTCGCGATTCATGGTCTTTAAGTAACCGGCTGCAAGCAGGAAACTGTAGATTGTGGTTGGATTGCTTTTTATTTCCGGATAAATAACAGAAGTATCTATATAAGAAGATACCGTTTCTCCCTGCATAAGTTTATGGAGGTTTTCAGCTGTTTCATCATCGGCTTCCGCAACAATCTGACGAATGATACTATTATCTCCGGTAGACTGCCAGTAGGCTTTTGGAAAACAGTTGTTGTAAAAATAGTTAATAACGGACCAGGGATTAAAGATGTCTCTGTGCCCAAATCTGTAGCCGTCGTACCATTCGCAGATGTCATTGTATTTATCAGCAGCTCCATAGTATTCTGCCATTTCCTTGATTTCATCAACAGTAAAGCCAAAGTATTCACTGTATTTATCATCCAAAATAGAATGCACAGTGAGATTGTTCAAACCACTAAAAATACTTTCCTTAGCAACACGCAAAATTCCTGTGAGAAATCCATAGCTTAAGGAAGGATTATCCTTCAAACCTCCGGAAAACAAATTGCGCATAAAACTAACAACGGAATCGTAGAAGCCATTTATATGACCATGCTGAATAGGCGTGTCATATTCATCAATGATAATGATGGGTTCTGTTCCATAATGCTTATGGAGGAAGAGTGTAAGTGTGCGCAAGGCCATTTGATAATCAATTTCACTTGCTGATTCAGAAGCAAGGAGCTCTAATTGCATCTGCTGATGTTCGCTAAGAGAAGTACTGGAAAATAATTCCTCGTGACGGGAAACTTCAGCGGCAACGATTTTTTTGATTGCCTGATATGTTTCTGACCAGGTGGAAAATTTTACATCCTTGAAGGATAGAAAAATGACCGGATATTTCCCCTGCTCTTTGCGATATTTTTCTCCGCAAGCCCAGATTTTTTTATCTCTGAAGTATTTTGAGTTGTCTGTGTCGGAAATTTCAAAATAGGTTTTGAACATATCCATGGCAAGTGTTTTACCAAAACGTCTTGGTCTTGTATATAGAGATACTTTTGGTTTGGAATCCAAAAACTCTTTGAGCATTAAGGTCTTATCTACATAATAGTAGTTATCAACTAGTTTTTTAAAGTCTGATTCTCCAATAGGTAATGGTAAATTTGTTGTTTTATTCATAGCCTTTGTAAATTTGTTTTTGCGGCCGTCAATAGGCTTCTGGGTAGCTTCCGGAATCAGCCATAATCCGCCTTCTTTTTTGGCACCATCAATACGACCGGATCTACAGAGTGTGGTTACACGTCTTTCTGTCAGATTCCAAATACCGGCTGCGGTCTTAACATCGATATAATTCATAAAGGACCTCCGTTCACTGTTGTGATAGTTATATTGTAACGCATATCAAGATAAATGTCCAGATAAAAGGAATGATAAAAGGAATAATAGAAAGAACAATACAGAGAGTTATTCACTTAACGCTTTATATAAGTCCTTTGAAGAGATAATGATTTTATACTACAAGTTCAATGACAGAAGGGAATACTTGTGATAGGCTAGCAGAAGAGTGAGTTTATAAGTGTAAGGATGTGACGACTATGGATGGTATAAAACAGAAAATCAATGAAGTTTTAGAAGTGCGTCAATGGCAAGGCTACTGCTAAGGTTTTGGTTGGGGATGAAGAAATGAGCATTGATACAATCCTTATCGAAATGGCTCAGTTAAATAAGAGAAAAGCGGTACTTGACCATATGCGTAAGCAACTACCGAAGGCAAGAGTAGAGCAGCACTCCTATATGTCCAGAAATTCTGTTCCGGAGTACAGATATATCAATTATGACCTGGAATTGATAAAGAAGGAGTATGAGAGCGTTTCTGCGAAAATTATGGAAATGCAGATGGCACTGGATAAGTACAACCAGACCGTGCAATTTGAATGCGACTGCTAAACAGTTGCATTCATGAGCAAGTAGCAAAGCGAATTGCGAATGTTCTATTTAATAGGATATTTTCCGTACAAGGCTTCCCTAAATTTATGGTGATCCGGAAGTTTATGTTCAAGACTAAGGTTTGTCTGTTATCGGTTATTTATTATCGATTTTGGTTCATTGTGGGTTGAAAATCTGATGAAAATTTATAACAGCCTGCCTTGTAGAAAACCTGCTTCGCAGAAGCGTGTGGAGGTTCGGTTCTAAGCACAGGCTATGGAAGGTCTTTGTAATAGTTCCGTCTCGCACCAATCACTAAACTGATTGGTGCGAAGAGGATACGTTACATAAGCCCAAGCGAGCTACACCTCGCTGAAAGCGATTTCTAATGTGTGGCTCGCCTGTAGCAGTTAGCCAAAGGCTAAACTGTTACAGGTCTTCGGATTTTCTGCGGCCATCTTAATGAAGAGGAGTATTTGATGAAGAATTTTTGGAGAATGAGAGCCTGTTCGATATTTTCGGTGCCATATGCATACGTGGACCATAGCTCCTATTTGGCGGACACATTGTTTGTGCAGAATAAGGTGAGGCTGAAATTCAAGAATGAATATGTAAAAGCAGAATCACCGTATCGCATTATATTTTGCAAGGTGCGAAGGAAAGATACAGAGAGATTCGAAGAAGCACTGGAAAGACTTAATAATAAGATGCTGTTGTGTGGCTACAGGGATTATCCGGGGGTTTGTAGTGAAATAGCAGGAATGTTTGAGGAAGGAATGAAAACGAGGGAGAGCGGTGAAGCAGTATGTAACAATTGATAAACGAAGTAAAAAGGCGCAAAAGGCGTATTATGCTAGGTGCCGTTGTACTTGGGGAGAATTAAACCCAGTGACAAGGAGTGTTCCAAGCGGGAAGACTTATAACCGAAACAAGGATAAGCAGGAAAGAAGGAGAATCGGCGGAGAGTTCAGTGATGGATTTGATGCCGATTTTTGTGTTGCTTTAAAATCATGAATCAGAAAAAACATAAATAAAACTGCCGAAAAGATATAAATACGAATAATATATAATAGAATCGAAGAAAACTCAGACATCAAATTTAAAGTAAAAATAAGTAGACAAATATTGCGTGTTAATGTATAATACAGATATTAAAAAGACAGAAATGGCGTGATAAAATGAGAGAGAAAAAAGATTATCAGCAGTATATTAAAGAATTAGGACAGAAGATAAAAACATATAGAATAATGAATGAAATATCGCAACAGGATTTAGAGGATAAATCGGGGGTTTCAAAGAGAAGTATATCCAGATTGGAACAAGGGGAAACTGTGCAGGTGGATAATTTGTTCAAGGTACTCATATCACTGGGATTGGAGGATAATATTGAATTGCTTGTTCCTGATCAAAGCAAGAGACCTTCGTATTATTTGGAAAAAACAGAAAGTCAGCCTCAGCGTGTAAGAAAAAAGACCGAAAAAAAAGATTTTAAATGGGGGGATGAAGAATGAATGATACAGCTGAAGTATATTTGTGGGGAACAAGAATAGGTATTATTCATCAAGATATTTCAAAAGCATATGCAACATTTGAATATGATGAAAATTATGTTCATAGTGGGATAGAACTTTCACCGATAAGGATGCCTTTAGGAAAAAATATATACGAATTTCCGAGCTTGGTTGGAGAACCCTTCTTTGGAATGCCGGGTTGCTGATCCGCAGGGTGAGATTTACACAAAGACGTTTGCGGGACATAAAGATAATTTTGTAAGTGAAGAATGGGCAGAAAAACTATATGAAAAGTTTCAGGTCCCGGTGGTTGTGTCGGCTGGGATTCATTATGACAACATTGATTCCACCGGGATAGAAACTGTAGTTTCTGAACTGAAAAAGACTTTGAATGAAGTTTTAAAAAGAGGGATCAGTTCGCTTTGTCAGCGTCAATAACAGACTGGATCTGTTTCATAAGACTGTCGTAATTGTCCTGGTTATCAATACCTCCAAGCAGTGGCTCACCTACAATATTTCCATTTCTGTCTACAAGGATGGTTGTAGGGAATGCCATGATAGAAGAAGCATATTTGCCGGCATCTGAGTCAGAAGCAACTGAGAGATTGCGGTACTTTGCACCCTGGCTCTCAAGAATCTGCTTTGCTTCTGCAATGGTATCTTCGTTTCCGTCGAAAGTTTCTGTATTGATACCGATAACTTCACCACCCATGGATTTTAAAGTTTCATTTAATTCATCAAGCTTGCCTAATTCTGCAACACATGGTTTGCATCCTGTGAACCAGAAGTTTAAAACAGTTACAGCATTTTTGGAAAAAAGCGTTTCATCTACACTATTTCCGTCATAATCTGTTGCGGAAAGATTTTTAAAAGGACTGGACTCCTCGGAGCTGCTTTCGGAAGCTGCAGTATCTGAGGAGTTTGTTTTATTTTCAAGCTCAGCGATCTGTGCTTCGATTCCACGGATTGTTTCAATATCCTTAGAAAGTGTTTCGTACTCGTCATCTGTGAAGCTGTCTTTGTTGGATTCCACTGTGTCGGCAAGGTAATCAGCATAATTGCCACTAGGATCTGCAGTGCTCTTACTCATCAGCATGAAAGCTTTGTCCCATGCTTCCTTATGGTCTGCAAAAAGCTGGTTTTCCTGCTGATATAAATCGTCTAATGATACGCCTGAATTACTTGCAGCTTCTGTAGCTTCTGATACAGCAGTGTTATCTGTTGCAGTGCTGTTGTCTTTGGCAGTATCCTTTCCTGAACATGCAGTAAGTGATAATGTTGCACAAAGTGTAAGGATTGCAATAATGTTTTTTCTTGTTCTCATGATAATAATCTCCTTTAAATTTAGAATAATAATGAATTATTTATTTGCATCTTTTTTATGACTGCACATGTCTTTTCCCATAAACTGGAAATGGACAGCATCAGTCGGACAAGCCTTCATACAGGCACCGCACCGGATACATTCCGGATGATTAGGTGTCTTTAGGACGTTGACATCCATTTTACATGATTTCACACACTGATGGCAACCCACACATTTGTCAGTATCAACTTTAATACCAAGAAATGATATCTTGTTGAACAGGGAATAGATCGCACCAAGTGGACAGATCCATTTACAGAAAGGTCTGTAAAACAGGATACTTAAAATAATAACTGTGACAAGAATGCTGCTTTTAAAAGAAAACAGTTTTCCAAGAGCTGACCGGATGGCGGCATTGCCGAGTGATAATGGTATGGCACCTTCCAAAACTCCCTGCGGACAAATATACTTACAGAAGAAAGGATCTCCCATTCCGATAGAATTTGTCACAAGCATTGGGAGCAGGATGACAAAAACAACGAGAATGACATATTTCAGATACCGCAGCGGCTTCAGCTTTTGTGTTGAAAACTTTCTGCCTGGAATTTTATGAAGCAGATCCTGGAACCATCCAAACGGACAGAGGAAACCACATATAAACCTTCCGAGTGTTACTCCAAGTAAGATAAAAAATCCTGTTATATAATAAGAAAATTTGAATTTTGAAGATCCGACTACCGCCTGAAAAGCACCGATCGGACAGGCACCTGTGGCAGCAGGACAGGAGTAACAGTTTAATCCGGGTACGCACACAGTTTTGGCATTGCCCTGATATATTTTTCCTTTAAACAGATTTGGGATATGGATATTTGTGAGCAGTGTTGCAGCTGCCTGTATCCATCCACGCAGTTTTGCTATTTTTTTTGATATAATATTTGATCTCTTATCCAATTCCTACACACTCCAGACATAATTTTATCGCTTTACCAAGTACAACAGCAGCTTCTCCTCTGATGGCACCATAGGTGATCATGGCAATACCTGCAGTGAGCAGTGCAAATTGTGATAATTTTCTGTATTTCAAGATATTGTTGCCCCTTTCGTTTGTTGCTTTGGTCTTTGTTGACCTGTCGACTTTGGTATTATACAATAGATGGTGTAAAATTTCTGTTAAGAAAACAAAGAAAATGGAGAAAAATTTTGAGACTTTTGATTGTTGAAGATGAAAAGGAATTATGTGATACCGTTGCAAAAAGCCTGTATGGTGCAGGATACGAAGTAGACACCTGCTATGACGGAGATGAAGCACTGGATTATATTCTGTCAGATGATTATGATCTGATCGTGCTGGATCTGAATCTTCCGGGAACGGATGGAATGGATATTCTAAGGGAGCTTCGCAAGAAGAACGAGGAGACCAAGGTTCTTATTTTATCTGCAAGAAGCCAGATCGCCGATAAGGTGGAAGGTCTTGACGCAGGGGCGAATGACTATATGGAGAAGCCGTTTCATCTTCAGGAACTTGAAGCACGTATCAGAAGTCTGACAAGGCGGAAATTCGTACAGAAAGATATCTGTCTGGATTGCGGAGAACTTACGTTTGATACGCGTAAGCGTGAAGCATATGCAAAGGGAATCCCGGTAGCTTTGACGAGAAAAGAAAATGGGATCCTGGAATATCTGATCCTTAACCAGGGAAGACCGGTAAGCCAGGAGGAGCTGATCGAGCATGTATGGGATGCATCTGTGGACAGCTTCAGCGGTTCCGTCAGAGTACATATGTCATCACTTAGAAAGAAACTGAAGGCAGCACTTGGTTATGATCCGATCGTAAACAAAGTCGGTGAAGGTTATGAGATAGGGGAACCTGTATGATGAAAAAGTTATCGCTGCAGTGGCGGCTTACAATTATTACAACATTATTTATTGCTGTGATCTGTGGATGTCTTACCATGTTCGTTTACAGAAACGGAGTGTATTATATTGATACGTTAAAGGACACGGTGGATGCACAGGGCAGTGAAGCCGGTGGGGAAAAGACAGAAGAGATCTATATTGATATCCCGGATGATAAATGGGATGATTTTGCCAATAATTTTTCTGTCCAGGTATATAACAGCAAAGCAGACTATAGAAAAAGAAGCTTACTTTTCTCTGCATTGATGGCCATTCTTGGAGGGATTGTTACTTTTTTTATAAGCGGACGTGCACTAAGGCCGCTTTGTGAGTTCTCTGATAAGATAGAAGAAGTGCAGGCACAGAATCTGGCGGATTCCAGAATAGAGGAGAATAAGGTTAAGGAATTAAATCAGCTAAGTGTTTCTTATAACAGGATGCTAGACCGTCTGTCAGAAGCATTTGAGGTGCAGCGGCAGTTTACTGCAAATGCGGCACATGAGCTTCGCACACCGCTAGCAGTGATCCAGGCACAGCTTGATTTGTATCATTCTACGGAACATCCAAAGAATGATGAATGCACAGAACAGACAATCCGGATGATGACAGAACAGAATGAGCGTCTTGGTAAGATGGTGAAGACACTTCTTGACATGAGCGAACTTCAGACTGTGGCACGAGATGAGAAGATCGAACTGGATGCTCTTGTAGAAGAGGTACTGGCAGATCTGGAACCGCTGGCATTGAAGAAGGATATAAAGCTTATCGGAAAGTGCGATATGGTCACGATGATGGGCAGCGATATACTTATCTACAGGCTCGTATACAACCTTGTGGAAAACGCAATAAAATATAACAAACCATGTGGACAAGTCACAGTAACAGCAGCAAAGCAGGACAAAAATATCTGTCTTACTGTATCAGACACCGGAAATGGAATACCGGAAGAACTGAAAGAGAGAGTTTTTGAACCATTTTTCCGCGTGGACAAATCAAGAAGCCGCGCACTTGGCGGCGTGGGACTGGGGCTTGCACTTGTTCATGAGATCGTAAGGGTACATGGTGGAAGTATCCGTGTGAAAGACAACAACGAAGGCGGAACAGTTTTTGAAGTACTTTTGTAAAAATCCTTGGATACATTCACGGTGTGAACATTGATGCCAATGTGAAACAGATGAGGGAAGAGATTGTTGCGAAATAATGAGCTGGTATTTTTAAAGGACACGTCCTGATTTATACTTATCTTGTAAATGAGAGATGGTAATGAATTTTGGAGATGTTCTTTTATTTTTCACTGACGAAGAAATGAAAGTTGGGCCGATATATAGTGGAAGAGACGAAGATGCAAATAATCTTTGGGATTGTTACTGGAATTCATTGGAAGTAGCAAAGCAATACAAGGTACATAGCATTGCATTTCCGGCAATTTCTACCGGAGTTTATGGTTATCCATTACCAAAGGTGTGCTATGTGTAATTAATGTTGAAGAAAAGGATAACGTAAGAGAAGAAGGATAAGTGCTGTACACCGATTCGGGAAGACTATGCGAGAAGACACAGGAGAAACAGCAGATAGTATGAGAGCGCGAATTATGAGAAGTTTTGCCTGGTGATGAGTGAATAACATATCCCATACCTGTTATACCCTTGACTATGATAATTTGAACGGGTATAATGAGTATAACGAGATATAGACTAGGAGGTGCTGCTAATGGGACAGGAAGAATTAATGAATAAAATAGTAGAACTTGAGCGAGAAATCGCAATTTTGCCTGAAGGCAGCATTACAAAGAAGAAAATTCGAGATAAAGAGTATTATTACCACAGAATAACTATAAATGGAAAAAGAACGGAAAAATATCTAGCTTTTGAAGAAGTTCCGGAACTTAAAGAACAAATCGAAAAAAGAAAAACATTGGAGAAACAATTAAAGGAGTTGAGGCGTTTAGTGGTTCCTGAAGAAGCACAGGAGACTGAGGAGGAAGAGCAACTTGCATTTAATACAACTGTTCGAGTTGGAAAGCAACTTAAATCGCAGATTGCGCTGACAAAGAAATATAGAAAAAGAGAATGTATTAAAGAGCTCAGAAAGTACATCTTTGGTGAACCGCTGGATAAGGTATTTATTATTTATGGACTTCGACGTACCGGTAAAACAACGATGATTCGTCAGATCCTCACAGAACTATCCGATGTAGAATTTAAAAAAGCTGCGTTTATTCAAGTGAAATCGAGGGATACATTAGCAGATGTGGATACTGACCTTAGGGTACTGGAAGAAAAAGGATTCAAATATGTTTTCATTGATGAAGTAACCTTGATGGAGGATTTCATTGAAGGTGCGGCGATTTTTGCAGATATTTATGCCAGTAGTGGGATGAAAATTGTTTTGTCAGGCCCAGATTCTCTTGGATTTGCATTTTCTGAAGAGGAACAGCTTTATGACAGATGCATTATGATGCACACCACGTTCATTCCGTACCGTGAGTTTGAAGAGGTTTTGGGAATAAAGGGAATAGATGAGTATATTCGTTATGGTGGCACCATGAGTCTTGGTGGAATTAATTATAATGCAGATACAACCTTTTCCAATTCTAAGACTGCGGAAGAGTATATTGATACGGCGATTGCAAAAAATATTCAGCACTCGCTTAAGATGTATCAGTATGGCGGGCATTTTCGTCAGTTATTAGATTTATATGAGCGGGGTGAATTGACCAACGTAATTAATCGTGTGGTGGAGAATATCAACCATAGTTTTACAAGGAGTGTTGTAGAGAGAACTTTTAAGTCGCATGATATTTCTGTTACGGCAGCAAATATGCTTAGAGATAGGGAAAATGCAATAAATATCAAAGAACATATGGATTTGGATAGGGTGACACTTGGGATTATGCAGATGCTTGATATTTTAAACAAAGAGGAGCAAAGCATTGACATTGAAGACAGCCATATGATTCAGATTAAAGAGTATCTGACGTTATTGGATTTGATCATGGAAATAGATATAGAGTCGCTACCGGAGGTAAACAAAAAGAGCAAGCTGACTGTTATTACACAGCCGGGCATGCGATACGCGCAAGCGAATGCTATCGTGGAAAATATGCTTCTTGATGCAAAATTCCAAGAGCTTTCTATTCAGGAAAGACAGCGTATACTAGAAAGACTTTTGAATGAAATCAGGGGCAGAATGATGGAGGATATTATTCTGCTTGAAACAAAGATTGCGAAGCCGGATAAAAAGGTATTTAAGCTGCAATTCACGGTAGGAGAGTTTGATATGGTTGTTTTCGATCAGAAAACACTTACTTGCCAAATTTATGAGGTGAAATATAGCAAGGAACAGGTTCCGGAGCAATATCGCCATATTGTGAACGAAGATAAGTGTGCTATGACAAGTCACAGATATGGAGATATCACAGGACGATATGTGATTTACCGTGGAGAGAGTGCAAAGATTGAGGGTGTTCAGTATTTGAATGTAGAGGAATATCTCAAATCACTGTAGAGAGGCTCTATGCCTTCATGCATTCGGGAAGGAACATCCGGTCATCAATATAATAGTCACAGGTGATTTTCCTGCTGTTGCTGCCATACATTTCGATAATTTCAGGCAGGTTGTCATTGATCGCATCGAATTCAAGGTTCTGTTCCTTACACCATTCGACAGCCTTCGACAAAGCGTCACCAGCGCAGCAGGTCCAGAGAATCAGCTTGTTGCCATCCTGCTTCCATTGCCGGAGATAGGAGATGGCAGTTGCTTTTTCAAAGAAATATACGATGTTCTGGTAAAGTATCTTGCGGAAAATGCATCCATTTTGAAGGAAGGGTATTTTCTATTTGTTAATATTAAAAGTAAGACTCCCGGTCAAGCACAGAAAGTGCAATCTGTAATGGCACATCTTCGAAGGATTGAGGAAAAAACAGGAATACACACAACACCACATATGGGTCGCTTGTCGATGAGATGGAATAGATGGTTGAATTCCGAAAAAGTGTTATGATTTACAAAAATTCGAAATACTTATCTTGAATAAACTATCAAAACCGCGGTATACTAATTCCGAGAAAATGTAAAAATGTACAGATATTCGGAGGTGGGTATGGAGATAAAAAGAGACAGATATCTGAAAAAGCTTACAGATAGGAAAGAAAATGGTCTTGTAAAGGTTATTACCGGTATCAGAAGATGTGGAAAATCATATCTGTTGTTTCACCTGTACAAAAAGGAGTTGCTGGCTCAGGGGGTAGTGGCAGACCATATTATTGAGATGGCATTGGATGATATCGAAAATATCCAATATAGAGATGCGCTGACTCTGTACAAATATATAAAAGAGTCTATTAAAGATGAGAAAATGCATTATGTATTTTTGGATGAAATTCAGTTGCTGCAAAGCAGCTTTGCTGATTTGATTAATGGTCTCATGCGTATTGATAATTTGGATATTTATGTTATCGGAAGTAACTCTCGTTTTTTATCCAGTGACATATTAACTGAATTTAGAGGAAGAGGAGATGAAGTCAGAGTATTTCCGCTTTCCTTTGCAGAGGTGAATACCGTTTATGATAGTGTGACGGAAGCATGGAAGGATTATTATACTTATGGCGGTCTGCCATTGGTTCTTAGCAGGAAAAGCGATGAGCTGAAAGCAGAGTATCTGATATCCCTTTTTGACAATATTTATTTGAAGGATATTAAAGAAAGAAAGTCTATCAAGGCAGACGAAGAATTGGAAATTCTGGTAAATATGATTGCATCAGCAACCGGTTCTCTGACCAATCCGCTTAAGCTGTCGAATGCTTTTAAGAGTATGAGTCAAAGGACTCTGTCAGACAAGACAATCAAAACATATCTGGATTATCTGGCAGATGCATTCATGATTGAAAAGGCTGTACGCTATGATGTGAAAGGAAAGAGGTATATTGATACTCCTGCAAAATATTACTTTGAAGATGTGGGACTCAGAAATGCACGATTAAACTTCAGACAACAGGAAGAAAACCATATCATGGAAAATATCATTTACACCGAGCTAAGAAGCAGGGGATATCGGGTTGATGTAGGCGTGGTAGAAATTGTGGAAGCAGATGCTGATGGAAAAAATGTCAGAAAGCAGTTAGAAGTAGATTTTATTGCAAACAAAGGTAACAGAAAATACTATATTCAATCTGCTTATGAGATGCCAAATGCAGAAAAAGTGGAGCAGGAGAAAAAATCTCTTAATAAGCTGAATGATTCTTTCAAGAAATTCGTCGTAGTAAAAGAAGACATGAAGGCTCAGGTTGATGAAAACGGAATCATTATGATGGGAATATATGAATTTTTGTTAGATGAAAACAGCTTGGACTATTAATGCATGGGGGTGTAAGGCAAAGAGTGTAATTTTAATCGGATATTGGTGTGAGCAGTTCATACAATAGAATACAGGATGGGACTCGATTTGTCATGATTTATATTGCGGTATAATCCTGCATGTAGTATTACATTTGATGTAACAAATATATTGCATTTGCAGTTCTGAGAACAATCGGGTCCTCTTTTTATAGGAGCTTCCTGTATAATTCAAATATAGGGAATTCCAAGAAAGAAGGTTGAGAAAAAGAAATACCTCAGAGTAAAATAAGATTACTGACTTTGCACGGTTAGTAAAAAATCTTATTAAAACAGTGAAGTATACAAATTTGTGGATGGCAACATAGGTGTGAGTGAAGAGGGGATCGTGACGTTGCCATTGTATATGATTGCATTTATTTGAGAAAAACACTCTATTCACTAATTAAGTACTGAAAATAGGACATAAAATATAGATAATAGTACTTAACAAGATACCGGAAAGGGGAATAAACGGATGAATTATTTTGAACAGATCAATGAAACATCCTATTTATCCGTACAGAATGCACCTGTATATCGAAAAATTATGAGGTGCTTTTATCGGGAATATGAAAAGATGCATTTTCAGCTATATAAAGAGGATATTTTTCAACTTTTAAAAGAAGATGATGCATTTGAACTGTATTCCATGGAACAACTGATTCTGGATCTGGAAGCACTTGTAAAGTGGAAAAATCTTACGCCAATACAGGATCCCGGAAAAGTGTACACGATAGCGGACTATAAAAATAAGCAATATCGCTATACCATGTCGGAATATGCCGTGGAGATCGAACGCATGACGGTACGTCTGGAAAATTTATTTTTGGAGTCGGGAAACCTATCGACCAACTTTTTTGTCAGGTTGGAAAGAAGTCTGGATGAGACGGAGAACATGAATCAGGCAGAGCTTCGTACGGTGAACGAATGGTGGCAGACATTGCAGGAGGATTTTAAACGACTCAACCAGAACTATCAGGATTATCTGCGGGATTTCTATTCCGGGAAAACAGAAAAGCTGATGAAATCCGTGGAATTCATGGTTCATAAGGACAAATTTATCAAATATCTGAATGAATTTGTGCAGGAATTACAGCGGCATTCCAAGCGGATGGAACAATTACTGGAAAAAAATTCAGAGCGTATGGAAAATACAATTCTGGAACGGGTCGTAGAGAGTGAACTGGATATTCCCCATGCCCTGTTGGAAATTCACGGTAATGCCGAGCCGAGTATCCGGGAAAATGTATATGGAAAGTGGTATTCTCTGAAAAACTGGTTCGTGGATGGGCAGGGTCAGGAATGTGAAGCTAAAAAAGTATTGAAGATCACCAGCGACATCATACGGAATATTATTCAGAATGCAGCCTTGATCGTACAGGTTCAGAACTGGGGCATCAGCAGAAAGGATGACTATAAAAAATTTCTGGAATTGTTCCTGAAATGTGAGGATCTGGGGGAGGCCCATAAATTATCGGCTCATGTTTTCGGAGTGCAGCAGATCGAACATTACAAAACAAATCTTCCGAGAGAAGAGGACAGCATTAATAACAGTGTTTATCAGGAAGACCCGGCAATGTTTTTACTGAAACCTCACACAAGAGGGTATCGTGAGAGAAAAGACAGAACCGGATTTACCGATAAATCACTGGAGAAAATGGCACAGCGGGAAAGCTTTCTGCGTCAGGCACAGAAGCAGAAGGAAGTGGTACTACGGTATATCAGGGAGCAAAAAATCCGCTTTGCGGAGATTGACGAAGTGATTTCCGAAGATACAAGAGCCATTTTCCTACAGTGGATCGCGCAGGCCAATATGAGCTCGGAGAAAACAGGCCGGACCGAATACGGACAGGAGTATTACCTAAGAAAAAAGGAAGGCAGCTGTGTTCTGAAATGCGAAGATGGCGACTTGAAAATGCCGGATTATACATTGGAGTTTAAATAAAAATGAATGAAATCAGAACCTTAATGGAAAAATTCTGGATCTGCCGGGACAGTGACAAGGAGACTTTCTATAAAGTAAAACGGGATATTCCGAATTTTCAGCGATTTATCAGAGAACAACTGGGATGGAAACTGATACATACAGAGAAGCTGTTAAAACTGGAAAAGAGACCGGCCCATGCGGAAGCATTTATGGGAATCAATGAATTTACGGACATCCGGGATTATTGCATACTGTGTGTGGTGTTGATGTATCTGGAGGATGCCGAGGAAGGCAGACAGTTCCTGCTGTCGGAATTGATCGACTATGTGGAGACGCAGCTGAAAAATTACATGCCGGTGGACTGGACTTCTTTTACACAGAGGAAATCACTGGTACGGGTATTGCAGTATATGGAGCGGCTGCAGATGCTCCGGGTATACGAAGGGAAAAGTGAAACCTTCAGTCAGGAAGCCGGACAGGAAGTACTGTATGAAAATACAGGATATTCCAAATATTTCACCAGCAGCTTTACTACGGATATATCAGGATATGAATCCTGGAAGGATTTTGAAAAGACAGATTTCGAAGAATTTGAGGAAAACAGAGGAAGTCTGCGTATTAACCGTGTATACAGACAACTGGCAGTATGTCCGGCATTTTACTGGACAGGAACGGAGGATGCGGATGCATTGTATTTAAAGAACCAAAGGCAGTGGGTCGGCAGATATCTGCGGGAAAACATGGGAGGAAATCTGGAAATCTACCGGAATGCAGCATTTTTTACTTTGGAAGCAGACGATTGCTACGGAACCGTACATCCCCGGGATGCCCAGATTTCGGAAAGCGTGTTACTGATCTGTGCAGAGATACAGAGGCGGTTGGAAGAAGGAAACATAGAATTACAGGAAGACGAATGTATTGCCATGTCCGAATCGACATTCAGGGATATCATCGTGAGCAGCAGACGTAAATGGAAGGTTACATGGAGCAAGGAATACGGCGAAATGGATGAAGACAGACTTGTGGAAACCATTTTGAAGTATATGGAAGACTGGATGATGGCTGATCGCAGGGAGAATCAGATTGTGATATTGCCGGCAGCAGGGAGACTGGCAGGGCAGTACCCGGCGGACTACAAAGGAGGCGGAGAAGAATGAGTGAACGTTGGAAAATGAACCGGATCGGTTTTGTGAATTTCTGGTTGTATGATGAAGAGGACTTTGAATTTGAGGATGGAAAACTCCTTCTCCGAGGACAGAATGGATCCGGGAAATCTATTACGACACAGAGCTTTATCCCGTTTGTACTGGATGGAGACCGTACCCCCAGCCGTCTGGATCCTTTTGGCTCCAGTGACCGTCGGATGGAATATTATTTTCTGGGAGAAGAGGGCAAGGAGGAGTCTACAGGCTATCTGTTTCTGGAATTTTGGAAAGAGGATTCCGGAGAATATCGCACCATAGGAATCGGTCAGAAGGCAAAACGCGGGAAACCGATGGATTTCTGGGGATTCGTGATTCTGGACGGACGCAGGGTAGGATATGATCTGTGGCTGTATAAGGAAGTGGGATCAAATAAAATTCCCCGGGATAAGCGGGAGATGAAGGCGGAACTGGGGGAGGACAACTTTTTCACAGACAGTCCGTCGGAATACAAAAAGCATGTCAACCAATATATTTTCGGTTTCCGAAAAGAAGATCAGTATGAGCAGTTCATTAAACTGCTGGTGAAGGTGCGCGCTCCCAAACTTTCAAAAGAGTTTAAACCGACCAAAGTGTATGATATTCTGAATGATTCCTTGCAGACGTTGACGGACGAAGATCTGCGGCCTATGGTAGATGCCATGGAAAAAATGGACGAGATCCAGGACAGCCTGGAGATGCTCAACCGCGCCTTTGATGATGTGAAGATCATCCGCAACGAATATACCCGATATAACCAATATATGCTTGCGAAGAAAGCGCAGGGTTATCTGGGCAAGAAGCAGGAAGTGGAGAAAGAACAGGCAATACTGGCAGATCAGGAACAGCGGCAGAGCGAGGCATTGGAAGAACAGAACCGGGCAGTGCAGGATATGGAGAGACTTACAGCAGAGAAAAAGTTGAAAGAAACGGAACGCAACGCTCTTCTGGATCCGGAACTCGAAGATGCGGACCGGAAACTGGAAAAATTAAAGGCAGAACATCAGGAGGCTGTGGATGGAGAGCAACGCTGGGAGAAAAAGATCGAAGATGGAAGAGAGCGGATCCGTGAAGAAGAGATTACTGTGAAAAAGCTGGAGGAACAGCTGGAACTGCGTCGTGATACTTTAAAGGAAAAGCGGGAAGAGCTGGAAGAACAACAGGAAATTCTGCAATGGGAACATCATGAGAAGGCAAAAGAGAAAATCGGACTGGAGGAATATGAAGAAAGAGACGAGATTGCGGAGCATCTGCAAATATGGAAAAATCAGCTGACGGCAGGAAGAACAGCACTCAGTCAATATGAATTGATAGCCGGACAATACGAGGAATCCGTCAGCCGACTGGAGGAGACGAAGAAGAAAAAAGCAGAGGAAGAGCAACGGCTGGAGATGGCAGAAGAACAGGTGGCCGACAGAATCGATGCATGGATCACGGAAGTCTTTCATAGAGCGGAAACATCTGCAGAATGGCATCCGGAACGTGAGGTTCTCCTGCAGGCGGAGCAGAAAGCAAGACAATACGATACCGTAGCGGATGGCGTGGAGATACAGAGGGATTTCCGCGCAGATTATGAAAGACAGCGTCAGCAGCTTGCAGACGCAAAGAATGAGAAACAGTATCAGAGGGAAATTCAGGAAGGAATCCTGAAAGATGTCCGGGAACAGCTTGAAAAGGTGAAGGAACAGCAGGAGCTGGAGCCGGAACGGGATGAGACAGTCGAAAAATCCAGAGCATCCCTGGCACAGGCAGGAATCACAGCCATTCCGTTCTACAGAACGGTAGAGTTTGCCACGGATCTGGAAGAGAGTGCCTGTGCAAGACTGGAAGCACAATTGCAAATGACCGGAATGCTGGATGCGTTGGTGGTGACGAAGGAAGACTTTGCGAAAATAAAAGCAGACCATCCCAAGTTCCTGGATGTTGTTCTGCAGACGGACGGGCCGGGCGACAGCCACTTTTCAGGACTGACAGTCAGCGACGATCTGCCACAGGAATTAAGAACTCCGGTATTGGAAATCCTCAGCAATATTTATGAAGAGGAAGGAAAGGCACAGGGAATCTGCTTTGGCACAGACGGTAGTTTCCGGCAGGGAATCTTAGCCGGTAAAGCAGACAAGCAGGCGGCAGAATATGTGGGATATCTGGCGAGAAAACGGAGAAAAGAGCAAAAGATCCGGGAACTGCAGGAACAGATAGAAAGTATCAGCAAGACCATAGGAGAGTGGAACACCGGAATTGCACAACTGCAGGGACGTATGGACAGATTACAGGTGGAATATCAGGAGATTCCTGACTTTTCTGAGATTCAGATCGCATTGTCGGAGAAACGGGAGTTGGAACGTATTCTGGAGACATTGGAAAACGAATATCTGAAACAACAGGATCAGGAACACAGACTTTCCGAGCAGAAGAACCGGCAATATCAGGAGGTATTGAAAGCTTGTAAAATGCTGCCCTATAGCAGAACAGTGGCGGCTTATGAGGAAGCCTGCGATGTGGCAGAAGAATACGGAAGGATATGGCAGAGCGCAAGGCAGGAACTGTTGCATATACAGGCAGAACAGATCAGCTGTCTGGACAGAAAAGAACGGATAGAGCAATATCAGGAGAATCTGGAGGAAGCATTTACGGAAAAAAGAACTTACAGTACCCGTGCAAAGGCCTGCGAGATCCAGATCCGCCAACTGGAAGAGTATCTGAAGAGTCCGGAATTGCTGGAAAAGGCAAACCGGCTGAAACGTTTGAAGGATGAGCTTGCGCAGATCGACAAGGAACTGGAGGACCTGAAGCTTCTGGGAGCCACCCTCAAAGAGAGGTTACAGACATTACAGAAAGAACTACCGGAACAAAAAGAAAAGCTGCAACAGTACATTATAGAAGAAACTACGCTCAGAAACTATTTTGAAGAGGAACTGGATCTGAAACTGATTCTGAACCGGGAAGGACGGACGGTCTATGAATGTGCCAGAGAAGCCGTGAAAATATTGCGGGAAAGCGACAAGAACAGAGAACCCGGAGAACTGCTACAGGCATTGCATACAGTATATCTGAAGCATAACGGAAGTCTTGCAAGCTACGGAACTTCCATGGAAGAATGCTTCGGTGATACTGGGGACATCGATGCTGTGCGTAAACGGGTACGCATTATCTCTACCTGGAACGGAAAAAAGGTATATCTGGAGGAATTTTACAATATCCTGAAGACTGCAATCGAAGAGACGGAATTGCTGATACAGAAAAAGGATCGGGAACTTTTTGAAGATATTTTATCCCAGACGATCAGTCAGCAGCTTACAGACCGCATAGCAGAGAGTAGAAGGTGGGCAAAAGACATGTCAAAGCTCATGCAGGAGATTGATACCTCCATGGGACTTCGTTTTTCTCTGGAATGGAAACCTTGCAAAGCTGACAACGACAAAGAACTGGATACAGCGGATCTGGAGCAGATTCTTCTACGTGACCGGGAACTGCTTACCCTGGATGACATTGAGAAAGTTGCGGGACATTTCCGCAGCAAGATACGTATAGAAAAGGCGAAACTGGAAGAGACGGGAACGATCATCAATTACATGGAACTGGTAAGAGATGCCCTGGATTACCGGAAATGGTTTGAATTTCAGATGTTTTTCCGGCGCGGCGAAGAGACGAAGAAGCCGCTGACAAATGCCGCATTTAACCGTTTCAGCGGAGGCGAAAAAGCAATGGCCATGTATGTGCCGTTGTTCGGAGCGGTAAATGCACAATACAAAAAGGCGGACAATAAAGATCATCCCAGAATTATTGCACTGGATGAGGCATTTGCCGGTGTTGATGACAAAAATATCAAAAGTATGTTTGAACTGGTTCATAAGCTGGATTTCGACTATATCATGAATTCTCAGGCACTGTGGGGTTGCTTTGAGACGGTCAAAGGCCTTCGGATTGCGGAACTGCATCGTCCGGAGAACTCCCAGGTGGTATCGGTGATCCGGTATACATGGAACGGACATGAGAGGATTTTAGATGAACAATAATGAAGCATGTGCGGAATATTTTAGAGGAAATCCTGCGTACCGGAGATGTTTTTCGGAATTTGAAAAGAAGTGGAAAGCCTATGGAAGGGCAGCAGGGATCGTTACACTGAAAAATACTTCCGAAGAAGAGCGGAGAGCCATCGGCGGGATACTTGGAAAGACATTTTATGAAGATACCATACGTTTTCCTTTTGCGGAATTTGAAAAGGGATTGCAATACACAAAATTTGCTCCTGTGGATTTTGAACAAGTACTGGAAGCATATTTCGGCAGAAAAATGTTGACCACACAGGAGAGACAGAAGGAGGCAGAGCGGGGAAAGGCAGACTTTTTTGAAACGGTGGAGGGTTATCTGGCAGAGGGCACAGGTCCGGATTCCGTTGCGGTCTCCTGGTTACAGGATATGTTTTCTCAAAAAAAGTATGGCTATCAGACAGTAATCAGAGAATATGGAAGGGACAGAGAAAAGACAGAAAAACTGTTGAAAACTGTGGGAAAGGCGCTCCTTTTGCTGGAAGATATTCGAAAGACGGAAGAGGAATATCCACTGGCGGTATTTTCCGCGGAAGTATCCGGAAATCCTCATTATTTTGATCAGGGAACAACCGCCGGGCAATTATTGATTTATGGAATGTGCTACGCCACGGAGAAATGCTATCCGGAGAATGCTCATCAGTGGAGAGAGTTATTGCTGTCCAACGGAATTGTACCGGATAATATTTCTTCTATCGTGCATATCTATGGATTGCGATTACAGGTTGCTGGTGACTGGCACCCGGCATACGACGCTTTTTGCAGACGACAGGAGTCCTGTGCGGTCACTATGGAAAATCTGCAGGAGCTGACAGCGGTACAACCAACAGGAGACAAGGTTTACATTGTAGAAAATGAGATGGTGTTCAGCTACCTGCTGAAGCATCTGGAACAAAAGAATGTGACGTTACTATGTACTTCCGGTCAGCTGCGGAGCGCCGCTGTGAAACTGATTCCCTTTCTACTGAATAGTGGAGCGGATATCTATTATAGCGGAGACATCGATCCAGACGGGATCCGGATTGCCGACAGACTCTGGAGAAAATACGGGGACCGGATTCATGTGTGGAGAATGTCGGAAGAGGATTATACGAAAAGTCTTTCGGAAGAAGAGATTGGGAAAATATCCATGAAAAAACTGGATGCTGTAGAGAATCCTGTTCTACGTGAGACAGCAAGAGAGGTAAGAAAGAAGAAAAAGGCGGGGTATCAGGAGAATATATTAAAAGATCTGTTGGAAGATATGAATAGCATGGGAAAATGATTAAAGTGCAAATAGCGCATCTCATCGGTCGGTTTTGCGGAGCAAAACGGTCGCGATGCGTAGCGAGCGGTCGGACGTAGTCCGCTTTTAATTAATAAAACTATCCTTCATAATTACAGTAGCTACTATTAGGTAGTGAATACATTATGAAGGAGCTTCATGGACAGGGAGAAGCGATGGATACTTTCTCCTGCATATGATCTCATGTATTCCAATTCTATTGGTGGAGAGCATGCAACAACAGTAAATGGAAATGGTGTAGATCCGGGAATGGAGGATCTTCTTTCGGTAGCGAAAAAGATAGGCATTGTAATGACAAAGGCAAGACAACACGACAGAACCTATGGCGCCATACGGGCCCGGCTGAAAAAACAGGGACTGATGGAATAATTCTGGTGAATAATTGCAGAAAGAGGCGAGAAAATATGAAACTGTGGCTGGATGACCTTCGCCCGGTGCCCTACGGGTACGAGGGCGCAAAGTCGGTAAATGAGGCAAAACAACTGATCCGGGAAGCCGAGCATAACGGGATCGAAATAGAGGTTCTGGATCTGGACCATGATCTGGGAGAGTATGCGGATCAGGGCGGGGATGCCATCCGGCTGCTGGACTGGCTGGCAGAACGGGAGACGTTCTATCCGGTGGAGATCCACACATCGAATCCGGTGGGCAGAGCCAATATGGAGCGGATTCTGGCCAGATATTGGGGAGAACAGTACTGGTAAACAAATGTTAACCAACAAAGAAATGGGTTGACAATCGAAAGCTGCCATGCTATTCTGACATAGGTTTCTACAAAAGACAAATGACAGAAAGGCATGGTTTTTATTATGACAACACAGACAACAACACGAAGCAAGACTTATGACATGGTGTACATTGCAGTATTTGCGGTTCTGATCGCGATCTGCTCCTGGATCTCCATCCCGATGACTGTTCCCTTTACCTTACAGACCTTCGCAGTATTTCTGGCAGTAGGCGTGCTGGGCGGTAAGAGAGGAAGTCTTGCGGTATTGATCTATATTTTGCTGGGTGCGGTAGGTATCCCCGTATTTGCCGGATTTTCCGGTGGTATCGGCATCCTTCTGGGCAACACCGGCGGTTACATTATCGGATTCTTATTCTCCGCACTGTTAATGTGGCTGATCGAGAAGTTCTTCGGACGTAAGACTTGGGTGCTGGGCGTATCCATGGTGCTGGGACTGATCGTCTGCTATGCAATTGGAACTGTATGGTTCATGGTGGTATACGCACAGAACGCCGGTGCAGTCGGTCTGGCTACCGTTCTGGGATGGTGTGTCATTCCCTTCATCATTCCGGATCTGGTGAAGATCGCCCTGGCACTGACCCTGAGCAAGAGACTGGCGAAGGTTCTGAAGATGAACAGACAGGATTAAATGACAGGCTGGACATGGAAGAGACAACAACTTATCGGATCCGCCCGCATCATGGAATGTGCCTTTATTTCTTCGAGGGGAAGGGATACAGTGACGGATTCACCGCCCACATGGCGGAAGTAAAGAACTGGCTGCTGGGAGAAAAGGGACCGGCATCCCTGCAGCTTATAGGGGAGACGGATGAGATCTGCAGCGCCTGCCCCCATAACAGGAGCGGCAGATGCGAAGCCGCAGAAAAGGTAAACCGTTACGACAACGGTGTGCTACAATATACCGGCTTGCGGGAAGGACAGGAACTTACTTTTTCCGAATTCGAAAAAATCGTTGAGGACAAAATTCTCCGGCCGGGCAACGGCAGAGCAATCTGCGGTGACTGCCAGTGGAGAGAGATCTGCCATAAATAATATAGAAGAATACACAGGAAACAGCGCACCTTCCCCGGGGTGCGCTGTTTGCGTAATGGCCTACCTCACGAAGAGGTAAGCGGTATATCCAAGATACAGAAGCACGCACGCAGCCCCCTCACTGCGGGTCATGCGTCTGCCGGTACGGGCAAACAGGAAAAGCAAAATGGCGCTGGCCAGGAGCAGAATCGTGTCGATGACGGATTCACCGAGGACATTCAGCGGGCAGATGGCAGCGGACATTCCGAGGATAAACAGGATGTTGAACAGGTTGGAGCCGATGGCGTTGCCGAGGGCCAGTCCGCTGTCTCCCTTTCTTGTGGCAACGATGGAGGTCACCAGTTCCGGCAAGGAGGTGCCGATGGCGATGATAGTCAGTCCGATGAAGTTCTGGCTGACACCGAAATTCGTGGCGATGATGCAGGCTTTGTCCACCACCAGATCCCCGCCGAAGATAACGGCGGCCAGCC
>OIZA01000067.1_pt1 | contig 65785 bp, 76 predicted proteins | sample 1588381 | NCBI WGS metagenome assembly OIZA01 (sample SAMN03283277) | human gut metagenome | biome: human-associated habitat; material: feces | host: Homo sapiens | place: Peru | collected 2012 | reverse complement strand
CGACTCTGCTAAGATTGGCTCATCGGGCGACTCTGCTAAGATTGGCTCATCGGGCGACTCTGCTCAGATTGGCTCATCGGGCGACTCTGCTAAGATTGGCTCATCGGGCTACTCTGCTCAGATTGGCTCATCGGGCGACTCTGCTAAGATTGGCTCATCGGGCGACTCTGCTAAGATTGGCTCATCGGGCTACTCTGCTCAGATTGGCTCATCGGGCGACTCTGCTAAGATTGGCTCATCGGGCGACTCTGCTAAGATTGGCTCATCGGGCTACTCTGCTCAGATTGGCTCATCGGGCGACTCTGCTCAGATTGGCTCATCGGGCGACTCTGCTCAGATTAATAGCACTGGAGAAGATTCCGTTATCATGTGTGCTGGCAACAGTTCAATAGCGAAAGCAAAGGTAGGCTCATGGATAACTCTGGCAGAATGGAAATGGAGCGATGAAAAGAAACGTGATGTTCCAGTATGTGTTAAGACTGAGTACGTTGATGGAGAGAATATCAAGGCTGATACTTGGTATCAACTTAAAAACGGAAAGTTTGTTGAAGTTAATGAGTAACTAACCACCCTCTCCTTGGCAACAGGGAGAGGGTAAAAAGAAGAAAATATGGACTTAGTAATAACAATATTAGGTTGGATTGCATTAGGGGTTATATCTGCTTATCTATTAGCAATAGTAGGTAAAATAATCTTTGATGCTGCAACCGCTGATTATAAGTTATATAAGCATGTAAGATTGTGTCGCAAGAGATTGCTAAAACAGCGATATGAAGATTATGCTTGGCTATTACTCCAGTTAGAGAAAGATACGGAAGTTTTCAATCTTACTCATGATACAAGAGATTGGACTTTTGAAGATTGGAGAACATTTTATCTTAAAAAGGCAAAGGAGAATAAGAAATGAACAAAGAAAAAACAAAATCAGCTATTGAAAATACTATTCGTTATATGAATGGTAACTATTATTCAAAATTTAAAGAAAAAATGATTGTTGGTTACTTGGAAGGAGCACTTAAAGAGTTGGAGGGTTGAGTATGAACAAATATGCTTTTTATAATAGTATCTTCTATACTGGAATGATAATGCTTCTTTCAATACTTATCTATCTCGCATACATAAATATATCTTTAGAATTTGGAATACTTATTTTTGCATTAGCGATGGCATGTTATGGGCTATATAAAAGAAGTGAACAGGAAGTAGATACTGAATTTGTAAAGGATTCCATCAATAAAGCCATATTTCTACTTAATGGCAAGAAAGATGCAGCACTCGCTTGGGATGGAAATCTTACTGAGTTAGAACGGATATTATATGAATTAAAAGAAACGTTGAACGAAAATAAATAAATGGAGGAATAGTTATGGCATTTGTAGCAGTTAACGAAAATGGTGACGAATACATCTATGAAGCAATGCCTGAAAGATGTTTTGGTTGGCAATGGGTTCCGACATTCTGTGAGTGCCAAGACAGAATATATGACTCTATCAAACTCCCAAAGGGCAGCATCAAGAAGCTCATCGGAAGAAAACTTACTTGGAAAGATGAGCCAGTCAAACTTAAATAATTGTAGCTTATGAAAATAGAAGATATTAAGTTCAAGGCTAAGAAACTCAATTCATGTGAATGGGTTGAAGGTGATTTAGTGCATCTTGGAAATAGAGTATGTATAGGAGGAGACCACCTAAAAGATGGTATAGCAGACGTTGACCCTTCTACAGTCTGCCAGTACACAGGACTGAAAGATTGTGAGGGTAATGAAATCTGGGAAGGTGATATAGTAGAACGTGAGATATATGACCTATTTAAGGGTTCCTCCAAGGTAAAAGCAGTAATCGAATATATGGACGGAGCATTTGTTGCTATTACTGATGGAATACCTTATTCTTTATACTTTAAGTATATTAAGGTCATTGACAATAAATTCGATAAGGAGAAGTAGCGTATGAAGATTAGATTGGCGAAGAAGATAATGAATGCAGATACTTATGCTGATTATCCAAGTAAACACCCTTCTCCTTACTGGAAAACTAAGTTTAAGGAAGCTTATAACGAGTATGGTTGTGTTATGTTCTGTGAAAATTCGAGCAAGTGTAAATACCGCAACAAGTTCGACCATCGTATCAAAAAGGCGATAAGTTTAACAAAATAAATAGAGTATGAAAATAAAATTATTCAAGAAGATAAAGCACTTTGTTCTGAAAGCATTAAAGACTATAGGGATTGCTTTTATCCTTATTCTCATAGCAGACATATTCTCTCTTATTTGGAATGGAGGGCATACTTATGAAGTATATAAAACTGGTCCTTTGTTTTTGTCAGACCTGCACGATGAAGGTTTTTATACATTCTTTTCAATAATGATTATTTCTATCATTATTTGCTATCTCATAGATTTAGATAATAAAAATAAAAACTAAAAAGTAAGTAACTATGAATAAAACAGATTTACATTCATCATTACTCTTCCTGATGCTTAAACTGGAAGAGGCAAAGAGCAACCCGATGTTAGACAAGAACTTTGTCTTGGCATTAACGGAAGTGCTCAGATATTTCCGTGATAACGGAGAGCTGACGAAAGCCTACGAAAGCCAAAAGGATACTTTTATTGACCTTACTAAAGGTAATTGGGCGAAATGGATAATGGAAATTCTTGCATCTAAAACACAAGAAGACGGAGTTGATGTAGAATTACCAAACATTGATGCCTTAATAAAGGAATGCACTTCTGATGAGTACATCGAAAAGAAAATCAAGGATATTCTTGGCGATGATATGGCAGACGGAAAAACAAAGAATACAAACAAATAATTTAGCAATGAAATATCCAAAATTTAACGTCAACGAATTTATCGGTGGGCATTTCGAGTACACCACTCCCTGCCCATTCGGCATATACGGCAAGTACACCAACGAAATCCTATACGTAGGTAGCCTTGCTTGCCAGCGATGCGAATACTTCCGAGGCATCAACAAAGAAGACAGCATCGTATCTTGTGGAATCGAATAGTTTTAAGAGTGCAGCCTATCTGCATTCTTCTTAATATTTAATCAAATTTAATATATGAATACAAAGAAAATCTCAATTATTCAGCGTATCAAGGAAAAGTTCCTTGGCAAGCAGTTCTTTATTGCAGTTATCGCCAACAAGGGAACCAGTTCCTACTTCGTCAACTCCACCATCTACCGCTCAGAGAAGGAGGTGAAGGCTTACAAGAAGTACATCACCACCGATGAGCGTATGAAACAGAGCTTCGATTTCGTAGGCTATTACGGTTTCCGTTCAAAGTTCGACTTCCGCATACCTCTCAGCGGAAAGCCAGTATCAGTAGAAGAGGCAAAGAAACTGGCTGAGAAGTAACATGGCTAAGATTAAAGACCTCACTGGGCAAAGGTTTGGCAGACTGGTAGTCTGCCGCCGAGCCCCTGCCGAAAAGGGAGCAAGAAACGGAGTCTACTGGATATGCAAGTGCGATTGTGGCAGAGGAAAGAAAATCCTCAGTTCCGCCCTGCTCTCAGGATTCACACGCTCTTGTGGTTGTCTCCGCAGCGAGAATGCCAAGAGAACCGTCCGACTGATGCAAGCCGTCAACAGAAAAAGACGTGAATCATCAACGGATAAAGTAAGTATTACATAAATTCATCGTATATTTGCAAAATGAAATTCAAGTATTTAATAGATAAAGTAAATGGTTTCAGACACCGCAACGATTTTGTGGTACTGGACGGAAGAGCCAACTCGGTCACGCTCTCCAAGGGCATCTACGACCACATCATGCGCAAGGAACGTTTAGACACCTCTATCTTCGTGTTCTGGTTATCTGACAGAGATACATACGGATTCTGCATGCGTGAGGACTGGGAATACCTTCGCAAAGCCAACACCGCCTTCGCACAGCTTCAATTCAATCAGAAGTATAAGAAGGTAGGTTTCAGAAGTGACTACCCTTCCATCACCGCCATCCTTGATAAGTACAACCTTCCGCTCAACAGAATGGTTCGCCTTACTTGCATCCCACGCAAGTCACAACAAGGAGAACCTTATTACGAAATCATGCGACCAAACTCAAATTTAAGCACATGGCAACAAGACAAGATGTAATATTTCAAGGCTTGACACACTCACCATCCGACTATAATTGTCAGGATGGTGAGTTGGCAACCTGCCTCAACCTCATCAACGAGGATGGGGCACTCCACCCTATCCACCAGCCAGTAGTAGCTGAGCCGAACATCACGCTGGATGCAGGGGACACCATCGAACTGGTGCATAAGGTCACACACGATGAAGCGATTCACTCCCACTACATCATCCGCAAATCAGATGATACTTGGTACTGGGCTGAGAAAGGTGGAGACGGAACCAAGAACACCATCAACCTCAACGGATTCCACGTCAATGCCGTCACAGCAGTAGGCAATATCCTCTGTTTTGTCGGTGTTTCAAAGACCATTTATGGTTATTGGATTCCTGCAAATGCCAGCTACACGATGTTCGCAAGAAACAATTTCGATTACGATATATCAGTAAGCATCAATAAAACGGAATCGTTCAGTAGTGTTGTTGCTGATTTAGCTGATGTATTTTGGGACTACTTCTCATGGTCAAGTTTTGGAAATAACAATGAAGGTAACCGCAGGGTGACAAATATACCAGCAGATAAAGTTCCGAAAGTTTTCTCTGCCATTGATGCAGAAAATAATCGCACACTAGCATCACTGGGTGATACGCATCAGAAATATAACACTTTTGCTGTTGTTGCAGTAAGACTATACGATGGTTCTTACTACAACATATCTAACATATTCCGCCTTAACGGAATATACAACACGATAGACGAAATTAACTTCAACGCTGACAACAAACAGATATATGTTAGCAATGCTGGCAGTCTGACTGCTTATGATATACAGATAACATTCGAGTCATTAGAGCAGATTTACGACCTCATTCAAGGTGTAGACGTATTCCTTACTAAAGGAAATCCTTTTGTTGATTTGTCTAAGCCAGTAGATACGTTTACCTTTACAGACGGAGACAAGCACAGACAAGGCAAGTTCTATCTTCCAAAAATGAGCGTATCTACAGCCAAGCAGGAGATTGACAATCTTGTCTTCTATCACTCCATCTTCATCAGCAAGACAGAACTCGGCAAGAAACATACCCTGAAAAGAGTTACAGAAGCAGAAGAGAGCATCCAGCTAGCCAATCTGTTCCGTTCTGATTTTGGCGGTACAACCGCCATCACCTACAACAACAGACTGCATATAGGAAACATCAATACAGGAGATATTAAACTCAAAAACACGTATACGTCAGGTAACGGAGTATTCGACAGGGAAGGTATCATCAAAGTAGAGACCCGTAATAATTCCATCCTCTGGAAAGGTATGCTATCCTACATAGATGAAACCATCTATTGTGTTCCTATCAACGATGTGCTACGTGTAAGTTATTACCGCCACCAACTTATAGAAGGTGGAATATACGAAAAGGCAATAGTAAATCCGCTATCTTCTGATTCTACTGCATTCTCGTTCTATATAGGTGAAGATACGAAAAACGGTATCACCTTTGAACTTCCATGGGCTGCATCAACAGAAGAAGAGTGGAATAAGGTTGTTGAAGAATATAAACAATATAACAAGAATCCATCTGTAGAAAACAGCCCTAACCTTCTAAAGGTAAGCGAAGCAGAGAACCCTCTTGTGTTCCCTGCCAAGAACTCTGTTCAGGTTGGTTCTTCTGTTATCAGCGCACTAGCCGCCAACACCCGACCAATCAGCGAAGGTCAGTTTGGTGATGCTCCTCTCTATGCCTTCACCGATGAAGGTGTGTGGGTACTGATGCTGAGTGATGAAGGTACTTATCAGACTCGCCAGCCAGCGCAGCGTGATATATGTTCTAACCCGAAGGGTATCTTGCAGATAGATGATGCAGTTCTGTTCCCTACAGAGCGAGGTATCATGATGCAGCAGGGCAGGGAATCTATATGTATCACCGATGTGCTCGATGATTATCCTTTCAATTTCCTCACGATATATTCCCACTCCGTCAAGGATAAAACCTATCCCAACAAACTCCTTGCGCTGGGTGGCATTCCTGAGGATGATGTGAAGTATGTCAAGTTCCGTAGATACCTCATTGAAGCTGATATGATTTACGATTATTACGATGCCCGAATCATCCTCTTCAATCCGAACTACTCCTACGCTTACGTTTACTCTTTGAAGAGTAAGATGTGGGGAACCATGCACAATGCGTTCAACAAGCGAGTCAACATCTATCCAGATGCCTACGCTACCGACAAGGAAGGAAAGATAATCAATGCTTACGTAAAGGAACCTACCGATAAGGTTTCCTATTTCCTCTGTAGCCGTCCGTTGACACTTGGACAGGAGATTCACAAAACCATGTTTAATTGCATCACAAGCGGATATTTCGGAGACTTCGGGGCAAACAAATGCGGCATGGTGCTATTCGGAAGCAACGACCTGATGCACTGGTTCTTCATTGGTTCATCTACCAATATGTTCCTCAGAAACCTTGTTGGGTCTCCATACAAGTATTTCCGAATCGCATTGATGGGCAGCTTGGATGCCAATGAGTCTATCAGCACGCTACACACCGATTTCCAACCAAGATTACAAAACAGACTTAGATAATTATGACAGAATATACATTATTAGAATTTGACTCACGGAAAGTTGAACTAGGTGCAGCCATTGGATATGAGAAAAATGGCAAGATTGAGATTTCAAACTTTGTGAGAATAGCAGATATAGGTGAAAGGAGCCAATACTACGGTTATGTTTCCTTTGGTGCTGGTTCTCCTTTATATGGTTTCACAAAGGAAGGTGAATGCTTTTCTTCATCAGAAATTAAAATAGCTGACTTGAAGATTGTCGACTCAACTATCACCCGAACCACTGGTACGAAAATCGTTAAGGAGACGGATTCCGATGGTTCAAGCCATGCCCGACCATACAACCCTGTCATCGCAGCAGCAGAAGGCGAGGAGACCAATGAAGGCGAAACCACGGAGCCTGACAATATCTTCTCCATCGCCACCCTACAGCCGAGAGAGGAAGTAGCCATGAGCTGTCTCAACGCAATGCTCAGCCACTACGATACTCCGCTCAACATAGACAACACCAAGATAAAGCAACTTGTAAGCAAGTCATTCTTGTTTGCTCAGGAGTTCATCAATCAGGCAGTACTCTATCGTGAGAAGGAGACAACATCTTCTACCGCAGAGAGCAACAAATACGCATCAATAGATGCCAACTCGCTCAGCAGCGACACTGATAAACTGCTCTACAACATAGCCACTGCCATCACCAACTTCATTGCTCAGGATAAGAACCAGTATGCCGAGCAGCAGAAGAATGGCTTGAAGGTCAACGCTGAGGTAAGCGGAACCATCACCACCAAGCAGGAAAGTGGCTCTACTGGAAATACAGAAAACGTATAAATTCTTTTATATATATCTTTCTTAAAAAAAGGGTAGCCGTCCGTGATGGATAGCTACCCTTGCTTTTTGCGTTAACCTAAAACGACTAATATACTAAAATGGATGCAATGCAATTCTTACTCTGCCAGCCGAGCGGTTGCTGGCATCCTTAATCTTCTGTTTCTTATCCTCAGCCAGTGCCCAGAACCTATCAGCACCGTCAGGAAAAACAATCATCAGCCATTCGTACATACACTGGTTCACAATGTAATCGTGAATATATACCGTCATGGTATGCACACTGGTTTTCGAGAATCCGTTTGGCATTCTCAGAGCCAAGTAATAGGCTTCCTCCTCGTTGGTAGGCGAACCGATGCACTCTGCCCACTCGTTCGAGTCAAAGCCGCCACCTAGCATTTCTACCTTGGTAAAGCGGAAAAGCATTTCCCTGCAATCCTCCACGGCTGAATCCAATATCCTAGCCAGTTTATCACGGTTGCCTTCCTCAGATACGTCAAACACATTCTTCAACTGCTTGGCATCCATACCCTTCTGACTGGCATAAGAGTCTGCAAAAGAAAAAGCCGTATTCTTGATGTCGTATACCAACTCCTTCTTTTCCAACTCTATCATCACTTTATATCCCTTATTGCAATGTTTCATATCCTACCCTCCTATCTTGTTGGCCTCTTACGCATATAGAGTATAGCATCCATCTTATCCAGCAAAGCGTTTGCCTTGCTGAGATATTCATTCGCCTTATCCTTATATACTAATAAGCACCATTCAGCTACTATCTTGTTTACTACATAGCTGATAGCCGTAGTCTCCAAGGTCTTCGCCAACGACTCCTTGAAAAGTGTGCTTACTCTCAGCCCGAAGATTTCCTCTTCGCCCGAATCACTCCTTTCTGTAGCAAGCACGCTCTCCAAGGCTGCTGAAACGTCACCGATGGCATCATGCCAAAAACCTTCCAGCATTTCCCTGTCCGCATCCGTCACAAACACTTGGTCATACAGACTCTTGCCGTTGGCATCCAAATTCTTTCCACCGAGGTAAGCCGTGGTCTTAGCCACCTCCTCATACACCTTATCTCTGTTGATTGATATTCGTATATCTCGCATTCTTGATTCTCCTATAAATGTTAAGCCCTAGCAATACCAGCAGCACGCAGGTAGCACCCATCGCCCATGCAGCATATTCCAATTCAAACTCCTCCCACTTTGTCAGCTTCCGCTCCACTGGGTAGGGAACCCTGATGGTATCAGCCCTTGCGATAAACCGAAAATCCTGCTGCTGATTGCTCTCCAAGTTCATCTTCTCCAGTTGGAAGAAGTCATAGATATATTCCCAATGCCATCGGTCGGTGAAGATGGTATCGCCCACTTGTCTTGTTGCCACACTATCCCTTACATAGATGCTGTCACGCTTAATGATGGAATCCCATCTAAGCACGTTCTGTTTGGTTTCAACCATGGAACTATCTGTTTCCTTGCTAGAAACACTTTGTTTCGTAGCGTGGAACGAAGACTTGCATCCTGTAAACAGAAACACCGCCAGCAGTCCAACGATAACCGCCAGTGCAAGTCTGCTCCACAACTGCTCATCATACCATCTTATCTTCATAAGCCAACCTATTTAGATTCCACTTCAAAAGCCGCCAAAGCCATCTTCAAGTACTTGCGTCTATGTTCCAAACCGTAAGTACCGCCATTGATGGTCTTGGTGATAGCAACGAAACTGCCACTATCAGCCAGTTTGTTCAAGCCGTGCTTCCACCACCACCACATGGCACTCTTGGTAGCGTATCTTGGCTGCTCCAGCAACTCAGGATGCTCCATAATATCGTCAGTCACCTCTCTGCTGTTCTGCAAAGCCTGATAGTTCGCCCTGCCAGTAATCTGAATCAAGCCCCTGCCACGATACTTATAGCCGTCACCATCTTTCAGGTTGCCGAGCATATTCTTCAACTTACCCACATCATACTTGTGGAAATAGTTCTTGTTGCCGAGTTCCTTGGTATATCTCAGTTCGCCACTCTCATGTGCAATCTGAGCCAAGAAATGAGCCATACGCTTAGGAGTGTCTATCTGATACGTATCGGCATAACCATTGATGTAAGGCAGAAAAGCATCCACCTTAGCCTTCGCATTCGGCATAATCGCCAAAATCTGTTCTCTTGTTACCCTCATATTATTTGCTTTCCTTTACTTGTTTCAACATATTTGCGAGTTCGTCCTTCACCTTACTCTCAAAGTTACCTAATTTGGTCTTAAAATAAATGTTTACTCCGAAGATAGCCCCAGAGTAAACCAACGCTTGGCTGATGTACCAGAGCACACCATCCGAAATAATATAGTTGTTCAGAAAGAATGATAGGAAGGCGAGGACGATGCCGCTCACTACCATTCCAATGGCTGTACCATATTGCAATCCTTCACGTACGTTTGGAGTCATAACTTATCTTTTTATACTATTAACATTAATAATATGCAAAGATAAGAAATGATTCCCAATTAGTTACTTTATCCGTTTATTGTGTGCCATATTTTGCTGGTAGGATGCAAGCAGTCAGGGTCTTGCAGATACTCGATAGCCATCAGCACCACCATTTCATTCAATTCCTCAGCATCCTTGCTATATCGCTCCAGCATCACATGATGGTCACTCCTCAGCAGATTCATAGTTACCGCCAAGTCATAGATGGTGTAATCAGAAATATCATCCTTATGTTTCTCGAAGGCATCCTTTATCTCATCATCCGAGAAGAAGGGAGCCATGTGCTTGGTTCCGTCAGCATCTTCATACCACATCTTGCAAATTGCATCATCGGCAAAGTGCTTATCAAAATGCTCTTCGCTCAGCACACCATACACCATCGCACAAAGATGATGCTCCTCCACATCACTCAACTTGCATGAGAGATACTTGCCGACTGCCTTAGCTACTGCCAACATCTGTTCAGGAGTCAACTCCTGCTGATACTTTTCTACGAAATCTACAAAATCCATAATATAAAAATTAAAAGTTTATGATGCTGCAAAGATACCAATATCTTAAACGCAGCACCATAAACTCGTAGATATTTCTGTAGCTATCTGAATATCAGATAAATACAGTTACGATAAAAACACTTCCTTTCTTTATTCGTCCTTAAATCTAGTTCTCTTCTCTCCACCCCTCGTCCAGATGTCGTTTTTCTTCCGTTTCGCCACCTTTCCGATAACGTCATTTTCGTAAAGTTCGGGCTTGTCTTCCCTCCCTTGGGTCTCCGTGGCAATACCACCATTCGGGTTGCCACCTTGGCTGGCATCAGGTTTCCCATTGCCATACCATTTCTTGTCACTTGGTTTGTCTGCAATCATAACTATAAACTATTAACTATAAACTATTAACTTGTTATGCCGCCAGCGGTGGATTCTGTCCATCAGGACTCACTCCCTGCCCGCTCATCATCTGCTGCAACATCGCCTGAGCCTTCGGATTGCTCTGTGATGCCTGAGCAACTTGGGCTTGAAGCTGAGGAGAGAATCCTTGTGGAGTCTCACCATTCTGAATGGCTTGCTGGTTGGATGCAACCGATTGCAGCAACTCCTCTCCAAATGGGAAATCTCCTACTTGCAGCAACTGCTCCAGCGTGATAGCCTGATTCTGCCACAAGGTCATAAGGAACTCATTCGCCATCTGTCTGTATACAGGAGTAACCGTACTTTCCGTGATGTTGATGTCAAACTCCACGTCTCTAATCTTCTTAGGGTCGTAGTGTACAATCTGTCCTGCCCTACCAACGATATTGAAGTTTCGAGCCACGTCATAGTACTGCTGCATATTCTTCACAGTCTTGTAAGCACCATCAATGATAAACTGGCTGAAGCTCTCCAAAATATCAAGCAGCGACATGGTAGCATTCTGTGTCTGCTGGGCATAAAGCGAACCGCTCGTACCCGATACTCCTGGTTTACCTTGCAGCGCACCATTCACTCCCGATATATCCTCGAAGAACTTCAACTGATAGCTGAGCAAGTCACCGATACCGATATTCGTAGAGTTGTTCGCCACTTGCTGAGGAACCTGACCGCTCTTATTTGGCTTGTATCTCACCACACCATTGAACCTACTCCACTCATCGCAGAAATCATCCCAACTCATATCATCAGGCAGACAATCCTCAGGACAGAGCAGCACACCCTTGGCACTCGCCCTCATGATGAAGTCATACATCGTGATAAGTCGGTTCACGTATCTCTGCTGGTCAATCACATCTTCCACGAAGCTGTGAATCTCACCATCAATAAACGGATAGAACTTAAAGCAATATGGATGCTCACCATGAGCATAAGGGGTCTCTCCTTCTCTCAGAATATCACCGAAAGGAGAAAGATAGTAGAAATGCCAGTAATCATCCATAAACCATTCGGCATCAATCAGAGGAATATCCTCTTCCATCATGCCAGCAGCCATACCTCGCCTGATTCTGTCTCTGTTCTCTGCATCTACAATATCAGCCTTATCCTCAATATCAATTTTGAAATCATCGCCATTGTTGTAGTCGTGGCATCGGTATCTCGGTTTACTCTCCTTGCGCCAAACCTCTATCACTCGGCAGAGTGAAGGGTTAGAAGGATTCATAAAGTCAATAGTCCTAGGGTCGAACTCACCGAATCGCTTGGTGCAATCAGCAATCACGAAATCACGGTTAGCTGCCAGTCTGTATATCTCCTTCAACTTCCTAGCTTCAGCAGGAGACTTGGCAAACTCTCTCAGCACGTTACCGATGGTAATATCATGCACCTCACCCAAGCAACTCACGTCCCAACCACGGAAATCCCTCATATTGTTATCTATGAAGAAATTGTTCGGATTCACGTAGTCCGTCCAGCAATCCAGCCTCCCCCTTCGCCATCCATACTTTTTCTTATAGATAGCAGCACCACTAATCAGGAACTCTTCCATGGTTCGGGCATCCAGTTCCGTCTCTCGGTTCAGTTGTCGGTTACATTGCAGCACCACGCTCATGGTCTCGCCATATCGTTTCTCATCCTTATCTCTAGCGTTGCATGTCGGTTCCTTGCTCTGAGAGCGATACACACCCAGCACATTCTTAACCAACCTACGGATAAGGTTGTTCTTCAATGGTTCGCTACCCTGCTCACGGATATAGTCTTCCTCCCTGATACGCTTTTTAAAGCCACACTTGCTTTTAAACTCAATGGTATCTCCCCACTGGTCTCCATAGCAGTATCGCTTGTTTCTCAGTCTTCGCTTTCGGAAGTTATCCATGTTGTTGTAATATCGCTGAGCCTCCAGCAAGATAGAGAAGGCACGCTCATAAGGTCGGTCAAAGCGTTTCATCGACTCCTTCACGCTATCCAGTTCATCCTTATCAATCACCTTGCTCAACGATAGCAATTTAGCTTTTTCTTTCTTCTTTGCCATAGTTATTGTGTTTCTGTAGGTTCAACAATATGAGCCAGCTTCCGAGCCACACCAAGCAATCCGCTTGCAGAATCGCTATCGCCAAGACTGACACAGACAAGATAGCCAGCCATATACACGATGGAATCCTTCAAGGTTTCAGGCAGCGTTATCTTCTCTTGGCTGATAATCGGCATACACACGCACGATAGCACCACCGTAGCCTTGTCGCTCCTGCTGGTATACAACTCCAAGAATCGCTCGCCATCGCTGTGAATCAACGCTGCAATAGGTCGCTCAGGATTCCCCCTTACTCCGAATCGGCTACCCTGCATCTTGTAGGCATCATCATCCTCGGTGATAACCTGAGCCGAGCGTTGCCAGTCACTAGCCTTCACGCTCAGCAGCCTAATCATGTCCGATGGAAGATACATGGTTCCCACATAAGCCCCATAAGACTCTTGCCAAGATACGTCAAGACCCTCGAATCGCTGACCATCCAGCATACTGGCAGGAGCATCCTTCAATATGATTCTTGCTGCATCTACTATCTTACTCTGAATCAACTCGCCCTGTGACAAGGTATCAGAATCGGTAGGAGTCAGCAAGCCCGAAGTCTCTTGGTTTCTGTCCAAGAGCACCTTCACTTCTTTCACCAGTTCAGATACAGCATACGTACTCATTACTCCAGTCCTTCTAGTTCAACACCCTTTTCCTTGGCAATAGCCAAGATGTCTTCCTTGGTCTTCATTTTAGAACGGCTCACACCATAGGTCTCAGCCAGATAGTCCTTGGCATCCTCTACGTCTGTCACTACGTGGGTCTTCTTCTCGTCAGCCACCTTCTTCTTGGTCTTGGCAGCAGCCTTCTTCTTTGCCTCAGCAGCTTCCTTCTTCTCGTCAATACTCTCCACCAAGAAGAACTTGTCATTAAACCAATAATGCGACTCGATAGCCTTCTGCACCTTAGGGTCTCTTGTCATATAAACACTACTGCCCATACTCTTACCCTCAAAGACAATGCGCATCCGCTCGTTACCTACCATAACGCTGAATGCCAAATCTGTTCCTGCTTGATATTTATTAAACATGATTATACCTTATTATATATGTGTTACTAAAAAAAAGGGATGGGGCTAGTGCCCACACCCCTCACTATTTAATGAATAATTTACAAATCTACTTGCTTTTAGGCAGCAGCCTTCACCTCTGCATCATCTGTCTGAGAAACCTCCTCAGGAATCTTGGCAAGGCGCATACGAGCATGTGCCTTAGGGTACTTCAAGTACAGACAAGCTACCTCCTGAATAACCACTGCATCGGTGTTACGGATGCCAGCCGCCTTCAAGTCGAGCACGTTTCGTGTCCAAGACAAGTGTACTCGCTTAACCAAGAACTCAGGGTCAAGGGCAAAGCCGCAGTCACTCATGCCGAAGAGGTCGAACAACTCAGAGTGAATCATCAGCACCTCACCAAAGTCAGTCTCCCAACTCTTGAACTTCAACTTCCAAATATCAACGGTGTCCTTCAAGCGGAACTTGTCGGAATCAATCTTGCTGAATGCGCTCACGAAGTCAGAACCAGCGATAATCACCTTGCGTTTGTTGCCGATACCAGTACCCACAAACAAGTCCTTGGAAATGTCAACCAACTCCAAGTCGGTAATCACTCGCTCATTCTTGTTGTAGCCCTTCTTAATATCATCAGCAGTAGCAACATGACCTACCTCAATGTCCTTACCAGCCATCCACCAGATACCCTTGGTAAACCACTGGGCAGAACCATTCTTAACCTCATGCTTGATGCAAGCCATATCACCGAAGAGATAAGTACCCTCCATGGCAAGACGCATATCATAGATGCTATCCTCCTCAATGTCCGAGAAGTCCCAATCCACTCGCTTGGCTGCAATCTTGTCGAAGGTACTCTGCTCAACCTGAATCATGAAGTTCTGACAATACTGGGTCTCAGATGCAGGAAGGTTGTTGAAACGACCCGTCTGAACGTCCATTTCACCACAACTCTTAGCCATACGGATAAGCTTCTGACCCTTCTTCAAGGCAGGAACACCGATAGCCTGCTTGTTAATCAACTTACCATTTACGGCATATACAATAGGGTAGCCCTCTGTGTCCTTACCGCAAACGCAAAGTTCCAAATCAGGAGTAGGAGCATCAGTAATGGTAGAATATGCAACACCCTTATAGTTGGTAATTGCCTTCACGCCTACCACTCGGATGGTATCATCCAGCGTAAACATGGTAGGGTCTTCTACCTTCAATACCATAGATGTACCAGTACTCTCCACCGTTGCTTCCTTCACGGTAGTCTTGATAGGACGTGTACCGATACTCCAATACTCAACTACAAATGAATTGGCAGACTTGGTTGTCGCATAGCGTGAAATCTGGTCAACTGGAGTAGCCATCGGGCGAATCTTGGTAATCTTCTCATCAATGTCGTTCAGGTAATACTCCGTGCCGTTCTCGTTATAGTGCTCACGACCCTGAGTCTCAGTCTTGATACCTTCACTCTGACGAGCCGCACCACCATTGCCAGCCTCACCAGCAGCAGGAGCACCACCAGCCTCGGCAGCAGCACCACTCTCGGTACTACCGCCATCAGGCAGATTTGCCGCCTCAGCCATGATAACCTGACCATTCACTCCAAAAATAACTGCCATAACCATCAGGAAGATGGAAAGCAGCCGATTAAATGTACTTTTCTTCATTGTTATTCTGAATATTAATTAAACATTATATATTATCTTTTCACCTTGTCGAATTATCTAATGTGTGTTCTCTTCTCGTTACCACGTTCCCAGACGTTACCCCTTCGTGATACCCTGCCCACAGCACCAAGGTCAGGCTGGTTATCCGTTGGCTTGGTCTCCGCATTGGCAGAATCAAGGTCGGCAGTACCATCACCCTTCTTGCGTAGCTGCAAGTTCTTGACGTGCTTGCTGTTCTTGCCACGAACCTCACCCTCATGTGCCGCATCAGCCACATCGGTATCATGGTTCTTAGCCTTGATGAAAGCAGTAATCATTTCCTCGGTAAACTTACCAGTCACCACATTGCGCATTGTCTGAAAGCACTGGTCAATGGCTTCATTCACAGCTTCCTCGCCATACTTCTCTTCCAACTTGTCGAATACTTCATAGCTGGATGGCATGTTCTTGTCATACTCCTCCTGCAATTTCTTGCCGTTGGCAGCATTCTGCAAGAACTCCGACTGAGCCGATGCAATCTCATCCGCATTGTCAGGGTCAGAGTAGTAGTCAATGGCATCCTCACCATGAGTACGAATCAACTCAGCGTAAGGACTCTTGCCAGCCTTCATCGCTTGAAGGAAGGTAGCCGCCTCAGGGTCACTACCCAGCCAATCGCCCATCGCCTTCTCGTTATCCTTGTAACCCTGCAAAGCCTTCTGGTCGGCATCATAATCATCATTGATTGCCCCATACATAGCCTCATCATCCGCATACTCCGTGTCAGGGTGGCGGGTCTTCAAACGCTCCAAAGCCAAGTCTCTCTTGGTCTTGGTGTCTTGCTGTTTTGCAGCACCAGCATTCTGCTCAATATTTGTATTTTCGTCCATATATATATGTGTAAATTTATAAATCAATGCCCAAAATTAATGCTTTTTTCCGATTTTCATCTTTTATCCGTTAATTTAATCTAATCGGATGCGACTAATTCAATACTTTTTTGTATATTTGCAGGGTCAGATATGAAATATAAGGATTCACGATGCTATTTTATACAGGAACGTGACGCTGATTTATTGAGGGCTTACAAAGAAATTATTAAGGTAAGAGACAATATCAGACTCTCAGAGATTGAGCAGAAGCTAGCCCAGTCTCCGAGCAGAAGATTTTGGGTTTCAGAAGACCGTGCTTATATAGTCATATTAGACTTACTGAAAGGAAAACCACTTGATAACATGATTCCTACCCGAAAGGAAATGTATCAGGAGATTTTCAGACGATTCCAGATTCATAAGAGTAATGAGCCATATCTCAGTAATATGGAAATCATCAAACGTGTATGTGCTGAAAAAGCACCCAGTTTCTACTTGACTCCTCAAAGCATACACGTAATTCTTAGCAGGGTGAGAAAGGAGGAGAAGCAAAGATGCTACGAGAGACGAAAGAAAAGATTGCGCTTTATGCTGGGTACATTATAATAATGTGTATCACTTTTCTAGGATATGATGGCATGGGTCTCTCAGACGGTTGTTCTATTCAGAACCGACTAAGCTACCCTTTCTTTCATCAGAACATCTTTCATGCAGCCATCAACCTTTACGTCTTCCATCAATGCTACCGAGCCATCCATTGCGGCATCGGTCACATGGTGGCATTCTATCTCATAGCCGTCAGCTATCCCTTCACCTCATCCCTACCAATCATCGGTCTCAGCGGCTTTATCTATGCTTACATGGGCTTTATCGCCCCCTACGTGGAGAATAAGGTAAGATACAATCTCACCATTCTCCTATATATCTGTGTTGGAATCTTCTTCCCTTGCATGGCAGTTGGAGTCCACATCTATTGCTATGTACTTGGTCTGTTGTGGGGATATTTAAATGCACCGCTATGCCAAGACAAGTAACCGCCACACAAGCCAAACTCACAGATGCTCTAGACAAACACGTATTGGGCATCCTGAAAGAGAACGAGAAACGCATCAAGGAAATCAACACACCCTTCAATCCTATCAAGGGTGAAGGTTGTGGAGACAAGCGATTTCTGCTCTTCCTTCCTGATTTCCCGATTCAGAGACAGCAGCTTCCTGTTTCGATGAAGAAAATTCCGCTCGTCAAGATGCTCATCGAACTGGGTAGCTGCAAGGCAGTAATCGAGGAACTGCACAAGGATATAGACGAGCCATACAACCTAGAGGAAGAAATGGAGCAACTGGTGGAGCAGTTCACTCGCATCAGGATGAAACACGACCCCTTCTTCTTTTTCGCCACGTTCATCTATATCAAACCGAAAGGTGGAGGTCTCCCCTTCCGCTTTGTGCTCAGAAGACCGCAGCGCAGACTGCTCAGGTGGCTGGAGGAGCGAAGAAAGAAAAATCGCCCTATCCGTCTCATCCTGCTGAAAGCCCGACAATGGGGAGGTTCTACGGTCATTCAGATGTACTTCCTCTGGCTGCAACTCATGTGGCAGAAGGGTCTCAACTCGCTGATTATTGCTCAGGTCAAGGACACCGCAGAAACCATCCGAGGCATGTTCGATGAAGCGTTGAAGGAATTTCCAACCAAGTTCCTGCACGAAATGGGCGAAGTATATTCTGATAGCGAGCCTAAGTTTGTTGGAGTTGGAACATCAGGAAACGTGAAGAAGGTTCCTCAGCGATTCTGCAAGATTAAAGTAGGTTCCATGCAGAAACCTACTTCTGCAAATGGTGAAGATTACAACCTCATCCACTGCTCCGAGGTAGGATTATGGGAGAAGACAGAAGGTAAGTCTCCTGAGGAGGTTATCCAGAATGCAACCAATGGTGTGCTCTACCGACCATACACGATGATTGTATATGAATCAACCGCCAATGGTACTGGAAACTTCTTCCATCAGGAGTGGCTGGCAGCAGAGAAAGGTGAATCTGTATTTGAGCCGTTCTTCGTTCCTTGGTTTGAGATTTACGACCTCTACCATCTTGACTTCGAGAGCAAGAAACAGAAAGAGGAGTTCGCCAAATGGCTATACGAAAACCGCAACAACACCAACACGATGTCGAATCGTGAGGAGCCAGTAACTTATCTTTGGAAGTTGTGGCAGATGGGAGCACCGTTGGAAGCTCTTAACTGGTATATCGTGGAACGCAAGAAGTTCACTGACCACGGAGATATGGCTAGCGGATTCCCTTCTGACCCAGTAGAGGCTTTCAAGCACTCAGGAGCCAAGGTATTTGCAGAAGAGAAAGTTGACCAGTTCAAGAAAGGTTGCAGAGCACCAAAATTCATCGGTGACGTATATGGGGATGGTTACAAGGGCAAGAAATGCCTACAGAATGTACGATTCTCGGAAGACAAGACTGGGCAGTTGTGGATATGGAGCAAGCCTGAGTACTTTGACGATTGCAAAGTAACCAACCGCTATCTGGTAGTAGTAGATATTGGTGGTAGAGGTAGCAAGGCAGACTGGTCTGTTATCTGTGTCTTCGACCGCTATTGGATGATGGAAGGTGGCAAGCCGTATGTGGTAGCCCAATGGTACGGACACATAGATATGGACTTGTTGGCATGGAAGGCTGCCCAGATAGCCAAGTACTACGATAATGCCCTCTTGGTAATTGAATCCAACACCTTAGAGACGAAAGACAAGGAGCACATCTTGGAAGGTGGTGACCAGTCTGAGTTCATCCTGAATCAAATCAAGGATGAGTACGATAACCTCTATGCACGCAAGCAGAGCGAAGCAGACATTAAGGAAGGTCTTCCACGTAAGTACGGATTCCATACCAATGTAGCAACCAAGCCAATGGTTATCTCAGTACTGGTTCAGGTAGTCAGAGAGCATCTATACGTTGAACGTGACCAGCGATGCCTAAATGAGTACCTTACCTATGAGCGTAAGAAGAACGGAGCATACGGAGCCATTGACGGTAAGCACGATGATTTGCTCATGACAAGAGCCATCGGACTCCATATCTGCTTCAACGAAATGGAAATGCCTAAGATGATACAGAATCAGGCAAGAGTAATGAGAAGAAAGGTTTCTGTTTCGGCAGCAACCATCATATAGTTTCAAATTAATAATTACGATTATGAAAGTAACAAAGATTATCAAGCGCATCAAGTGCGAAATCATGTACCGCCAAGCTACGGCTAAGGCAGACTACGCATCCAAGAAGAACCATGGTGAAATCTTCTACGTCCTTCCTACGCAGAAGGGAAACCTCATGATTATGAACCGCTCGCTATTCGAGGCATTCAAGAAGACCAAACTTGTAGACAACGACATGAAGGTCAGAGACCTCTTCAAGGATTGCGTCTACCATACCAACTGCAAGAGCAAGAAAGGCAAGGAAAGCCGCAAGCGCAAGTTCCTCCGCTGGAAGGGCTTAATCTAAAAAATATTCCACCTAAATAAACGGATAAAAGATAGGTATAGAAATTTCTGCCTATCTTTGCACTATTATTAATAATGTGTATCAAATATGATTTATAAAATTGTACAAGGCAACAGTTTCAAACTCCACATCTTGGTGCGGAAGATGGATATGTCTAAGGAGTTCAACCGCTTGGTTGACTTCGATATGACTCAGGCATCCGACATCAAGGTGGAACTGCAATGCTGTTTCGATGATTCCATCATCGTGCCAACGTCCATCGGTGGCATAGAGCATAATGTGCTGGTGTGCAATATCCCATCCACCCTTGACATCGGCAACTACAATATAGCCGTATCATGGAACTACGATGGTTATGCCATGAAGAGTGTGGAGCGAAACATCTTGCAGATTATTGAGACCAATCATAGGGTGAAGGTTCCTTGTGGAGTCTTCCAAGGCGAGACGGTTGGCATGTTCGACCTTCGATATTACATGGTCACCAAGAACCAATCAGACTGCACCTTTGTCTACTCATTGGATGATGTTACCCTCTCCTCTACTCCTGCCACATTGAAGTTGGGCGAGAAGTATGAAACAGTGCTGACTCCAGCAGAAGGTTTCAATCTCGGTTTGGTGAAGGTAGTCATGGACGGAACCGACATCACAAGAGAAGCCTACAAGGATGGCAAGATAGAGATTCCAGCCGTATCAGGCTACGTAAGCATCATGGCAAATGGCGACGATAACATCTACTATTACGGAGCCACCGCAGCCAAGAATATGTGCCAGTTCAACATGGAAGACCTCACCAAGGTAGTGGGCGACATCGTAGACAAGTCTATCAACATCACCACCACCAAGGAGAAACCATACATCTGGTTCGCCAGCCGTGTTCCAGTAGAGTTCTATCAGTCAGGACTCACCGCATCCCTCTACTCCACCAAGGTAGGCGACATCTACTATTATTGGACAGATGAGTTGAAAGCAGGAGAATATATATATAACGCAAAATTAAAGTAATATGGCAAAAGAAACCGTTTATAACAACACGCTCGTAAGTGGAGCAGCCGACGAGACCTTGACATACACCAGATATGTCAAGGATGAGAGTTCGGGTAAATCCACCAAGGAGCTTCTTGACGAGAAGGTCAACAAGACCGACCAACTCGGAACTACGCAGATTGCCGACAAAGCCGTTACTACAGAGAAATTGGAGAATGAATCGGTAACCACCGACAAACTGGATGCTGCATCCGTCACCACCGACAAGGTAGCAGATGCCAACATCACCACCTCCAAACTTGCCGACTCATCTGTAGAGACCGAAAAAATCAACAATAAGGCAGTAACCACGGATAAGTTGAATGATGGCGCAGTAGACAATTCCAAACTCTCCCCTAATGCGGTAACATCGGAAAAGATTAAGAATGAATCTATCATCACCGAGAAGCTGAACGACCGAGCCGTAACCACGGAGAAGGTAGAAGAGAAGGCTATCACCAATGCAAAGTTGGGCGACCAGTCAGTAGATGGCAGAGTAGTTCGTGAGGCATCCTTGGAGACCAAGCATTTCGCCAATGAGTCTGTAACCACAGAGAAGGTAGCAAGAAAATCTATCACCAAGGACAAACTTGCCGACAATTCAGTCGATGCTTCTCAGGTAGTAGATGGCAGCATCGGTAACGCCAAGTTGTCTCCCGATTCTGTAACTACCGAGAAAATCAAGGATGGCTCCGTCACAAACGAAAAGATAGCAGACAACACGCTAAGCATTGGAAAGTTCGACCCAGAGCTTCGTAAAACCATCCAAGCCGCCACTGGTCTCCCTGATGATTTAAATCAGATGATTCAAGATGTAGACAAGTCTATCAAACAGCTTCACGAGAAGGACACAGACCTCCAGTCTCAGATTGACGATAAGCAGCAGCAAATCACCGCCAATGATGATGATATTTCATTGTTGCAGACTCGCAGTACTCAGATGGAGGAAGCCATCAAGGGCATTTCCGCAAGTGGTGGTGCAAGCCAAGCCTCAGCAGTAACATACGAGAACACAGAGAGTGGACTTGATTCTGTCACTGCACAAGGAGCCATTGATGAACTTGCAAACAAAAAGTTCAACAAGGAAAATATTGCCCAAGAGTTCGGTGATTCAAAGGATAAAGTAGTCTCCCAGTTTGCTCTTCCATTCCGTGAGATTGAATCTCCAGAGTTCATCAAGGCAATAGTAGATGCAGAAGACCACTTCCTTTTGGGTATTCAGCTTGATGGTTCCATTGAGTGGGGTAAAGGTATTCCTGCACCTATCAGAGCAAAGTTACAGGAGATTATCAACCAGTGCCAGCAAGATAAGACAGATATTCTTGAATCTATTAATTCCGTCAAGGAAGAATTATCTGCAAACATCACCGCATTGCAGGAAGGAAAGGTTGATAAAGAAGAAGGCAAGTCTCTCATTGAAGATGAAGTAAAGGAGTGCTTTAGAATAATCGAGAATGAAGAGTTTATCAAGGCGATAGTAGATTCTGAGGATAAGGTTCTCTTTGGTTTCTACAGAGCAACTGGTAAGCCATACTACCCTCTCAATGAAATGTATCATGTGGAGCAGAATGAAGAGTTCTTCGCTCTTTGGCAGGATGCAGCTAATCATGTACTCCTTGGCATCCGAAGAGACGGACAAATCATTGGTGAAATCCATGCAGTCAATGCCTTGAAGCAAGTTATATCTCAGCTTCAATCAGACCTTGCATCATTGCAGGAGAAGGTAGATACAATAGATGTCTATCTCAAAGAGCTTCTTGATGTTTTCTCTTTACAGGATAACGAGGAATATCTTGCAGTTGAGCAAGATGCAGAAGGAAAGATTCTTTCTGCAACAAATCCTGATGGCAGTCACTATATCCACAATGCGAAGTCCGAAACTATTCCAACAGAATTTTCCCATATTGAAGACCCTGAAGGTAGAACGGAAATTACAATAGATGCAGAAGAAAAAGTAATGTCTTTCCGTGACTTACAAGGAAAGAAACATGAGTATGATATGGAAGTTACTAATCTTGATGTTTCAAACCTCAATCTTCAAGGCAATAGTGTGAATAATATTCAAGATGCTCTCAAAGCAAATGGCTTTGATGTAAAAACACCTGTTGATTGGAGTGAAAGTAGTTTCATTCAGATACCAGAGCCTCGATTTGCTATCATTAATGTTTCTAATATTGATTCCATGCCTACAACCAAGACTGATAACAAGAAGGCTTTCCTGGAGTTTTGGGATATGCATGGTAACTACTTTAAGAAGCGTGCCATTCTTAATGCACAAGGAAACTCTTCTTTGGGATTTATCAAGAAGAGTGTAGCTATCGACCTTTGCGATGATGAATGGATTGGTGATGAGACCCCGAAAGTAAGAATTGGTGAATGGGTTCCACAGGACAGCTTTCACATGAAAGCATATTATACTGATTTCTTCCGTGGTGTTGGTGCTGTATCTTACAAGCTATATGACCAAATTGTACGTACAAGGGGAAATATGTATGACAGACCTTGGAAGAAAGCGTTAGTTGAAATGAATAAAATCAGCTTTACTACCAAGAGTCTTGGTAATCCTCATGTAGGAGACTATTCTTTATTAACAGATACTGGAGCACGATGTTTTCCTGACGGATTCCCTTGTGCTGTTTACCTTAATGGTAAGTTCTATGGCATCTTCTCTTTTCAGCTAAAGAAGCATCGAGATAACTATCATCTGGACAAGAGTGTAGCAGAGAACATACATCTTGATGGAATATTAGGACATGCATCTTTCTTTGGAGGTAAGGATAACATAGATTGGAGTCAATTTGAAATACGTAACCCCAAGGGATTGTATGCTATTGGCGGTAACAAATATGATGCAGATATTAGACAAGAAGAGATTGCAGGACAAACAGAGGTCGATTCTTGGATAACATCAGGAACACTTCCTGATGGCACGGAAATATCATCAAAGATAAAGAAGAATCTTTTATTCACAGCTCAAGTTAAACAGATAATAGAGAACTTATCCGACTCTTTGCCAAAAGTGATAGAAGCAAAGGATAAATATGAGGGTACAAAGTCTGAAACAGATTTGCAAGCAATGAAAGTATTATTTGAAAAGTACTTCGATGTTGATAATTTAGTAGATTATGTAATTCTTTCAGACTTGATAAAAAACACGGACGGTTTTGAAAAAAATTGGCAATGGTTCTCTTATGATGGAGTAAAATTATATGTAGGTTTGTATGACTGTGACCAATCGTTTGGCTCTAATGACCATGGTTATTCTACATCAGAACCTCTTTCAACACATGTATCGTCATTTATAAAGCGTCCAGAGGGTTTTATTGTTAACTATTATCAAGAAGAATTAAGTAATAGGTATAAAGAATTGGCTGATAAAGGAATAATAAATGCAAATAATATATTTGGATTGTTGAAAGATTGGTGCCTTAGAATTGGAACAGACTTCTTTAAGGAAGAATACAGAAAATGGAATGATAGTCCTTGCATTGCTGATAGCATAGTTCGCTCTGAGTATTGGAACGTAGTTAAAGATACTAATGGCAATATTCAGACAAGTTTGTCTGAAACATTTGATGCAACAAAGGCATATAATGTCGGAGATAAAGTCTCGTTTGGCATGAATGAACAGATGGGATATTTTAATTTTGTTTGTATAAAAGCTACCGAACCATTAGCTGTAAATGAGCCTCATGAGGTCAGTATTTATAGTCCTATTAAGCAATACAAACATTGTGATAATATTTATAGGGTTGAGAAATGGATAGTCCAAAATTTGAAAAATATGGATATTCTTTACAACTATAGTAGATAATTTTAATAATATATTATATAATTATGAAAAAATGTTTTGTAACAAAATTAAAAAGCGTTGTTCAGAATGATAAGCGCTTAAGAATTGGAGAGTTAAGAATAAGTGTGAGTAGAGTAGATTCACCGTCGGAGGACACTCAGGGATTCGGTTTTGCATTCTCTAAAGACACCCAATTAGAGATTATTGGTGAAGGTTACTTTACTGATTCTACTCTTACGCAGAACAAGGGAAAAGTTATAACAGTGCCAGCCTACACTAACATAACAGATATTACTGATGTATATGTTAGTAATGGTGATTTTGAAGTTGCGATATTAGACAAATATGCCTTAACTTCGTTGATATTTTTTACAACAGGGCACACAAATAGTTCTATTGTTACAAACAGGACTATTGACATAGATTCTTTGAAGTATTCTCGTAGCTTGTTTGCTGTAAACCTAAAAAATGCCAATGCATTTGGTGACATTGCTGTGTTTAAGAATAAAACTTTTCTTAATAATGTAAGAATTAATTCAGATAAAGTCTATGGAGATATTGCATGTTTGTCTAACTTAACAGATTTGTCACAAGTAAATCTTTCTTCTTGCAAAATAAGTGGAGACATAAAAGCTTTAAATAGCAGCAAAAATATCCAAGTTGTTAATTTTTACAACACAGATGTTTATGGTGATATTAATGTGTTTACAGACAAATCACGTCTAGTCTCATGCAGCCTTTTATCTACAAAAGCTATTGGAGATATCTCGGCATTCTCTAGCAAGACATCTTTAAATGATTTCTCAGTTATGAATTGTACTGGAAACATAGATTCATTGCAAGGGGACGTAAAGCTTTTCAGTTTTGAGTCTAAAAATAGCTTGTTGAGTGGTGACTTGGCTAAGTTACCAGACTCTTGCTATTTTGCTAACTTCCAAGATGATAAGGGCAGTGTCTTTTCTTGGAGTTCAAGAAGCATCTCTGCTTATGTGCTTGGTATGTTTGGCAATCACAATATCGGCAATATTGACAAAATGCTTCAAGATAATGCTCAATGTGTTGCAAAGAGTGGTCTTTCAACTTTACAAAGAACAATTATGTGCGCAGGAACTCGCACATCTGCATCAGATACAGCTGTAGAAAAATTGCAGCAGAAGGACTATACAGTCTTAATCACTCCTGCATAAAGTATCGTAAGTATAACATCAAAATAAAGAAAGGAAACAAGACATGAATAAGTTAACAAAGAAGTATAAGGTAGTACATGAGGAAACCAAGATGGCGTTCCCTCTCACAGAAGAAGGTGACAATGCTGAGGTATTCCCATCAGTAGATGCCACCGCAGTAGAGTTTGACACATACTCAGAAGCCAAGGCTTACATTGATGCGCATAACTTGATGTATGAGGAGCCAAAGTATGGGGAGTAAACCGTATAGATAAAGAAGAAGGGAGTGTTGCTTAGCACTCCCTTTTCTTGTATTTCCTCTTCAAGTTTTTATTTTCCTATTTCAACTTAGGCAGACTATCATCATCTACTGTACCGGGTAGTTTAATCACCAAGCATTTATTTCCTGATTTTTCCTTTAAATAAGCATAGCACAATCCAATAATCGTAAAATCAGAAATTAAAAGAAATATATCCATAAAGATATAATCAGAAGCTGGTATTTTACCACAAATAATAACAAAAGTAGCAAATGCAACATCAAAGATGATGCAAATAAGTACCCCTATAGAATAAACTTTAATTTTCTTCTTCATAAGCTTGAATGTTTATTAGTGCAAAGATAACTAATTATTTCGGTTCGTCTCTATCAATTAACATTATTAACACTCGAAACATCAAAGAACTTCTCACACAAACTACCCATCATATAGCATGGTTCCTCGCTCAGCATATCTATTCCATCCTGCTCACAGATATGCGCTACCACATGAAGAAGCTCATGACCTATTGTGTTGATGATACTGCCATCAGATTCACACTCCCCAATGGCAAGCACACTCCTTCTTTCTGATAGATTGGAATAGGTAAGCCCCCTATCTCCACTCGATAAAGACAGATGCTTATATGCTTCCGATAACGGATTTCCGTTGCAGCCAATATCCGAAAGAGCATGGCATATCTCATCGGCATCAGGTGGCTGATAACCTATGAAACATACTATGCTCCAATCGTACTTCGGGAGTTCAATCACTCTTCTTATCATAACACATCTTCCCAAGGGATAGGCACACCATTATGGCAGCAGTCGGCATAGAATCGGTTGAAGATAAAACCATCCTTCTGGTCGGCATCATCCACCATATCCTTGATAAACTGGGCTAGCTGCTCCTCATCCTTGATGGAAGACTTGTAGAAGTCTGCCCTCGCCATATTAGCCACATATACATGGTCGTAGCCTATCTTATTCTTCACCTCAATTCCCTGACCGAGCAGAAGAGCATCCACCTTCTCCTTATCCCAAAACGAGATACTTACATCACGCTTGGTGGAAGGGTCATACTTATACATCTGCTTAACTGCCCACTCGCACATCTTCTTGCTGAAATGATAGCCGTTATATCTGAGATAGGAAACCATCCCCTCAGGTTTGAGGTCATACACATCCAATGGCATTCTGCATTTTCCCATATTGCTGAATATTAAAGGGAGTCTGGTTTCGACATAAATGTCACTACCAAAACTCCCAAGTTAAACACTAGCGACCGCCACCATTGTAGCCGCCACCACCTCTTTCACCATAGCGGTTCGGGTAGTTCCAATCATCGTTCACGTTGTTGAATCTACGTCTGTTCTCACGCTCTTCACGCTCCTCACGTTCTCTTCTCCAATCGTCACGATAATCAGGCATACGCTCACCCATACGCTCCTGCTTCATCTTTTTCAGACAAGACATAGCCTTGCTGCCAAAACCAAGCATGGATTCGATGTTGTCATACAAATCATCGAACTTATCTTCTGTAATCTCAATCATTACCATAATCTTCTTACCTTTATTAGTTCTTACTGAGCTTCAAGGCATCAGACAGAAGAGATTTGATTTCGGATAGCGTACCCTTCACTCCGTTCATGTCAGATTTCAGGTTACTGATGTCCTGCTCTTGCTGCTTATCCTTGGCAATCTGAGGATTGAGTTTGGCTATTATTTCATCACATGATTCCACTACTGCCTTATTGTAGTCAACACTCTCCAAGATACCCTTGGCTTGCCTGAGCATGGAATCAACCTCTGCGCACATGGCATCACGGCTATCGCTGACAACTACACCATTAGTTCCTGAGTTGGCTATCTGAGCCGTGGATGGCAGTTTCTCGAAGTTGAGTTGCTGTTCTCCAACCTTCACCTTTACATCAACCGTTGTGTCGAAGTTCGGCACTTGATTCGGGATGTAAGTTGTCGGGAACTTCTGCTGAGGGTCACTTACCGATATAACCTGACCGATTCTGAGAGTCGGTTTTTCTCCTCCCTTGTCTAATATGTAAAAAAGGGAATTTTGTCTTAAACCTTGAAACATTTTCTTTCTCTTTTATAGGGGCAGACATTGCTATCTGCCCCATTGTTAATACTCTGTTAGCCACCAGTTGGTTGCTGAAACCCAAGCAGTCGGATTGTTCCGCTCTTCTTGTTGATATAGGCTAGAGCTTCCGTAGTGCTTGAAAGACCCGCTCCAGTTACAGCAGAACCAGTATGGTCTACCACGGAAGACTTAGTTGTGCCAGCCGTTGTTGTTCCACTTGTAGTTCCGCTAGTAGTACTGATGGTTGTTGCACCATTGTGTGGCACTACAATCTTGACTGGAAGGTCTTCGCCAGCAGTAGGCACTCCCTGATGAATCTTTAGCAGTACGATACTCTCACAAGGTAAAGCCTTGTAGCAGCTAGGATTGATACCGAAGTCTACACTCTCGTTGGTTACTTGAAGTGCATTGGTCTTCAATTCATAGATACCGCCAATATCAACTCTCTTGATAGGATTCCGTCTCCTAACCATTGGGAATAATGGGCTGAAAGGATAGTTTAAAGGGAACATAGTTACCTCCTTTCCTTTAACAACCACAACCTACGGTTGATGCTGCGTTGGCTGCTGCTACATCACCAGCGTATGCTCCCATAGCAGCTGCTTGGAACACCTCTGGGTTGTAGGTCTTCAACTGAGGATATGGTACAGATACGGTATTAGGCAACTTGCACTTGATGCCAGCTACCTCTGCTTGCAAGGCTGCAAGGGCAGCATTCACTGGAGTGATAATCTGTGCTTGGTATGCCTGCAAAGCCTGAGTCTGATGCTCGTTGGAAATCTGTGCCACAAGAGCACTATTCTTCTCACGAAGTGCATCAAGTTTGTCCTGCATTGCCTGAGTCTGCATCTGGTCGAGTTTACCCATCAAGGCAAGATGGTTAGACTGGTTGGTGTCACGCAACATCAATGCGTTGGCATTGGCATTGTCGTTGATGGCATGAGTCTGCTGGCAGATAGCCAACTTGCTCTCATAACCCTGAGTAGTGATGTTGTTATTAGTCTGGCAGCAGCAGTTTGCAATCTGCTGAGCAATCTGCATATTACCCTGCTGCAAAGCATTGATGGTCTGCATGCCACTCATACCAACCTGATTACCTACACTCTGTACCTGAGAGGTCAAGGCAGAAATGGCACTCTGAATCTGACCTTCGGTGCAGTTCAACTGAGTAGCCAAATTGCTGAGTGCATTGCGGTTGCCACCGATGGCATCCATCAGGAGACCACGACCATAGTCATTGTTAATCTCGCTTGCGAGACCACCACGACCATTATTGCCGAAACCTCCCCAGCCGTTACCTCCCCAGCCCATGAGGAAGAAAAGGAAGATTACCCACATGAACCATCCACCTTCACCACCGAAACCATTGTTTCCCTTCATGGCAAGAAGGACATTTGGGTCAACACCCTGCTTCTGGAGCAGAGGCGCAAGAAGACCGAGCATCCCATTGTTAGATGTTGAGCCTTCGTTTCCGAATACATACGTTTTACTTTCCATATTATCCTGAAATCTTTTTTGTTAAACACTAAATTATGATTCTCACTTTGTAACGTTACGAGCACAAAGATACGAATAATATGGATAGAGATAGATAAACTCGTAAAAGATTATATAAGTGCTTGATGAACAAAGATTTATAGTTACGGAAAAGGTCATAAATATACAGGAGGGGCGATTGTGTCTCTCCTATATATATAATGTGTAGCGATTGCTAAAGGTGGATGCCGTACTTTCGTGATAGCTTGTGGAAGAATGCCTTCTTGTTGGCAAAGTATCGGATGAGCGACTTATTCCACTTCTTTTCATGCCCGAACTGGTCATGGATGCCTTCGGGTATCTTGCCATCGTGAACATACTTTTCAAAGGATGAGATAGACTTTCCCATTTCGTGAGCACACCATCCCTTGTTGGCTTGCGTATCATTCATCATGGCAGTAAGAAGTGCCACCAGTTCCATATCGTTCTCTGATAAACCGCAAGGGATAGGTTTGCCTTCCGCTTGGGCAACTGCTGATTCATGCGCCTTATCTGCAAGAGCACGAAGTCCAGCTTCGATGATGCTGTAATTTACTAATTGCGACATAAGCATATAGAATTATAATGAGTGTAATCAGGAACATATCACAATAGTACATATTGTTTGTGATAACGATAGAGCCGAACATGATGTGTATCACATTGACTCCTGCGATATAGAGTATCGGGATGCGCCACTCTACACACAATCTGTGCAACACCTGACCCTTCCAAAGAGAAATCGGGTAGAGGATATAAGTGATGAAATAAAAGAACCAGACAGGTTCCTCATTCTCTTCATACCATAGTGTAATCTCCATCTTGTTGTCATAGAACTGAGATACACCATACCATCGCATAAGCATGACCAAGATAGGCACATACTTGAAATAAAGCAAGTCCGTCTTAATCTTGCTGCGCTCGGGGAGAAGTTTAGTAATCTCTCCAATTAACTTCTTGACTCGTAGGTCTTCTTCATCTTTTTTCATAAGCCTTCATTTTTTAAGTTTATAATGATTGGATAATCTTTTGCTGATGTAATCACCTGAAATTCAGATGTTCTTAGATGCCGCAAATATAAAAAGAAATAATGGAAGCATAACAATTTAGGATATTTTTAATAGTTAAACTTTATAAACACTTACAGATTGATAGATTTACACAAGAAAAATAGGAAAAAAGTTTCAGATTGAAAGCAATTATCCCCCGAAAGCCCAGCACTTTCAGGGGATAGTCATATATGTATTACTTCTCAGTCTTCGCCTTCTGGTTAGCCACAACTACCTTGTTAGCCTTCTCCAGTACAGCAAGAATCTTCTTTCTCAGTTCACGAATCTGTTTCATGTCCTCAGCGTTGTAGGCATCCTTGCCATCATCCAAGAAACCTTTCTTCAACTCGGAAATCTCCTGCTTATCAAGGGAAATCTCGTCAATGGCATCAATGGCAGACTTGTTGGTGTTGTAGTAGGCATCGCTCTGACTAGGAGCCGTATCAACCAAGAGGTCATAGGAAGTCTTGAATCCGTTCAGTTTAGTGTAGAGTTGTTTCAGTTTCAAGTCCTCGAAATCATCCTTCGGAGTAGCATGAGCCTTATATATATCCTCGGCATTCAACTTGTTAGGTCTATACTCCTCCCCACTCTCCTCAGCACGTTCCTTCTTCTTGTCTTCCTCATACTTCTTCACCTTCACATCATCCTGCTTATACTGCTTATACTCCTCTGAGCCGTAGAACCGCTCCAGCATAGAGTAATCGCCATCCACCTTAGCTTGTTTCTTCAACTTGCTCAGGGTATTGGCTGCACGGTCGTGGTTCTCCTTCATATTCCAGAACTCATCACCTTGTTTCTTAGTAACCGGTCTATCATCAGGATTGCTGACGAACTTGCTGAATAATGGAATATCAGCCACCTTGATTTCCTTCGGGTCGTTGAGTGACTTGGTAAGAACACCGAGCACCTGACTGCCCATGGTGTAAGCACCACCGAGATAAGAAGACAATACATGGTCAACCACAGCAGGGTTATTCAGATTGTATCTTGGGTCACCGAAAGCATCAATGCTGTTCTGCTGCACATCAGGATAGTCGTTTCCGATTGAGTTAACCATCTTGGATGCACGAACCAACCAATCAGGAGTACCCACGTATGCCTTGGTAAAGTTCGGGTCATACTTGTTATACTCTGTCTCCTTGAATAATGGCTTGCCAGTGAAGTCAACATTGAAAGCCAACTCAAAGACTGGGCGAATAGCATTCGGCATCAGGCTGACCGCAATATTGCCGTCATATCCAGTCGGGTCGAGCGGAAGCATATCCACCACCTGACCGAGCAAGTCTTCTGCATACTGACTCCAACTCTCCTCAGCCAACTCGCCACCCATCATCTTGGATGCAATCATATCGCCTATTCCATAGAAAGCACGGAACTCCTGAGCAAGCGGAATCTTCACGAACTCATGAGTAGTAGGAACCCACATGATAAGGTTGTTTCGTCTATCCCACTTGGTGAACTGCCAGTACTTATCCTTATCATCATCACCGCCCAACAGACTCATCAGGGCAGCGTTAACGATAGGAACCAGCACACCACTCACCAACCATGATGCAGTAACAGCCGTGAACTTGAAAGGATGATGCTTGGCAAGCGCACCAAGAGTCTGCAAACTCTGTACCGCTGGGTTGATGAAGAGATAGAGATTTCTAACCATCTGCCAGCCGTATTCGCCAGTACCCTTGCGGTTGAAGTTCAGGGTAACGTCCTTGGCATCATTCACAGCCTCATCAATGGAACGTCCATACTGAATAGAGGTCATGTAAACCGCAAATCGGTTACTATCCTCGATTGCTCTGTTCAGGAACTCAATGCCATCCATGATGGTGTGCCCAACCTTAACTGGGTTCGCCTTCCATCTATCCAAATCCTTCAAGTCATTCTTGAATTTCTTCTTCAAGTCTTCCACATCAAGTGAAGATACAAAGCCAGTCTCGCCACCATTCATCATGAAGTCATAGAACATCTGTTCCTTAGGAGTAGCGTTTCCGTTGCTTACCTTCTCTCTCAACTTGCCATTCTGATAGTCTCTCAACATGAAACCGAGATTCCAAGAGGTAGCCAGATTCTTTCTGAGCAGATAGTTGTATTTTCCATCCTCACGAATAGCGGTAGATGCCAGCGTCATGGTCAGGTCTCGGAAGTAGTTGGAAGGGATGAAGAGAGGTGAAAGACTGGTATAGGCAGCAGCCATCTTTCTGCCCAACCAAGCAGCAGCCCTATCCAGTTTGCCGCTCTGAATTTCTCTCACTCGGTGTGCTCTGGTATTGTTCATCGCCTGAGCCAACTGAGGGTCACCATTCACATAGATAATATACTCCTCGCCATCCTTCATCACTCTTACCTCATGTTCTCTCTCCTCGCTATGAGTCTGAGGATAGGCAATATTCAAGCCTTCTCTCTGCTGGGTAGCATCGCCAGTCTGCGCCATATTCTCCATCTTCTGCTCGAAAGCATCAATAGCAGCCTTCACCTGATTGCTATTCATATGAGAAGTAATCTGAAGTGTAGCAGGAATCCACTCCTCGTTGCCGTTGGCATCCGTACTCTTCACGTACCAAGCCTTGCTCAGGGTCAGCAGGGAAGTTGGATGATTCTGAGCCAAGAGCATCAGGTGTTGCTTCACCCAGTTCTTGTTGTTCAGCAGGATTCCACTTTCTGCCATATTCTCGATGTAGGCGATAGGGTCATCAGCAATAGAGGTTCGTCCATGTGCCGTTTTCAAGGTCTGATTGAACGCACCCTTGCCACCACCAATATAGTCCCATACTTGGTCGGCAGTAGTGCCATCCCAGCCACGGAGAGGAATATAATGGCTATACATATCTCGCACATACTGATAAGTATCTTTGCTCATCATACCAGCCTTATAGCCATCACGGAGAATCTTCTTGGTAGCCGCATTCGTAGCATTCCAGAGGTCTTGCACCTCAGCTACATGACTACTCTCAATATCCCTTACCAGTTTGTGGGCAGCTTCCTCAAAGTCAGAGCCACCGAAGAGAGCCGACAAGCCTGAATAATCGTAGGCGATACCATTCTCATCATAACGATAGTCCATATAGGAAGGAGAATATTTCGTTCTGAGAGCATTATCTCTCTGCCTCCAAGTAGTGAAATCCACTCTTCCAAACTCCAAATCGCTATCATTGGTAATACGGTTCATATCGCCCTTGTAAGCCCTGTATGCCGCACTTCTCTGAGCCACATCCTCAAAGTCAGCATCCAGTGACTTCTTGAATGCCATCTGGGCATCACGCTCCAAGCCATGCTTAGCCATCATGTAGATACGGACATTATCGTAGCTATCACCAAGTATCTTCTTCATCTGGTGATAAGCCTTTCTCAATGGCTGCAAGAACTCATTATTGTACTCCTCAAACTCATTCTTTCCCTTGCCGTGACTCCGGTTCTCGGCAGTATAGGCATCCTCAGCCATATTCAGGCGGTCAACACCAACTTCCTTCATGATAGCTTCCTGAGCCTTGCGGATAGCCAGCATACTATCTTGGAAGGCGATACGTTTCAGCACGGAACCACGCTGCAACTCTCGGTTGAACTCTCCAAGGGCAGTATCATCACTCAGAAGATGCTGCTCGTATGTTGGAGCAGTCTTCCAAAGAGCCATCTGCTTGCGGTACTCATCCACTCTCTTCAAGAATGCAGCAGCACTCTCGCCAGCGTTGCGTTGTGGGATGGTTGGTCGCTGGGCATCCTTAGGCAGATTATTATCCTTCTTCCACTGGTTCAAGTCGTGTTCAAACTGGTCATAGCGCAAGGAGAATCGGGTATTACCCACGATATTGGCATTGTTCTCATCGAATATCACATAGTTGTAATCTCCTTCCTCAGCACCGCCATGAATCATTCCAGCAGGGTACTTGATACCGACAAAACCTATTTCACTCAAAGCCCTTGATGCTAATTCTGCACCATACGAAGGTCTTTCACGGTTGAAGAAGTCTTCCAAAGCATGATACAATGCTTCACCTTTTAATGTAGGAAGTCTCTGCATACCATTCTCTGGCGATTCAAGTTTCATTTGGGTGATACGCTCAATCCTATCTATATCATATCTCGCTCCACCATCTTTGAAATACTCGTTTTCATTAAACCCTTCATGAGTTATTTCCCATAGTCTGTACCATTTTTCCAATGGGAAGTTTTGAGACTCATTCCATCCAAGGTAATTTTCACCGTTATCATCAGGAATATCCACATCGTATCTGTTAGCGTTCCCTTGGGTAAGATAATCTTCATCAAGAGAATCAATCCACTTCAAGCCTTCTTTATACTCTGCAAGTCTATCCTTCAAGTTCTGTTCATACTCAGTTCCCTTCTCTCTATCCTTCAAGTTTTCAAGGGTACGCTGAATATCATTGGCATCAGCACCGACACGTTTCTTGGCAAACTCCTTGGCACTTGCCACACTACCGCCAGTAGCCACATCGTTCACCATTTCACCAAAGACTCTTCTCTTGAAAATATCGCCCTTCACCCCATCAGGGTAGCGCATATTTTTATAGAGGTCTTCCATCTTTCTATTCTTTGCTCTCTGGGCATACTCACGTCCAATCTTGCTAGAGTTGGTAACATACACACCATGACCGAAGCTCTCACTTCCCTCGCCTTCCAAGGCATGAGATAAATCGAACTTGTCAAAGCTAGCACCAGTGCCGTGATAGGTACGGATGCTAAACTTAGGGTCGGAGCCAGTAAGCAGAGGAGCAATAACATGCTCGGTCAACTGAGTAGGGATTCCGTTGCCGATGATGGTATGGCTCAGATTCTCAGAGAATGGCATCTTGTAATCATCGCTCACTCCTGATACTCTAGCGAGCACTCTGCCCATGGCACGATATACCTTGCCATCAGGCATCACAATCACATCACCGCTCTTGGTTCGGAGTGTAGGCAGCAGTTCATCAGCGAAGGCATGAGGAACCTTTCCGTCAGCATAGGCACTACCCATCACATATAATGGCTTGTCAATGTTTCGCCAGTCAATGCCATCAGCCTTCAATCGAATATCCATCCAAGGAGCCACACCATTCTTCTTCTCGGTCAGGGTCGGGATAATATCAGCCACAGCTTCATACCATCCGCTCTTGCGTGCCATCTTCTTTGGCTTTTCAGGGAGTTTGCCATCACGAACCGCACGGACAATCAATCTCTCTCGGTTGGTGTAGCCGCCATAGTCAGCAGCGTTATACACATCTGCATCCCAAGTGTAGCCGTTGGCATCCAGAGCATCGGTAATAGTCTTCATGGCATCCGAATCCTTATATCCCTTCACATTCTCGATTGTCACCACCTTTGGATTGATAGCATTGATGAACTCGGCAGTACTAGCAGCAGTCTCCTTGTCAAGTTCCACCTCAGCATGGTTACTCTTTGCCTGAGAGTAGTTCTTGCAGACTGGGCTGGCATGGAAGTACTCTACCTCGCCATCAATCAGCTTAACCAACTCTCTTGGGTCAACATCACGAACATCAGCAGTAACGATGTGCTGCCCGAAGTTGTTGCGATAAACACCGCTTATCTTCTCGTCATACTCAACTGCCACCACTGGGTCGATGATACCCTTCAAACCTTCCTCAACAAGACCGCCACCGCTAAAATATGTTCCAGCCTTAATGAGAGTTCCATCAAGGTTCTTCAAGGAGAACTTAGGGTCACGCTCAATAGCTTCTGCAATATGTATAGCCTTCTTGTTGGCTTGTTTCCATCCCTCAGGTTTCGCCATCATAGATTTCAGAGAGAATTTGATATTGTCTCTACTATTGATAGCTTCATTGAAGGCACGGCTGCGGTCACCTTCCTTATTCGGGTCGTAGTCATACATTGGTAAGCCAGCATTCTCTATTCCCTTGCGTACATCTTCGCCCAAGTTATCAGGAACCACGGCAGCAGCAAACTCGTTTAGACGGAGAGGTCTGTTGTACTTAGTCTCAAAGTACGCACTCTTCAACTCTGTCTGTACTGCATTCTTCAAGGCATCCAGCTTCTTCATGAAGGTAGGAGTAAGGGTAATGCCATATTCTTTCTTGGCATACTTCTTAGGGTCAGACTGCAATACAATATCGTGAAGTCTCTGCTCGCCATAGAACACATCATTATAAAAGAACTTGGCAAGGTCATAATATACGTCCGACCATTTCTCGTAAAATTCTTCCTTATCCTTATTAGAAGACAACTTATCCTTGTTGGCACGCATTTCGTCTGTAGAATCAACACGACTAGCCAACTTTGCGATAAAGCTACCAAACGAGGTATATTCGCTTCCATTGGTCTGCCCATCTGCTTCTTCCCTCATAGCCTTTGAAACATTTTCAAGAGTCTCAGGCACATACTTTCTGGAACCATCCTTAGTATAGCCACGGAAGATACGGTTCTTTGTTCCGAACTCATCCAGTTTGTTCTCCTGCCATCTGATGTAATCATCATAAAGACCATTCTTGTTGACGTAATTACTAGCCTTCACCTTAGACAGATAGAAGTCATACTTCTTTGTGTCGTTGTGCTCCTTCACCATCTGTTCAACAACCTTCTTTACATCGGATTTCTTTGGTGTACCATTCTTGTTAAGAAGACTTGGCGCATAGTCACGCTCAAAGATTTCCTTAGTCTGTTTTCTTACTTGTGGATTGAGAGAACTCATCTTAACACCAGTCTCTTCATATATCTTTCTTCTCACCTCCAACGAAATCTTTCCCCGTATAGGGTCAACGATGATATGCTTAGCGAGACCTGTAACCTTTTCATTCAGTTCAGGGTCAGTATTCATACTATTCAGAATGTCCTCAACAGTTGGATGGTCTTTGATAATTTCTTTCCAGCGATAATCAATTCTTGAATCATACTCCTTAATGTCAATACCCTTTTCCTTCAAGTACATCAATTCCCAAGCAGGAGCATTATTGTTGCTCAGAGCATCCTCTGCCTGTCTCTTAATCTCAGCCTTAGCTTCACTTGGGTATTCAAGGCTATCAACCCAGTCTCTAAACTTCTGACTGCCTTTCTCGCTCATTTCTCGTTCTACGGAAGGATAACGCTGAGTATAGGCATCAGTTATCCAAGTACCAGCAGTCTTGCCAGTACGCTTATCTACAAGGGCAGAAGGAGCGATGAAGGAAATCTCTCCAAAGTTGTCGTGACCAGTCTTGTTAGTATCAATTACAGCCAAAGAAGGATTGGCAAAGCCACCCAGTTTCAAAGCCTTTCTCAGCTTCTCCTCAGTAATGTTATGCACTCCTGCAAGAGTTTTTTCGTCCTTCAATGAAAACTTTTCGCCATTTTCCTTGGTAGTTTCAGAAGAATTGTCTATCTTTGCAGCAGAAAGAACATTCGCAAGAATTTCTTTGTAGAGGGCAATACCTCCATGAGGCTGTGACGCTGTGGTTTGAAGGGTATTGCCCTCGTTTATTTTATCAGCAACAAACACCTCATGCACATATAATCTATTCTTGTTAGCATCCTGCATAGCACGACAGAACACATAGTTTCTCTGCCCATCATAATTGATAGGATAAGCGAAATAGTGATTGTTTACATCACCATCCCTAGTGAAGTCCTTCATTGTACCAAGGTACACCGCATTTCCAAATCCATCAGGTAATGATGTAATGGCATCCAACTTAGGTTGTCTGTATCTATGAGCAAGTGAATCCTTGATAGATTTATCATTAATCTCCACATCACCAACCTCTGTATTGAAGACGAGAGGTTTTGCTACATTCTCATTCCACCACTTTTCAGCAGCCTTTCTTGCAGACAAGTCAGCAGTCTTCTGAATGACACCACTAGCCACATTAATAGCTGGAGCCTTAATAAGTCTATCACCACGCTCCTTCTTCTCATTGTCAGACATCTTGAATGGGTCTTTCAACGAGAACTTAGGGGCATCAGCTATCTCCTGATTGATGCTGTTCACAACATCATCAGTAACAATATCGCCCTCCTGAATCTGCTGAGGTTCACGACCAGTCTTCTTCACAAGTTCTGCTTGCTCTGCTCTGGTCAAGATGCGGTTCACCTTCATCGCACCAGTAATCACCCAAGGGTCAGTCTCAGGGTTCGGGTTGGTACGATACATATAATAGCCATCAGTAGGCAAATGTTTCAAGCCAGCGAGAGAATGCTGATACTTACCCGATGGATTGATACCCTCTTGGCGAGCTTCCTCCTGATAATCAACATCAGCAGCATACTCCACCTCAGCGAAGACAAAGTTCTTAGGGAAGAGAGTCTTGTTTCCCTCAGCATCCTTGCGGTTGAACTGGATAGCATAAGGCACAACACCAAGATGCCAGCCTGGTCTATAGGCTAGCTTACCGCTACCGCCTTGTGTTCCCTTGCCGCCCTGCTTAACCTGAGGTCTGCCAGTCTTGCTTTCTCCAGCAATAGGAGCCGCATCAGCATCAAGCCATACACCTACTGGAGTAGCAGCACCATCAGGGTTCGCTACCATTGGTGGATAGAGTTTGCCATCCTTCAACACGAACACCTTGTAGCCGATGCCCTTCTTCTTAGGTTCAGGCTTTTGACGGAGAGAGAAGGAAACATCTTCGCCAGTCTCAGAGTTCGTCACCTCACCCTTGGCAGTATCAACGTATGCCTTTTCAACGATACGCTCCAAAGCATCTACAGACTTGTAGAAGTCTCCATATAACAGACTCTTTATCTTCTGTATAGCATGAAGAATCGTTGCCAATACAGGATGATTGAGACGAAGAGAAAACTTCTGTGCCAAGTCAAAGTTATTAATGAACTTTCCTAAGTTGTCAGCAACAACCTCCTCAACGTAATCATCAACATTGTTATATCCAGAGATACCATGATAGTTTTGGTAAACCTTTGCCAAGTCTTCCTCAAACTTCTTCTTTGTCGTTACAGCCATGGCAACCTTAACGAGTTCCTTGTATGCCTCAGGATTCTTCTGCTTGATTGCATGAGTCATTTCGTGACCAAACACAAACTGGGTAGCCATCTCTGTGTCCAGAGCAAGATACATGGTTCCATTCTCTATCCAACCATTTGACCTTGCGCCCATATAAAGGAACTGAACCTTCAATCCCATCTTCTTACACAACTCCTTAATAGCCTTGTGTACATGTTTAGGCATATCAATATCCAAGATGTCCTTATCATCCACCTTATTGTCATTGATAAGTCTCTGTCTGTCTTCATTATCATTTATGTTATATGTCTCACCGCTCTTTCCTCCTTCAATTTCAAACGGAACCTTATCTTCGCTAAGTTGTAAGCCAAGTGGATTCTCTTCCGTTGCATCCTCAGGAACCTCAGGAGCATTTATATTCTCATTTGTCTGCTCATTTATCTTCTCATTATCCTCATCATTAATCTCATCAGAGTTGTCTTCCCCAGTCTTCTCCTCAGATTCAGTAGCCGTTTCAGTCTGTTGTTCTGATTCAGCCTTATTCTCCTCAGCGAATGCGGCATTGTCAGCAGCCTTCTTCTGCTCTTCAAGGAAGTTCTCAGCCTGAGCAATACGAAGATTCTCTATATAGTTTCTTGCTTCCGATGCCTTGAAACCGCTAGTGATTACGCTGAGCAAAGCGTTACGAATCTCTTGTGTGCCGAGCGAATCAAGGTTAGATGGACGATTCTCCCACAGACTATGCACAAGGTTATCAATAGTAGTTCCCTTGCCATCAGCAGCCAGCAACTGAGTCTTAGCAAAGTCTTCTCTGTTCAAACCAGTCTCCTGCTTAACACCCTTGCTTGTCTCTGTTCCCTCATAGTTGAGAGAGTGAGCACCGAGGTTACTAGCCACATACTCCTCAGCAGTAAGCGGAATCGTATCTGTCACGTCAATGCCAGTACCATCGTAAAGACGATGCAGCAACGAACCAACCGTCTCCTTATAGAGTTGAGCAACCGCCTCAGCATCATCCTTCACCGCACTCTTCAAGCGAGCGAACTTTCTTCTTTCCTTCTCAATGAGTTCCTTCCTACCCTCAGCAGTATTCTCTTCCTTGGCAATTCTTCTTTCCTTCAACGAATCACGAATAGAGATTGCAGAGTCATAATGTGCTTGGGCATCAGCAATGGCAGCTTCCTTCTCTTTCTTGCTTGCAACCAACTCAGAAGGCTTAGTGCCAGTCACCTTCTTATTCTGTGCTTGCTCCAATACCTTCTTAGCCTTCTTGATTTCTCCATCCAACCAATCGTCAGCATCCTCACCGAGGTTATTATCATACCACTCAGCAGCATGAGCAGCATCAGTCTGGCTAAGGTCAGTCTCTCCATTCTCATCAACTGGGATAGGAGTACCATCCTCAAATGTTAAACTTTCATTATTTTCATTGTCGTTTGCAGAATTATTAATATCTTTGCCATCGGAATCGTTGAGCGCAGCAGCAGACTCTGACTCAGTAACACCATGAGAGGTTGACGTGGGATTGGTGACGATTCCTTTTTCTTCTTGACTTCTATTAAAGTCAACAGCAGTCACAATCCAATTCTTTTTCTCGCCATCGAAACTCTTTCTGATACCTACACCTACACCATCAAGCATTAATGTATAGCGATTCTGATTATCTTGGAAGATACGACCGCTATTAATAACATTCTCAATCATTTCAATAGCATCATCTGGAGTCTCAAAGTCTTTTCCTTCACCTACATGCTTTCCAAGGATATGAGCCAAACCCATCTTTTCGTTACCCCATACAAGGTCAATGTCTCCAACATCATCACGATGGAAGACACCAAGTAAATCTCCACTCTTATGACTCATCAGGAAGTTGAAAGCCTCCTTAACTTTGCCCTTAAACTGATTATAGATGTTGCCAAACGCACCAGTTCCTATTGGTTCAGCATCCTCTATTATTGAAGTTTCAGCCTCTATCTCACCTCTATTCTCTCCACTATTATCCTCTATCATTGAGGATTCAGCCATAGCTTGTTTGTATTCATCGAGCGACATAGTAGTAGCAGTTCTCACGTCTTTCTTATCAACGGCATGAGATTTAAGAGTGCCATCACTCTTCAACTCTACCACCTTAGCTTTAGCACCAGAATCACGGATGAGAAATAACTTTGAGTTTGGGTATCTTGTATTGCCATCCTCGTCGAGTACATCAGCAAGCACCACGTTACCATTATCATTGAGTATCTTTTTGAAGTCAAATGAAGGTTGAGTCTCTTCTGTCTCCTGATTTTGCTGCTCAGCACGCTCCTTCTCCATCTGTTCTCGCTGAGCCTTTGCCGCTTGCAATCTCTGCTGGTCAGACTCATCCTTCATCTTCTGCAACTCTTCAAACGAGACTGGAATATTTACATTCTCACCCTTGACAAGTTCAGTTGGAATGTTGCCATCAATAGTAATCATGGCAGTACCATCACCATTATCAGCGAGTACTTCATAAGTATGTTCTGTTCCATCTGCATCAACGGTCTTGAACTGAGTACCTACCTCTACAACACCATCAATGATACCAGTAGTCTCTTTGATAGCCTTCTCCTTGGCATCAGCCATAGCCTGACTTCTCACTTCATCAGCATTCTCCTCACTACCCAGTTCAGCAAACATCATGGCATCAGCATGCTCAACCGTATTGGTAGTTGGGTCATAATACAGAATCATATCATCACTATTACTAATATCAATGGAACCATCTTCATGGGTAGCGATATTACCATTAATAATATAAACACCATAGTCTTCCAAGCCGCCAGTAGCCTTGATGGTAGCATTTCGGATTGTATTGCGAGACTTGTCTGTGTACATATCAACCGCTTGTGCTGCCCTCTGAACCTCCAAGTCTATCTGGTCTCTTGCATTATCAATCACACCTTCATAGCGAGCAGTAGATAACTGGTAGTCATAGATAGCCCTATCAATATTATCATCACGACCAGAGAGTGCATCAAGTTCCTCATCACTCATGGATGCCAACTGCTGCTCTGAGATACCGAGAAGTTGGGCAAGAGACTTTTGTTTGTCTTCTTGGTCTAACTGAATCTCATGAGTATCGTAGCCATAAGCATCACGACCCTGCTGGTATGCCTGATTCTTCTCCATATTCTTCACAGAGACACCTTCACCCTTGTCTTCAACTGCCTTCTTTGCAGCAAGCATGTTGCCAATGTCATATCCACGCATGATGAGCAAGTTCTGAATATACTCACGCACTGGCTGTCTGTTCTTACCAAGAGCAACATCACGATTGATTCTGTTTACCATTTCAGGCATATCATCGTTTGTTGTAGTATCAATCTGATTACGGAGTTCTTCCCACTTCTCCTTACCGAGCAACTGAGACAAGTTCACATCAGCCTTGTCTAGCTTATGCTTATAGGAATAATACTGCTTGGCATTATAAGCATGGAAAGGAGCAACAGCACCCTTCATCAATCCGATAGACAAGAGCATGCCGCCCCATATCTGAGACTGCTGCTTTTCATCCCACAAGTCTGAGATTTTATTATCACCAGTAAAGACCGTGTTGGCGATGATACCCAACTCTTCCTCCAGAGACTCACCGACAATACTATTCACTTCAACCTTGCCAAGAGTTCTGTCAGCACCAGCCTTCAAGTATCTTGCATTCTTTGCCACCTTATTATTAAGCAAGAAGTCAATCACCTTGGAAACATTCTCCATGTTGTACTTGTTGATAATTTTCTTGCCACCTTTGGTAACGAAGTTCTTCAGGGCAGTACCAGCAGCATCAATTCCACCGCCAGCCAACTCAGTAGCAAACTCAATAGTCTGAGCCGCCTCACCCTTTACGAGAGCAGTAAGGAAGTCTTCACCGCCTTCATGCACAAGATTGCCATCACTATCAAATGTGCCAAACTTGTAGTTGCCCTGCTCATCCTGATAGACCTGACCAGTATAGCGGTTAATCACATCGTTAGCCACATTTCCAAGACCAACCGTATTAGCTTGGGCAGCACCTACAATTCCATACTGGATAGCCTTGCCGAATGCTTTGGTAGTAAGACCAGTCATTTTACCTATGATGTTTGCGACATGAGTACTTGTCAATCCAATTGCCTTATTCATCATACCCAATGCGACCTTGGAAGCTGCACTCTGCACTACCTTACCAATAGCGTTACTCATACCCTTGGAAAATCCAGCACTACCAATCTGCACCATAAAAGGAGCCATATTGGTAGTGATAACACCACCAGTGTACATCCATCCCTGATTGTCACCATACTGACTCTGTGCATTACTATTCTTTACCGCTTGCTGCATCAGCATATCACCAGCTTCAGTATGGACACCATTATCCAAATCCTGCTTGGTTGCAAGCAAGGAACCAGCATTGATAAGGTCAGATGCACCGCCAGTCAGGAATCCAGTATCTTTGGCTGCATCATACATTCCTCTAAAAAAAGAATGATTGTCAAAGATTGCACCATTTCTTGAATCCTGCTCCAACTGCAAGAGTTCTCTTCTCTTACGATTGTAATCACCAGCAGCAAGAATTTGTCGAGCTTCTGTATTCTCCATGATGCCATTGTTGGTAGTAACACTATGAGGAGTACCAGCGATACCGCCACCTCTAGTCATGTTACCCCATACACTACCTACTTCATCAGTAGAACCGATGAAGGACTTGAACATATCGCTAATCTTTGCTGCATCCTTGTCGGCATCAGCCATCTGGTCATGCAGTTCATTCTCCCAGTTCTTTGTTGTCTCCTGAGCATACTCCCTATCAAGGTCTTCTACGGTCTTGGCAGGAGTAATGGCAAACTCCTCTCCAATTGGCTTACCTTTCCGATTCACAACCTTTGCGGTTACTGGTTTACGGACATTGTTGGTTGCCCTTACAGCCTGACCTACCGCTCTATTAGTAAGTTCTGACGCTCTGCTCTTGTTTGGGTCAACAGAGTTAAACATTTGCTGACGATACTTATTGACTGTTGGAGTACCACCAAGTCTTAGCTTTCGTCTAAAATCCTCGTAAGTTGGACTATCTATAATGCCGTCTGCCCTGAGTCCATCATAAATATCCTTTCTTATCTTATACCCCTTATTGCCAGGAGTCAAGAATACTTTTCGGAACTTACCTCTATCACTAGCAGCACCTTTCGCCTGCATTATTTCAAATAACTTATCTACATTATCTGGCATAATATTACTATTTAAAATCCATACTTCTTGGCTAATTGCTTAGCTCGACTATTGTTACTCGTAGAACCGCCACCATGGAATGAACCATTCTGTGTTCTGTAAGCCTCTACTATTGTCTGTGCATTTTGAGGAACACCAGCACGTTTCAAACTCTTAGTAACCGCTCTTACTCCATTAGGGTCTTTAGTAGTTAAACCAGCGAGAGTTTTATTATAGTTTTCTTTAGAAGAACCACCTTTATTTTTTCCTGCCTTTTGTGCTCTAGTCACATTAGCGTTGGCATTCTTCTTACTAGTACTTTCCTGCTCTTTATGATGTCTAACGGTTTCTTTGTTCGCAGACTCCTGATTACTTAATTTACCCTTATTGTATTCATCTTGCTGTGCTATCCTCATTTGGTCTAACATGACTTTTGCCCTATTGACTCTATCCATATTATCGTGATACCTCATCTGCTCAGCGAGAGTCAGGTTATTCTTCCGAGCTTCCTCATCAAGAGCGAGTGCCCTCTGATACCCTGCCAGCCAAGCCGCCCGATTCTTCTCTCTCTGAGCATCCATATATGCCTTGCGTTTATTCACCGCCTTAGTCATATCCGACTCAGGATTGTGTACCACCTTTGCACCCTTGGTAGCGAAGTAGATATTGGATAGCGCACGGAGGCCATCACCCAGAGCAGCGATACGAGCCTTGGTACGCTCCTTTTTCTCTCTGTTCGCCCTCTGTTCAGCCGTCTCCTGCTGCTCAGGATTCAGCATCTTATACATGTCGGCATAAGACAACTGCTTAGGCTGTTCTGCTGGCTCCTCCTTCTTCACGATAGGCACGGATGGTTTATCCTCCTCATCATTTGGCACTCCCTGATTCACGTCCACCCCATTGGCGATAGCTTGCTGAGTAGCGATAGTCTTAGCCCTAGCCGCCTTCATAGCATCATCGGTGGGAGTGGCAGCATTCATCTGGTCAACCTTCTTGCCAGCCGCATCAAGTTGCTGCTGGGTGAAGACTGGAGCCTGAGTCTGTGCCACCTTGTTGGCAGCATCCACCCCACTCTGCTGCTTGTTGAGTACACTCTGTGTAGTCTTCAAGCCATTATTGTGTCGTAACATATCTGATGCTTTCATAGGCTATGCTTTTACTTTCTGTTCTTGCAATTTCAAGCCAAGACTATTCAGTTCACCTTGCGATGGTAGCCCAGTAGTCTTCGCCTTCAAGCCAAGAACATCATTCGGATTCTTGGCAATACCATTCAACTGCTCCTGAGTCACATTCATATTCGGAGCCTTCTTTGCTCCACCAGCACCACTATCAATAGTTGCAGCGATATTGGCAGCAGTACCAGCCACGCCAGCCACCGCATTAGCGGTATCAGCAGCCTTCTCAGCTTCAATGCCCATCTGCTGGTTCTGTAACTGATTCTTGCGCTCTCTATACTGCTGCTCGATATTATCCTTGCGAGACTCATTCGCAGCCACAATCTGTGAGGTAGTATCAGCAAGAACCTTGTTGTTCGCCTCCTTCACCGCAGTAGTGGAGTCTTCCATACCACCCATCACCGCCTGTCTGCCCTTGGCAGCCTTGTTTCTGTTCTTAATCTGCTCCTGCATCTGTGTGAGCAAGCGAACCGTATCAGCACGCTTGGTCGGGTCGGCATTGTATGTTCGGTCATACCATGCCTGATTTTCTTTCTGTTGCTGGGCAATCATCTGCTCCTGCTTACGTCTCGCCTTGCGGTTAGCTACACCACCAGCGATACTACTTGCAAGTCCAAGACCTGCCCCAATTAATGCTCCTAACATATATATGTATTTTAATTATTAATAATGTGGCAAAGATACAAATAGCATCCGAGAATCGTATTTTATCCGTTTATTTTGGAGGTAAATTAACGGATAAAGTTTCCGTTTGACGAATAATTGCTATCTTTGCACCAAAATAGTTAAGACAATGGCAGCAGACAGAAATTCAAAAGGTCAGTTCGAGAAGGGAAGACCGAAGACTGGAGGAAAGCAGAAAGGGTACGAATCTCCTATCACAAAGGAGTTTCGTGAGCTGTGTGCCGACTTTTCTAGAGAGGCTTGGGAAGATTTTATGTCAGCTTGGCATGATTGCGAGCCTAAAGATAAGGTTGCAACATTTATCAAGATACTGGAGTTTAATTGCCCTAAGCTACAGACCGTCACTCTTGACGATAAGCGTGAGGTACACAATGCGCTTACCGAGAAGTTGAGACAGATGTCGGAAGAGGAAGGTTAAATTGAATTTATCATAATTAAGAAGTACGATTGTTTTTTCATAGGTTTTTTAGTTTATAGGTTTTAAGATTGTTAGGATAACAAAATAGGGAATGCGTGAGCACTCCCTATTCTTTTATTCACTATCAGCGACCGCCTCTAGCCCTTCTATCCCCAGCCATATCCGTCTTGGAACCACGATTCACCGATGATGGTTTATACCTGATTCCTGCCTTGGTATGTGAAGCATCCATGCCCTTGCGTGAAGCTGCCCCATACTTCTTATCGTGAGCAGCGTTAAATTTTGCAAGTTCCCTTCTTTTCTTTTTTTGAGATGGAGAACTCTCAAATTTGCTATCATACATGGCTTTTCTTTTTCTTGCTAAAGGATGCTCTTGATAATATTTAGCAGACCTACTTACCATATTTTCTGTTTTTATACTCTGATTCAAACATCCACATATAACCATGAGAAGATGTGTAATATTTATAATGCCTACAACAACATGTTATTGGTGCTTTACTGAACCCTAACTGTCTATGAACCTCTGCTACTGACGGAAAGGTTGCAACATATTCGCCAGACAATGTTAACTGAACAACCGATTTTGCCCATTTACCATTTATTAATTTAGCCGCTTGTCGAATATTTCTTGTGCCATAATTACAATTATATTTATGGTCACACCATTCTAGATTCACAGCTCTGTTATCTCTGATGTTTTCATTTTTGTGGTTTACCTCATTATACCCACACGGATTATCACAAAAAGCATTAGCGACCAATCTGTGAACATAAAAAGGTTTCTCGCTTAAATGAACCATAGTATATGGAAGGGCACGATTTTCCTTCAGTATATTCTGTTTCTTTACTCGATAACGACCGTTTGCAATTCTAATTCTACGTTCCAAGGATTTTACTCTACCCAAATTGGATATTTCGTATCTATCCTCATAACCTTCGATAGGTTTCCAGACTTCTATCTCCATATCTATCTCCAATAAAGTTCACGATGTTCCTTCTTCAACAAATCCCCAGTTCTGCACCACCAGTCATTCGGACTCGCTTTAAGATACGCTTCCTCCTCAGGGCAGTACTCTTCATGAGTAAGAATAGGATGAGAGGTAGGCTTGAACTGATGCACACACAGCAAGTCTGCATGATTGCCACCATAAATTCTTGGTGGCATAACATCTTTCGCCTGATGCCAAACCTTGTTGAGGTCAATGAGTTCAACCCCATCCAGTTCTTTCAGGACATCATCAATCTTACCCATCACACGATTCAGGACTTCTGCCCTATCCGTGCCGCCCTTCGCAATTAACCACTGGGCATCACTCAGGGCATCTCTAATCAACATATCAAGTTCCATAAGCCAAAATTTTAATGTCTTTTCAATTTCTCTATATTATATTGCTCACATATCTCGCAGTACGCACCATAAGCCAAATCATCAACCATTTCATTGTACTTGTCACCATTGTGACCTTTTACCCAATGAAACTGAACTCCTGCCAAATGAGCAGAGCATTTCTTGTACAACTCATAGAGGTCAGGATTCTTCTTTGGTGGAGTACTCTTCCCCAACACAAGTATGCAGTACTGGCTATCTGTATAAATATCAAGATAAGCACCAGATGGGCAAGACTTAGCTGCACTGATGATAGCAAGCAACTCCATTCTATTATTCGTAGTCTGTAGTCTGCCATGATTCTTCATCTTGACAATATCGCCATCCTTCAACACGATATAAGCCGAACCTCCAGCCTTATACTTAGAATGATTGTCACAACTTCCATCCGTATAAGCCACATAGTTCATGCCATTATCAGGGAATGGCTCAACAGGGTCGAAATCTTCCGACTTTTCAGCCAATTTTTCCCTGATTGCTCTAGAGAATTTACCTTTAGCGTTGAACACACCAAAGTTAGCATCAGTGAGAATCATCCAGTTTACTGGTTCCTCTCCATTTGCCTTCTTCCACTCCCTCTCATCAAGATAATCATAAAGACTCTTGATGTATTCATCTGTTCCATAGTTCTTCGATATACAATATCTCTTGAACTTTTCATAAGTTGGTTTAATCATAACTAATAACTTACTAAATATATTTTCTTTCTTTCAATGTAGCTTACCAAAATAAACACCTAAGCAATTAACAGAAAAATCCGTCAGGGATTCCTCCAATACTACTCATGTTTTTCTGTATAACCTTTTCACTCTGCTTGCCATAGATAAGATGTCTGAATCCATCCGACACCGCTCTATCAGCAATAGAATAAGAACAGGCAAGAACTACAAATCCCAGAGTGCCGACAATAAAGTCTGCTTTGGTTTTTCTCGTTCTCAACAATGTTCTTTTTGTTTCTTCCTCATTCCTGATGTCAAAGGAATGTTTCTCTGCAAGAGTAGAATTAATTCTACCACTGGCAAGAAGTCTCTTCTTGATTCTTGAAACAGAACTACCACTTGTATTGAGAGCCTTCTGAAATTGCTTTATTGTGATTGCTTTACCTTTGGCACCGACTTTTTCACCCTCAGGTGCTTTCATACAACAGTCCTTATGCTCGGCAGCACAAATCTGAAATTCAAAAAGCTTCTCATTGATAAGATTGAATAGTTCCTTCAATGTATATTCTTTCACCTCAAACTTACAGACCATAGCACCACGATACTCACGACCCTTACGAGTCCACTTTATCGTGTTGTCACGGAATGAATGAACAATAACCTTGTTTCCGTCAACGGTAAACAAGCCATCTTCCTTCATATCTTGAATAAGTCTTTCTGCTTTTGGTTTCCCGATATGCAACTCTTTTCTTAATTTGTATTCCGTAACATTCCACATTACAGAATTGCTATGCTGCATCTTTATCCAAATAGCAACCGCAAGAAGTTCCTTCATGCTCTTGTTTGAAGAGTATGCTTTAAGAAGTTCTATGGTTACATTTATATACTGCATAACATTAAAAAAAGAGTCCCGAAGTCTTGGTTGCAGCAAGAACTAGGGGACTCATATCTTGTAGGCTTTCGCCTTGAAAGGAGGACTACTTTAGTCTGTCAATCTGCAACATTGACGATGCAAAGATAGAAACAATTTTTGGAACCGCCAAATGCTAAAAAGTGTTGAATGTAAAGGAAATTGGATTTTTAGGGAAATGGGTATACATCAGATATACGAAACGACACAATGTTAATCTAAGTTAAAGCCTTTTTGAAAACTAATTGTGAATAAGATTTAATTCGTATCTTTGTTGTGGGCAAGCTAGTTACTTTGCAAAGATTAACACTTCATTGTTGCTATTTTGTTACTCACTAAAAACAAAGAAATTCATAACTATCTATAAATCAGATGTTTAACTAGTGAAATAAATCATATTGGAATAATAAAGATAGTAGATAGCCCACTTTAAGCTATCTGTTACCTAATGTATATCAAATGTATATCTAAACTTTTAGTTATCAACGCTTTACCTTTTTGAAAAATTAATTATCCGAAAGCTTGATATACATTACCTATACATTTGATACGTGTTAGTTTTGTTACTATTTTGTTACCCAAAACTTGCGAGTAACAAAAAAAATGCTTATCTTTGCAGCAGATTTATAAAAGAAAGGCTTATGGGAAGGAAGAAAACAATCGAAAAAGAACCTGTCACTATCAGATTCAAGGAACTTGCCAACGGAAACAAGAGTGTCTATCTGGACATCTACAAGGACGGCAAGAGAACCTATGAGTTCCTGAAACTCTACATCGTACCAGAAGTGGGTAGAGGTAAGGCAGAGGCAAGAAGAAAGAATGCTGAAACTATGGTTACCGCCAATGTTATCAAGGCTCAGAGAGTACTGGACATCAAGAATAGCATTTCGGGTATCATATCCGTCAAGAGCAAGATGAAGCTCATGGACTGGATAGACAACTTCAAGACCTACAAGATGAAGACATCGCAGTCTCCAAGCCGCATCGCAGCACAGATAGAATGCACCCGAAAGCAACTCATCGCCTACAAGGGAGATAACATCAAGCTATCTAGCATTGACAAGAAGTATTGTGTGGGATTCATTGAGTTCCTGAACAACACCAAGAAGAGCAATGGAGAGCCGCTTTCCAGCTACACCAAGATTATGTATTGCAACCACCTCAATGAAATGCTCAGCAGAGCCGTGAAAAGTGGAATGATATACAAGAATCCATTCAGCGAGGTGGATAAGCGAGAGAAGCCAAAGAAACCTGAAACAAGTAGGGTTTTCTTGGATATTGAGGAGGTGAAGAAACTGGCAGAAACAGAATGCAAGGTTCCAGTTATCAAGCAGGCATTTATGTTCTCCTGCTTTTGCGGTTTGCGTATCTCGGACATCAGGAGACTGAAATGGTCGGACATCAGGGAAGTGACCAACGAGGACGGAACCAAGTCATGGCATCTTTCTATCATACAGAAGAAGACCAACAAGATGGTTTCCTACAATCTGTCAGGCAAGGCTATAGAATGGTTGCCTGAGCAGGACGGAAACGAGTTCATCTTCAATGGTATGGGATGCGAACAGACGGTTCTCACTCATATCAAGGTATGGGCAGCCAACGCTGGCATCAAGAAGGACATCACCTTTCATACTGCAAGGCATACCTTTGGAACCATGATGCTTACACTGGGTGCAGACATCTACACTACCAGCAAGTTGATGGGGCATACAAGAATCGCCACCACCGAGATTTATGCCAAGATTATAGACAAGAAAAAGAATGATGCAATGGGACTCATTGATAAGTTCTTCGACAAGAACTAGACCCTCTCCGTACCCGCTCCGTACCCTCTCCATACCAACTCTTAGTCTCTGCAAGGTTTGCAACGTTTGCTGCAAACTTTGCAGAGATTAAAAGTTAAACTATGTAATTTGTGCCTGATTCTCAGGAGAAAGCCGTAACTTTGCCACATAAACTTTTAAATTATTGGCTTATGAAAGAAGACATAAGATACATAAAGATATTATTGAACATCATTATTTTCTTACTGAGTTTTGTATTAATTGGCATAACCACGCTAGGAAATATACTAACGAGATTATTGCCGTAATTACAGAAGACAATTTTACAACTCTAGACTTCCACGCATTATCAGGGTTATACTTAGATTCTCTCCAGAACTTTTCTATCTGAGATTCACCAGACTCAGATAGTTCTATTCTGTGAGAGCACTTTGTTGTATAACCCAATTCTTCTACTACGTGAACTATGCTTAGCCACTTTTGATTACAGCATTCTTTGTCCGCTTCCTCTAAATCAGCAGAGCCTAGATTTGCCTTCTCATTTAATATAGAAAGAATCTTCTCTTCCTTCTTTGTCCGCTCTTTCTTATATTTCAGTAGCACATACAACTTCTGTTCGCTAGTTATTTCTGCCATTTTACTTTTCTAGTTGGGAAAATATTTTTTCCTAGTTGAGGAGTTTATATGATTAGAAATCAGAATAATCTAAAGTAATATTAAGCATCGGTCTGTCGTAAGCATCTTTATAATTTGCCCTAAACTTCATTCCTGTGCCCCTCATAAACCATTTCCATTCATCACGTTTCAAATCATAATTGCCACTGGCGAACATTCTTCTAGCAGACTCCTTGAATGCAGAACGCAACTCGCCATGAAGTTCAATCAGTTCATTCTCTGAAAAATCATCAGAATCTACATCAAGCTGATAATACGCTGTCAGAGTCCAATTAACGAAACTTACAGCATAGAACCTTGTGTAATCATCCACTTGTATTGGCAACTGTTGATTCAAGTCCTTACAGAAATTCATGTAATTCTGCTTAATCTCCATTTGTTCCTTAACACTCGGTCTCTGTGCCTGCACTCCAATTATCATAAAGAGTGTCAGTAATAATAAAAATAATCTTTTCATATCTCACACATTTAAATTAATAACACAAGTACTGAAAGTTACAATTCTCCTTTGTAGTTCTTTAATATTTCGTCAGCTTCATACTCGGACTTTGATAAAGGAGCCTTTGCGCATCTACTCAAGATACTCTGTTTCTTTCGTGCCACCTCCTCATCATAACGTCTTTTCTGCTCAGCCTTCATTTTGCGATATTCGTCAATACGTTTCAGAAAATGTACTGCTGGTTCATATTGACCACGGACAGGTATTCCACCTTCACCAGTTTTATTCCATTCTTTCTTTATGAAATCTTCTCTTAGCATTATTTTACAACCATCAATAGTAACACATATTGAATGTTGTTCAGAACAATCTTTCCTCAGCCTTTCTAGCATTTCCTTTGCCTTCTTATCACTCAACTCACGATTCACGCTTATTATTCTCTGTACAAATATTACAGCAATAATTGCTAAAAGCAACATGATACCAATAAAGACTTCCATTACATTACCCCCATTCTTTTATGAACCAACACTAAATCATTTCCTTTCATTGCCACCAATATCCAGTTCAGTATTGTACCAAAGATACATCCTAATATCCAATGACCATCATGCTGCCAAAACGTATGCCACAAATAGAACGTTCCAAAAGCAAAGCCAAGCATATATAGGAAAAAGGAACTATAAACATCAACCTGTCTCAATCTGATGAAATAATAAGGGAAGAACGTTATCGACTTATCAAATAAGGTCGACACCACCATAAATGGCAATGTTCCAATCATTAACAACACTATATAAACAACATCAATGGTAATAGCCCACTTCACAGACAAGAGGACTATCGCATCACATACCACTAGAACTAACAACGTGTATAAATTTGTTATAATCAGTTTCATATCTACCACATTTTTATAATTAAACATTCATATTAACCTACATTCGCTTGTCTCATGCCACCGCCCAAGATAGATAGTAGCTGGTCGTAGCGTTTCTCCAACTCTTCGTACTTCGCCTTCCAGACGGAATCGCTTAATAAGTCGTTTCTGTCTTCATGATACCCAGGTGTTGGTTCTGCAACCAAGAACGACGGTTCCTCATTCTCCTGATTTCCCTTACCACGAAGAAGCCACTCGGCTGAAATCTCATCAAACTCTTTCAGGAAACCTTCAATGAGTCCAAGTGATACTGCTTGGTCGCCACGAATTTGGCGATTACAAGTTACTTGCTGCATTCCAATCATTTTTGAAAATGCAGCTATACTAATCTGTTTAGATTCTAAAACAGACTTAATTCTCTGTGCTACAAGACTTTCCATACATTTTACATTTTTAAACTATACTTAAATAAACATAACTGACTAAAGAAATATGCAGAAATGTTTGGTGGTCTAAACATATTTGCATACCTTTGCAACCGTAAACAACAAGTTGCTATATATTTAAAAGCAAAAATACAAATAAAAATTAAGTTATGCAAGTAAAAAAGATAAAAATTATCAAAGTTTCGCTTGAAGGACGAAAAAAACTTGCTGAGCGGTATGGTTGCCGAAGGGAAACAATCTACAACGCTCTAGGTTTTAGAAGTCAGAGCAAGCAATCCGAAGACATCAGGCAGGCTGCTTTGAATGAGTTCGGAGGGGTTGAGACCGATAAGGTCGTGTTCTACTAGGAAGGAGGTGAATATGATTAAGAGATTATTCAGAACATGGCTGAGGATAAAGATGTTCTATATTCTTGGCGAATCATGTACCAACTTTGAAGAATGTTTCAACTGGGTATATAACTCGCCAATAATAGAGTGGAACTACAGAATTAATTTGTGTATGTATTACAAACACAACAAAGCTGTAGAAATCGAGAAACTAAAGAGCTTCGAGGTTATTTTCCACAAGTAAGAAAACATGAACAAATGTTTCTGTTGACTTGTTTGGATAATACTGACATGAAGAAGATGAAGTGATTTGCTTAACAACATAGTTGTCTCTTTCCAACTTCTTGATTTCTTCATCAAGGTCAAAATCTACGAGAGCACCGTTCTCGTTTACTTTAGAATGTAGATGTACGATTTTCTGTTTCATACGAAATTGAATTAAGTTAAAATAAAAATTTGTCACCTGCAAAGGTACAAAATAAAAACTACAATCGGGCAACGGTAGATTTAATAATGTATAAAATGAAAATTTGTCACTTTCTGTTTCATACACTACCGCCCGATTTTAAAAATGGAGGAATCCTATGAATGAAATCGTTTACAGAGGTGAAAGCAACCAACCTCTAACAAATAGCAAACTGGTTGCTGAGGTCTTTGAGAAACCTCATGATAATGTTCTCAAAGCGATAAGGAAGATACTTCAAGGGGGTATCGTTAAAAATGACGAGACCCCGATGTTTGAGGAAACGACCTACATCAATGAGCAGAACAAACAGAGTTATCCAATGTTCATCATGAACCAAGATGGTTTCACTCTGCTGGCGATGGGATTCAATGGCAAGAAGGCGATGGAGTTCAAACTGAAATACATCGAAGCCTTCAACGCTATGAAGAGACAGATTGAGCAATCCAAGCCATCCGTCCCTCAGAACTATCTCGAAGCCCTCAAATCTCTAGTCAAGAGCGAGGAGGAGAAACAGCAGCTAGCCTTGGAGAACAAGCAGCAGCAAGCAACCATCCTCACTATCAGCAAGGAGAATATGGAACTGGGCAACAAGATTACCGAAATGCTGCCGAAGGTCAGCTACTACGACAAAATCTTGCAGAGCAACGCCACCATGACCATCACGCAGATTGCTCAGGACTACGGAATGAGCGCAGTCAGGATGAACAAGGAACTGGAATCTATGAGGATTCAGCATAAGGTTCGAGGTCAGTGGATATTGTACGGACAGTTCCTCAAAGGAGGTTACGTACATAGCCGAGCAGTTGACATCATCCGCAAGGATGGTCAGCACGATGTGAAGTACAACACAGAGTGGACAACCAAGGGAAGAATCTTCCTTTATGAATCACTCAAAGCGAAGGGCATTCTCCCCTTAATAGAGCAGGAGAACACTCCCAGCGATAAGGGCACTAGTGGAACAGAGCCATCCAACGCAGCTAGTGCCAGTCAACAAACCATCAAATTCGACTGATATGATAGACCCAGAGATAAAGGAGCAGCTAGACCGCATCGAGCAGTATTCGCTGATAGCAGCAAAGAATGTGCTCAACATTAAGGAAGCTGCAATCATACTAGGCATGACGGTTCGAGGAGTAAGGGAAAACGTCAGAAAGCACATACTCCCCTGCTACAAGCCGAATATCAACCTACTCTACTTCAAGAAGAGCGAGTTGGAAGACTGGATGATGCAGAACCGCAGCAAGAGCATGGCAGAGATAGAATCAGAGGCAGCAGCCTATTGTGTAACCCATTAAACAGATAAGATTATGTTAGCAGATGTAATGTTCGTGGCATCAGTTGTCACATTCCTTTTCGCCATAAAGGAAATCCGCTCCTACTTCAAGGAAGTGAGCGAGTAGAGCCATAGGATATATGGAGATTGAACCTCAATATGAAATGTTGAATTTAAATTATTAATAATCAATTAATTAAGTTATGTTGTCTTCCATGTTTTTTAGAGGGCGAAAGTCCGTTCGGTGCAGCAGAGGTTTTTTGGAGTTTGCTACTCCCAGTCTCCACAAGTGGTAAATATAGTCATTTTTTACTCATGTTTTTAAGTTAGTTAAATTGTTGATTAGCCAGCGCAAGTAACTCAGTTGGTAGAGTATGAAGGTTCATCCCCTTCGAGGTCGTGGGTTCGAGTCCCACCTTGCGCCCCATATAGCCCGATTCCAAGGCTTTGTATCGGATAGGATAAACCTTCCTAGAGAGGTACACGTACCCAAAAGGAGCATCATTAACCACAGATGATGCTTAGACGTGGAAGTGGCAAGCTAATACATACACCCACTGGGTGGAATATGGAACGCTTGGAGTTCACTTGTGAAGATGCAGACCTCATGCCGTGACCCTTAAAGATAAGGTAGCAGAAAGGTAGAAGCGCACAACTACAAATCGGTTCTAATGCAGCCAGCACGAATACTTTCTTTTGTTCCAGTTTAGTAAATAGGTTCGTTGTTCGTAAAAATTTAAATATATCACAATATGTGCGATTACCAGTGCTGGGAGTCCTAAGCCTCCACAAATGCAGAAGGGAACCAAGGAGCGATTCAGCATCCGGCAAGATTGTATAGATGTCGCTCCACGGAGGTGGCAGTTTTAATCATATTCATTTTACTGCCCCTCCTTTTCTAAAGGAAATTGCAAATATTGACATATTAAAATTTACCATACAGATTACATTTGCGATGCGGTAGCGACCGCTCAGGTTAATTAAATAGGAAACATTACTCCCCCACCATTCGTGAGAACCGTGGGGTTTTTAATTTGAACATTTCAAACCATACAATATGAGATATAAAGCAAACAGTTGTCACGATTGTCTGTTCTCGACCATGTGTGACAATCCGAATAAGAACCCAGATGGTGGCTACAGATGCAGCCACTATGAATGGAAGTATCAATAACAACTTAATACATAAAGATATGGGTAATTTAGATTATTACAACAAACTCAAATCCGTTCCTCAGCAAGCACTTAGACAAATTCAGTCAGGAAGACTAAGAGGAAAGCACGACATTAACCCAATGTGGCGCATCAAGGCAATGACAGAGCAGTTTGGTGTGTGCGGTATCGGTTGGAAGTACGTAATCACCAAGCAGTGGACTGAGACTTTCGGAAGCGAGGTAAAAGCCTATTGCAACATCGACCTCTTTATCAAGGTGAACGGAGAATGGTCAGATGCCATCCAAGGAACAGGAGGTTCGTCAGAAGTTTCAATGGAAAGCAAAGGTGCATACGTATCTGATGAATGCTACAAGATGGCACTCACAGATGCCTTGTCGGTTGCAATGAAGGCACTTGGTGTAGCAGCAGACGTTTATTTCGAGGCAGGAAAAGACATCATAGACATTGATAGTAAGTATGGTGCTCAGGATAGTAGAGCAGCGCAGCAGCAGACGCAGACTCAGCATCCAACCGCTCAGGCAACACAAGCCGCCCAGCAGCCAGCAACACCCCAGTATCACACCAATGACTTGAACGAAGGATTGGCATACCTTAGTAGATGTGTCAACAAGGATAATCTGGTATGGGTAGTTCAGACATACAAGCCGCTCACCGCCAGCCCTCAGTTCATGCAAGCAGTATCAGCTAAGAAGAAAGAATTAGGATTACAATAATATGACAGCAGAAACAAAGAAAATCACCTTGAATGTGCCAAAGGTCACATTCATTGAGGAATCTCATCAGTACTTCATCGGCAAGAAGGAACTGAAAGGTGTAACTGGAACGCTCATCAAGAAAGCCTTCCCCGACACCTACAAGAACATTCCTGAATCGGTATTGATGAAGGCAGCAGAGCGAGGAGGACTTATCCACAACACGTTTGAAACCTTCTGCTCCATCTTCGATGCAGACATCAAGCAGTACCCGAATCCTACGGAAGAGCTTCTTGCCTTCCATAGTATGTTAGTCGCATTCGACTTACACTATGTAGCATCCGAGTATCTAGTTACAGATGGCGAGAACTTTGCATCTGCCATTGATGGAATCTTTGCCGACAACGAAGGCAACATCTATCTGGTAGATTACAAGACCACCGCCACCCTCCACTACGACAATGTATCTCTCCAGCTATCCATCTATGCCAAATGGTTCGAGGAGCAGAATCCTGACTTGAAGGTGAAGGAGATTGTCTGCATGTGGTTCAAGAACGGACAGAGCAAGTTCCAGCCGCTACCTAGGGTAGCAGATGAGCAGATAGACGAGTTAATCAACGCTTATCTCGCTGATGATGCAGAATATCAGTATAAGGTGGAGGTTCCTGAGCAGTTCTCGGCACTAGAGCAGGAGTACAGATTGATAACCGCTCGTATGGATGCCCTGAAAATCAAGCAGGATGATTTGAAGGAGCAGATAATGAAGATGATGGAAGCCAACAAGCAGAAATCCATCAAGACCAACATCGGTTCCTACTCTTATGTGGCAGCTACCACCAAGAAGACCTTCGACACGAAGCTGTTCAAGGACACGGAGCCAGAGCACTACGAGTACTATCTAAAGGAAACGACCACAAAGCCGTCAATAAGAATCAAACTTAATTAAGTATAGATATGAACGTAAAGTTTACAGGCAAGATTATTGCAGCAGGGCAAGTTCAAATGGGAACGAGCCAAAGCGGAACCCAATGGAGTTCCGTAGAGTACGTTATTGAGGAACTGAATCAGCAGTACCCTTCAAGAGCCGTTATCCAAGTTTATGGTTCAGGCAAGATTCAGCAGTTCGGCATTCAGGTTGGTGAAATCATCACCGCAAACATCGGATTGAAGGCACATCAGTCTAGAGATGGACGATGGTTCAACCAGTTGGACTGCTGGAAGGTAGAGCGACCAAATGCCCAGCAGCAGGGACAGATGATGCAGAGCCAGATAGGTCAGGTTCCTCAGCAGCAAGCAGCCAACTATCCACCTCAGCCAGCACCTATCCAGCAGCAGATGCAGGCTTTTCCCCCTCAGGTTAATGCAAGCGGTCAACCTATTCAGCAGAACGCTCAATATGCAGGTGGTCAGCAGCAAGGACTTCCCTTCTCTGCCCCAAATCAGTAATAAATAAGGTATGGAAATCCATCTAGTAAGAACCTCCACTGGTCTTCGCCCCTACACGGATGATGATTACGAGGAAATGAAAAAGATAAAGGTTGGTTCCATCGTCAAGGCGAATATCGTCCGACCACGCAACGTAAAGTTCCATCGCAAGTTCTTCGCCCTTATCAGAGCAGCATGGGATAGTCTCACCGAGCAGCAGCGCATCAACCTCCGCTCAATAGACACATTCCGTGAGCAGCTTCTGATAACATCAGGATTCAGCGAACCGCTTTACGACCTCAACGGACAGAAGTTCTTGGAGAGAGCCAAGTCTATCTCCTTCGCCAAGATGGATGAGCCAGCCTTCAATGAAGTATATAGTAGATGTCTTGATACCATCCTAACCATCCTCATGGCTAATGGTGTTACAGAAGACGAGTTTAATAACATTTTACAAAATTATAATTGATATGACACGTAGAAACGACAAGCGCAACAACAGACACAATAGCCGTCAGCGCAACAACAACACAGAGTTAAATCCATTCGCCCAGATGCTTCTGGGAGCACTCCTTGGTAAGGGTGCTGGAATGTTTACCGAAGCCTTGATGAAGAAGGCAGAGGAGAAGACAGAGGACAAGCCACACACTGGAATCCGTCAGTCTGACAACTTATTAGAGTCTTCTTGTATTATCAATGGTGATGGTTCCGCCACCGAGATTCCTATTCCTGATGGTTTCCAAATCTTCATCAGCGAGGATGGCAAGCCGATGATTCGCAAGAAGATTGAAGGAGACGAGAAGAAGACTCCTGATGCAGCGGAAGGCAACCCTATCACTTATCGTGATATTCTCAAAAAGCTATTCTTGAATAAGGAATCATTTTTTATTGGTAATACCACTATTTCATCAGTAACAACAGGGGTAAATAGCTACAGCCACGTAAACAACTGTACATCAGAAGCTCAGGCAAAGCGCATTATTGCCTTCAACAAGTTACAGAACATCGCCAAGTATCTCAATGGTGGTTGGAAACCTAACTTCAAAGACGGTAGTAAAAATTGGTATATTTACAAGGATATACTTTATGGTGTGACATTTAACCATACGACAAATCAAGGAATCGTTTACTTCAAGAACGCAGACCTTGCTGACGAAGCCATTCGCTTAATGGGTAAAGATTCTCTCAACGACCTTTTCTCAACCGACTGGTAATGGCAAGCTACGCTGAAATCAAAGCTAAGCTACAGCAGGAAGGCAAGAAGATACGCAAGCGTTCATCCTATGATGAGCACAACTTGCAAGCCGCAGAGGTCAGGTATATCCGTGGGGTATATCCTGACCTTGAAGGAGTCTTCTTTGCCGTTCCCAATGGCGGCAAGCGAACTTCCCGACAAGCCGCATGGCTGAAAGAGGAAGGTATGAAGGCAGGAGTATCTGATATGCTGCTCCTGAAGCGCACCTCCCAGTACGGTTTCCTCTGCATCGAAAACAAGACACCGAAAGGCAGACAGGAACCAGAACAGAAGGTATTCCAGTATGAAGTAGAACGACATGGTGGCAAGTACATCATCGTCCGCTCTATAGATGAATTTATCCAAGCAATCGACAATTATTTAAATGGTGAACTATGACAGATGAAATCAAACAAGCCATCCAGCTTCTAGAAGAGAATGGCTATAAGGTAACTGCTCCTCCCAAGGAAGTCAAAGACGAATATACCTTTGAGCGAGCATGGAACCTATACGAAAAGAAGGTGGGCTGCAAATCCAAACTCGAGAAGAAGTGGAACTCCATGAGCCTGAAAGACCGCAAGGCAGCTATAGAGTACATACCTCTCTATGTAATCTCCCAGCCCGACAAGCAGTACAGAAAGAACTTCCAAACTTTCCTTAACCAGCGAGGATGGGAAGACGAACTCATCGGAGCCACACCACCGCCAGCAGCCGTTAACGAGAATCCTTCCGAAATCAGCCAACTCATCGCCAAGACCAAGGTAGAGCAGCAGATAACGGAAGAAGACAAGAACCACGCTTTCCGCCAGCGCATCTACGGAATGATTGAAGTTCTCCAAAAGAACCCTCAGAGCTTCTGTAGAAAGCAGTTGGAGATATATCAAGCCAATGGAACCTTGGAACGCTTGGGTATCCAGTGGAATCCGTAACATCTACGAAACCGTTTACCGCAATGATACAAATCAGTAAGTACAACAAGCAGCATCCCCTCAGAGTCTTTGAGGCTTTTGCAGGATATGGCAGTCAGAGCCTAGCCTTCAAATACCTAAAAGAAAAGCATCCTAAGTTCGACTTCGAGGTTGTTGGCTTTTCCGAGATAGAACCTTCTGCCATCCAAGCCTACAGACTTCTTCATGGCAGGGAAATCCCGAACTACGGAAACATCGCCCTTCTTGATTGGAATGAGGTTCCCGACTTCGATTTCATCAGTTGGTCTTCTCCTTGCCAAGACTTCTCAAATGCAGGACTTCGCAAGGGAGCAGAGGAAGGTAGCGGCACACGTTCTTCTCTTATTTTCCAAGAAAGGAGAATGTTGGAAGCCAAGCATCCTAAATATGTGATGCTCGAAAACGTGAAAGGTCTTCTCTCAAAGTCAATGAGAAAGTACTTCTTCCAGTATATCCGAGACCTTGACTCATACGGCTACACTTCTTTCTACAAAGTATTGAATGCAAAAGATTACGGAATCCCTCAGAATCGTGAGCGTATCTTCGTAATATCCATCCTACGCACAGAAGACGAGCCGAACCCAGAGTATCACTTCCCTTCGCCTATCAAGTTAGAGACTACGGTTGAGGACATTTTGGAAGACGATGTATCTCCTGAATATTTCATGTCTCAGCCACTCCTAGAAAAGTATCTCTGTAAAGCAGACATCAATGAATCAATCGAAAAACTCTACCCCGAAGATTTCAATACCGAAAACTGCTGATGGCTGCTCTGTAGCAGTCACAGCCAGTTTCTCTATGATAAGCATCATGAACCTCATAGAAACCGCTCATTATCCGAAAGGTGGAGTTCTTATCATAAAAAGAGTATGATAATATACAGAAACAAACATGGGAGTTTTAAAGGTGGTTTATTTAAAACGAAAATATCACCAACCATCACAACAGCTTCCTTTGAACACAATACATTTATCTTAAAAATAAAAGAATGTGCGACAAAATTATAAAGCTGGCAAACCTCCAAATCAAAGGCAGAATAGAGCAGCAGACCAGAGTCTATTCCACCAAGGGAATCTCTCCTACTCTCAATTCAGCAATGGGTCACGGAGGTAATTGCATCCCACTATTCTTAATAGTCAAAGAGATATGATAACAGGAGGAAAGAGAATGAAATCCCTGCTCCTTTCAGGGAAGGTGAAGCCTGATATGGGGGGGGCAAGTCTTAGACTTGTATAATCAGCAAGTATATCAAGGCATCGCCCCTACCATGCTTACCACAATAGATTCATCATCAATGACATTCGTAACAATCATGAGTAAAGAAATCATTCATACCGCTCCCAACGGAAAGAAATACTCCATCCAAATCAGAAAGTACACTCCAAGAGATTGTTTCCGACTGATGGGAGTCCACGAAGCTGACATAGACAAACTCATGAGCAAGGAGAAGACTGGTCAACTCATCATCTGCAAGAGCAAACTCTATGCACTGGCAGGAAACTCAATAGTAACCAACTGCCTGACCGCCATGTTCGAGGAACTGATATTCCCCTCAGGTAATCACTACCACGACAAGACTGGTCAGCTATCACTCTTCTAGTTATGGATATATTCGGCTACATCAAGGTAGGCAAGCGAATAAGCAAAGCCCACAAAGCACTCTTTACCCACAAGACCATTGTACTCTGGTACAAAGGAAAACCAATCATCGGAACGATGCACGATGGCTTGTGGTATCAGCAAGACTTAAACGGAATGTGGGAACAATTAATGTTCCAGTCCGAAGTCACCCACGTCTCATTCTTACCTTCGCCAAATGAAGACAGAGAAAGAAAAAATCCTAGCCATCATCGCTGAGATTCAGGCAGAGCGTGAAGCTGCCCACATCGTGCCGCCACACGTCCTCACAGCCGAAATCATCAACCGAGGATGCCACCAGCCATACCATGCCATCAACGAGTTATGCGCAGAAGGCAAGATAAACTGGTGCCGCACCCTCAACGATATGGCATTCACTATCAAGTCATAGCTTAGCTATGTGGATTGAAACACTATCAGAAAACAATAAATTCAAAAACAATATGGAAGCAACACCATTAACACAACAACTGCTAAAGCAGTTTATGACCAAGGCATACGAAAATGCCAAAGCCAAAGGCTTTTATAAGTCTGATTTAGACATCAACCAAGCGTTAATGCTCATCATCACGGAAATGGGCGAAGCCATTCAAGCCAGCCGTCACGACCGCCATGGTAGTATTGAAGACTACAACAAGTGGCTGGGTGTATCTGAGGAACAAGCCTACGAGGAATCCTTGGAAGGAACCGTACAATCTGAGTTTGCAGACATCGCTATCCGCATCATGTCGCTTCTGGGATTCTACAACTCTCAGAAGATAATATGCCTGATGAATGATATTGAACTCAAAAAGACAGAGGAGTATCACAAGGTAGAGTTCGAGCACGGAACCTACTCCCTTCCTGATGCCATGTACCTCATCATCACTCGCATGACCTACTTCCCTTTCTCCTGCTCGCCAGCATGGATGAACACCTTGCGCTTGCAGGATATTCTGGTTCAGGTCTTCGCCCTAGCCCACATAGAAGGCATAGACCTAGTTGAACACATCAAGTTGAAAATGCAGTATAACGAATCTCGTCCGTACCTTCACGGATGCTTATATTAGGAGGACATAATATGTTTGGAATAGAACAGATTCAAAAAAGATGTTTAATGACGCTGAGTGATGGTAGCAAAATCCAAGCTACCATCACCATTCCAAAGCCTACCAAGCCCATCTTCCATGAGCAGATGGAACGCCAGTTCATAGAGAATTTCAATAATTCGCGACCTCATCTAGTAAACAAGGTTGTTAAGTGTCATATCATGAGAAATTAAAGCGTATGGAACAGAAATGTAAGCACCAAGTAAATAATGGATGGTGCAAGGCAAGAGGTGGAGTTTGTATCTGGTCGGGATTTACCGAATCTTGTCTTAAAAGAGAAGAAGTTTAACGCCTTCGGGCATAAATAGAAGTAATATGAAACATAAGTTTACGGTTGTCATTGAATCTAATGATGATTCAGAGGACAGAGAAGTAGTTAAAGATTGTCTGCAAGACTGGCTTGAAATGAATTGTGGATAAGAGAAGGACTTGGGCGGCTATCCAGATTGGAAGTCAGTAGTAGTTGAGGAGTAATTAACCATCCTGCAAAGGATATAAATAGATAGAATATGAGTGAAAATGTAATCACATCGTACAAGGGATTCGATAAGAATATGCAATGCCGTGGATTCCAGTACGAAGTAGGAAAAGAGTACGAAATGGACGGAGAAATCAAGTGTTGTAACCGAGGTTTCCACGCTTGCAAGTCTCCAATGGAAGTGTGGGACTACTACGATATGCTTAGCTCTCGCTATGCAGAGGTAGAACAGTCTGGTAAGATTGATAAAGAAGAAAATTCAACAAAGGTATGCTCTTCTCGTATCAAGATTAAGGCTGAGTTGAAACTTGCTGACATCATTAATATCGGTGTCGAGTGGCTGAAAGATATTACATCACCATCTAAAGTTAAGACAGATGGTGAGTTGAACGACAACGAAGACCGAAGAAAACAGATTGGCTCATCGGGCGACTCTGCTAAGATTGGCTCATCGGGCGACTCTGCTAAGATTGGCTCATCGGGCGACTCTGCTCAGATTGGCTCATCGGGCGACTCTGCTAAGATTGGCTCATCGGGCTACTCTGCTCAGATTGGCTCATCGGGCGACTCTGCTAAGATTGGCTCATCGGGCGACTCTGCTAAGATTGGCTCATCGGGC
>OIZA01000066.1_pt1 | contig 65963 bp, 57 predicted proteins | sample 1588381 | NCBI WGS metagenome assembly OIZA01 (sample SAMN03283277) | human gut metagenome | biome: human-associated habitat; material: feces | host: Homo sapiens | place: Peru | collected 2012 | reverse complement strand
AGTCTCTTATGAGTTCTCTGCTCGAACTGTTCTCTGGAATCTTTGTACTTGTGTACTGCTCTAAGAATCGTAACTACTTCTTTCTTAGTCGGAAGTGGTACTGGTCCACTCACCTGTGATCCGTTTTTCTTTACAGTCTCGATGATTTTTTTTGCTGATGAATCCACTAATTCGTGGTCATAAGCTTTGAGCGTGATTCTCATTACTTGACTTGCCATAAAAAAAGTCGCCTCCTTTTCGCACTTTTACTTCAGTACGACAAGCGGTGACTGTACACTTCTCCGTGTGTGTCCTACGGCTTTACACACGTTGTTTCTACCTTTCGTAGACATCTTTGATTCGTACAGTGACTTGTCGCCAGTTTCCTAACTTGACATTCGCTCCACGGAAAACCTGCCATATCAGGCAGCAACCTCGCGTTTCAACGCTATCATGTCACAGCAATTGCTAGTATACATGATATTTCCGGCGTTTGCAATACTTTTTTCATAAAAATTGTATTTTTTTTAATACAATCCTGCATACAGTAAGAATGGAGCGTTTTATGGGAATCCCGCCTTTCATAAGATGGCCATCGTTTTATTTTTCTCACCATAACACCGCCATTATAATATTCTTCATCCCGAAAAGGAACCGAAAAATATTGACGCTGACGCTTGCTGCCGATATAATAACTTCATATATATAATAGGTAATAAATCAAACTGTTACCGTAAATAAATTGCAAAATAAGTTACAGATATAAGAGGATTTTAAAATGTGGATTGCAGATCAATGGAAAGATTATGAAGTAATAGACTGTTCAAAGGGAGAAAAGGCAGAGCGCTGGGGCAATTATATTCTGGTGCGTCCGGACCCGCAGGTTATCTGGGATACTCCAAAGGAAAACCGCTGCTGGAAAAAGATGAACGCACATTACCACCGCAGTAAAAAGGGTGGCGGGGAATGGGAATTCTTCGATCTGCCAGAGCAGTGGAGCATCCAGTACCGAAATCTGACATTTCAGTTAAAACCTTTCAGCTTCAAGCACACCGGACTTTTCCCGGAGCAGGCCGTCAACTGGGACTGGTGCTCTGACAAGATCAAAAACGCGCACCGTCCAGTCAAGGTTTTAAATCTGTTTGCCTACACCGGCGGTGCCACGGTCGCAGCAGCAGCAGCCGGCGCGAGCGTAACACACGTCGATGCTTCCAAGGGCATGGTCACCTGGGCAAAGGAAAACGCCGTATCCTCCGGTCTTGCCGACGCACCGATCCGCTGGATCGTGGATGACTGTGTCAAATTTGTCGAACGCGAGATCCGCCGTGGCAATCATTATGACGCGATCATCATGGACCCGCCTTCTTATGGCAGAGGTACCAAAGGAGAGATCTGGAAGATTGAAGACTGCGTTTATCCGCTGATCACACTCTGTGCAAAGCTGCTCTCGGACGATCCGCTGTTTTTCCTGATCAGTTCATACACGACCGGGCTTCAGCCAGCCGTGCTTTCCTATATGCTCGGCACTGCTTTAAAAAAATTCGGCGGCCATGTCCACTCGGAGGAAATCGGACTCCCAGTCTCCGCAACCGGCCTTGTACTTCCGTGCGGTGCATCCGGAAGATGGGAAAGAAAATAATCACATTCTTTATCACATTAACACAACGGGGTCTTTTCTATAGAAGAAAAAAGCCGGGAAAAACGTCATAACATTTTTCCCAGCTTTTTTTATTTTCTATCCTTCCACTTCCATACTCTTTATGATCATATCCACACACCGGTCGATTCCAAACATGCTGCTGTTCAGCACCAGATCATAGCCGGATGCCTGATCCCATTCCTCATTCGTATAAAAGCGATAAAAAGATGCCCTGGCCTTATCGGTCTCTGCAATCTTTTTTGCCGCCTTTTCTTCCGAGATATTATTCTCCGCTGCCACACGCTTCACACGGAACTCTTTGTCTGCATGGATAAATACACGCAGCGCTTCCGGTTTATCCTTTGTAATATAGTTTCCACAGCGTCCAATCAAAATGCACGGTTCCTGTTCTATCAGTTTTCGGATCTCCTGGAACGGCTTTCTCTCCATTCCCTGCGTCAATGTGCTCATTGCAATCGCATATAACAGGCTGTCGACCGGCTTTTCCTGATAAAAAGATCTCACTTCATCGTAGCTGCCATCCTGTTTTGCCAGTTCTAACAGCTTATCCTTGTCATAAAGCGGATAGCCCAGTCTCGCGGCAACTTTCTGTCCGATTTCACGTCCACCGCTTCCATACTGTCTTCCAACTGTAAGAATCATCTTTTTCATGTCAATCGTCTCCATTCATTTTGTATTCCACTCATCCTACATTGCGGACACATTCCCCATGCCCATCGCATAAACGATCAGGTACAAAATAAGCAGATGCACCGGATAGAATGCATAAAAGAAATACTTGATATTTAATCCGCGTTTCCCATTATAGAATGCAATCGGCAAAAATGCAATCGGCGCTGTAATTTCCCAGCAAAATGCCACACAGCCTGCCACGATCTGCTGCACTTTACTCTTACGGAAAATGTAAAGTGCCATAATGCACACAACGCCAATTCCGGAATAATCTGTCTTTAACAGTTCCGCCACCGCAATTCCGCACGCCAGTGCCACGATATCAAGCACAACCCGCAGCCACTTCTGCCATTCCGTTCTTTCTTCAACCCAGCGGAACGCCATCATTGTAAGCAATCCAATGAGCAGCGTAAAAAATACATTCTGATAGGAAAAATCTATTTTCCCCTTAAAGGCCAGGTCAAATGGAAGCTCGGAAACCAGTGCAAACACAAAAAGCCGCAGGGCATATTTTTTAACATCGTGTGTATGTAAAAATCCCTGTATCAGCAAAAAGCAGAAAATCGGGAATGCCACACGTCCGATCATGCGCATAATGGTATAACTCCCATAAAGCACTGCATTATCACTGATCCACCGCGCCACTGCCGCCGCATCTGCCGTATTGAGTTCATCGATTCCCTGCATGACAAGCTGCCTGCCAAGCACCGCAGCCCCGATATGGTCAATAAGCATCGTAACAATCGCAATGATCTTTAGTGTACTGCCGCTAATGCCGCGTCTTTCCTTTTTTGCCGGAACCTCTGCTCCCACATTCTGGTAATTCATCTCTTCTGTCATTTTATTCTCCTCACTCTGTAACCGGTTGTTTTACAACTTCTTTTTTGCGGTGCTGTTTTACCTGGTATAATTTTTCATCTGCCTTTGCCAGTGCTTCCTCCAGCGTCATTCCCTGCTCCGGGCTGATTTTGACAGCGTATCCAGCACAATGTTATGCTCCCGCATCGCCTCAAAGCTTTCCTCAAGCTGCTGCTGGATCTGTTCATTTATTTTTAACAGATTGATAATACGCATAGCAGAGCTCATCTGATTTACAAGGAATTCTCCATTTTCAAAGATTTCATCTGTCAGATCACAGAGCAATACTCCATAAAGTCGTTCGTTGTAAAAAAGCGGTATCTGCACAAAGGAATAATTCTCATCCACCTGCACACACGGATGATCCAGCAGATCATGCACCGCAATTTTCTGTTCGGTAAGCGGAACGGTAAACACCTTGTCTTTGTTTTTTGCCGCCTTCAGATAAAGGTATTCCGGCACTTCATAGGCTTCCCGGAACAAATGGATCTGCGGTTCTTCCAATGCATACAGGAAGGCATGCTCAATATGAAGCCACTCAAGGTTATTTAAGACCAACGCATAACTCTGGTCATTTCCGTTTTCAAATTCCAGCATATCCCGCACAAAAAGTTTCATGGAATAATTATCCCGCTGCTGCACTTCTTTTTTTCTGCCGTCCTCATAATCCATTGCCCGTATGATTCTGCGATATGCCAGAGAGAACTGCCGTTCAGCACGATAAAGTGCCTGCGGATCGGTAAGCTGTGTCCGCAGCAGGCCATGTGCTTTCTCCACTATACCAAGTACATTCTCCACATCGGCATCATGCATAATCTGAAGATCCAGCAGGCGGTCTAAGTACACCCTTACATCATTTTCATTCGAAAACGGCTGATCTTTGTCCGCTTCCCGCATTACATAATCCCAGAGCTGATGCATGGTATCTTTTAATTCTTCTGTCTTTCCGGCATCGGTCCCGTCTCCGGTCCGCCAGAAAATATCATCAAATGCAGCATCCAGATTGATCACATCCTGTGTACCCTCACCGGATAGATTTTCTTCTTTTTTCTCACATACTGAATCGCGCAGTACAAAATGTGTCGGAACCTTCCGGCTCTTCACAGGTTCTCCCCGAAGAACCTCAAGTGCCATTTTAAGCGCCTCTTCGCCCAGCATTCCTCCGTCTGCGCGTACCGATGTGATCGGCGGATTTGCCCTTGCCGCCGCAACAATATCATCAAATCCAACCACCGAAATATCCCTGCCCGGCTGTATATCTCTGCGCTTCAACTCCTCATACAGTCCGAGCGCAGTATCATCATTAACACAAAATACCGCATCCAGCCCCGGATTTCGATCTAAAAATGCAGAAACGATCTCTCTGTTTTGTCTGGTGAGTGTTCCTTCTATATAAAGGTCATCTTCAACAGGCAGTTTATATTCTTTCAGTACGGAAAAAAAGGTCTCTTTCCGTTCCTGCGCATCCAGATTTGTACTGCTTCCGCCGATCATTCCAATACGCCTGCATTTCACTTCCCGGATCAGATATTCCAGCGCCTGTCTCACGCCATCCCGGTTATCATACCCAACATCCACATAACCATCGATCTGTGATGCGATCAGAACACACGGCATCTTGTAGTTTGAAAGCATCTGCTTCACCCGATCCATCGAAGTGCAGTAACCGATGCTGCCCGCCATTACCAAAACTGCGTCTATTTTCTCTTTTTCTGCATACGAAAATATGGTATTAAACTGATATTCATATCTGAGTTCCTGATTGTCCGACAAATCACGATCCAGATATTTTCCAGGAAATACCACAACATTTATATTAAGCCGCTTTGCCGCACGGAGTATCCCCCTGCATACCACTTTTGTAAAATCGTCCAGTATGCCTCCCGCCAAAACGCCAATTGTCAGTCTTTTCTGTTTATTATCCACCGTAAATCCCTTCTTCTGCCTTATCACCAGCCTTATAATTTCTAACTTCATTATGCAGAAGATTTCTTCCTTTGTCAATTACTCTCACTGCATAAAAAGTCCGGTCATCCCGCCATATCCAAATTGTTCCAGTACATTGCAGATCCCATCCCGGATCTCATCTCTTGAATAATCTGCTTTGTCCAGAAATTCCCCGTCATATTCATTGATATGATTGTAAAATAAAAGTGCCATTTTTAAAGTATTAGCATCGTTTTTATCCAATATATCGTAAAGCTGATTCTCTGCTTCATTGATTTTTCCCGCATCAGCAAGATCCAACAGCTCGTTTAATTTTCCTCCTTCATCTGCCGCCAGTGTATCCAGCAGTTTTACTTCCTCCTCGTCCTCCTCATCCAGTCCGAATACCAGCTTCATGACCGTGCGAACCATCTCATGGATCAGGCGCATAATATAATCCTGTTCAAACATATAGTTCTCCCTCTTTCTTTTCATCAATCTCCCAAAGTCCATCATAATCAATTCGCACCAAATTGTACAGAAGATTTTAAAAAAAGCAGGCCGAGCCCGCACTCTTTTAAAAGCGCATCCATCTGCTCCGGATGTTCAGCCGCCGCAAATAAGAATGCATTGTTTAAATTCATTATAACAGTCTGGTCTTTTGTGAGCAATATGCGTATTTTTTAATTTTTTCTAAACTGCCTTTTCTTTCACCAATATAGAATGCTTTTTCAAAAAAATGCCCCGGTCTGGGAATGACCGGAGCATTTCTATCATCAAAATTACAATTGTCTGGTGTAATCTGACCGCTACTACTGTAACAGGGAAAGTACACCCTGTGTAGACTGATTTGCCTGAGCGAGCATGGACTGTCCTGCCTGAGCAAGGATGTTGTTCTTGCTGTACTCAACCATTTCAGTAGCCATATCTGTATCACGGATACGGGATTCTGCGGATGTGGTGTTCTCAGAAGCTGTATCAAGGTTTGCAATGGTGTGCTCCAGACGGTTCTGGATAGCACCCATACGTCCTCTTGCTTTGGAAACAATCTTGATCGCAGCATCAATCGTGGTGGTGGCTTTCTGTGCGCCAGCCTGTGTACTTAAGTCTACCTTATTTCCATCTACGCCAAGTGCTCTTGCGCTCATGTCTTCGATAGAGAAGCTCATGGTCTGACCCTCATTTGCACCGATCTGTAAAGTGATGCCGGTACCTGCTGCAACGCTTCCATAACCTTCCTGTCCAAACAGTGCTTTCGCGCTACCAAGACCTGCGCCATTTGCCAAAGTTGTCTTCGCAACACTTGTTGCAGTGCTTGTTGCGTACAATGTGTTCGGAACATCCGGTGTGGCGCCGCTTAATGTTACATCAAAATCCAATCCGGCCTTTGCCATGATATCCTCGATATCTTCTGCGGTATATTCTTTTCCGGCTGCAAGATGGATCGTATATGCTCCTTTTGTTGCCGCATTTGCTGCATCATAAGTCGGACCGTTTCCGGTTACCTCCTCTTTTCCATCTGCCTTATCAAAAGCAATATCAATTGTTGTCCCGTTAAATTCCGCACCGTATTTATTCGAAGTGAATTTGATCGTGTCTGCTCCAACAAAACCATTTGTTACCTTTACCTCAGCACCTGCTGCCTTTGCGCCGCCTACTGTTGCAGTTCCGGTTGTTTCATCTCCGTCTGCTCCTGCAGTAAGGACTCCGTTCTTTAATGTTACAGTTACCTGTGCCGGTGTTCCGGTTGATGTACTGTCTTCCTGCTTTGCATTCGCAATCAGTTTGTCAATATCTTCCTGGTTGTAAACTTTGTCTGCCACCAGGTTTAATTTCAGGGTTGTTCCTGCCGCATCCCAGATAGCAGTCTCCTGTCCTGGCTGTGTTGCTGATGCTGCTGCCGTAGTTACTTTAATTCCGCCAACGTTGGATGTTACCAGAGCCCCTCCCAATGTAGCATCTACTATACCAAACTTCGGACCTGAACCACTTGTTACAGAGCTTCCTGCCTGAGAACCATCTAACAGTTTCATCGTGTTAAATTCTGTCGTCTTTGAAATTCTGGTCAGTTCTTCCTGTAACTGGCTGATCTCATCGTTTACTGCTTCACGATCATCATCTGTCTCAGTTCCGTTTCCTGCCTGTACTGCAAGTTCTCTCATTCTCTGTAAAATAGAGTGGGATTCATTTAATGCACCCTCTGCGGTCTGGATCAGGGAAATTCCGTCCTGTGCATTCTTGGATGCCTGATTAAGGCCTCTGATCTGGCTTCTCATTTTTTCAGAAATAGAAAGTCCTGCTGCGTCATCTGCTGCACGGTTGATCCGGTAACCGGAAGATAACTTCTCGGTGGATTTGGACTGTGCGCTTGTGGAAACACCAAGCATTCTGTTTGTGTTCATCGCTGAAATGTTGTGCTGTACTACCATAATTTTTTACCTCCATGTGATAAAAGTGTTTTTTTCGGGAATCCGTTCCCGTTTTTTATCTCCGGATGTGCATACATCCCGGATAAGTTGTATAATAAGCAAAAGTCCCCTAGGTTAGACCTTCGCGTATTACCCGTGTCAGACGGATGCGGCTTTTCCGGTCTTTTCCCGCTCGCGCTTTAAGATGCCCGCAATCTCTTTTCGGGCTTCTTCGGAGATACCCTGTTCCTTATAGTAGGATGAGACCGGTGCCTTCTTTTTCTGTAACGCGGTACTTCTCGCAATATTCACATCACGCGGTGCGTCTACCAGAAGATGTATGTTATTGGCAGAGCCCCCGGAAAAAACGACCTTGATATTTTCACCGATATCGATGTATTCACCGGGTTTTAATGTGAGTTTTAACATTGGTTACCTCCTTTCATGCAACAGTTTGTATGAAAGTGTTGCATCCTTTTTGCCAGGACAACAACCAGGAATGACAGAAATGAAAGGGGTATCCATATGAGTACAACTCAGCCAATCAGAAATTTAAAGGATGTACAGAATTTAAAAGATTTTTACTACAAGAGGGAACCAAATTTAAGAAATTACACTTTGATCTGCATGGGTGTAAATACAACACTTCGCATCAGCGATCTGCTGCGTTTGAAATGGAAAGATGTTTATGATTTTTCAAAAAAGGATTTTCGGTATCATCTTACTGTGACAGAACACAAGACCAAAAAGACTGCGCGCATTGCACTCAATGATAATGCACTGCATGCACTGAGACTGTATCAGAATAACTGTACTGCTGTTTCCGGAGAGACGTATCTTTTTCCCGGACGAGGTGGTTCACCACTCAGCCGCTCACAGGCATTTCGTATTATCCGGCACGCTTCCGATGTGCTCAACCTCGAAAATGGCATCAGTTGTCACTCCATGCGAAAAACTTTTGGCTACCATGCCTGGAAATGCGGGACTCCGCCTGCTGTTCTGATGGAAATTTATAATCATTCTTCCTATCAGATCACCAAGCGTTATCTCGGAATTGAACAGGAAGACAAAGATTCTGTATTTTTTCATGTGAATTTGTAAATTTTTTCAGGGGAACTATAAAGTATTTTTCGTTCTGACCGATAGATATATTGTAAAAAGGATGCAACACTTTCATACAAACTGTTGCATTCTTTTCTTTTTTAGCATATGCAAGAGGCCTGGGAATTATGTTTTCCCAGACCTCTTCTTTTGCATACCTGCTTACTATATGGAATCTGACACGGGATGTCAATAAGTAAAAAGCTGTGTCCAGTAATTCGTGCCGGCTGCATTCTGGTAATATCCGACACCGATCTTTGTAAAGCTGGCATTTAAAATGTTGGCTCTGTGTCCTTCACTGTTCATCCAAGCCTTCATCACATCCTCCGGTGTTTTCTGTCCCCACGCAATGTTTTCGCCTGAACCACGGTAAGATACGCCCTGCTCTTTTAAGGCTGTGCTAAAGCTGCTTCCGTTCGGTCTTGTATGTGAAAAGGACTGCTCCGTCTCTTTTGCACGTACCAGTGCTGCTGCCTCAATATTTTCATCCAGTTCAAGTTCCGAAAGACCTGCTTTTGCCCGTTCTTCATTAACCAGTTTTACGACCTGTCTTGCAAACGAGGTTTCTGCCTCATCTTCCTGTGGTTTATTTTCCGGCTTAGTTTCCGGTTTTGTCTCTGGTTTTGTCTCTGGTTTTGTTTCCGGTTTTGTTTCCGGTTTTGTTTCCGGTGTGCAGTTATTCCACTGATCATTCCAGCTTGCATTTCCGTTTCCGAGCTGCGGCAGGATGTCCTTTATACTGCTACAGTCACGGATCGTTCCACCGATCACAGTGATTTTCCCGCTTTTTGCGCAATCTCTCACCGAATTTACAGTTCCTGCCTGTACTGCAAGCGGAGATGCCGTTGTCACAATTACTGCTGCCGCAAGTGCTGCTATGTATCCTTTTTTCATGTTATCCTCCTTTGTCTTACGAGTTCAAAATGTTTCATATTGATTTCGTATTTGTTACATTTTTGTTACATTTGAATGGTAACATGAATACGCCAAAATAAACAGCCACAACATCTGGATTTTCTGGAATATATTTGAAAACAGGTTCTCGCTTTCTCCATTTTATGGTATAATTCAGATAATTATAAGACGTTTTTTACAAAAGAGGCTCTGGATATGGAAAAAACAGATAACAAACGCTATACAATCGGAATTATGCTGGGAGATATTCAATCTGATTACTCGGAAGATCTGATCAGCGGATTTTACACCTGTGCCAAAGAAGAAGATGTCAATCTGCTCTTTCTCATGGGACCGCAGGTGCCGCTCTACTGCTCTGATATCCTTTCGAGCAACGACAACGGACACTACCGTTACCAGTTTGATACCATCTATGACTATGTGCATTTTTCCAAACTGGATGCACTGATCATTGCCTATGGTTCACTTTCGCTGTCTACACGCAGCGGAAACCCGGAACAGTTTTTACATGATTATAAGGATATTCCCTGCCTTTTACTGGAGGATATTCCACAATCCATAGATGCTCCTTATCTGATCGCAGACAATTATAATGGCATCCGTAGCTGTATGGAGCATTTACTGAATTTTCATCATTACCGGAAAATTGCTTTTGTCTGTGGGCCAAAAAGCAACCGTGATTCCAATGAACGCCTTGCTGCCTATCGCGACATCATGCAGCATCACGGCATTCCTGTCACGAAAAATATGGTTGTATACGGTGATTTTTCCGAAAATGTGGATGACAAGGTTGAATTTCTGCTGGCAAACAACCCTGGGCTCGAGGCGATCGTCTTTGCCAACGACAATATGGCAAAAGCCGGCTACCGTGTCTGCAGCCACCACAACCTTCTGATCGGCAAAGATATTGCCATCACCGGTTTTGACAACGTAGATTTTGCCCAGTCGCTCACTCCGCCTCTGACCAGTGTGGCACACAGCAGTTTCCAGTTCAGCTATACCGCACTCAAAAACACACTCTTACTCTGCCGCGGCAAGACTCCTGTCTCCAAGCGCATGCCTGCCACCCTGCGCATACGCTGCTCCTGCGGATGCCAGTCCGGTCTTTCCCTGCTGCGCAGACAGGTTGCCGAAAGCGATCTGGAAGCTTTTACCATGACCTCCGCAGACCGGATCTCCGCAAATGTATTTTCCCTGATTCCCTATGAGAACATACGTCTGTACTATACTTCACTCGTACGCAGCTTCTTTTCCTATGTTTATAAAAATGCATTTGTAAAAAAAGAGCTTTGTCCGCATGACAATTATCTGCTTACTATTTTAAACAGCCTGCTCGGCGAGCATCACATTTCCAACGGACTTCTTTTAGAAAAATTCACAGAACTTCTTCGTGCACTCATCGCCAATACAGACAATGACATCACACGGAGTATCCTCTCTGAAGTCATTTCGATGCTGCATCAGTATACACATTTTAAGGATGTAGGCAACCTGGAAAGACAGCTCATCAACTTCAACCGCAAAGCATGGTTCGTTCCGACTTTTATGCGTGATCTGATCAATGACGACCTTGATTTTAAAGATTCCATCACTCATGTCATGGAACGTTTCCAGCTCATGAACATCCGCGGCGCGTATTTTTATTTCTTTGAGCACCCGGTGCACTTTGCCGCTGGAAACCCGCTTTTCTTTCAGGCAAAGCTGCATCTGACCGCATTCTACAATCAGGATGAATGGCGCTACTATGAACCCGGGGAACGTCCGCTCTTAACAGAAGATGTCGGCTTCTCCTCGTTTCTGCCGCAAAAGCAGCATCAGTGTCTGACTGCTTTTGTGCTGTTTTCCGGCGCAGAGCAGTACGGCGTGCTTCTCTGCGATGTGGAACAGGCGGACGTTCCCTTTGTGCAGACCTGCAGTCTGCAGCTTGGTTCCCTGCTCCGTTTCATCCAGCTGAACAATCAGGAGAAACAGGTACAAAAGGAATTACAGCAGTCCTTAAATGTAATTCAGGAACAGAATCATATCCTCAGTTTTATTTCGGAATATGATGACTTAAGCAAGCTTTTAAACCGCCGCGGTTTTATGGAACGCGCTATCACGCTGTGCAAGGAACATGAAAATGCACCGGCACATCTGATTTTCGGTGATCTCGATCATTTAAAGGAGATCAACGACTGCTTCGGACATGTTTCCGGTGATTTTGCAATCTGCTCCGCAGCACGCCTGTTATCCGAAAATCTGCCTGCTTCTTCTCTGACCGCACGCATCGGCGGGGATGAATTTGTCTCGCTTGTTCTGTCGGGGGAATCAGACTTTGCCAGCACTTTTCCGAAAAAACTGCAAAAAGCAGAGGATGCTTTCAATGCTGCATGCGACCAGCCATTTTTTGTGGAACTGTCTGTCGGCATCAAAAGTTTTCTCTGCAATCCAAAGACCGATTTAAACGAAATCATCCAAAAATCAGATGAGATCCTGTATGAGGCAAAAAAACACAGGCGGTCAAGTATCAAAAAGAACTGACGCGCCTGTGCAGTAATATGAACTATGTATTCAGGTACTTTGACAATCCAACTCCATGATCCAGTGCTCTACATATCAAGCAGCATCTGTACACATCCGTACATTCCTGCCTGATTTCCAAGGGTTGCGAGTGCGAATTCTGCGTTTCTGCAGGCATGGAACGTTGTTTCCACATAATGCTTCTGAATCACATCGATCAGAATAGCCCCGGCTTTTGAAACTCCACCGCCGATTACAATGATCTCCGGATTAACTACGCATGCAACATTGGCAAGTGCATTTCCAAGCACTTTTCCAAGCTTTTCTACGAGTTCTTCTGCAACTGCATCCCCGGCTTTTGCCGCATCAAAGATATCCTTTGCAGTCAGTCCGCTCACGCTCTTTAAGGTCGTCTCTCTGTCATCCGTTGCCAGCAGTTTCTTTGCCATGCGAACGATTCCGGTCGCCGAAGCATACTGCTCCAGGCATCCCTTCTTGCCACATCCACAGGTATCTGTCTCTTCCTCATTCACCATGATATGTCCGATCTCACCGCCTGCACCATTTGCACCTGCAACGATCTTTCCACCGACGATAATTCCGCCGCCGACACCTGTTCCAAGTGTAACCATGACTACATCCTTATGGCCTTTTCCGCCGCCCTGCCACATCTCACCGAGTGCTGCAACATTGGCATCATTGCCGACCTTTACCGGAAATCCAGTGCGTTTTCCCAATACATCTGCGACATTAAATTCGCCCCAGCCAAGGTTTACACATTTTAAAACCGTACCGTCTGTGGTAACCGGTCCCGGAACACCGACACCGATTCCCTGCACATCTTCCTTTGCAATGCCTGCAGTCTCCATCTTTCCTTCAATTGCCGCGGCCACATCATCCAGAATGGATGCTCCGTTATTTTCTGTATTCGTCCTGATCTCCCAGTCTTCAATCAATGTTCCGTTCATCTCAAACAGACCGATCTTACAAGTTGTACCTCCGATGTCCACTCCAAAACCATACTTCTTCATTTTGCAATTTGCTCCTTTATTTTCTTTTTTTCTAAAAAACGAGAATTTTCATCCATAAATTCAGTATAGGCGACCATTTTCCTCCTGTCAATGGATTTCGTTTTCCCCCAATATATAAGAAATCAGCTTTTTTGTCAGCCCGTCCGTATTATCTCCATACGCCGCTCCGATCACGCAGTCACCGGTATACAGACCTGTTTCTTTCGCCCATTTATTTCCGGTGATCTCAATCCCGCACGGATAACTCTCATTCGTTTCTCCATCCGTTGTATACACCAGCTTATCCTGATATTCCTGCATGATATCCTCCGGCAGCACCTCAGACAGATCCTGCAGATTGCCAGTTCCCGCGATCAGGTCAAATGTTTCCTTATCCGACAGGTAAACATCCGCGCCACCTGCTTCTAAAATGGTTAAAACAGAACTGTAGCTGTAATAATTATTCTGTCCCACTCCTTTCGGGTCCACACGCAGTCCGTCATTCACAGCCACTTCCTGTTTTGCAGTGTTATACCCGTTATCCGAGAGCAACTGGTCAAACAGATGGGCGTCATCATCACTCACTGCCTCTATATTTGTATTGACCATCAGTACGTGTGCGACTTCTTCCTTTCTCGTCGTATAGCTCACGATCAGATAAATTCCAAAAATCACGACAAATACAGCTACAATAATGTACCATTTATAATATTCCCATATATAAGAGAGCCTGTCTTTGGGTTCCATATCCTTTAAAACTACTTTTTTCTCCATTGTTCCCTGATCCTTTCCTGCTTGCTGTTCACCTGTTGGAGGCTATTCTCCGGCTGTCCTGTCTGCTCCGTTCTGTTCCTCCATATGCTGTGCATCCTCCTGTGCTTCCTGCTGTCCGCTCTGCTCTCCCGACGGCTGTGTCTGCTGCTGTTCACTCTGCCCTCCCGACGCCTGCTGTGCCGGTGGCTGCTCTCCTGTCGGCTGCGACGGCTGGTTTTCTTCCTGTTTTGGCGCATCATCCGTCTTTTTGTCTTCCACTTCCTGACTCTGCGCATCTGTTTTCTGTCCGTTTCCTGAGTAAGAAACATACGGAAGAAAATCCATCGGTGTGAGACCACTGTGGATATTCTCCATAAAGTCATGCCAGATATTTCCGGGATAGGAAGATCCTTTCAGTGTCGGCAGTTCTTTTGGCATGTCATAACCTACCCATACGCTGGTCGTGTAGTAGCGCGTATAACCGACAAACCATCCGTCTTTGTTGTCATTGGTTGTTCCGGTCTTGCCCGCACATGGCATTTCACTGATTGCAAGTCCTTTTCCGGTTCCTTCTTTTACTACGGAAACAAGCATATCCGTCATCATGCGTGCCGCGTTTTCTTTGTAGACAACCGTTTCTGCCTGATCTGACACACAAATGTCATTGCCATCTGCATCGGTGATCTTGACAATACAGGTTGGGTTCCGGTATTTTCCGTCATTCTCAAGTGCTGCATAACCGGATGCCATCTCAAGCGCCGACACACCTCTCGTAAAACCACCGAGCGAAGCCGCCATCTGCTCATCCTGACTCTCAAGATGGGAAAAATCCATATTTCTCAGATAAGCAATCCCCACTTTCGGTGTCAGCTCTTCAAACAGGGACCAGGCCACTGTATTTTTGGAAGACTCCACCGCCTGACGCAGTGTGATCTTTCCAGCATAGCTCTTGTTTGCATTGGACGGACCGTCTTCGGTCTTTTCATCATTCACAATGGAATCCGGCGTGTAACCCCGCTCCAGTGCCGGTGTATACACGATCAGCGGTTTGATGGAGCTTCCCGGCTGCCGGTAACTCTGGTATGCACGGTTTAAAGTATAACCGTTTAGCTGCTGGCTGCGGCCTCCGACGATTGCCTTGACATAACCGGTCTGATTGTCGATGCAGACCGCCGAGCTCTGCATCTCATAGATCCCGTCTTCTCCGACATCCGTATATTCTCTGAGATTATCGTCCACGCTCTGCTGAAGCGCCGCCTGCATATTCAGGTCGATCGACGTGTAGATCCGGTATCCACCGGTATAAAGTGTCCTCTGGCATGCGGCATAGGTCTCCTCATACATATCGTCATATGCCTGCTCTGCCTCGGCCGTATCAAAGCTGTACTGGAACTGAAATCCCTGAAGCTGCATCAGCGCCCGCGTCGCACAGTTATAGGTGTACGTCTCCACATAATCGTTTTTGCTGGTCTGCGGACGATTTAATACGATCTCCTCCGCTTTTGCCGAAGCATAGGCGCTCTGTGTGATCTTTCCGTCCTCCAGCATATTCTTTAAGATCAGGTTGCGCCGCGTGATCGTATTATCGGCATGATTGACCGGATCATAGAGCGACGGATTGTTCGGTATCGCACATAAAAAAGCAATCTGCGACAGATCGAGCTGATCCACTGTTGTATTGAAATAGCCCTTGCTTGCTGCCTGAATGCCGTAATACCCATTTCCGAAATAAATGTTATTGAGGTAAAACTCCAGAATCTCATTTTTGGTATATTTTTTCTCCATCTGAAGTGCGATGAAAATCTCCTCCATCTTACGCTGCCAGGTCTTCTCCTGCGAGATAAACACATTTCGCGCAAGCTGCTGTGTGATCGTACTTCCGCCCTGCGTAACCTCTCCATCCCGCAGCATTGCAAGCACCGCACGCATGATCGCCTTGTAATCCACGCCACCATGCTGATAGAACTTTTTATCCTCAATACTGATGATCGCTGCCGTTACATTCGCCGGTATCTGATCAAAACCCAGATAATAGACATCTTTCTCTCCCTTAAGAACCGAAATCTGATTTCCATTCGCATCATACACAATACTGGTCTGCGAAGCTTTAAACGTCTCCGGCGAGGACGTCTTTACATAATGCTCCGCCTCGGATTTAAGCTGTGAGATCTGCTGTGCATAGCCTCCCAGGTAATAGTAGGCAAGACCACCGAGCACAAGGCACATTAAAAATATCTGAAATTTGATAAACCGCCAGAAACCGCGGTATTTTTTCTTTTTCTTTTTTTTTCGGGACATTATATGCCTCCCTCTGTCTTTAAAACAATTCTGTGATAAGGAATGTTGTTCTTTTCAAGGATTTCCTGCTCTCTTGCGGTGCAGGAAAAAATAAGCGACTGCACCGGCTGTCTGCCCAGATACCCAAGCACCGAAGCAAGACGTTCTTCATCATAAAACGCAAATGCCTCATCAAAGGAAAAGAACATCGGCTCCCCCGAGAGCACTCTGCCAAGCGCGATCCGTACCGCCAGATACACCTGCTCCACAGTTCCCCGGCTCAATGCATGAACCGGAATTTTCTCAGCGCCGTCAAAAACGAAAATCCGCAGCGCGTCATCAAAAACAAGCCGCTCGTATCGCCCTCCTGTGATCTCGGAAAAAATCCCGGATGCCGTATCATGCAGTTCACGCTTTGCTTCCCCGGACAGCCCACCGGACAGCTTTTGTAAGGTCTGCTGTGCCAAAAGGAACGCCTGCTCTCTTTGTTCTGCCTGTACTTCACTGCTGCTTTTTAACATCATCTCTTCCAAAGCATCACGCGCATTGCTGCGGCGCAGCTCCTTGTCATCCAACTGCTCTGCCAGCGCATGCTCTAACGCCTGATGCCGCTGCATCTCTTCCTGCTGCAGCCGGATATATTTACGCACTTCCTCTGACAAGACCATCCGGCCATTCTGCTCCTTTTGTTCTGCCTGCACTTTTTTCAGATCCAGAGGCAGCTCATACCGATGTCCGAGCCATGCATTGACCAGTGTCAGCACAAGCAGTACCGCCTCCGCCGCACGCCATGCAAGCGCACTGTATTTTCCAAATAGAAACAGATGCAGCACGGCTGCTGTCCCACAGATGACCGCAGCCGCAAGATATGGTTTCGTCCGTCCTCCGCCCTTCGCTTTTCTATCGCCGCGTCCGCCCGTTTCCTGCTTATTTTTCTGTATCTCCTGCTCTGCCTCTTTTTCTTTCCGCATCAGCTCCTGCATGGCAAGATCATGGCGGACCTTTTCCCGTTTGGACTGCTCTGAAAGCTTTTGCATATCCTCCGCCAGAATGCGTTCTTCCACCCGCAGATTTTCCAGATATTTTTCTTTTTCCTGCAAAAGCGCTTTTTTTTCTTTTCGGATCTGTCTGCCGCGCTGCTCCAGCTTCTTCTGCGCAAGGGAAAAGCGGATCGTCGCATCTCCCGTATTCTCCAGATTTGCAAGATACTCCTGCAGCGAATCCGCAAGGGCGGCTCCGGTCACCGCTCCACTCTGCCCAACACACCAGGTATTCTGATATGTGCTCCGGCTCAGTTCTCCAAGCAGCATCGAGAGATCTCCGAATTCCACGGAAAGCTGCTCCCCGTCTGCTTCATTCCAGAGCTTTGCCTGCTTTTCCCGGTGATAAAAATTGCGGGTAAGCGCGAATGGTCTGCCATCCACCTCAAAACGCAGCTTTCCACAATAATAGGATGCCGCATTCCACGGCTCATAACGGCGGTAAGTATCATTTTCCGGGTTTCTGCCGCGTTTTGGCTCCATCCCAAAGAGCATGGCAGTGATAAATTCCTGCAATGTGGATTTGCCTGCCTCATTTTCTCCGCAGATCACATTGATGCCCGGTGCAAAGGTAACCATCTGTTTATGAAGTTTTCCGAAATTTTCTATGTATGCCTCTTTTAATGTCATCTTTGCTCCATTGCCTGACAGATCGCATCCACACCATAATACAGTGCTTCCTTTGTGACCGCGTTCTGCGGCATTGCCTCTATCTGCAAAATATATTTTTCCAGCAGTGTCCCGCGGTATTCCCGCTTTAATTTTTCAAAATCATACGCCGGAATCAGTCGTTTTTCCACTGCTGCCACATCCGGCAATGCAAGCAGTCGTTCCATGTCCGGCTCCATTCCCGGTGCAAAGCTTCCATTCAGCACGACACGATATTTCTGATACGGCTCTTTTTTCATCAGATCCTGCTTTAATTTTTCTTCCACATCCTGTTGCGTCATACGCTCATCCACCCGGATCTCGTGTAACACATACTCACATTTGCGTATCGGATAAAATGACACCGTACAGCCCCGTTTGGTCACTTCCCCCATCCAGTATCCATGCGGTCCCAGGTCATTGCAGTCAGTCGGCTCCAGCGAGCCGGCCATAACTATCCTGTTTTTGCTGATCTGACCGCCTCTGTGAATATGTCCGCAGGCAATATAGTCAAATCCGCTCTCCCGCAGTGCTGTCTCAGACATCGGAATATGCTTTGCATCTCCCCCGTGCGCCAGCAGGATATTGATCTTTCCGGGATCTTTGGGTCCTGCCGTATCATAAAGATTCCGATGGATCTCTCTGTGCCAGTAACTAAGCCCGTAAATACACGCCTGATATTCCGGCAGATCCACCGCCGTAAGCTGTTCCCTGTCAAAAAAGATCACATTATCCGAAAAAGGAAAACTCCGGTAATTGGACTTCGGATGCATATAATCATGATTTCCGGCAATGAGTGCCACCTTCGTATGCGTAAGCTCCCCACAGAGCTGATCAAACTGTTTTAATTCCCGCATAAGCGGCTGACGGTGAAACAAATCTCCCGCGATCAGCAAAAGATCCGTCTGTTCCCGCTCCGCCAGAGCAAAAACCTCCCGAAAGGAATCCCATATATCCCGTTGTCTGTGCGCACTCCACGGCTTTCCCGCATCCGGCGCCAGCCCCAGATGTACATCTGCTATATGTATGAATTTCATACGGTCTCATTATCCTTTCATCTATCCCGTTCTCCGATTATGTTTCTGTACCATATTTATTTATTTTACACTGAACGCAGAGATTATACAAGGTGGGACGATTCTTAAAATTCCATGAACTGTTTCTAAAATAATTATGCACATGAAGACGGCATGTGCTTCGCATCCCACTTAAGATAACCGTTCGTCATAACAGAAAAAGAGCCTGCCGCATATTAAAACCACGCGGCAGGCTCTTTTTCCTGAGTCTGTTTTTTCTTATTTTATTATGCACTTTCTCCTACTTTATTTTTACCGATATCCGTCCTTTTAAACTCAATATAGTCCGTTCCATAAGGCAGTGTTGCATTTCCATTCTTCCGGTATTTCCGATAGTAACTGTCATAATCGTTTTTTGCACATATTTTACCTTCTTTACTGTAAAAGAATGTATTGCTGCGCCCGCCGACACTGACTGTGAAAAAGCCGTGCCGGATGCCAAATTTTTTTAAAATCCTGTTTACTTCGCCCGGCGTTTTAAATTCCATGTCAAAGACGACCGTAAGTGACGTTACGCTCAATGCCCTTATAAAGCCCCAGCATTCATATGCTTCCGGACATTTTTCTCCATGGTTCCACGCATACAGCGACTCCGAATGCATCAGACGGAAATCACCGTTTTTATTTACATGCATTGCCCATTTTCTTCCATCGGCGCTCTGTACACCATAAAATTTCCCTTTTTCGATCGTGATCGTATTGTTTTCGCTTCTGATTTCCTGTATCAGACCGTCGTTTATCTTCTCAATATCACTGATATTGTACTTCTGACCTTCCACATAAAATTCATTCCGGTCAATTCTCTCCATATCCTCTAATGCTTCCCAGATTTTCTCCCTTGTTAATGCTGCTCCGGCATTCTTCATTTATCATCCTTCTCCATTTTCCAAAACAATAATTACTTTTCCTATTATCTTCAAATCCACTTTGTTTTCAAGTAATTATGTATGAAACGACATTTTTTCATCTGTTTTGGTCATTTTTTTGAAAAAATAGATATATTTTCAAAAAAATGCACGGAAGCTGCAATACTGCAGTCAGAATAATGCCAAGTGAGATGCAGACCGCTGCCCTGTCCTGCCCGCACAGGGAAAGAATCACTCCGACAGCTCCGAACCCCACCGCAAGAACCATCGTAACCATCTTATAACGCTTCTGCTCGTCTTTCTCCAGTCTCCGGTTTTCAGAATCCACCGGACTTAACAGCGAAAGACCAAGTATCGCCCCGCCCGTTGCAAGCGCCATTTTCCAGTCACAGGCAATCTGACCGGAAAGCCCAATACATATTAACAGCAACAGACATGAGCAGATAAAACATACCCATGCATATTTTGCATGTATCCCTCCGCTGAATTTGCGGATAACAAGAAACGGAATAATGAGAAGAATACTCTGTCCGGTTCTTCCAAACAGTGTACCAATGATAATAGTAAGGAATAACGGCGAAATCGTAATCAGAAAGCTATATGCCGCATAGACATATAGCTCTCTGTCAGATTCTCTGATCGCTTCATGCCGGATGAGCCAGCCTGTTATTCCTTCTGCACACCGCGCGATCATTTACTCTTTCTGTAACGTGCCAGTTCCTTCGGTGCCTTCGGCTGATAAACAATACCGCATGATGTTGAATTTGCATCTACCCGCAGTAATGATTCCAGTGCAGACGCCACCCCTTTTGCTGCCTGTTTGGTTAAATTTTTGTTTGTCATAGTTCTTCTCCTTTCATGATAGAAATGTTTTTCGCTACGCCCCTATCATAATCGGTTTTCCGGCAAAAATCGACTGTTTTTGCGCGAACGGAAGTATATACTTTCATATTGGTTCAAAAAACTGTTTTTCAGATATTTTTTGTAACTCTGACAGAAGAATACAGCTATTTCAGAAGTTAAGGATGTGATGCAATTGTATCTGCACTATATTGAAATGGGAAACCGCATCCGGGTGCGGCGCAAAGAACTGAATTTAAAGCAGAGTGATCTGGCTGACCTGCTTGCCGTCTCTGCCAATCACATGTCATCTATCGAAAGCGGAAGGCAAAAACCCAGCATGGATACTTTTCTCAAACTGTGTGAGGCCTTAAAGGTTACTCCTGATTATCTGCTGCTCGGAAGTATGCATGCCAACAATATCTCAAAGGATATTACTGACAAGCTGCGCCTGTGCAGCCCCTCCGATCTCATACTTGCTGAAAAGTTTATTGAACTGCTTGTAGAGCGCAATCAGAGTCCATGGAACAATGACCATTTTATATGAATACCCTTTTACTCCCTTCTTACGTATGTACGGTCGACAATGTTTCAATTTTCATGGTGTCTCCCTTGCAATTTTACATACTTTCCGTATTATATTAGATAACAGATAAATTTATATTCATGGGGGATGAAATTTTATGCGTATACTGATCTGCGATGATGAGCCTGCAATAGCCGAACAACTGGAAAACTACATTCACGATTTTTTTACCAGAAATCATCTGAAATGTCCGACCACAGTACTCTTTTCCGACGGAGAATCCCTGCTGTCGGATACCGGAGAAAAAGACATGGTATTTCTGGATGTGGAAATGCCAGGAGTAGACGGTATCTATGTAGGTCAGAAGTTGAAAAAAGCAAATGCTGATATCATTATTTTTATGGTTACCTCCTACACTGAATATCTCGATGAAGCAATGCGCTTTCATGTATTCCGCTATCTCTCAAAGCCCGTGGACAGGCAGCGGCTTTTCCGCAATCTGAAAGACGCATTGAAGCATTACAACTCTGTAATGGAAAAAGTTGCTATTGAAACCAGACAGGGCGTAATTACTGTCCCGGTCACCGATATTATCTCTCTGGAAACCCAGGGCCGCAAACTGATCATCCATACGCTGGCAAAAGACTTTGAATCCGTGCACAATATGCAGTTCTGGGCAGACCTGCTTCCAAAAAACTGCTTTTTTCAGTCCCACCGAAGCTTTCTCGTCAATCTTGCACATGTTTCAGAATTTGACCATTCACTGATCCAACTTGCCAGCCATCGCTTTGAAGCCTACCTGACACGCAGGAAATACACCGAATTTAAAGAAGCTTATTTCTTATATCTGGAAAGCACGAGGTAATATACATGGAATCTTCACTACTTTTTATCTTTATTTATCTGTTGGAAGCTCTTATTTTTCAGCAATATGCCAAAAAACTGTTTCTTTCCAAACATAGCTTGAAACTAGAAATAAGTATTATCCTTCTGCTTTATGCCGGACTATATCTGATAGCCTCCATACAAAGCTACTGGTCCTGGAATATCGCTGCTTTTCTGATCGCCAATTTTATCTTTCTTTACCTGTCCTATCATATCAAATGGTATCTTGCCGCATTCCATGCCGCTGCAGCCACCGTTATGATGGGCATGAGTGAGCTGATCCCATATAATCTGATTTCCTTTTTCTCTCCGGAATCCTCTTTTCTGGATCTGCTGTTTCTAACCATCATCAGCAAGATTACATACTTTATTCTTATGTTCCTTTTATCCCATTATCTAAAGGGAAAAACAAGAAATGACCTTCCGGAAAACAGCAGTTCTGTTTTTCTGATCAGTATTCCGGTTGTCTCCGTATTTGTTCTGATCACCCTGCTATCCATCTGTCAGGGCTCGATCTGTTGTGTATCGATCGAATGGCTCATTTCCATCAGCGCTGTTCTGTTGCTGATCAGTAACCTTCTTATCTTTGTCATTGACAACTATAATCAGAAAAAAGAGCTGGCTTTTACCGAGATCCAGCTTCGGCTTCTGAAAGAACAGGATGCCACAGAATATTATAAGCTGCTGTTAAAGCAGAACGAAAGCCAGAACATTCTGATCCATGATATCAAAAAACACCTCAACGTGATCTCTGTATTAAATGATAAAAATGAACCTGCAAAAATTGCTGAATATATCAATCTGTTGATCCAGTCACCTGCCCTCAAGGGGAACACCCATCTGTGTGACCGCGAAATCCTGGATGCGATCCTCTGTCGTTATCAGACCAGATGTAACGAAAAAGGAGTCGCTTTTCACACAGATATACGCAGTAATACCACTGATTTTATTACCGATACCGATATGACTTCCCTTTTCTGCAATCTGCTTGAAAATGCGCTTGAATCTTCCGCAGATATCAACAACGCTTTCATCGAACTGAGTTTAAGCCGCAGAGAAAATACCCCCTACACGGTTCTTGTCATGACCAATTCCTGCGAGCATAATCCGTTTTGCGAGCACGGAAAAAAGCTGATCACCAGTAAATCAGACAAACAAAAGCACGGCTTCGGCATGAAAAGCATCAAACGAATTGTGGAAAAGTATCATGGTGAGCTCCAGACCTATTATGACAAAACAACAAAAACTTTTCATACGATCCTGACGCTGCGAAAAGCTTCATAATTTAGCAACCTCAGATCCTATTTTTCGGAAAGAGGAAATTTTTATGATACTAAAGAACGGATTTATTTTTACCCAGAATGGATTTGAAAAAAAGGATCTGCAGATAAATGGCCTTCACAGGATTGCCGCAGAAATCTCATCGTCCGATCCGCAAGTCTTTGACGTTTCAGGCTGCTATGTAGTTCCAGGCTTTATCGACATCCATACACACGGTGCTGTTGGTGCCGACTTCTGTGATGCGGATGTGGATGGTCTGAAACGGATCGCCGCCTACCTGAAATCCTGCGGCATCACTTCATTTTGCCCGACTTCCATGACACTTCCGGCAGACCGTCTGCAAAAAATCTTTCAGACGGCTTCTGTGCTTATGGATGCTCCGGCTCCTGCATCTGCACGTATTGCCGGCATCAATATGGAAGGACCGTTTATCTCTGCATCCAAAAGAGGTGCACAAAAAGAAGATTATATCAAAAATCCTGACAGTGCCATGTTCTTTTCTCTCTTTCATGGCTGTCAGGATCGCATTAAATTTGTCACGCTCGCACCGGAGCTTTTTGGCTCACTCGACTTTATCACCGCAGTAAAAGATACCGTCTCCGTTTCGCTCGGTCATTCCGTTGCGGACTTTGAAACGGCAGCAGCCGCTTTCTCACACGGTGCAGATCATGTCACCCATCTGTTTAACGGAATGGAACCCATGTTACACCGCGATCCCGGTATTGCCGGCGCTGCCGCAGATGCCTGCTCCACCTCTGCCAATGTCTTTGTCGAGGTCATCTGTGACGGTATTCATATCCATCCTTCCATGATCCGCAACACCTTCCGCCTGTTTGGTGAAGATCATATGATCCTGATCAGCGACTCCATGCGTGCCTGCGGTATGAAAGACGGCATCTATGAACTGGGCGGACAGGAAGTGAAAAAAAGCGGCTGCAGGGCAACTCTCACCGACGGTACTCTGTCCGGTTCGGTCACAAACCTGTTTTCCTGTTTTCAAAATGCTGTCTCCTTCGGCATTCCGCTTACCGCCGCGTTAAAAGCCGTCACCATAAATCCGGCTAAAAGTCTGCATATGGAACATGAGATCGGTCAGCTTCTTCCCGGTATGGAGGCAGACGTGCTGGTACTGTCAGAAGATCTGAAACTGATGCATGTTTTTTAAACTGCACTGTTTCCTCCCTGTTGACAGATACCGGCGGCTACTGCTCCATCTGTCGCCCCAAAAACACTGCTGCCGTCATCGCAAGCTTCTGCTCAGTGTCACCAAATTTTCTCTTTGCATCTCTTCCGTAGAGTACAACCGCACCGATGGCATCTCCTTCACAGAGAATCGTACTGATTACCTCATTGTTATGTTCTCCACTGTCATCCAGTGTAATATAAACAAAACTTCCATCCGCAGCTGTTGTCACCACATTTCTGCGCTCCTCGATCACGCCTTCCAGCTGTTTGCTGATCGGCTTCCCCTCAAAGTCTTTCCGACCGGCTCCGACTGCTGCCACCACATGATCCCGGTCTGTGATACATACAAGCTGCCCGCTGATCTGTGCAAGCGCTTCTGCATACAACCCGGCATACTGGCTGAGTTCTCCGATCAGCGAATATTTCTTTAAGATGATCTCTCCTTCACGGTCGGTAAAAATTTCAAGCGGATCACCCTCGCGGATTCGTAATGTTCTGCGTATTTCCTTCGGTACCACAACCCTTCCAAGGTCATCTATTCTTCTGACAATTCCTGTGGCTTTCATATCGTAAAATTCCTCCTGTTTTCCAGATTACTTTCCATAATTGTGCTGTAGGGGTAGTATGTGGAAAATACGGGGATTTATTCATTGTCAGATAAATTTTGCCCTCACAACTCTACAATCTTCACTTCATTTCCATGTTCCTTTATGATATTTACCAGATCTTCTGCCTTCATCCAAACTGTTGCCGTATTATCATTGGGATGGACACCGATCAGTCCTTCGGGTGTATCAAAAAAATCTCGATCAAGAAATACCCGGACTTTTGCTTCTTCATCATTTAATATTCCAAGCGGCGTCACAGCTCCCGGTATCAGCCCCAGTATATTCTTCAGTTCCTCTTTCGATGCAAAGCTCAAATGACGGGTCTGATTTTCCTTCCTGAATTCTTTTAAATCCACCCGTTTTTCGCCTTTGACTGAAATAAGATAATAATTGCTTTTTTTATCATCCCGGACAAAAAGGGTCTTTGCGCCGAATTCCGGATATGGAAGTTCAACTTTTTGTGCCTCTTCCATATTGTAAACCGCTTCATGTTCCGTGACTTCAAACCAGCGTCCTGTTTCCTGTAACAAATGATAAATATCCTGTTTGTTCATACCGCATCACTCCATATATTTTTTCATTTTTCTGGTAAACTTTCCAATCAGAGACTGCGCAAATTTTAGATTCACAACAGCAGCAAGAATCCCGCAAAGCCCAAACAGTACAGCTTCAGGCCTCCGGCACTCCAGGGTCTGAACACATTTTAAAATGATCCGGATACTGACCGGAAGACAGATCACGCTGGTGATCACCGCTGGAATGTATTGCCTGACAACAACCGCCTGAACAATATGTATCACAAAATGCAGTGTGCAGGCAATGAATGCTCCAAGCCAGAGCAGCCCGAAAAAATCTGCTTTTGTATAGAATGCCAGCCCTGAAAAGATGACCGATAGTATCAGTTCCTCATAAACTGCCACCGCAAATCCCTCTGTACTGAAGTCCGGATATGCCTTTAAGACAAACGGATACTTTTCCTCCAGCATCTTTCTGTTTTTCTGCATCCACAATTTGAACCCGATAATCTCTTCCATGTCGTGAAAAATAAAGATGATCGGAAACAGCCAGATATATTGCTCCATCAGAATCCTCCAAAAAGTAAACTATTGTGTCATATTTTGTTTTATGATACGCTAATTGCATATTCGTTACAAGCTAAATCTGGCAAGTGACACTATTTTTGTAATAAGTGTCAGAAAGGAAATTTATGAATCCATCAAAAAATCCAAGCGCTCTGCGCTCAAAAAAAATCCTCACCGAAACTTTGCTGCATCTGATGGAAAGCTGCCCTTATCCTGAAATAACCGTCAAGCAGATTCTACTCGAATCCGGTATTTCCAGAAAAACTTTTTACCGAAATTTTCTCTCAAAAGATGATGTTTTAAATTCTCATATTGATGCCATTATATATGAATATCTTGAGACGCTCCTGATTCAGGAAACCTATTCATTCCTGCAAATGCTCGACATTATCTTTTCTTTCTGCGAACACAACAAGGACCTTCTTTTTTTGCTCCGGGACAATGAACTGCTCTATCTGCTTCTCCCCAAATTAAATCGCCTCATTCTGACGGAACATAAAAGAATTACCCGAAATCCCTCTGCCGCTGCTCTTTCGCGGTACATCATCCTCTTTAACATCGGCGGAATCTGGAATATTCTGTCCGACTGGATTGAAAACAATATGGAAGCAAAACCCGCCGACATCAAAAAGGTAATCCGGCACTACTTGCAAAATATTGAAAATATTGATCTCCAAACCATATAAGCATTACCGATCTTTAAATTCCGCGATCACAGCCTGCAGTTTTTCAAAAAACTGCGCGATATGATATCCGTCCGCTGCCGCATGCGCAATCTTTATCGCAAACGGCAACGTATATCTGCCTTCTTTATCAATGGTATACTTTCCATATGTAATAATTGGAAATAATGGAGGCTGACCTGATGCGCTGACGTTTACCGCATCAAAATCAAGCCAGGGCACACAACTGATACAGTAAAAATTCTCCGGCTGATCCGGTCTTCCCTTAATTCCCACATGATGGCCATACACCTCTGTCGTCTGCACAAAATCTTTATAAAAATCATCCAGATTCTCATGAAAATCACACCACAGGTCGCTAAACGTATGGCTCTTTTCATGAAAAACCGTATAAACAGGCACAACGCTGTCCCATATACCCGGATTTCCCGCAGCATCCAGCATCATTTTCATTTCATCCATTTTATTGATGACCGACGAAACCGCCCATACCATGCACGGATAAAACTTTCTGCGGCTGCGGTGTGCATAGGAAAGGAGCTCGGTAACATCTACCGTTACTGTCACGGCTGCTGAAGTCTGAATTGTATTTTGATAGTAGAAAAAATGCTCCCTCCGGTTCCAGGATGCAACATTGATCAGTCTGTAATTATCTTTCACTCGCTTCCTTCTCCTTCCTGAATCCCACCTATTTCAGGCAGTTCATGATGACTGTGATCATCATTTCCATCTCCTGTGGTCTTGACTCTGCGATCATAATCGTAAGTGCCACCAGTGTATGGTCATCGATCAGTTTTTTTCCATCCATGAACAGAACACCATTTTTGTCCGAAAAAGCTGACTGATACGATTTTCTTTTTGCTCTCCTGCGCTTCTTTTACTAAATTCACCATATTCTCCTCCGCTTTCTTTTGATAATCTTCTTCTAAAACCCGTTCTCCTGTTAGAAGTTCATTGACCGTAATGTCCAGTTCCCCACACAACGGCAGTAATAACGACACCTCCGGGAATCCATTTCCACGCTCCCACTTTGATATGGTCTTGTCACTGATTCCCAGGATCTCAGCCAGTTGTTTTTGGGTATAACCCTTTCTTTTTCTTTCTTTTGCAATAAACTTTCCTGTTGCAATCTGATCCATGTCTGCCTCCTTTCTGAAATCCATTATCCATACAAAACCAGAATTTTGACACACACGCAACGTAGAATATGGTGAATTTATGCGGATTCTACGCTCCGTAGAGTGTATCTGTAATTTTTTTATTCTTTGCAGAAGTTACTTTTCTTGTACCCTCTGCCTTGCATTCCTGTAAGCCAGTCCACAGATGACCGCACATGTGATCATTTCGGAACCCAGAAACGAGATCCACACCCCGTTTATGCCGAACAACCTGGAAAACACAAATGCACATGCCGCGATCGCGACTGCTCCGCGCATTACCGAACCAATGATCGCGGTTTTTGCATCATCCACCGCCGAAAAGTACGCAACCAGCATGATATTGATCCCCGCAAACAAAAATCCGAGAAAATACAGCCGCAGTCCGATATGCGCATAGCTAAGGAGCGCTGCATTATGCTCACTGTTAAAGACTGCGATCAGCCCGTCTGTTTGTCCCCAGACACCTGCAACAATCAGAATTTCAACAAGCAGACACGCGAGAAGCCCCGCACGCAGCAGCTTTTTAACCTGCACACCGCAGCTTTTCCCGTAGCTTTCGCTGATCAGCGGCTGTACCCCCTGCGCAAGCCCGTTGAAGATCGACATTGCGACCGCAGACATATTTGCAATGACACCGTATGCCGCGACTCCGATGTTTCCGGCAATACCAAGTATCAGCATGTTAAAAATAACAGTAATGACCGCAGACGATATTTCGCCGACAAATGCGGATATGCCAAGCTTGCAGCACGAGATCAGATGGTAGAATGACGGCGTTTTAAACCGAAATCCCACCGTATTTTTCTTTCCGAGATAATGCGTACTGCACACCGCTATCGTAACACCCGGCGACACCGCAGTAGCAAGCGCCGCTCCACTCAAGCCAAGTCCGAGCGGAAACATAAAAATATAGTCAAATACGATATTGAACAGGCTTCCGGCGATCGAAGCTGTCATTACCACCGATGTTGCATGATCGTTTCGCGCAAACGCCGTAAATGTATAGTTTGACATAAAAAGCGGCGCTGCCGTCATAAAGATTTTCAGATAATCGGTTCCAAGCGCTGTCAGTTTTGCATCCGCCCCCAAAATCCCAAGGAATCTCTGCGGCATGAAAAGACCGGTCAGTACAAACGGAATGCTAAACAATACATTCCAGAAAATTGCCTGGAGAAAATAATAGTCTGTTTCTTCTCCTTTCGCCTTGTTGATGCCGTATCTGGTTGCCGATCCGATTCCGATCATGGAACCGATCGCATAGATCACACCGTACACCGGAAGCACAAGGTTTAGCATCGCAAGTCCGTCCGCTCCCGAATATACCGAAATAAAAAATGTATCCGCCAGAATGTAAATGGAGATCCCAACCATTCCGGCAACACTCTGTAATTCATATTTTAAAAATTTCTGTAACATGTTATATATTCCTTTCCATGAAAACTTACCTCACTGCATGAACAAGTCTTCCACGGGTCCAGAATCGGAATATATCTGTGCTCCCTGATCATTTTTATATTCTCCATATTTAACAAAATATCAGCGCGTCAGGTCCTTCACCCATTTGTATTTGCGAAAATGGATGAGCACCCACGGAAGTTTTCCGACCTCATCAATACAGGTACACGCATATACCACGACCACCGGCCAGTGGAAATAATAAGTTCCGGCAACTGCAAGCGGAATCGCAATGCCCCACATGCAGACGGCAAGACTATACAGATCAAACATCGTATCCCCGCCGGATGCAAAGATCCCGTTCATGGTCACATCATTGATGGCACGACCGATCATATAAAAAGCAATGACCACGAACATCCCTTTCAGGTATATGGCAGCCTGCGGGCTTAAATTCACAAAGCGTAAAATGACAGGCGCAGCCGCACACATCAGAAGCGACATGACTACTCCACACACAAATGAAATTTTTAAAAGGCGGATTCCATACATCCTGCCCTTTTCCAGATTCCCTGACCCAAGTTCATTTCCGACCATAATTCCGGCCGCACTCGATATTCCCGCGCTGAGACAGCATATAATATCACGCACAACTGCTGCCACCGAATTTGCAGCCGCTGCATCCACTCCCAGGTGTCCCATAAAAGAGGAATAGGATGTAAATCCGATTCCCCAGAACAGGCTGGCTCCAAGAAGTGGCAGGGCACATTTTCGAAAATCCTCTGCCAGCCCCCTGTTACGACGGAACAGATACGTGAGTTTCGGATAAATATAACCTGGCATATAGGAGATCACAACAGAGATACCAAGTTCCAGCACTCGCGCGATCAGTGTTGCAAGCGCTGCGCCGCGCACTCCCATTGGTGTGATCCCGAATCCTCCATAGATAAAAACCGCATTTAAAGCAATGTTGATACACACGGTAAATGAGCTGATAACCGCCGTGGTCTTTGCATGCTCACTTGTTTTCATTATAACCAGATAGCACTGCGAAATACCGGTCAGCAGATAGGAAAAACCCGCAATCTTTAAATAGTCCACTCCATATCCGATCAGAATGTTTTCGTTCGTAAAAAGCAGCATCAGATACTGCGGAAAAAGCACACAGGCTCCAAAAAAAGCAACTGACACAATTCCGCACAGCCGGATCGCCATACAGAAAATATCATCCAGGGTATCCAGATCTCCCTTCCCCCAGTACTGCGCGCCCAAAATTCCAAGGCTGGCAGTTGCCGCGGTCAAAAACATATTTTGTATAAACTGGATCTGCGTTGCCAGCGAAACTGCGGACATATAGTTCTGATCCACTCCACCAAGCATAAACGCATCTGCCACTGCAACCAGCGCAAGCATCAGATTCTGAAGCATAATCGGCACCATCAGCCGGAACAATTTTCTATAAAAACCGGGTCCTTTTCCATTCTTTTTTTCAACTGTATCCCCCTCCATTTTCCTTATGGACATCATCTGGAAATCTTAAACCGCACAATGATTTCAGGTCAGGTTTTATTTTACAATATTTTCAGACATTTTGCATCTCTATCTTCTTGAAAACTGCAAAAAAATCTACTAAAATATAAGTAGTTTTTTGGAGGTCAATACGCAAACATGAACCATTTTTTAACAGAAAATTTTTACAAACAGCGTGCAGAATTTACAAAGGAATCCGGGGCACGTGACAAAAAGCTTCCATTTCCGGAAGATGTGATCGAACAGAAAGATATTCCCTACTGCGATGATGCTTCCGACGCACACCGTCTGGATATGTTCCGGCCAAAGGGACGTGACGGAGAGATCCTGCCGGTCATCGTCAATGTGCACGGCGGAGGTTTACTGCTCGGCAGCAAGGAATTCAACCGCTTCTACTGCGCGCGCCTTTCTGCCATGGGATTTTTAGTATACAGTGTGGAATACCGTCTGGTTCCCGACTGTGAATTTTACGATCAGCTCTCCGATCTCTCTGCAGCAATGGATTTTATTAAAGAACGTATCCATTCCGACAACGGTGATCTTTCCCGTGTATATGCAGTCGGTGACAGCGGTGGTGCCTGTCTTCTTGTCTATGCGGTTGCTGCCGCCAACTGTGATGCAGTTGCAAAGGCTGCCCATGTAACACCGTTTACCCTGGATTTAAAAGCACTTGGTCTTATCAGCGGCATGTTTTACACGAATCGCTTTGACAAGATCGGGCTTTTTCTTCCGCGCTACCTGTATGGAAGTCATTACAAAAAGAGTGCCTTTGCCCCGTATGTCAATCCGGAGCACCCGGATATCGCAGGTTCTCTTCCGCCGTGCTATCTGATCACGAGCCACAACGATCATTTAGAGCGCTATACGCTGGATTTTGAGAAGGCACTCACCCGGTGCCATACGCCACATGAACTTTTGGACTATCCGCCCAACCCGAAGCTTACACACGCATTTTGTGTATTTGAACCTTTTATGGAAGAAAGTACGGACGCGATCACTTCCATGCTCCATTTTCTTTTAAAATACTAAACAAAAGAGAATTTCTGATCAAAGGAGATGTTACCATGAATTACGATGAAACTGTCTTTAAGGAAAAAGCCAACCGCAAGGTTCGCAGGATCTGGCTCATCTTTGCCCTCCTGCTCACGGCAAATTACGGTTCCGACACCGCAAACGGGCTGAACTCGCCAGCCTATTACCTCGCCTTTGTTCTCCTGTGCTGGCTGCCTTTCTTTGCCGGCGAGATCATTCTTAAGGCAAAAGGGATGGCAACCGACTGGTACAAATATGATCTGGTCATCGGCTACGGAATTTTTTACACCTTTGTGGTGAGCACAACGGTTTCCCCGATTGCTTTTACCTACATACTTCCGGTTACCAGCCTTGTAGTTCTTTATAAGAACCGCAAATTCATGGTCTACTGCGGCATTGCCAACTCACTTATCATTATTGCCAGTGCCGTCTATCATGCTACAGTGCTCGGCTGTAACAGTGATGCCGACATGAAAAACTACCAGCTTGAGCTGGCATGCATCATCCTCTGCTACATCTGCTATGTCATGTCCATCCGGCATCTGAATGAATCAGACGGTGCCATGACCGACAGTATCAAAGCAGATTTAAAACGCGTCATCACAACCGTGGAAAAGGTGAAGACTGCAAGCAATTCCATCATGGACGGTGTTACCGTTGTCCGGGAGCTGGCAGCAGAAAACAAACACGGTTCCGATATGGTCGTTCTCGGTATGAACGAGCTGACCGACAACAACGAAAAGCTCCAGGATCACACGGCTTCCTCTGTGGATATGACAACTGACATCAGTTCCCAGGTAAAAAACATTGCCTCTCTGATCGATCAGATGGTGGCTCTGACCGCAGAATCCGGCAAACACGCTACAACCAGTTCATCCGATCTGGAAAGTCTCGTAAATACTGCAACAACCATGTCCGAACTTTCCACCAAGGTAGAACATGTCTTACAGGATTTTAAGTCCGAATTTGAAATGGTAAAACAGGAAACCGGTACGATCGACAGCATTTCCAACCAGACCAATCTTCTGGCACTGAATGCTTCAATCGAGGCTGCAAGAGCCGGGGAGGCAGGCAAAGGCTTTGCCGTAGTTGCAGACCAGATCCGCACCTTAAGCAGTGAAACAAAATCTTCCTCCGGTCAGATCCGCGATGCTCTTGTAAGGCTGGATGAGATCTCCGGAAAAATGACGGATTCCATCGAGGAGACCTTAAAACTGATCCAGGTCACACTGGAAAAGGTAACACAGACCGGGGAAAATGTGGAAAAGATCACTGCCGATTCCACCGAACTCGGCGATCACATCCATGTTATCGACAGTGCAATGAAAGAAGTGGAATCCTCCAACCTGCATCTGGTCGAAAATATGGAACAGGTATCGCATATCGTGGATATTATGACCGACTGCATTTCCCATTCAGACGAAATCAGCAAACGGATGCTCAGTAAATATGCCGAAAGTGCATCAAACATCAACAATATCGAGGATGTCATTGAAGCCCTGATGCGAGAACTCGGCATCGGCGGCTTTATGGGCATTGATGATATCAAACCGGGCATGAAAGTCACTGTCAACTTTGGAAATGCAGACTCTCCGGATGAATATCACGGGGAACTGAAAGAGGAGACGAAAAACGGTCTTCTCATCTCTCTGGAAAGAAAACCTGCTCTCCGCGAACCTGCCTCCTGCATGCTGCAGGCCACGGTTGGGAATGAGCTCTATCTGTGGGATCAGGTTACGATACAACCATGTGACAGGAATGGCACCTATCCGATCCTGATCAGTACAAGACCAAAGATCAACAACCGCCGGAAATACCCGCGGCTTGATATTTCAAATCCGTGTACGATCACGGTCAAAAAAACCGGAAAAACCTTTGAAGGAAAACTTGACAACATCAGCGCAAATGGTTTTGCTCTGCTTGTAGAAGATCCTTTCTTTGCCACCAGCAGGGGAACCGACCTTACGATTTCCATTCACGACTTTGATCTGCCCGATCATTCCGTACTGGAAGGGCGTGTCATCCGCTGTTCTGACGACAATGGCGTTTACATCGTGGGCTGCCAGATGCCGGAGGATAATTTCTATATTATGAACTATATTGACGATCGTCTGCAAAAAGGAGAACGCTCTTTCAGGTAAAACCTGAGGGAGTGTTCTCCTTCTTTTTATCGGCTTTTGTAACAGCTTAACATGCCACACTGTCATTATCTTCTTTCAATTCTTTTATCCGGTGAACCAGACGCACGCCATTGCGTCCTTTCTGTTTCACCCAGTAAAGGGTCTGATCTGCCGCCGATGCGTAATCCCAGACCTTATTTCCATGACGCGGAATCCAGTTTGCAATTCCGACTGAAGTTGTTAACATTTCAAGGCCAAGCTTCTTTCCTGCTGCAATGATCTTCTCCTGCATCTGCCTGCACCGCTGTTTGATCTCATGATCCGTCAGATTGTCAAACAGGATCATAAATTCATCTCCACCGTAACGGAACACGAACTGTTTCTCATCCGCCTGTTCCTTCAGGATATCTGCAAGTGCCATCAGGCACTGGTCACCGGTGTGATGTCCATAGGTATCATTCCAGTGCTTAAAATGGTCAATATCTAACATCGCCATGCCAAATATGGACTGCTCACGCACTGCCTTTGCAAATATCTGATCTGCCTGCTCATTCATCTTGCGGCGGTTCGGTATCCCTGTAAGCGCATCCATATCCGCCTGCTGACGCAGAAACATTTTCTCAATTTCTGACTGACGCAGCGTACTGCGCAGCTGGATCAGCGTCCGCATGGACTCACGCTGTGAACTTGTTCGCTTCCGCTCCAGTACAAAATACTTCTGCAATACCTTATACTGTTTCTCCTCATCACCGGTTTTCTGATACAGAAGAATTTTTTCCGCCAGAATCTTAAGACAGACCTCGCGGATCGCCTCGGTATTCTTAAAATCCCGTTTCAGAGTATCCGCCATATGATCCAGCATCCGTTCTAACAGCGTATAATCCTCTGTCTGTTTCAGATAACGGATAAATCCCTTGCATTCATCAAAATATTCCAACAGATTGCCGCAGTGCAAAAATGCATTCCATGTCTGCTCCTTTACCGCTTTCTCCTTTGTCCTGTCTCCGTATTTCTGTATGTATGCCAGCTGGTTTACATAAATCTCAAATCCATTTGACTGCTTTCCATACTGCCGTAAAAGATGTTCAAGATGTTCCGCCTCCAGATCTGCATGCACCTTATCATCCATCTCCATATAAAGCCGCAGCAGCATCGCTGAAATCGCCGTTATGTAATCATTGCGCACCTCAGACTCCGGAAGATCTTCCACCAGCCTGTAGCTCTTAATCCTGTAAAACAGTGCCCGATCATAATCCCTCGCCGTTTCACACAGCGCACTGAAATTCATAAATATACCAACCGCAGACTGCACCGGATGCTCCTCTGCCACATCCATTCCCGCATAAAAACTGTCGATCGCATTTGTAACGTCCCCCGCACTCTGGAATACCAGTCCCAAATGACTGTAGCAGCGTACCAGAAGCTCCCATTCATCCGCCTTCTTCAAATACTGAAGTGCACGGGTGAGATACTGGATGGACTCCTCTCCCGACTGATAATTGGAATAAACATCTCCGTGACAAAAGCAGGCATAACCAGCAAGTGCATCATCGCCAAGCTGCTGTGCGACCTCAAACACTTCCTCACATTCCGCAGTGACATTTTTCCGCTCAAACACGTTATCTTCTATCGTTTTAATCAATTGTCTCACATGTTCATCATATTTTTCCAGATTCAACGAAACTGCGCCCCCTTCTCTATTATTATTCCTATCTATCCCCTCACCTGATGATTTAAGTATTACCTAAAAAATCAGCACTGTCAATCATTTTTCACGAAACTTTTCGAAATTTTATGCATTTACTATTTGTCGTAGCAAAAGCAGTGACAGCATATCTTTTTATCCACACACGGGGTCAGCGCAAACGTGGAAAAATACACCGTATCGCTTCTGAGAATACTGGTCTGTCCATACAGCACCTGATAGATCGACTGATATTCTTTTGCCGTCGGTCTTGCAGTATCCCGCAGCCTCCACGAGCAGAACTGCACCGGATGATCCTGGCTTAAGACTTCATAGAGAGTGTCCGGATAATTGGGGGAGCACATGCGGTTAAATATGACTTCAACCACTGCCTCCTGTCCCTCCTGAGGTTCCCCGCATGCTTCGACCCACACGATCTTCGCAAGCAGGTCGATCTCATCGCTGGTAAGATAGATATTCCATCGGTTCTGATACAAATTCAGTGTATTGGTCAGGGCAACCGTAGTTTCCGCCTCCGCTGTCATCGGCGCTGCCGCTGCCGTCTCCTCCGGTTCTTTCACAAATGTTACCGTTCCCGCTGTCTCCTCCTTCTGCCACGTTTTTATTTCATGTTCGTTTGATTCTGGCGTAAATGATTTCTGTTTCATGTTGGATGCACCAGGAACACTGCTGCAAAGACACACAAGCAGTACGGCAACCAATATTTTTTTTGTCATTTTTTTCCTTTCCTTCAGAACAAGTTATAAAACTCTGCTTTTTCATATTCTAATCATATCCATTTTTTTGCATTTCTATTCACCTTTTTCCTTTCGGTGCACGGCACCTAATATACATGATATGAAGAATGAAAATTTTTTATGACAGAAATCCATGACAGAAAAAGACTGCAGACATTGACTTCCCTCAACATCTGCAGTCTTTTAATTGCATGAAATGTATTTATGTATCTTATAATTTAAATTTTTTCGTATTATCCACCAGAATCTGAACATCATTCAGCAGAGTCTGAACAATTCCGGATGAATGTTTTACTACCTCATCAAGCTCAGTAGACATTGCCGATGTCTCCTGGGTAGATGCCGCATTATCGGTCGCCAGGCGGTTTAATGTCTCAATATCCTGTGTGACCCTGTCACGCTGCGCATTGATCGTTGAAATCCGGTCTGTGATCGTCTCTACGGCCTCCACGCATGCATTCAGTGCTTCCTTCAGTCCATGGAACATCTCCTTGGTACTCTCTAATGTACCCACCTGAAGCTCTGCCGCCTCATTCATTGTCTGCATGATCTGCATGGACTTTTCAGAATTATCTGTCAGTTCTTTGATGATCTCATTGATCTCAGTTGCCGTCTGTGCCGACTGTGTTGCAAGATTTCCGATCTCCTCCGCTACAACTGCAAAGCCTTTTCCCGCTTCTCCGGCACGTGCTGCCTCAATAGAAGCATTTAAGGAAAGCAGATTGGTCTGGGAAGAAATCTCCGTGATCAGCGTAGCTGCCTGACTGATCTTTGTGACAGAATCGTTCGTGCTTTCTGTCTGTGTATACATGGAATCAATGTCTGACTTGGTCTTCGTATTAACCTCGATCAGCTTCTGCAACGCATCCATGGACTTATCAGAGTAATCCTGCATGGTCTTCGCATTGTCGCCAAGTGATCCGACTTCCTGTGAAGTAGTCGCAATTCCGTGTGCCATATCCTCAATGCTGTCCGCTGCTTCATTAGTGGACTGTGCCTGCGTCGTTGTATTCTCTGCGATCTCCCCGACTGCTGTGGAAACATTCATAATGGATTCCTCCATCGTTGAGAAATTCTTATTAAATGTCTGAATGGCTCCTGCAAGATTTTCTGAAGTTGTGCTGATATTTGAAATCAGCTCTACCATATTTTCCTGTGCCTCGTTAAGCGCTTCCGCTGTTCTGCCAAGCTCGCTCTCATCCCTTACATTGATCGCCTCGGTCAGGTCACCATCCGAAAGACGTGTTGCAAGACTCTGGATACGGCCTAACGGTTCGCAGATCCGGTTACCCAGAATTTTTGAGATAAACAGTGCCACAACTGCCATCGCCACCGCAACGATCGCAATTACTATACACAGCCTGATAAATCTGGTATTTATGCTGTTTTTAACGGCCTGCATTTCCGTCTGCATATCATCTACATAATTTCCTGTGGAAACAACCCATCCCCACGGTTTAAAGATCTGGGAATACGCAACTTTTGGCGCAACCGTCACACCATCTGACTTGGTAAAATAAAATTCATTGTAGCCGCCGCCGTCTGCACTGTCTGCGACTTTCATGATCTCCTGAATGATCATGACTCCGTTCTGATCTTCGAGATCATGACGGTTATTGCCCTCCTGATCCGGCAGGATCGGATGCATGATAAGCGTATAATCCGTGTCATCGATCCAGAAATATCCGTCACCTTCATCCCCGTAACGCATTGCGCGCACGATCTCTGCAGCTTCCTTCTTTGCCTCATCCTCGGTCAGATCACCGGCCTGCTGTTTATCATATTCTGCCTGCAGAACTGTGATCACGGACTGAACCTCTGACTTGATCTCCTCATTGTAGCCACTACTCATCGCGTCCTCATAATTTTTGACCGCCATAGTGGTCGTGGAACGGATACTGACGATTGCCACAATCCCGATGATCAGACAGGCTATCAGTACATTTCCCATACACAAAGACATGAGTAACGTCTTTACACTTCTGGTTTTTGCTTTTGTTTTCATACCTGTTCTCCCTCCTGTTTCTTCTGTAGTTTTCCACAAAAGCCTACATCAACTGATATATATTAGAATTATTATATCATATTTTCCGCTATTCTGCACATTTTTTCCAAACTTTCGCATTATTTCCTTTGATACAGCTTCATAAATTTATCTCGTATAATCATGATCCACATTCACGATAGCATATACATTTCCAAATTTCCAGCGCATCAGATCCGCGATCCATTCCTTCGTCTCTTTATCACTCATCTTACAGTCTCCGGGCAGCACGATGTCAAACACAACATTCGTGTGCGTCGGTCCCTGGATCATTCTGAAATCGTGGATACTCATGCGGGGATTCTGCTGCTGTATGGCTGCAAGCACCTTCTGTTTCATGCGGGCAACCTCTTCGTCATTAACATTGATCGGGTCCATATGTATGACCGCGTCACAGTTTAATTTTTCCTTCAGTTCCCGTTCGATGGAGTCTATCAGATCATGCATCTCATAAATGCCTCCGTCTCCCGGCACTTCCGCATGCAATGATATCATACATCTTCCGGGTCCATAATCATGCACGATCAGGTCATGCATTCCAACGATCTGCCCGTGCGACATGACGATCTGCTCGATCTGATTTACAAACTTCGGATCAGGTGCCTGGCCGAGCAGCGGGCTTAAGGTATCCCTGGCGGCTTCATATCCGGTTCTCAAAATGAAAAGCGCAACCAGCACACCACAGACTCCATCCACATTGCGCCCGGTAAATTTTGTGATCAGCATGGAGATCAATACAACAGAAGTCGTCACCACATCGCTGAAGCTGTCCATCGCAGTCGCCCGCATTGCCGCGGAATCGATTTTTTTCCCTATCTTCCTATTATAATAAGCCATGTAAAGTTTTACGAAAATCGCCAGAATCAGCACCAAAAATGCCGCAGAGCTGGTGTCCACCACCTCCGGATGCAGGATCTTCTTTGCTGAGGTGCGAAGCAGCTCCACACCCATGATCAGGATCATTGCCGACACGATAAGACCGGAAAGGTACTCCACTCTGCCATGACCGAACGGATGCTCCAGATCCGCTTTCTTTCCCGCCATCTGGAATCCAACCAGCGTGATCACCGAAGATCCGGCATCTGACAGGTTATTAAAGGAATCCGCCATGATAGCGACCGATCTGCTTAACATTCCCACTATGTATTTTCCTGCAAACAGGAGAATATTTAAAACAATTCCGACAATGCAGCTAATCCTTCCATATCCCCTTCGCACCACCGGATCTTTTATATCTTTTGAATCTTTTAAAAATATTTTTGCAAACAGCTCGACCATATGCTCCCCCTCAAATCTGTTGCTTTTTAGAATTATTTTATTCTTTTCCCCTAAAAAAAACAATCTTTTCTTCTCATTTTTTCCGGTCAGAAAACATATTCTGAAACATAGCTCCACCCATCATTAACCGTTTTTCTTAATTTTTTCTTCATTCCATCAAATACCTGTTTTTTTTACTACCCTTTTTTATGTTTTTATGCTATCTTAGGTAATAAACAAAAGGTTAGATACAGAAAGGATCTATTATGGCAAAAAAAAGAAAAAGACGGCGGCGTTCTTCTCCCGCAGCAGGCCTTATCCTCGGCTTTGGTATTCCGCTGCTGCTGCTTCTTGCTCTATACATTATTTTCGCATTTTATTTTCATTCGCACTTTTTGTTGCGCACTGAAATCAACGGCCTTTCCGTGGGCGGCATGACTGCGGATGAGGCAAGGGAAAAAATAAAGGATGAGACCGCTTCTTATCTTCTCACCATTTATGACCGGGATGGGAACAAATATCATATCAGTGCATCCGATATCGATTATACCTATGTTCCCGGCTCGGAAGAAGAAAAGCTCCTTAAAGGACAAAACTCCTGGAAGTGGTCGAAATCTCTGTTTTCCGGAACTGCGCTCACTTTAAAGACGACAGTATCATATGACAGCGGGCTTTTGTCCGATGCGGTTTTAGCGCTTCCCTGTTTTCTTCCGGAAAACATCACGGAACCGACCGACGCACACATCGAAAAAACAGATGACGGATATACGCTGGTGGCTGAGACACCCGGCACACACCTGTTAGCAGACCAGGTTTTAAAGGATGTTACCAATGCCGTTTCTTCCGGCGAGACAGAACTGACCTTAACAGATGCGGATTACCTTGCACCTGCGGTCACCTCGGATGATCCCGCACTGACCGCCTGCATGGATAACATAAACACCTGGCTCTCCACCACGATCACCTATGACATTGGCGACCAGGATGAAGTTCTTGATCGCAGTACGACTGCAGGCTGGATCGATGTCAGCTCAGATTACAGCGTATCCTTAAACCAGACAAAGCTCACTTCCTATGTCCAGTCGCTTGCAAGCAAATACAATACTTACGGCCGCAAACGCAACTTCATTACCTCAAAGGGCGATACCGTTTTAGTGGGCGGAGGCGATTACGGCTGGGTAGTTGATAAAAAGAAGGAAGCAGAACAGATCACGGCTGATCTCGCCACCGGCTCTGCCATCTCAAGAGAACCGGTCTACGAACAGCGTGCGATATCCCGAGCTGCGGACGATATCGGAAATACCTATGTGGAGATCGATTATACCAATCAGCATCTCTGGTATTATAAAGAGGGCACGCTCGTGACCGAATCTGACATTGTCTCCGGAAAGCTTTCAAACGGCAACGGTTCCCCGGACGGTATCTTTAAGATCGTATACCGCCAGAGTCCGGCTGTCTTAAAGGGTGAGGATTACGAATCAAATGTGACTTATTTTATGCCGTTTGCGTATAATGTCGGTATCCATGATGCTGACTGGCGCAGCGCTTTCGGTGGAAATATTTATGTAAACTCCGGTTCACATGGCTGCGTCAATGTTCCATTTGACTGTGCCGAAGCAATTTATCAGAACATTGAAGTCGGTACTCCGGTTGTCGCTTACTACAGAGAGCCGGTCTCCCTGACTTCCAAATCGGCAAAGATCTCCAATGCCTATTCCTATGAAGATCCGGATGCAGAAAAGACAGCAGATATGGCAACGCCGTAATCTGCTGTCTTTTTATTTTGTCTTCTGCTGTTCTCTCACTCCGTGTGTTCTGCTGGTTTTATCCGCATCCATCAGATCGTGGATGCAATGATCTCCAGATTTCCCTGAAGTTCCACTTTTCCATAACCGTTCGGCAGAATAAAATGGTCTCCCTTTTTAATGCGCTGTCCGTTTAAGAGGGCATCTCCGTCAAGCACAGACATAATAAGGAACGGATATTCCTGCTCGAATTCCATCTTACCGTCCAGTTCAATCTTAAATACCTTGTAATACTGGCATGCATAGAGTTCATTTAACTTGTTCTTTTCCACGTGTGCCGCAGATTTTACGCTGTCCTCCACGGATTTTGCCGGAACTGTGATGACATCGATACTCTTTTCAATATGCAGTTCTCTCAGCTTTCCGTTGGAAAGTCTGTCATAGTCATAAACACGATAGGTGATATCACTGTTCTGCTGTGTCTCAAGGATCATAAGTCCGCCTTTGATCGCATGAACCGTACCAGGATCAATCTGGATGAAATCCCCTTTCTTTACCGGGATCTCACGGATAAATTCTTTCCATCTTCCCTGATGGATCATATCACTGAGTTCCTCTTTGGTCTTTGCATTGTGTCCGATCACGAGAGACGCATTTTCCGGGCAGTCAATGATATACCAGCACTCGGTCTTGCCGAAAGATCCGTTCTCATTTACCTTTGCATATGCGTCATTCGGATGTACCTGAATACTTAAGTCCGCCTTTGCATCAATGATCTTAATAAGCAGCGGGAAACGGTCAATATCCACATTTCCGAAAAGTCCCGGCTCTTCTTTCCACAACTGGGACAGCTTTTTCCCCGCATAAATGCCCTCGCGGATCGTGTCGTCTCCGTTCTGATGTGCCGCAACGCCCCAGCACTCGCCAATATCGTCGCCTTCCACATCATACCCGAAATCGGTGCGCAGTCTTGTTCCTCCCCAGATATTATGCGTAAATACCGGGTTCAAAAATAAAATTGGTATCTCCTGTTTGTTCACTCCAAGCTTCCTTCCGTTGGATTCTATGACCTTCTGGTACCAGTAGGCAGAATCCTTCACTATCCTTTTTTGTGTTGCAAAATCTACATATATGATTCCAAATCTTTCATTGTACCCTTTATCCCACTCAAAGTTGTCAAGGAACGTCCATAAGAAATAGCCCCTGACATCTGCACCGTCATCATTTGCCTTCTGCAGTGCAGACAGATATTCATCCAGAAACTGAATGCGGTTTGGGTCATGTACTCTGCCGTCACGCGACACATTATCGTGGCAGGACATGCCATTTTCCGTGATATATAACGGCAGTTTATAGCGCTCTGAAAGGAATCTCACTCCCCAGTAAAATGCGTCCGGCGTTACCGGCCAGTTCGCTGCTGTCTTCGGGAATCCCGGTGTCCGCTCCACGAACTCCGGCTCTCCGTCTGCTCCCGCACGCACCGGGTACCCGTTATAAATATTCTGCCCCATAAAATCGATCGGCTGATGGATCAGTTCCATATCTTCCTTCGTTATCTTTGGCAGATATTCTTTATATTTCTCCAGTCCTTCCTTCGGATAATGTCCGAGGAACACCGGATCGGAAAACCATGCTACATTCCAGGTCCAGTTATTGACCGGATTATAAAACCCGAAATAGACCTTCTTTGCCGCTTCGATGTCTTCCGGTCTGTCTGTCGCCGGATATGCCACACCGCAGGTCGGCGCGTAACCGATCTTTATCTCACGCTTCGCGTATTTACGCAGATTGATGACTGCCTGCCCATGCGCGCGCAACGCATTGTGCGCGATCTGAAACGTATCCTTTACCGCCATCTTCTTTCCCGGCGCATGTACACCAGAGAGATGTCCGAGCCCGACAAAACACTGCGGTTCATTTAACGTAAAAAACTTGTCACACAGATCGGAAAAATTCTCTGCGACAACCTTCGCATACTCCCCGAACCATGCGATCACATCCTCATTCAGCCATCCGCCTTTATCCTGAAGTGCCTGTGGAAATTCCCAGTGATACAGCGTAATATACGGCATGATCCCGTTTTTTTTCATCTCAAGGATCATATCGCGGTACAGCGCGATCGCCTTTTCATTGACCCGTCCGGTTCCCTCCGGCAGGATTCTTGCCCAGCTTAAGGAAAAACGGTATGCTTTAATCCCAAGCAGACGCATCAGCGCAAAATCTTCCCTGTAACGGTGAATCTCATCACAGCTCACATATGCGTTCTGATTTTCAAAGACACGTCCCTCTTCGGTAAAGGTATCCCATATGCTTTTTCCACAGCCGTCTTCTTTATCTCTTCCTTCTATCTGATAGGCGCTGCTCGCAACGCCCCATGCAAAATCTTCCCGAAACATTCCTGTCCTCCAGATTTTTTCAGGTCAGTTTTTTTTATACCTGATACTTGCTCAGTGCATCCTGCAGTCTGGAAACCTCCTGATCCAGTTCCTCTGCTGCTGCTGCCAGCTTCTGAGCATCCGTAAGCTGACCATTTACCGTTGCTGTTACTTCTTCCGCCGAAGCTGCTGTCTCCTCAGAAACGGCAGCAATACTGCGAATAGAATCAAATACTTTTTCTTTGTCCGAAACCATCTCCTCCATGCTGGCTGTCACTTCACCGAGCACCTGGATCAGATCGGTTACATTCGTGTTGATCTCACTGAAGATATCGACCGTGCCCTCAATGGACTCTGCCTGATTCTTCAAAAACTCTTCCGCACGCTTTGCGGAATCCGCGGTGATCTGTGTTTTCTGCTGGATCACACCGACAATCTGACGGATATGGCTTCCAGCCTCCGCCGACTGATCTGCCAGCTTCCGGATTTCCTCCGCTACAACTGCAAAGCCTTTTCCTGCCTCTCCGGCACGCGCCGCCTCAATAGACGCATTTAGGGAAAGCAGGTTTGTCTGCTCTGCGATCTCGCTGATCGTTGCGATAATACTTCCGATACTCTTTGAATTTTCCTCTACATCTGCAATATTCTGAATCAGGATATCCGTGATTTCCGCTGCAGCCTTTGATTTGTCGGAGAGCTCGTATACCATCACTTTTCCGCTTTCAATTGCTTTCATCGCCTGTGTGGAATTATCTTTCATATCCCCGGTTCTTCCATGAACCAGATTCAGTTTGTCTGAAAACTTCGTCATTTCCTGTAACCCGACATCGGTATCCTCCGCCTGTCTGGTAACGCCCTGTGCAACCTCTTCCATCGCGGTATTGATACCGGTCATGGAATCTACCATTGTATTTGCCGTGCCTGCAACTCCATCTGTGGACTCACTCACCGCAGCAATAAAATCAATCACATTCTGCATAAGCTGTCTGATATTATGCAGCATGTCTGTCATCCCGCCTGCCAGCAGTTTGAACTCATCATTACGTTTTGTTGTAAATTCTGTTGTAAAATCGCCTCCGGATACTTTATCCATCTGCTTTTTCAGCCCTGTCACCTCACGACTGATGCCCTGTGCCATGATGCTGCCAATCAGCATGGCAATGGCGCATGCTAAAATTACGATAATGATCGTCGTGTTGCGGATACCGGATGCCGTAGAAAGGATCGTTGCTTTCGGCACAATGCTCGCAACCGCCATTCCGGTCGTTCCGATCGGAGAAACGGAAAGCAGATAATTTTTTCCGTTAAAGTTTACATAACTATTCCCGGTTTCTTCTGCTGCAAGTGCTTTTTCCTCAACATTACTTCCGTCAAACAGATCGGTAGTCACAAGGCTTCCGTCCTGCATGGTAAGCACCCGGTGATCCGGTGTAAACAGCGCAACATAGGAACCCTTTCCATTATCGATGTTGGTAAGGACTTCCTGGATCGCATCTGTGGTGATATCAAGACTGATAAAACCATTTCCCTTTGCAAACGTTCTCGTGTAAGCAACCGCATAACTCTCCGGTTTTGAACCGGTATTCTCATCAAGATATGTATGATAACCGCTCCAGTAATTCTCATTGCCGGAACGGGAACTGAAACGCGCGCCTTCTTCTGTTTCCAGATAAGCTTCATACGCACCCTTCGGTGTATTGCTTGTCGTTGAAGTAACGCCATTTCCATTCTCCCCGAATACGGCATAGTTTGCAATATAACTGGAAGTTCCGCGGACGGTGGTAAGCACTGTCTGCACCGAGCGGTAGCAGGACTGTGCCTCTGCCGCATTCGCCTTATAGGATTTGGTGTAATAGGCCTGTATGTATTCGTTGCTTGCAAACTCCGCCGCCTTATTCTGTACATTTTCGCAGAGCAGATTGCAGTTTAAGCTCATGGATGCCACGGTATCTATGACAGACTGCTCATACTGTTTTTTAATGCTTTTCACGGAAAGGTTATATGAAACCGTTCCCAAAATAACGATCAGAACAACCGGCACGCAAAACGCAAATATCAGCTTGTAGCCGATCTTGCTGTTTCCTTTCTTTGACGCTGCTGCCTTTCCCGCCGTCTTTTTCATACCGGGCGTTGGTATTTTTACGCCCTCCAGAGACAACTTCGGCACCTTAATCTTCTTTGCCGCTTCCTTCATCTTTGTCATTTTTGCCTTCACTGCTGCCCCGTTTCCTTTTTTCCCAATGTTCTTTGCCATGGCTTTTTCTTCCTCCCTGTCTGCCTCTTCATGCGCCGATCACTGATGCCAGATAAAACGGTACTACTGTCTGCCCACAGTCTGCCAAAATCCGGATCTCCACCAGATGCACTCCCTTCCTTCCGTGCCTTAAAATCGTCTGAAGGAACAGGCAGTCACCCCACGTCTCTTCGAAATTTGCATCCAGTCTCACCGCCTGTGACTCATCCCCATCAATAATCACTTCCGCAACAGGTGCGGGATGTTTCACCGACTTTCTGTACTGAACTGCAATCTCGCTCCCTTCCACCTGAAATGTAATGGAGGAGCCCGGCTTTGATGCCATCCAGCCGTATTTAAACACGTCTGTGATAGAATCCTGTCTTTCCGTATCCTTTTCCCATGCTCCGGTTATCACAGGATCACAGTTATCATTCCGATAACGCACGGCATGTTCATAAGAAGCTCTGGTCAGCGGTTCTTTTTCCCGGACCGTTTTTGCTTCTTCCCGTTCTCTGTCCGCGAAAACCTCTTCCAGAAAACCGTTGATCACACCTGCAACCAGTTCGTGTCCGACATCATTCGGATGCAGATAGTCTGCGGTAATTGCCTCCGCCTCTATTCTGCCCGCTGCGACCTCCGGATAAATGGATCTCTGCATACTGATCTGTGGCAGCTCATAATACCTTGCTACTTTTGCGTGCCAGACTTCTGCGCTTCCGCCATCGTCATAACGCACACTATTTAAGACTATTATAGCAGTTTTTTGGTCAAAAGTGTAGATTTTTCGTATCAGACTTTCAAAAGTTTCCAAAAAAAATTCATTTGCATCGTCATTTACGCTAAATTCCACAAAAACCAGATCAGGTTTATACGTCAGCAGATCGGCTTCAACACGCGCGGCTGCAAATTGTGAGGTTGTTGCCCCGATTCCCGCATTAATATAGGTAACTTCTGATTCAGGGAATTTGTTCTTCCACCATTCATACACACGATACGCGTAACAGAGCTCCGGCTCGGTCGCGAGACATCCCATCGTAATGGAACCTCCGATAAATCCGACCTTAACCGGTTCCCCTGCCTCGGCACGCCGCATCACCTGCTTTAACCGGAAAAGATTTCCCCGGTTCGCGATCGCTTTTTTGTTATCTATCTCAAACTGCATACCATTTTCTCCTTATATAGGTTTTGAGCCTGCTTATGCAGGCTCACAAGTCAAAATATATTAGGTTTGCGGCGGTTGGAGTGTAAAGGTTATTACCCGCCGCAGGATGAAAAGAAACTGCCGGTACTTGTTTAACGTCTGCCAATCTCTGTGTCTGTCACTGTGGTCACACTGTGTTCTTTGATGTAATCAATGATTTCATCCAATTCTGTGAACGCAAGACCAACATAACTGTCTGCAGCGCCGTAGTAAATCGCGATCTTTCCGCTCTCAGAATCATGAATGGTTGCGCATGGGAAACATACGTTCGGAACGAATCCTCTTTCCTCATACCATTCTTCCGGAGTGAGCAGGAAAGTCTCACATCTGTATTTTACAATTGACGGATTATCAATATCTAAGATTGCTCCGCCGATGGAATAAACATAACCATTGCAGGTTCCACTTACACCGTGGTAGAAAAGCAGCCATCCTTCGGATGTCTCGATCGGAGCAGCTCCGCCACCGATCTTTAAGGACTCCCACCATTCACTGCCTTTCCCCATGACATGTCTGTGTTTGCCCCAGTATAACATATCCGGGCTCTCGCTGATGAAGATATCACCAAACGGAGTGTGGCCACTGTCAGACGGACGGGAAAGCATTACGAAGTTTCCGTTGATCTTACGCGGGAATAATACTGCGTTACGGTTAAACGGAAGGAACGGATTTTCAATTCTTGTGAAAGTCTTGAAATCTGTTGTCTTCGCGACACCGATTGCTGCGCCGTAGAAATCCTGGCACCAGATAATGTAGTAGGTATCTTCTACTTTTACCAGACGAGGATCGTATGCGTAGATCGGCATGAACGGCTTTCCGTCTTCATCTACAAACGGGATCTTTTCCTTGTCGAAATCCCAGTGGATCGCGTCTTTGCTTCTTCCCATGTAGATATATGGGATACCGTTTGTCTGCTCGCCACGGAACACACCGATGAATTCATCACCGTAAGGCATAACTGCGCTGTTGAAGATACGCGCTACCCCTTCCACCGGATTTCTTCCGATGATCGGGTTTTCGTTGTAACGCCATACCGGCGCATTTTTTAATCCTTCCGGCTTATCCTGCCACGGCACATTCGGCACTGCCGGGCTGATCATTTTATATTTGCTCATGTCTCTCTCCTTTTCTTTCCGAAATGCTCGGACTCTTATTTATTTTTCGTTTGCTAAAAACTCCAGATTCTTTTTGATCAGATCACATCTCTGTGCTACGCACTCAACGGAACGTCCCGGATCTGCCGGTGTATTGAATACGAAATCTTTGAGTTTATCGATCGTAGTTGTTGCAACATGCAGTCTGGTATCACTTGCTGCATAGTAAATGTATACTTCACCTGCTTCGTTTGCGATCGCGCCGTTGGTAAATACAACGTTTGATACATCGCCGACTCTTTCCCACTCTCTCGGAGCGATCAAAAATCCGGACGGCTCTGCGATCACTTTTCCCGGGTCCTCTAAGGATGTTGCGAATGCATAGATGACATAACGCAGGCCTGCTGCTGTATTCCGAACACCGTGTGCGATATGAATCCATCCCTTATCTGTTTTGATCGGGGTAGCACCGGCACCGTTCTTTGCCTCTGTGATCGTGTGATATTTTCTGAGGCTGGTCATGCGCTCCTCATCGATCACTGCATGTGTGATGTCATCGCAAAGGCCAAAACCGATTCCTCCGCCGCTTCCGGTGTCAATGAAATCATCCATCGGTCTGGTGTAGAATGCATATTTTCCGTTTACAAATTCCGGATGCAGGCATACGTTTCTCTGCTGCGGGGAATTTAAGGTAACCAGGTTATCCAGTCTTTCCCAGTGCTTTAAGTCCTTGGTTCTTACGATTCCAGCTGCCGCAACCGCTGCAGAAAGATCGTTTACGGTCTTATCCTTGCTCTCGGAGCAGAATACACCATAGATGTATCCGTCCTCATGCTTGGTGAGACGCATATCATATACATTGGTCTCTTCCGGGCAGGTATCATCCAAAAGGATCGGATAATCCCAGAACTTGAAGCCATCCACTCCGTTGTCACTTTCTGCAACACCGAAGAAAGATTTTCTGTCATTTCCCTCAATACGGGCAACCAGGTAATATTTTCCATTCAGTTCAATTGCGCCAGCATTAAATACGGCATTTACGCCGAGGCGCTCCATAAAATACGGATTGGTCTCCGGATTTAAATCATAACGCCAGGTAAGCGGAATATGTTCTCTGGTAAGTACCGGATATTCATAACGGTCGTAAATTCCATTGTAAAAATCAGATTTTACATTTTTTCTGGCGATCAGTTCGTTGTATTTCTTTAATTCTTCTTCATATTTTTTATGCAACATCGATATCCCTCCTTATAACTTCTATACACATTCTTCCGTTGTGGTACGGGCATTTCCAAGGCTCTACGATCGGTCTGTCCGGATATGGTTTTCCGTTCTCGTCTACTTCCCAGAACCACTCGGAGCCTTCACGTTTGTCGATCACATAGTCTTTGATGAACTGCCATTCACTTTTTGCGGCTTCCAGATACTCTTTTTTCTCCGGATTTCTCTGATAGCCGTTTAAGAATCCGATCACGGTCTCTGCCTGAACCCACCATATACGATGTGTATTGACCACACCTTTTTCGCACTCGTTTGCAAGTGAATGTCCGTCAAATGCAACCTTGTAAACCTGTGCGGTCAGATCGTCGATGATCGGTCCCATCTTCTTCTGATAAGCTTCCTCTCCGAGGACATCCACACCGCGGTTTAAAAGCCACGCTGTTTCAATATCATGTCCATAGGAATGCAGATCCAGAATGCTGTTGTAATTTTTATCAAAAAATACTTCCTGTCTGTGAAGCTTTGGATTGTAGATCTTGTCTGCGATCGTATCAAGGATCCACTCCAGACGTTTCTTTACTTCTGCGTCTTTGGATACGCGGTAAAGCTCGATATATGCTTCAAATACATGGAGCAGGGTGTTCATCGTCTTATCCGCGATCACGCCGTTTTCAGAAAGCTTGTCGTTCTCGATCAGGTGGAACTCACGGTCAAACGCTTCCAGGTATCCCACCTCATCGGTGCATTTTTCCTCGATGATATGGAACAGCTCTTTTGCCATCGCAAGCGCTTCCTCATCTTTGGATGCTTCATAATAAGAAGACAGTGCGTAAATGCAGAATGCCTGGTTGTAAGTATGTTTTGTCGTATCTTCCGGTTTTCCGTCATAGGTGATGGACCAGTAAATACCGCCGTTTTCTTTGTCAAAGCAGTAGTCCTTCATGAACGCGAATCCGTGTTTTGCTTCATCGAGCAGGCTTTCATCTTTTAAAAGCGTATATGCATTGGCAAAGAACCAGGTGATCCGGCTGTTTAAGATGCAGCCCTTGACTGCTTTCTTATCCAGCGCGAGATCATAGCCGAGCCATCCATAATAGCCGCCATGCTCATTGTCACGCAGATTTTTCCAGAATGGAATTATTGTGTGTAATAAATGTTCTTTTACTTCTTCGACCATCATATTCTCATTCTCCTTATCTTAACCTTTGACAGCTCCCGCGGTAATACCACTGTAAATCTGTTTCTGGCACACGATAAATATGATCAATGCCGGAAGCAGGGAAATGATAACGCCCGCGCAGATCATGTTGTAACGGTTTCCGAGAGGTCCTGTAAATGTATACAGGGACATTGCTATGGTACGGATATCCTTGCTCTGTAAGTACAGGCTGGCTGAGTAGTATTCGTTGTAAGTACCTACACCCTTTAAGATGGCGCTGGTCACGATCGCCGGCTGTAACAGCGGAAGGATGATCTTCCAGTAAATCTGAAAATAGGAAGCACCGTCAATGATCGCCGATTCATCCAGAGAGTCCGGAATGTTTTCCATGAACTGAATGAAGATGTATACGGAGATGATATCGGTACCCATGCTCATGATGATGTAACCATACAGATGGTTGATAAATCCGAGTGCGCCCATGATGTTGTATACGGTTACCTGCATTGCTACTGCCGGAAGCAGGGAAGCAAATAAGAACAGGTTACGGATCAGGGTATTTCCCGGGAATTTAAAACGGTTCAATACATATGCAAGCTGTGTTCCGACCAGGATCGCCCCGGCAAGTACGCAGACAAGCACGATTCCTGAGTTAAGGAACGCTCTTCCCATGTTTGCGGTGTTGAACGCCTTGATAAAGTTATCCAGTGTCCATGCCGCCGGTAATGTCATTACATTGGTTGACTGATATTCCGCGTCTGTTTTAAAAGCGGTGATAACGCAGGATACCACCGGAAGCACTGCGGCGAATGAGAAGAAGATCAGTGAAAAATATTTTACTACGATCCAGATCCAGCCGCCTGCGCTTCTGTGTTTGATTCTTTTTTTCGTTGCTGCCATTTTGGTTCGACCTCCTTACGCCTTCACTCTTTTTTTGTGCTTGATCTCTTCTTCTTCGTTCGCATTCCGGAAAAGAACATTCATAATGACTTTCTGTAAGATCGTTGCGATGAAGATGAGGATCAGCAGTACAACCGCCATCGCAGATGCAAGGCCTACCTTCTGGCTGACATGCGCGATCTCATTCATGATAACGAAGTAAGTACCTGTTCCGTTCGCGCCGCTGGTGATAACGTATGGCGGTTCGAATGCACTTAAGGATCCTGAAATGGAAAGGATAATATTTAAAGTTACGATCGTACGGATACTCGGTAATATAATATGTAAGAACTGCTGGAACTGGTTTGCTCCGTCAAGCTCTGCTGCTTCGTACATTTCTTTGTCTACGGACATGATCGCTCCGATAAAGAGTACCATATTCTGTCCGAAGTATCTCCAGACGGAAGTCGCTACCAGTGACCAGTTGTTTACTCTCTGGTCTTTCAACCAGTATGGCAGGTTATCCAACTGGAATCCACACCACTGAAGAACGGTATCAAATACGAATCCTCTGGTGTAGAAGAACTTGAAGATAAATCCGATTGCAATACCACTGATCAAAAACGGGAAGAACATCAATCCCTTAAACAGTCCACCGCATTTTGTCTTAAAACTTAAGATCGTTGCGAGATAAAGCGCGATCACAAGCTGGATCAGCGCGCCTGCGATGTAGTACAGGCTGAGCTTCAACGCTGAGAAGCAGTCCTTTCTTCTGAATACATCAAGGTAGTTCTTCCAGCCCACGAACTGCCGTTTATCTACCGGTGTCGTATACTTCATTTTGTAAAAACTGAATTTTACCATTTCGCCGAACGGCAAATAGGTAAATACAAATAAAAGCAGGAGCGGTATGATCGAAAACGTCAGAACGATAAGCACTTTCTGACCTTCCCTGCTTTTCGCCCACTTACCAAGGCTAAATGGCTTTTTTTGTTTTGTAGCACTTTCTGCTTTAGCTACCATATGCTTTTCCTCCCTGATCGATTTAACTTAGTGCAGTTTCTTTGTTTTTTCGCACCTCTTTTTCACTTAATTTAATTATATATTTTCTATTTATTTATTCATCACTCATTCTTGTTATTAATTACTCATTCTTGCTATTATTGTCCATTTCCTCTATTTTACCAAATATTGCTTTCTATTTTTGTGCACTTTTCCTATTTTTATTCTTTTCTATCGTTTATGCGAAGCTAATTTTAGCTTATTTTTAATTTTCATTTTTTTCAATCTTCCACGCAAAAAGGCATGTGCAAGCACTTTCATGCATCCTGCTCCGGCGTACAGTCACCACCACGCAAAAAAAGAGCAGGGAGCTTGCGCCCTCTGCCCTTTTCCATTGTTATATTATTTAGGTTGATTAATGAAAAAGAATTCCAATGTTATTATTCGTTGACTTCTACGCCTTCTGCGTCCTGAGCGTCAGTCCATTTCTGGTTCCAGTCGTTCATGATGTCGTCGAAAGATTCGTCACCGTTTGCTGCATGCTCGATGAGCTCCTGGATCTTGCTGTCACCGGAGTTGTTGATGTTTAACTCGGAATCAGAGTTCAGGTCTGTAAGCAGATCTTCTTCGCCCTCCAGCGCGGAATCATCCGATACATAGTCGATACCATCAAATGCAGAGTATACTTCCGGCCAGTTGTCATCATCCATAGCGATCGGCATACCGCCTTCATTATAAGAGAAGCCAGATTTTTCAGTCATCCATTTTACGAAGATGATAGAAGCCTGTAAGTTTGTATCATCAGCGTCTTTGTTGATACCCCAGGCATAATCCGCGCCTGAAGATGCGTACTGTTTTCCGTCTACTGTGATCGGGAATGGCATATATCCGATATCAGCGCCATTGTCACCAGCATCTCTCATCTGTGTGTAAGCCCAGGAGCCAAGTACCATGCAACCGATCTCTCCGTTGTTGATCATGCCCTTGCAGCCTTCCCAGTCAGTTGTTGTGTAATCGTCTTCTGTCAAACCATCTGCCACTGCATCGTATAAGATCTTGTATACGTTGTAAGCATGTGTGCCATCACCAGGATCACTGAACGGATCTTTGGTATGAGCTAATTTCTGGTTAAGGTAAGCAGAATCGCCAGTTGCGCTTCCTCCGATGTAAGCATCCCATGCACCCATGGTCCAGCCCGCAGCGTAGTTTGTGTAAAGCGGAATAGCGTCTGTGTTGTCTTTGATCATCTGAAGATCAGTCATGAATTCATCCGGAGTTTTCGGAAGAGCTGTGATGCCTGCTTCTTCAAATACTTTCTTATTGTAAACGATACCCTGTGCGTTTCCGGTAGAAGCAATACCATATACCTCTCCGTCATACATCTTACTGTTTGCGAATCTTACTAATGACTCCATGGTATCAAGGGAACCATAATCATAAAAATATGTGGAAAGTTCTCCGTTGTCTACTGCCGGGATCATCATGATATCGCCCCAGTAGTCACCGCTCTGTAAACGAAGCAGAGAAGTTTCTGCGTAGTCTGTTACCGTTTCTACATTTACTTTAATATTCGGATACATTGCATTGAAATCTGCAATATAGTCATCCCATTTCTTTCCTGTATAATCATCCTGCTGTAAATCCGTTCTGTGGTTTGCGACAGAGATCTCAGCGGTAAGATCTGTACAATCTTCGCCAAGTTTTAAATCCGCGTAGCTGATGACTCCGTCTGTTGAGCTGCCTGCTGCGCTTTCTGTTCCGGATGCACTGTCCTTTGCAGAATCGTTAGATGAGTTTGTGCTGGAAGTATCAGAGCTGCTTCCACATGCTGCCATGGACGCCATCATTGAGACTGCCAGGCTGACCGCCAATACTTTTTTCAGTTTCATAAAAATATCCTCCTTTTTGTGTTACCTTATTTCCTGTTGCCTCTGTAACTTAATTTAATTATATTATATTTGTTTTTTAAATCATCACTCATACTTGCGTTTAATATCTTTTTCTTGCTCTTTTCGTCACTTCTGTATATGTGTTCAAATTTGTGCCCTTGTTTTTGTGCATTTTTACTTTTATTTTTCACATTTTTATCCATTTTTTCTGTTTTTAGCTTTTTTTACTCAAATCTGCAATATTTATTTACCTTTTCTTGCTTGTCTTTTTTTCTATTTTACCATATAATATAGAAAATATCAGTGTGTAATCGTAACCAGTTCTGGCAATTCCTATCCATTTTGCCAGAAGAATGATAAGGAAAGGAGTTTTTATGGACTTCAGACAGGAATTCAAAGCTTCCTTTATCCGTCTTCCCGCGCTCGGTGCCGGAATGTCGGAATACAGTCTGCTCGGAGAAGTCTACGGCAGCACGCCGGATCACACGGTCGGCGACATGATCTCTGTGCTCGCGCACAGCTCGATCACCTGCCAGCCGCCGTTTTCCTACCACATCCGCTCGCTCGGATGTTACCTGCTTCTCCTTACGACCAGCGGAAGCGGTACGCTGCGTTACGGAAACCGGACGCTCGAGTTAAAAGAGAAGACCCTTTTGTTTTTTGACTGCCGTCAGCCCTTCTCTCTTTTTATCAATCACTCTTTCTGGAATTTTGAAGCTTATTTTTTAACCGGGACAAACTTAAAAAATTACTACGAACTTTTAAAAGAGCTGGAACAGCCGTTTAATCTGCACACCAATTCTTCTGTTTTCCAGCACTTTAAGGCACTCGACCGGAACAACAAGACTTACGCGGACCGGAACCCGGTTCTGGATGTAAAATGCCTGACGGACATTTTTACCGAGATCGCTCTCATCCGCCGCGCGGAGGACGAGCCGGCCGAAAAGATCCCGCCTTATCTTCTTTATATGAAAAAATGCTTTGATTACTCCTACGCAGAAAACTATACGCTCGCCGATTTCGAGCAGAAGCTTGAGATCAGCAGGTATCGTCTCTGCAGAGAGTTCTCAAAACATTTTTCCGTATCTCCGCTGCAATATCTAAACCGCAGGAGGATCGATATCGCAAAGGATCTTTTATGTACGACAGACGAGCCCGTCCATGAGATCGGCTCGTCCATCGGAATTGATAACACCAACCATTTCATCAGTCTCTTCAAACGTGAGACCGGATTTACCCCAACTGCATACCGACAGTATCTGTTAGAGCAAAACGGTCAGGCAGCCGGCAGGACTTTATGACCATGTGAGTTCGTAAAGTCTTGCCGTTTTTTCTTTTTTCTGTTCTACACTGAGCGTACCGGTCCGCTCATTCCACGCATACGCGTCTTTTGCGTAAGAAGGATAGATGCAGCGCACGTTTACTTCTTTTCCTGCCAGTCCCGCAACCGGAAGCACCTGGCTTTCCTGCGTGCCTTCCCTGCGCCAGACGGCAAGATAGCACTTCTTTTCTCCGCGCATGCCAAGGCTTACCCATTCATCCGTGTGGGAGGAAAGCCCAAGCGGCCAGAACGGATAAAAGTCTTTGATATCTGACCGGATCTTTTTGTAAAGATCAAGCCCCTCTTTCACCAGTTCCTTTCTGGTATCATCCAGTTTCGCAAGATGACCGCTCTGATGCACGCGCAGCAGCATCGCGTTTACCATGTTAAAAACAACTTCTTCTTTCAACGCGTCCTCCGGCACCTGTTCCTCATGATTCATCGGATAAGTCCAGACCGCGCTCTGTTCCGGTGTCAGCCCGCTCGGCGAATTTGCCGCGATCGTGGCATAATCCAGATAATTGTCCTGATCGCTCGTCGACTGGATGCTGTAACGGGAAAGCATCGCGTAGTCGATGCGCATGCCGCCGCTCGAGCAGTTTTCTATGATGAGATCCGGGTAGCGCGCAAACACGCCGTCCAGCCAGGAAAGATAACTGCGCTCATGGGCAAGCATTCCGTCTCCCACACTGTCTGCGTTTAATTCCGTTCCGATCCCCGGCTCGATATTGTAATCCATCTTTATATAGCCGACGCCGTAATCGCGCACCAGGCGGTCGATCACCTGATCCGCATAGTCGCGCACCGCAGGGTTCCGGTAATCCAGCTGATATCTGCTTCTGTCATACACACGCTTTCCGTGGCGTACAAAGAACCAGTCATCCGGGACTTTTTTCGCTGTCTCACAGTAAATCCCCATCACTTCCAGTTCCAGCCAGACACCCGGTATCATACCTTTTTTGCGGATATAATCCGTCACCTCGCGCACGCCGTTCGGGAAACGCCTGCGGCTCTCTTTCCACTCTCCGACACTGTCCCACCAGTCGCCGTCCGCATACCAGCCACAGTCGATGCAGAAATATTCGCATCCCGCCTCCGCCGCGGCATCGATCAGCGGAAACTCCGCCTCTGTCGTAGGGTTTCCCCACAGGCAGTTCATGTAGTCATTGAATATGATCGGGAGCTTTTCATTGTCCGCGTTGACCCTGCGGATCTTTCTGCGGTAGGATGTCAGTGTCTTCATCGCGTCATCAAATCCGTCTGCCGTCACACCGACCGCCACCGGAACACCGGTGAAGCTGTCGCCCGGCTGTAAGGTTTTGTACCAGTGGGAATAGATCTCATTCGGCCCGCTCACCGCAAGATACAGATGTCCGTTCTGATCCCCGATCTCCCAGTGCCACGAACCGTTGTGCTCGATCTGGAAAAACAGGCCGCTTCCCGTCTCCGTATTTTCCAGATACGCCATCGGGAGGTATTCTTTGCTCGACCAGTTTCCGGTATTGGACACCCGGATCATGGAGGAGGACCGCTGTTCCTCGACAGGCTGTACCAGTTCCATGCCAAGCTCCGGCAGGGTATAACACTTCCAGTTCATCTCTCTCTGCCAGCTGTTATGCGGAACATAGATCTTCATCTTTTCATCCCTCGGAAGCACGCCCTCTTTCTCGATGCCCTCATAATTAAAAGAAGAAAGATATTCCAGCGTCTGCGGTTCATGTCCCTCATTCCGCACCGTCTGCCACATGCGGACGATCGGATCTCCATCATAAAACTGCAGATACGCGTCCACAAAAACATTTGTCACGTCATCGCGCAGGATAAATTTGAGCAGCCTTCCCTTTTCGTTCCTCTCATCCGTATGCCCCGCATATTTCATCCGGTAGCCCGGCGCGGTCACGATATATTTATTGCCGTGCCGCTCATACGGCCGGTCAAATCCAGAAAGATTCATCTCCACAAAGCGGAATCCGTACTCTGTCGTTGCCGCCACGATATCCTCGCGGTGAAACGGCAGTGCGGAAAAATGGAGCAGCTTTAAATTATTTTCCTCATCGATCTCCCACACAAGACAGATGCCGTTTTCTTTGATCTCTATTGTCTGCATATGAAAAGCTCCCTCCTTAATAAGTATCTGCCACAGAGCGGCACACAAGCCGTTTTCTCAGATCCTCCGCATCCGCGAAGCTTCCCTGTGTAATATCTTCTTTCTTTAATGCGACCACGGTTTCCTTCTTTTCGGTGAGCATCAGATAATTATCGCCAAAGACCGCGTCCGCATCCGCAAAATCCAGTTCCAGGAATGGCACAAACGTATCGGCACAAAGGTGGATCTGATATTCGTCTTTTTCTTCTGTGACTGCGACTTCCACCTGTGGATTTTTCAGTTTCAGATATTTATACGGCGCAAAAATCTCAGTCTCTTTTAACACGGTTCCATCGGAAAGTGTTACCACTGCCTCTAAAAAGACTTCTTCTTTGTCCCTCTCTTTTAACAGCTCTCCGTAGTCCTTTTCTATCAGAAGTTCGGAGGAGAGCTCTTTTACCGCGCCTTTTTTCTCCACGCAGTCAAGCACTTCAAAGTCTAATGTCTTTAAGATAAGCTTCGCCTCATACTGCTGCCCGCGCATCGTTTCGTTTTCCAGATAGACCCCCGCCGTCTCTCCCTCCAGACAGATGCTAGCCGCCGTCTGCGCGTAAAAATGTTTTGCCGCGTAATGCAGCGCTTTCCAGCGTCCGAAATAATCGATACTCGCCCAGGATGCCACCGGCCAGTTGTCATTGACCTGCCAGTAAAGCGTTCCCATACAGCGGCCGCGGTTTCTGCGCCAGTGCTCCACACCGCTTTTGATCGCCATCGCCTGTAAGATCTGGGTCACATAGAGTAAGGACTTAAAATCTTTTGGATAGCGGAAGTTTTCGGAGAGATAATATAACATCTTTCCGTTTGCCGCGTCATTTTTCTGGTGGCTTTCCATGACTTTTGAAAAGATATTGCGGTCTTCCTCCTCCGTAAAGCTTTCCACTGTCTTATAGGAAGGGAAAGACTGGAAGCCGAATTCCGAGCAGAAGCGGAAAAAGTATTTCCGGTAATCCGAAAACGGTTTCTGTCCATGCCATACATCCCAGTAATGCGTATCCCCGCGGTCTTCCGAATCTGGTTCGTCAAAGCAGCCGCCGGAAGACGGGGAGGACGGCCAGTAGAAGGTATCCGGATCCGCCTCTCTCACCGCATGCGGAAGGATATACTCAAACTGTTTTACATAATCGGCGCGCAGATACTGTGTCTCTTTCTGGAAATCTCCCCAGTGATCCCACGCCGACTCGATCTCATTATTTCCGCACCAGAGTCCGAGGCAGGCATGATGGCGCAGGCGTCTCACATTATCCAGCGTCTCCTGTCTGATGTTTTCCGCGAACGCGTCCGTCACATCATACACATTGCAGGCGTACATCAGATCCTGCCATACGATCAGTCCGTATTCGTCGCACAGATCGTAAAATGCATCGCTCGGATAATAGCCGCCGCCCCAGACACGCAGGCAGTTGAAGTTCGCGCGGACGCAGGATCTCACGAGATATTCCTGCCGCTCTTTTGTGATCCTCGTGTAACAGCAGTCTTCCGGGATATAATTTCCACCCTTTGTGAAGATCTTCACGCCGTTTACGATAAAGGCAAACTCCTGCCCCCACTGGTCTTTCTCCTGACTGATCGTAAGCGTCCGGATCCCGATCCTCTTTTTTACCACATCACGCACACTGCCGTCCTCCGCAAGCAGTTCCACCGTCACCGTATAAAGATTCTGTTCTCCGTATCCGTTCGGCCACCATTTTTTCGGATGCTCCAGCAAAAGTCTCACTCTGCCGTCTCCATCCGCCGGGATCTCCGTATTGACCTCACCTTCCACCGAAACGCGGATGCGCGCTCCGTCCTCTGCCGCTCCGTCAAGTTTTGTCTGCACATCGAGCCATACACGCTCCGCCTCATGCTCCTGTCTGATCTGTACATCATCCAGCTTTGCCCCGCTGTACGCTTCGAGATAAATATTGCGGAAGATCCCCGCATCGATCAGCTGTGGGCCCCAGTCCCAGCCAAACATGGAATGTGCCTTGCGGATCAGTTCATTTCCCTTCATCGCGCCGCAGGGAACATACCTGATCTTGCGGTTTTCCCGGTACGGATAATTTTCAATAAATTTAAGCACAGATCCAAATTCGATCCGGATCCGGTTGGTTCCGCACATCAGCACCGACTTTACCGGCACCTTCCAGGTGCGGTGCATATTGTCCGCCGTAAGCACCTTTGTGTCATTGATGTATACGTCCGCAAGCGTATCGAGTCCCTCGCAGACGAGAAGGATCTTTTCCTCCGAGAGAAGCTTTTCCTCCACCTCAAATTCCCGGATAAATTCATAGTCTTTCCAGAATAATTCTCTGGTCTGATACTCATTGTCCCGGTAAAACGGATCCTCGATCTTTCCATTGTCCAAAAGCCCGGAGAGCACTGTCCCCGGCACTGTGACCGGAAATCGCTCTACACTGCCACACTCCCCAAACTTCCATACCCCATTTAATGTTACTGCCTTCATTTTTTTGCCTTCTCCTTTCTACTTTCCAGCCATCCGGCTCTCTAAAACAAAAAAGTACCCTTCTCTCATTTCAAAACTCTGAAATAAAATCAAGGTACTTTTTTCAAGCTGCTTTACTCTGATTCACTGCCGCCCTCTAAGGATCTCACGCTGTCTTTGTGGACCATATGCCCCTCTACGATCGAGATTCCCTGACGGTAATGCTCCCCATTCATCTTCTTGATCAGGATATGGAGTGCTTTTCTCGCCATCTCTTTCATATCCACTTCATAGGTCGTGATCCCGATCTCACAAAGACCCGGATACAGATAATTGTCAAACCCGACGACCGACACATCCTCCGGAACGGAAAGTCCCTGCTCATTTAACTTTTTGATCAGGAAACTCGCGGTCAGATCACTGTTGCAGACATAAGCGGTCGGCTGATCCTTATAATTCTCAAGTTTGCCATCAAAATTGATCAGACCATATTTCATATCACGATCCGGGATGACCCACTCTTTCGGAATCTGTACACCATGTTCCATCATGGACTTCGCGTATCCGAAATACCGGTCGGTGATACTCGCCGTGATAAGAAGCGTTCCCACATAGGCGATCTTTCTGTGTCCCTGCTCAAACAGGTAATTGGTCAGAAGGTAGGAACCGTAATAGCTGTTTGAGATCACGGAATCCTCGATCACATGCTCATCATAGAAATCCAGATATACCGTCGGAATGTTGCATCTTTCCTTCAATTCCTTCAGATACTCGCCCGACAGCTTACCTACGATCACAATACCGTCTACCTTGTGTTCCAAAACGATCTTTGGAAGCGTAATCTCCATTTCATTCTCATAAGTGACTACTTCAAGCATTGTAAAGCAGTCCTTCTGCACTGCCTTTGTCGCCACACACTGATACATCTTCCAATAAAACGAATCATACTTATCCAGATACCGGTCAGATACCAGCACACCGATATTATAACTCTTTGCCTGCCGCTGCTGCTTCATCGCCGATGGTGGTTTGTACCCCATCTCATCCGCAAGCTGCTTTATCTTTTCCCTCATCGGCTCGCTGACGCCCTTCTGTCCGGAAAGCGCCTTCGAGACCGTAACGGTGCTAACTCCTAATTTTACTGCTATGTCTGCCAGCTTTACTGCTTTCGCCATATGCACACCCCTCAAAAACTTTTTTGCTTTTTTTAAGCTAATTAAACTTAATTTTATTTTAAAGTCAATTCCTGATTTTGTCAATATTCCAAATCGACATTTGTTTTACAGGGCTAATTTCAGCTAATCGGAAATCGTCCACAACGCCGCTAAATTCAAGGGTTTCAACCTTGAATTTTGTTAAAAAAAAGCTTATAATAAGAACCGACTACATGATACTTCTACAGAAATAGCTATATTATTTTAGAGAGGAATGAATACGAATGAAACCAAAACAATCCAATGAAAAGAATCCCGAAAAGATGCTTTCCATTAAGACCAAGCTTCTTGGGACGATTCTTCCGCTCACCATCATCATTGTACTGGTGCTGACCGGAATATCCTATTTTATTTCCAAGTCGATCATATCGTCTTATTCGGAAAACCTGCTCAGTTCTTCGATCGAAAACCAGTCGAACGAGATCGAGGCATGGTTAAATGAAAACCTGTCTTCTTTCCAGGTAGCCAAAAAGACGATCGAACAGACCAAACCGGATGATGCCGCCTTAAAGCAGATCTTAAACGGCTACTGCGGCTTTAACGATAATTACCCGGACGGTCTTTATATTGCAGACGAAAACGGTACACTCATCACGGCGGACGATTCTTCCAAGAAGGACAGCGATCCGACTTCTTCCGAGTGGTATAAAGACGGTCTGACCCATGTCAACATGGGCTTTACCGATGCCTATACCAACGAAGACGGGGATGCCGTTATCAGTGCTTCCGGTATTTTAAATGACGGTTCCGACACCTTAAAGGTAATTTCCGCGGATCTGTCTTTGGACCGTATCAGTATCATCGTAAACAGCTTCATCGAGATGGATGATGCCCAGGCGTTTCTCGTAAACCCGAAAGACGGCTCCATCCTTGCGCACCGTGACAGCTCGATGATCTCAACCAGACTGAATGATTCCGGCGATGCCTTTTTAAAGGATGTCGGAGCCAAAGTCGCTGACGGCGATTACTCTCTGACAAAGATTGATGGAAACATGACCGCGTTCTCGGAGATTTCCGGTACGGACTGGATTCTTGTTTCCTATATTCCGACTTCCATTATTTATAAGGATGTCAACAAGGTACGGACTGACATGATCTTAGTAGGTCTGATCTCCGTTCTGATCCTCGCTGTTTTGATCGAACGTGTCATCCACTTTACGATCCGCCCGATCAAGGAGCTTACTTCCATCATCACTTCGATGACAGACGGCGATTTCACCGTGGAAGTAAAGACAAAGAGCAACGACGAGATCGGTCGTATGGGACGCGGTGTGGAGAAATTCGTTTCCACCATGCGCGGTATGATCGCATCAATTTACAGTGTATCTGACAAACTGCACTCCCAGGCGGATAACAGCAACACGGTCTCTGACCAGATGCTTGACGCTTCCACCACACAGAGTCAGTCCATGAAGGAATTAAACAGCACCGTGGAACAGCTTTCTCTTTCTGTCAATGATATCGCCCAGAACGCAACCACTCTTGCGATGGTTGTTGCCGATACCAGAAAGAACAGCGAAGAAGTGGATGACAAGATGAAAGAGACCGTCACCATTTCCCGCCAGGGCAAATCCGATATGCAGCGTGTCGGCGCGGCAATGACCGACATCAACGACTCCGTACTCCATTTACAAGAAGCGATCGACAAGGTCGGAAAGGCTTCCAGCGAGATCACAAACATCACCAACGTGATCGCGGGAATCGCCGATCAGACCAACCTGCTCTCCTTAAACGCTTCGATCGAAGCTGCCAGAGCCGGAGAAGCCGGCAAGGGATTCGCAGTTGTTGCCGGTGAGATCGGACAGCTTGCGCAGACCAGTGCCGATTCGGTACGCGATATCGAAAATCTGATCCACGAGATCAACGATCTGGTAAAAGACGCAGTATCCCAGGCGGACGACAGCGCAGGCAATATCAACGAAAGCAGCCGTCTCGTTGAGGATGCGTTAAAGACCTTTGACGCGATCTTTAACAACATCGACGCGGTCAGCGGTCTGGTTCAGCAGGTCATTGAAAAAGTCGAAAAAGTAGATGATGTTGCGAGCAACGTAGCCGCAATTTCCGAGGAACAGGCTGCAAGCTCCGAAGAGATCCTTGCGACCTCCGATACCATGGTAGAACAGGCAAACCACATCACGGACAACAGCAAGACCGTTGCGAACGACGCGAGAGAACTGACAGAATCTGCTCAGGAACTGGCGGATCAGGTCAACATGTTCAAAATTTCGAAGGGAGCGAACGAATCATGAAAAAGAAACTTGGAATTCTGATGGCTGCCGTCATCTTTGCACTGACAGCCTTTGCCGGATGCGGAAACAGCTCGTCTGCTTCTTCCGGAAACAGTGGCATTAAGATATTACTTTCGTTAAATGAGATGGATGATTTCCGCCAGACACTCGTAGACGGCGCGACTGCCGCAGCTGCCGAACAGGGCATTCAGCTGGATGTAAAGGACGCGGATGGCTCGATTGAAGATCAGTCCGATTTTATCAAATCAGCAGAATCCGATGGCTATGACGCCATCATCTGCAGCCCGGTATCCATCGATACCGTAGTCGCTTTAAAGGCAAACGCGGGTAACCTGCCGATCGTATTCATCAACAGCTGCCCGGACGAAAAATACCTCGAAACAGACAAATATATTTATGTCGGCTCCGATGAAAAGGTTGCCGGTCAGTATCAGGCAGAATATGTACTGGACGCGCTTTCTGATAAGAGCGAACTCAATGTCGTCATCTTAAAAGGGCCAAAAGCACATTCCGCTACGATCGGCCGTACCAAAGGTGCCAAGGAAACCTTGGAGGCAAGCGGCAAAACGATCAACTATGTATTCGATGACTATGCAAACTGGGATCAGGACACCGCAGCGGATCTTTTTAAAGTTTTCCTGAACACCGGCGTTACCCCGGACTGTGTCATCTGCAACAACGACTCTATGGCTCTCGGTATCATTGATGCCTGCAAAGAGGAAAACATTGACCTTGACAAACTTCCGGTTCTCGGCATTGACGCCACCGCAAACGGCTGTGAAGCGATCGAAAACGGCGATATGGCATTTACCGTTTACCAGTCCGGAAAAGGACAGGGTACTGCCGCTGTTGAGGCTGCGATCCACCTTGCCAACGGAGAATCCGTAGGTTCCATGGACGGCGTGACCGATGACGGAAAATACGTCTGGGTACCGTTTGAAAAAGTAGATAAGAGCAACGTTTCTGATTACAAATAAGTATCCATGTAAATAAAAACAGAAAGAGGACTGCCGGATGTGCAGTCCCCTTTTTTATTCCGTTCATTCTCTTTTTCCGTTCTTTTTTCGACGGTCTTTATCGTTATGCCTCTACAAAGTGAAGCAGTCTGCCCTTGTAATCTCCCCACAGATTTTCCACGCGGATTCCCGCATTCATCAGGGTGTCACCAAGGTAAACCCGTTCATTCTCCGCGCCTTCTAACTTATAGCGCTTCTCCGGATCAAGTCCTTTCAGGCAGATCGTTCTGCTGTGGTAATTCGGACGGTTCAGCACCTGGACATAGGTAACAAGCGCTTCCGATTTATCCTTTGCAACCACTTCATAGCAGTCAAAGTAATGATTCTCACGGTAAGACGCGATGCGGTAATAATCGCCCTCACGCACCAGATCATTGTAGGTATGATACATCTTTACCTGTTCCGGAATCATCTTTCTGTCTTCCTCGGAGATCTTTGTGATATCAAGTTCGTAACCAAACGTACCAGCCAGTGCCACATAACCTCTGGTCTCAAACGGTGTGCTTCTGCCAACGGTGTGGTTCGGGCAGTCGGATACATGCGCCCCCATCGTGGAAAGCGGATATACGAGTGCCGTACCTTCCTGGATCTTTAAGCGCTCTACCGCATCAGTATCATCCGAGCACCAGATCTGCGGGCTGTAGTATAACATACCCGGATCAAAACGCGCGCCGCCGCCGGAGCAGTTCTCTAAAAGCAGATGCGGGAATTCCTGCATCAGACGCTCCTGTAATTCGTAAACCGCAAGCACATAACGATGGTAGATCTCACCCTGACGGTCTGCCGGCAGTTCGAAGCTTCCGATATCGGTAAGCTGACGGTTCATATCCCACTTTACATACTCAATGTTTGCGCTGCGTAAGATCTTTGCAATGCTCTCATAAGTGTGTTCTCTGACATCCTCTCTGGTCAGATCCAGCACATACTGGTTACGGCAGAGAGATCCGACACGCCCCGGGATCTGAAGTGCCCAGTCCGGATGCTCCTTGTAGAGATTGGAATCCGGTGAGATCATCTCCGGCTCAAACCAGATACC